>Ga0213826_1000025_pt1 | contig 319578 bp, 253 predicted proteins | sample MC6MC0899MG_FD_180668 | JGI IMG/M metagenome (GOLD analysis project Ga0213826, IMG submission 180668) | Enriched soil aggregate microbial communities from Iowa State University, Ames, United States - MC6-MC0899-MG | ecosystem: Environmental > Terrestrial > Soil > Unclassified | place: USA... | reverse complement strand
GCTTTTCATTACATACTTAGAAACAAACTCAATAGAGAAATAAGGGGACTTAGAGTGAACAAGTCGGAACTGATTGACGCTATCGCTGCATCGGCTGACATTTCCAAAGCTACCGCAGGTAAGGCTCTGGACGCTGTGATCGACTCCGTAACCGGTGCCCTGAAAGCAGGCGACGACGTCGTTCTGGTTGGCTTCGGTACCTTCTCGGTAAAGGACCGCGCCGAGCGTACTGGCCGTAACCCGCAAACCGGTAAGGCGATCAAGATCGAAGCCGCCAAGGTTCCAGGTTTCAAGGCTGGCAAAGGCCTGAAAGACGCCGTCAACTAAGTCGTCTTTCAGCCGGACCTGGCTTTGCCGGGGCCGAGCACGCTGAAGGCGGGGCGCAAACGTTCCCGCCTGACACGTTTGCTAAGAAAAGGCGCATCCTCGGATGCGCCTTTCTTTTATCAGGATTCTACCCACGCTCCGCGGTTGTCGACGCAGTGGTACAGCCGTTTCTGGGGGACGCATGCTGCAAAATATCAGGGACAATTCACAAGGTTGGATTGCCAAGACCATCATCGGCCTTATCGTCGTCTTGATGGCGTTGACCGGTTTCGAAGCTATTTTCCAGGCCGCCACCCATAGCCAGGACGCCGCCAAGGTGAACGGCCAGACCATCAGCCAGAACGAGCTGGCCCAGGCGGCCGACATGCAGCGCCGTCAGTTGATGCAACAGTTGGGCAAGGATTTCGACCCAGCGCTGCTGGAAGACAAATTGCTGCGTGAAGAGGCGCTCAAGGGCCTGATCAGCCGCAAATTGCTGCTGCAAGGCGCCGAAGATGCCAAGTTTGCCTTCTCCGAGGCCGCGCTGGATCAGGTGATCCTGCAAACGCCGGAGTTCCAGGTGGACGGCAAGTTCAGTGCTGACCGTTTCGACCAGGTCATCCGCCAGATGGGCTACGGCCGCATGCAGTTCCGCGAGATGCTCGCCGAGGAAATGCTCATCGGCCAGCTGCGCACCGGCCTGGCGGGTAGCAGCTTTGTCACCGACCAGCAGGTCGATGCCTTCGCTCGCCTGGAGAAGCAGACCCGCGATTTCGCCTCCCTGACCTTCAAGGCCGACCCGGCCGCGGTCAAGGTCAGCGACGAAGAGGTCAAGGCGCATTACGAGCAGCACGCCAAGGAGTTCATGTCGCCTGACCAGGTGGTGATCGACTACATCGAGCTGAAGAAGTCGGTGTTCTTCGACCAGGTCAAAGTGACCGACGAAGAGCTCAAGGCCCAGTACGAGAAGGAAATCGCCAACCTCGCCGAGCAGCGCCATGCCGCGCACATCCTCATCGAGGTCAACGACAAGGTCACCGACGCCCAGGCCAAGGCTCGTGCCGAAGAGATCGAGCAGCGCCTGGCCAAGGGTGAGGACTTTGCCGCGCTGGCCAAGGAGTTCTCCCAGGACCCGGGTTCGGCCAACAGCGGTGGTGACCTCGGCTTTGCCGGCCCGGGTGTGTACGACCCGGCGTTCGAGGATGCGCTGTACAAGCTGCAGGACGGCCAGGTCTCGACGCCAGTGCGCACCGAGTTTGGCTACCACCTGATCAAGCTGCTGGGTGTGCAGGCACCTGAAGTGCCGAGCTTCGCCAGCTTGAAGGACAAGCTGACCCGCGACCTGAAAACCCCGCTGGTCGAGCAGCGTTACGTCGATGCCAGCAAGCAGCTGCAGGATGCTGCCTACGAGGCTTCCGACCTGGCCCAGCCGGCTCAGGACCTGAACCTCAAGGTGCAGACCTCTGCAGCCTTCGGTCGCGAGGGTGGTGAAGGTATTACCGCCAACCGTTCGGTGGTGCAGGCTGCGTTCTCCGAAGAAGTGCTGGAGGAGGCTGCCAACAGCACCGCCATCGAGCTCGACCCGGAGACCACCGTGGTATTGCGCGTCAAGGAGCACCGCAAGCCGGAGCAACTGCCGCTGGAAGCGGTGGCCAGCAACATCCGCGAACACCTGGCCAAAGAGAAGGCGACTGCCGAGCTCAAGGCCAAGGCGGACAAGCTGATCGCCGGCCTGCGTGACGGTTCCATCGCAGCTGACAGCGTGCACGAAGGGCAAGGCTGGAAGGCCTATGAAGCAGTTACCCGTGGCGAGGACGGTATTGACCCGGCCGAACTGCAGGCGCTGTTCCGCCTGGGCAAGCCGCAAGCCAAGGGCAAGCCGGTGTATGGCAGCGTAGTGCTGCGTGACGGTAGCCTGGTGGTGCTGCAGCTCAAGGGCGTCAACGAAGGCGCTACCGCCACCGACGAAGAGAAGCAGCAGATCCGCCGCTACCTCGCGTCGCGTGCTGGCCAGCAGGACTTCGCGGCCTACCGCAAGCAGCTGGAAGCCAATGCGGATATCACCCGTTACTAAGGTGATCGCTGCATGAAGAAACAGGCCGCCTCGTGCGGCCTGTTTCGTTTCTGTCGCTAGTGCCGGCCTCTTCGCGGTTGCTACGACGCTTAGCGTTTCACCCCTTCATAGTTATCCAGCGTATCCCGTGCAATCTCCCGTCCCAACGCAATCAGCTCGGGCGCTTTGTAGAACTCGAAGAACCGGCAGACCCGCTTGGGCACGTTGATCAGCACATCCGGTGGATACCCGGCGATCTTGTATTGCGCCAGTGAGGTCTGCATGACCTCGAAGCTCTGGTTGATCAAGTCCAGCAGCGAAGCAGGCCCCACGTTGTCGATGATGAACGAGCCGGTCGCCGACTTTGGCGCGCCCTGGCGTTCCGGTGCCGCCGCCGGTTGCTGGCCTTCCGGGTCGGCGGCATCTGCCAGCCACGGATTGGGCGGCGCCAGGCCCTCGGCGACTATTTCCTGTTCGATGCGCATCAACTCTTCCGCCGGCTTGCGCCGGAATGGCAAGCGAGAGCCCAATGAGCTCAGCAAGGAGTCAAAGCGCATCTTGAACGCCGCGGGGCGCTCGATCACCGGCAACTGGTACTGCTTCTGGTTGGTGGCGTTGAGGTTGACGGCGATGATCAGGTCGCAGTGGCTGGACACCACAGGCACAATCGGCAGCGGGTTGAGGATGCCCCCGTCGACCAGCATACGGTTGCCCTGCATCACAGGGGTAAACAGGCTGGGGATGGCCGCCGAGGCGCGCATGGCCTGGTGCAGGCAGCCTTCCTGAAACCAGATTTCCTGCTGGTTGGTAAGGTCGGTCGCAACCGCTGTATAAGGGATGCGCAATTGCTCGATGTTGATCTCGCCGACGATCTTGCGGATTTGCCCGAACACCTTGTCGCCGCGAATGGCGCCGAGGCGAAAGCTTACGTCGACCAGGCGCAGTACATCCAGATAGTCGAGGCTCTCGATCCAGTTGCGATAGTCGCTCAGTTTGCCGGCAGCATAGATGCCGCCAACCACTGCACCCATGGAGCAGCCGGCAACGCAGGCAATGTCGTAGCCGCGCCGCTCGATTTCCTCGATCACACCGATGTGTGCATACCCCCGGGCTCCGCCCGAGCCCAGTACCAGTGCCACGCGTTTGCTCATGAATAATCCCCGTCCAGTGCAACCTTGGTCCTACAATGCACCCATCACAGGCTGTGCTTCAATGTAGATCGTGCTGAGCTACTGTAATAAAACTGGCCGGGCACAGCCGGCCGGGCAGGGCACTTTTCAGCTGCCGGGGCGTCGAACAGCCACTGTTTTTTCCATTGAGGTATTACCGATGAAAGCCTGGATCTGCCTTCCACTGATTGCCTTGGCCCTTGCTGGCTGCGCGGGCAAGACGGCCTACCGTGACAGCTGCGCGACCCAGCTGGATGCCGCCTGGAAGGAACTGGACCTGGCCAAGGCCGAAGGCTTTGCCGGTGCAGTGAGTTACTCCAAGGCCTTGTCGCTGCTGACCGGGGCCAAGACCCAGCAGCAGTTCGAAGGTTACGAGAGCTGTACGCGCAAAGCCGAAAAGGCGCGCTTCTACATTCGTGAGTCGCGCGCCGGGCGCTGACCAAGGAGCGTCGTATGTCTGCCATGCTAGACCATGTAGTAGCCCAGATACTGGCCTTGCAGGTGCGCCTGATGGCCTGCCGCGAACGCCTGGCTGCCGATACCGACAGCGAATCCTTGCACGACTTGCGCATCAGCCTGCGGCGCCTGCGCAGCCTGCTGCGGCCGCTGCGCGGGCTGCCTGGCGTGGAGCAGCTGGAGGGTGCCGCCAGCGCGTTGGGTACCCTGACCACGCCGCTGCGTGACCGGGAGGTGCTGGCAGCCGAGCTGATCGGGCGCGGCTATACCGCCGCCGGCCAGCGGCGCCTGGAAGGGCGTGGCAGGACCTTTGCCAGTGTCGCTGCCAGCCCGCAGCTGGCCCGGGTGCTGGCGATTGTCGACGCGTTTCCGTTGTTCCTGCGGGCGGCAGGCCGCGAGGGGCTGGTCAAGTCACTGGACAAACGCATTGACAAACGCCTGGTCAAGCAATGGCGCAAGTTGCACGAAGCCTTGCAAGACCCCGCTCACGACCGCCACCGCCTGCGCTTGCTGATCAAGCGTGCGCGCTATGGCGACGAGGCCTACCCACAACTCGACCACGCCGGGAAGAAACTGCAGCGCTTGCTGAAAAAGGCACAGGGCGACCTGGGCAACTGGCATGACCGCCTGCAGTGGTTGCTGCAGGCACGCGAGCATGCTGACCTGGCCCCCTGCAAAGTCGCGTGGGAGCAGGAGCTGCACGAGGCCGAGCGCAAGTCGGATGTGACGCTGGATGCCCTGCTGCAGGTGCTGGCGCGTCGCTAGCCCGACAATTGACCGATATGCGGGCTGATCGCCCGGGGTTTGCTAGCTACGATGGGCAGACCTTTTCACTGCGGGCAGGAGCCAGCCAATGAACTTCAACCAACTGCTCGACGCCGTGCGGGCCAACCCGGATGCCGTCAGCATTCCGCCTGGCTGGGCCCAGGGCCGCGCTGCCTTTGGCGGGCTGATGGCGGCCATGGTTTATGAGGCCATGCGCCTGAAACTCTCCGACAGCCGCCCTGTGCGCTCGCTGGCCATCAGCTTCGTCGCGCCTGCGGCTGCAGATGTACCAATCCGTTTCGAGGTGGAGGTATTGCGTGAAGGCAAGGCGGTCAGCACCTTGCTAGGCCGCGCTGTCCAGGATGGCCAGGTGGTGACCTTGGTGCAGGGCAATTTCGGTGCGGGCCGGCCTTCGGTGGTCGACGTGCCCGCGTCACCGGCGATGGAAATGCCAGCACTCGACGACGCTGCTCCCGAGTTACCGTATATCAAAGGCGTTACCCCGGAGTTCATGCGGCACGTGGCCTTGCGCTGGGCGGTGGGAGGGTTGCCGTTCAGTGGCAATCAGTCGCGCAGGATGGGCGGCTGGGTGCGCTTGCGGGATGTAGCTGAAGAGCAGGTCAATGAGTCGCATTTGCTGGCGCTGGTCGATGCCTGGCCGCCGAGCCTGATGCCGTTTCTCAAGCAGCCCGCAGCGGGCAGCACCCTGACCTGGACCATCGAGTTCATCCAGCCCACGGCGAAGCTGTCGACCCTGGACTGGTGCCGGTACTGCGTGGAGACCGAGCATGCGCGGGAGGGTTATGGGCATGCTGCTGCGGCGTTGTGGACGGCAGAGGGCGAGTTGCTGGCCCTGAGCCGACAGACCGTCACCGTGTTTGCCTGATCAATCTGGGAGCGCTGCGCGCTCCTTTCGCGACACAAGGCCGCTCCCGCAAGGATCTCGCAATTTTCAGATTGCGCGTGATTCCTGTGGGAGCGGCCTTGCGTCGCGATTGGGCTGCAAAGCAGCCCCATGGCATCAATGGCGGTGTTTGTGCCGCTCCCGCCAGGCCTTCCACCAGGCCCCACTCAGCACAAAGCGCGGAAAGGTAATGAACTGCTCCGTCAGCAAACGTTGCACGGCATCCTGGCGATTGGCGAACGGCTCAGGTTGTTCGGCCTCCAGGCGATGACCATGGCGCTGTAAGCCAAGGCCGGCAATCAGGGCGATCACGCCAACGGCAATCTGGCCCAGGTCCAGGCCGAACAGCCCCGACAGAATCAGCAGCGCGCCGAGAATGAACAGCGGCACGGCAATCAGGTGCAGCACCAGATTGGCCGGGTGGCGATGGTTATTGTGGTAGCCGCGCCATTGCCAGGCGGGCAGGTTGGGCAGGCGTTTGCTCATGGGCATTTCCTCTCGGTCATGCTCAAAGCTTAGTGCGGCCCCCGGGCGGGGGCCAATCGAGGCTGGCTATGGTGACTATAGCTTGAGCTGGCCAATGGCCCTGTTCAGTTCGCCGGCCAGGGTCGCCAGTTCGCTACTGGTGGTTGCCGAGCCCACTGTCTGTTGCACGGTCTGTTCGGTGACATCGCGGATGCTGACCACGGCGCGGTTCATTTCCTCGGCCACCTGGCTTTGCTGCTCGGCCGCCACGGCAATCTGGGTATTGCTTTCGCGCATCTGCGCCACAGCACCGGTAATCTCCGCCAGCGCCTCGCCGGCCTCCTGGGCCTGGCGGACGCAATCGTCGGCCTTGTACGAGCTTTCCTGCATGAATTCCACTGCATCGCGGGTGCCTGATTGCAGGGCAGAGACCATGGTGGTGATTTCGTCGGTAGAGGTTTGCACGCGCTTGGCCAGGTTGCGCACCTCATCGGCTACTACCGCAAAGCCGCGGCCCAGATCTCCGGCGCGCGCCGCTTCGATGGCGGCGTTGAGCGCCAGCAGGTTGGTCTGCTCGGCGATGCTGTGGATTACACCGACCACGCTGTTGATCTTCTGGCTGTCTTCGGCCAGTTGGCGAATCATTTCGGCGGTTTGCTGCACACCGCTGGACAGCCCGGAGATCGAATCCTGCACCCGGCTGACCACCTCTTTGCCGCTGCCGGCCAAGGTGTCGGCGGTTTGTGACAAGTCACGGGTGGCACCGGCATGCTGGGCAATGTGGTGCACCGTCGCTGACATTTCGTTGATGGCGGTGGCGGCCTGGTCAGTCTCGCTCTGCTGGCCGAGCATGCCGGTGCGTACGTTGTTCATGCTGGCAGCCAGGCGTGCGGCGCCCGAGTCCAACTGTGCAGCGGTGTGGGCGACGGTGCTGACCACGCGGTGGTAGGTGGCCTGCATGGCATTGAAGGCCCCGGCCATCTGGCCGACCTCGTCGCCGCAGGCCAGCGGCACACGGGCCGCCAGGTCGCCGGTCCTTTCCACGTGCAGCATCACATCCTTCAGGGTATTGAGCTGGCTGAGCAGGAAGCGGATCAGCAATTGCGAGGCGCCGAGCATGGCCAGCATCAGGACCAGCACACATACCGCGTAGTTGCTGAAGCGCTCGAAGAATACCTGGCGCAGGCTTGGCGATTGGGCGAGCACGGCCACCTGTTGGTCGCCGTGGCGCACTACCTGCGCCCCGCGCAGTGGGTTTTCGCCGAGGATCCAGGCGCTTGGTAGCTCCACCCAGCCCTGGGCGTTGCGCAGGCTATCGAGCGCCTCGCCGGCGAAAGCCGGCGTTTGCCCGGCCGACCAGCTGATGACGTTGTCCGGGCGCGGCAGTGCTTGCCCGGCAGGCCAGGCAGCCAGCAGCTGGGCTTGCGCTGCCGCCTGCGCCTGCGCCGCTTCGGCGCGGGCGCGTTGCTCCAGGTGCACGGCATAGAGCACCAGCAGCAGGGTCGTGACAAAGGCCACCGCATTGACGGCCCAGAATTTGTACTTCAGGGAAACATTGCTAAGCCAGGCACCCATGGGCAGGTCTTCTCTGAGTTGAGCGGAAACAATTTTGGCAAGGTGCCATCATTGTGCCTGCACTCGCTCAGCTAGATGTTGACCCATATCAACAGCCAGCGTGCAGGGCTCAAGGGAGCTGGAAGAACGCCCGCGCCGTCGCGGTGGTATGCGCCGCCGTGTGCTCGGCTGATTCGCCCCGATGCAGCGCCACTTCGCGCAACACTTCCGGCAGAAACGCCGGCTCGTTGCGCCCGCTCTTCGGCTTGGGCCGCAGGCTGCGTGGCAGCAGGTAGGGTGCATCGCTCTCCAGCATCAACCGCCCTTCGGCGATGTTGCCCACCAGCGGGTGCAGGTGGGTGCCACGGCGCTCGTCGCAGATCCAGCCGGTGATGCCGATGTGCAGGTCCATGTCCAGGTAGGCGAACAGTGCCTCGCGCTCGCCGGTAAAGCAGTGCACCACCGCGCCGGTCAGATGGTCGCGGTAATGCTTGAGAATCGCCAGCAAGCGCTCGCTGGCGTCTCGCTCGTGCAGGAACACCGGCAGGCGCAGCTCTGCGGCCAGTGCCAACTGGGCTTCCAGGGCTTGTTCCTGGAGTGGGCGAGGGGAGAAGTCACGGTTGAAATCCAGGCCGCATTCGCCCACGGCGCGCACGCGTGGTTCATTCAACAGCTGGCGCAGCTGGCGCTCGCTGCCAGCATCCCAGGCCTTGGCATCGTGGGGGTGCACGCCTGCAGTGGCGAACAGGTGCGCACCGCTGGCGTCCAACTGCTGGCACAGCTCCAGCGCCTGTTCGCTGACTGCCAGGCTGGTGCCTGTCAGCACCATTTGCGTCACCCCGGCCTCAAGGGCGCGCTCAACGATTGCCGCCTGTTGATCGTGGAAACTGCTGTTGGTCAGGTTGACGCCGATATCGATCAGTTGCATGGTGCTATCTCGTGCCGCGGGGCGGCCAGCATAGCAAAATCCGCGTTTTTTCTGAAAAACCAAGAACTTCATGCTGTTACCGTGGTCTTTTATCGTCATTTCTCACTTGGCGGTGCAGTCCATGGATGCCGCCCAACCACCACGGACACGTTTTGCATGCTGCGATGCTGGCTTGTTTTCCTGCTGACGCTCGGGCTGACCCTGACCGGCCCGGCACAGGCGCGCGCGCCGGGGCCGCAGCAGAACATACCGCCCGCCAAGGTGCGTGACCTGCAGCAGATTCGTACCAGCAAAGTGCTGCGGGTGCTGGTCAACCAGAGCCGCAACAGCTCTGGCGAGGTCAAGGGCGAGCCGGTCGGCATCGAGTATTACCGCCTGCGGGCGTTGGAGCATTATCTCAATGCGCGTGCCGCCGATGACCAGCGGATCCAGCTAAAGCTCATACCGCGGGCCAAGGAGCAGTTGCTGGGCGCTCTGGCCCGCGGCGAGGGCGACCTGGCTGCGCCGGGCGAGCTGCTTGACCCCAGCACGGTGCGCGGCATGAGCAGCAGTGCGCCGATACTCGACCAGGTGCCGTTGATGCTGGTCGGGCGCAAAGGCGAGCGAAGCTTCAGCAAGGTCGAGCAGCTGTCCGGGCGTACCGTGGCCTTGACCAGCGCCAGTGCCGCCGGACCGCTGATCCAGCAGGCTAACCAGCAACTGGCACTGCGCAAGCGTCCGCCGATCAAGGTGGAGTGGGTCGACTCGACGCTGGCGGTGGAGGATGTACTGGAGATGGTGCAGGCTGGCATCTACCACCTGACGGTGGTCGAGCAGCCCATTGCCCGGCGCTGGGCGCGGGTGATGCCGCGCCTGCGCCTGGACAGTCGGGTGCGCCTGGGGGCGCCGCAAGCCATGCGCTGGTATGTGGGGCGTGATGCGCCGCAATTGTTGGCCACGGTCGATCACTTCCTGCAAGGTTACCGCGCACCAGACAACCAGGATGCCGCCTTCGAGCGTATCTACCGGCGCCAGTACCGGGTGCACAACCCGTTGGCCAGCAAGGACCGCCAGCGCCTGGCCTCGGTGCGGGCGGTGCTGCAGAAGCATGGCCAGGCGCAGCAGATCGACTGGCTCAACCTGGCCGCCCTGGCCTTCAAGGAGTCGACGCTGAACCCGGCTGCACGCGGCACGGGAGGCGCCCATGGTCTGATGCAGATTACCCCTTCGGCCGCCCAGCGCGTGGGAGTGAGCAACACCGCCACGGTGGATGGCAATGTGCAGGCCAGCGCCCGCTACCTGGCGCTGATCCGGCGCAAGTTCTTCGCCAGCGCCAAGATCAACGAGCGCGAGCGCATGGCTTTTACGCTGGCGGCCTACAACCTCGGCCCCGAACGCGTCCAGGCGATGCGCTCCGAAGCCCGGCGGCGCGGCCTCAACGGGGACCAGTGGTTCTTCCAGACCGAACGCATCGCCATGGAGCAGGTGGGCATGGGGCCGGTCAACTTCGTCAACAGTGTCAACAAGTACTTTTTGGCGTTCAACCGCGAGCGGGCTGCGCTGGAGCGTGTGGCAAAGCGCTGATAAATCGATTATATCGATTGTTATGTTGGGTTTTTTACGATTTTCATATCTATCGAATTGATTATGATGGCGTCCATCCCAACACAACTTCTTCGCTTCAAGGACGCTTCGACATGAACAACACTACCCTCAACGCCCTGTTCTCCACCCGCGCCGGCGCCGGTCTCAGCGTTATCCGCATCCTGGTCGGCATCATCTTCATGGCGCACGGCGCGCAAAAACTGTTCGGCCTGTTCGGCGGTTATGGCCTGGAAGGTACCGGCCAGTGGATGGAAAGCATCGGCCTGGCCCCGGGCTACCTGATGGCCCTGTTGTCCGGTAGCGCCGAATTCTTCGGCGGCCTGGCACTGGTGGTCGGCTTGCTGGCTCGCCCGGCGGCCCTGGCGCTGAGCGTAACGCTGGTGGTGGCGATCCTCTCCGTGCACATCGGCAACGGCCTGTTCATGTCAAACAACGGCTACGAGTTCGCCCTGGCGCTGCTGGCCGGCACCGTTGCCGTCATGATCGAAGGCGCTGGCCGCTTTTCGCTGGACCGCCTGATCGCCCGGTAAACAGCTGCAAGCAGTGAACTGCAAGCCGCAAGCAAGAGCGGGCCGGTACTCGGCCTGCTTTTGCTTGCGGCTTCTAGCTTGCAACTTGTAGCTCATCGCTCTAGCATACCGCCTGCGCCGATTTAAACAGCTACTTGCGGGGCGCAGGAAAGCCCCCTCCGGGCCATCCGAAATACCGCTAAAGCGCTGGTTCGGTGACGCCTCCCACCGCTGCCCAGCGGGATTCGCGAGGCGGAGAGAAGCTCCATGAGTTGTCCACGTACCAGTGTCTGTTTGAGCCCTTTGCCAGCCAGCCAGGCGGCCCGCACACCGCGCATTCTGCTCGGCGGCCAGCATCAGCCCACCCTTTTGCGTCACCTCGAAGGCCTGTCCCGTCGCAAGGGCCAGGCGCGTGCCTTCCTGATCCAGTTCGTCGATATCGGCTGCCACCTGGCGCAATACGGCAATGACCGTTTCGACCTGGCCGTTATCCAGGCCCCGGCGCCGGACGAGGCCGCCGAAGTCATTGGCCACCTCACCCGCATCGCGCGCCAAGGCCTGATTACCCGCCGCTGAGGAGTGCGCTGTTGAGTACCAACATCATCACCACGGAAGGCCATGAGGCGCTGAAGAAAGAGCTGGACCACCTGTGGCGCGTCTATCGCCCGGAGATCACCCAGAAGGTTGCCTGGGCGGCGTCACTGGGCGACCGCAGCGAAAATGCCGACTACCAGTACAACAAGAAGCTGCTGCGCGAAATCGACCGCCGGGTGCGTTACCTGCGCAAGCGGCTTGAAGATGTGAGGGTGGTGGCCTACTCGCCGCAACAGGAAGGCAAGGTGTTTTTTGGTGCCTGGGTCGAGATCGAGAATGACGATGGCGAGACCATGAAGTTTCGCATTGTCGGCTATGACGAGATCTACGGGCGCAACGATTACATCTCGATCGACTCGCCCATGGCGCGGGCCTTGCTCAAGAAGGAGGAGGGCGATGAGGTGGTGGTGCACACACCTACCGGTGAAGCGACCTGGTATGTGAAGGGCATCACTTACGGCCGGTAAGTTGATGTTGTCTTTGCCGGCCCCTTCGCGGGCATGCCCGCGAAGGGGCCGGTGCAGGTAACCCTCAACCCTCGCGCAAAACCGCCAACGGGCTGGCATTCAGCGCCCGCCGCGTCCCCAGCACCCCTGCACCGCCCACCAGCAGCGCCCCCATCAGCGGCAGCGCCAGCAGCCACGGGTGCGGGCTCCACTGCAAGTCGAAGGCATAGCGGTACAGCACCAGGGTAATCAGCTCACAGCCCACTGCGGCCAACAACCCGCTGGCCGCCCCCAGCAAGCCGAACTCGATACGCCGTGCCTTGACCAGCAATGGCCGCGCCGCCCCCAGCGCACGCAGCAAGGCACCCTGGCGGATGCGTTCGTCCAGCGTTGACTGCAGGCCCGCAAACAACACCGCCAGCCCGGCGGCCAGTACGAAGAGCAGCACATACTCCACCGCCAGGGTCACCTGGGCGAGGATGCTGCGGAGCTGGTCGAGCAAGGCATCCACCTGCAGGATTGTCACCGCCGGGAATGCCCGTGACAGCGCCACCACGTCCAGGTCGTGGCCCGGCGCCAGGTAGAAGCTGGTCAGGTAGGTGGTCGGCAGCCCCTGCAGTGTGCCGGGCTGGAAGATCATGTAGAAGTTTGGCTGGAAGCTGTCCCAGTGCACGCTGCGCAGGCTGCTGACTCGGGCCTGGCGTTGCTGGCCGCCGATTTCGAAGGTTAACAGGTCGCCCATTTTCAGTTTCAGGCTGCTGGCCAGCTCCGCCTCCACCGATACACCGGGGATTTCGTCGCTGCCGGGCAAGGCTTGCCACCAGTTGCCTGCGGTCAGTGCATTGCCTTCGGGCAGCTCGGCGGCCCAGGTCAGGCTGAGGTCGCGCTGCACGGCGCGCTCACCTGCCGTGTCCTTGCTGACGATTTGCTGTACCGGTTGCTCGTTGATTTGCACCAGGCGCCCCGGCGTTACCGGGTACAAAGGCGCTGAAGTGGCGTTGACCTGATGCAGGCGTTGAGCGAACGGCTCACGATCATCCGGCAGGATGTTCAGGGCGAAATGGTTGGGCGCATCCTTAGGTAACTGAGCTTGCCAGGTGTCGAGCAGTTCTGCGCGTAGCAGGGCGACCAACGCCATGGCTAGCAGGATCAGGCCGAAGGCCAAGGCCTGGCCGGCGGCGGCCGTGGGGTGGCGCAGCAACTGGCCCAGCCCCAGGCGCCAGGCCAGTGGCGCCCCGGCCAGCAGCTGGCGGAGGCTGCGCAAGCCGAGCAATAGCAAGCCGCCGAGCAGTAATGCGGCGACCAGGCCGCCCCCGAGCAGGGCGAAGGTGAGCAACAGATCGAGGCTCAGGCGCCACATGATCAGGCCAAGGGCAAACAGAGCGGCGCCGTACACCAACCAACTGCTGGGCGGTATCGGCAACAGATCACGGCGCAGTACCCGCAGTGGCGGGACCTGGCCCAGGGCGGCAATGGGTGGCAGGGCGAAGCCGGCTAGTGCAACCAACCCGGTGCCGATGCCGGCCAGGGCCGGGATGATGCCGCCTGCCGGCACCACGCTTGGCAGCAGGCCGTGCAGCAGGCGGAACAGGCCCAGTTGTGCCAGCCACCCGAGCAGCGCCCCGGCAATGGCGGCAACCAGGCCGAGCATGGCCAGTTGCAGGCAATACAGGCCCAGTGCCTGGCGGCGCGAGAGACCCAGGCAGCGCAGTAGTGCGCTGGCATCCAGACGACGTGCGGCATAACGGCTGGCCGACAAGGCCACGGCGACCCCGGCCAGCAGCACCGCCACCAGACTGGCCATGTTCAGGTAGCGTTCGGCCTTGCCCAGGGCGCCGCCGATCTGCTGGTTGCCATCGCGGGTGTCGCGCAGGCGCTGGTTGGCGGCCAGGTCTTTTTCCACGCCCTGGCGGTATTGGGCCAGCGCCCCGGCATCGCCGCGCCACAGGTCGCGGTAGGTGACCCGGCTGCCCGGCTGGATTACACCGGTGGCCTCCAGGTCGGCCAGGTTCATCATCACCCGCGGGGTGAGGCTGTAGAAGTTGTTGGCGCGGTCCGGTTCGTAGGTCAGCACACGGCTCATGCGCAGGGTTTTCATGCCTACGTCGATGCTGTCGCCAATCGCCAGCCCCAGCGCCGCCAACAGGCGGGGCTCGACCCACGCCTCGCCAGGTGCCGGGCCGCCGCCAGGTGTTTCCTCGGCATAGGGCGCCGGCGCGCTGCGTACTTGCCCGCGCAATGGGTAGGCGCTGTCGGCGGCCTTGACGCTGGACAGCTGGATGCCGTTGTCGCCGCCCACCACACTGGTGAACTCGACCACCTGCGCGTGACGCAAGCCAAGTGCGGTGCCGGTATCGATCTGCTGCTCGCGGGCGGGGGCGCTGCCCTGCAGCACCAGGTCGGCACCCAGGAATTCGCTGGCGCGCAGTTGCATGGCGCCGTTCAGGCGGGCGCCGAAATAGCCGATGGCGGTGCTGGCGGCCACTGCTACCAGCAGGGCAAAGAACAGCACGCGCACTTCGCTGGCGCGAATGTCGCGCAGCAACTGGCGCAGGGCCAGGCCGCACAGGCGGGACAACGGCATATGCTTCATCAAGCCTCCACCGGCGCCACCAGGCGCCCCGCGTCCAGGCGGATCTGGCGGCGACAGCGCCGGGCCAGGCGTTCGTCATGGGTGACCAGCACCAAGGTGGTACCGCGCTCCTTGTTCAAGTCAAACAGCAAGTCGCTGATGCGCTCACCCGTGTGGCTGTCGAGGTTGCCGGTGGGCTCGTCGGCAAACAACACCGCAGGTTGTGCGGCGAAGGCGCGGGCGATGGCTACCCGCTGCTGTTCGCCGCCCGACAGTTGGCGTGGGGTGTGGCTCAGGCGCTTGCCGAGGCCGACCCGCTCCAGCAGGGAGCGCGCCTGCTCGCGGGCATCGCGGCGGCCGTCCAGCTCCAGTGGCAGCATGACGTTTTCCAGCGCATTGAGGCTGTCGAGCAACTGGAATGACTGGAACACGAAACCCACATGTTCGGCGCGTACCCGGGCGCGCTGGTCTTCATCCAGTGGCCCCAGGTCGTTGCCGGCGAGGATGACCTTGCCGGCACTGGGCAGGTCGAGGCCGGCGAGCAGACCGAGCAGGGTCGACTTGCCTGAGCCCGAGGCGCCGACGATGGCCAGGCTGTCGCCTTTGGCCAGTTCGAGGGAGAGCGCGTGGAGGATCGTCAAGTCACCTTCCGCGCTGGGGACCACTTTGCTAAGGTTCTGCGCAACGAGTATGTTGGGGCCCATGGAGAATCCGATGCGAGTGTGGTGGTTGAGTGCCGGTCTGGCCCTGTATTGCCTGGCCCAGAGCGCGGCGGCGGGAACACTGCTGGTTGTTGGCGATAGTATCAGCGCCGGTTTTGGCCTGGATAGCCGCCAGGGTTGGGTCACTCTGTTGCAGACCCGCCTCAAGGACGAAGGTTTCGACGACAAAGTGGTCAATGCCTCGATCAGCGGCGACACCAGCGCAGGTGGCCAGGCGCGGCTGCCGGCGCTGCTTGCAGCGCATAAACCGAGCTTGGTGGTGCTGGAGCTGGGCGGCAACGATGGCCTGCGTGGGCAACCGCCCGCGCAATTGCAACAAAATCTTGCCTCGATGATTGAGGGGGCACGCCAGGCCGGTGCCAAGGTGGTGTTGCTGGGCATGCGCCTGCCGCCCAATTACGGGGTGCGCTACACCACCGCTTTTGCCAAGGTGTATGAACAGCTGGCTGCGGACAAACAGGTGCCGTTGGTGCCGTTTTTCCTCGAAGGGGTAGGGGGCGTGCCTGAGTTGATGCAGGCCGATGGCATCCATCCGGCCCAAGGTGCCCAGCAGCGCCTGCTGGAAAATGCCTGGCCGACGATAAAACCCTTGCTGTGACGCTTTAAACGGGGCGGGCTTTCGGCTAATGTTGCGCCCCCCGTTTCGAGTGCCCCCGATGCCGCGCCCTGCCTGGTCCCTGTATGCCTATCAACTGATCGAGCCCGATGAGCAGCTCGACCTGTTCGCCTGCCAGGAAATCCGCGTCCACCTGGTGGCCCGCCAGCTTGAGCTGGGCGTGCCGGTCGACCGTACCTTGTGCGGCGGCCTGCTGCCGGCGCAGCCGCGCTGGTCGGGGGTGCCGCGCGCGATCTACCGCGATAGCCGGCTGTGTGACTTGTGCCGAGCCATCCTCGATGCCCAGCGGCGCGGCATGCGCCCGGTCTGGCCAGAGCTGCAGGCGAGCTGAACGGCAAGCACCTTTCATCATCTGAAACGCTTGCATCGCGCCAATGCCTCCCGCTTGCATCGGCGCGGGTGTACAATCGATCCTCTTGACCCACCTTTCGAAGGATTTACCGGATGTTGCCGCGCTTTCCTGCCGTCACCCGTAGCCTGTCCCTGGCCGCCCTGCTGGTAGCGGGCCCCGCTGCTGCGCTGGAGCTGCCACTGCCACCGCCCGGTGAAGACATCGTCGGTCAGGTGCATGTGATCAAGGCAAAGTACGAGGACACGTTCGCCGACATCGGCACCGCCAACGACCTCGGCTACCTGGAAATGATTGCCGCCAACCCGGGCGTCGACCCTTGGCTGCCGGGCGCTGGCACCGAGATCATCCTGCCGACCCGCTACGTGCTGCCGCCTGGCCCGCGCGAAGGCATCGTCATCAACCTGGCCGAGTACCGCCTGTACTACTTCCCGAAAGGGCAGAACGTGGTACATACCTTCCCGCTAGGGATTGGTCGTGAGGGTTGGGGGTCGCCGATCGCCAATACCAAGATCACCGCCAAGACGCCGAACCCGACCTGGACGCCACCTGCTTCGATCCGCAAAGAGCACGCGGCGGACGGTGACATCCTGCCGACCGTAGTGCCGGCTGGCCCGGACAACCCGCTGGGGCCGTTCAAGTTCACCTTGGGCGTGCCGGGCTACCTGATCCACGGTTCGAACAAGAAGTTCGGCATTGGCATGCGTACCAGCCACGGCTGCTTCCGCATGCTCAACAACAACGTGCTGGAACTGTCGAAGATGGTGCCGGTGGGTACGCCGGTGCGCATCATCAACGAGCCTTACAAGTTCGGTATCAGCGGCGGCAAGGTCTATCTGGAAGCGCACACGCCGCTGGATGACCAGGGTAACCCGTCGGTAGTCGATAAACACACCGCCGTTATCAACGCCTTGCTCAAGCGTGAAGACCTGGCCAATAACCTGCGTATGAACTGGGACATGGTGCGTGACGTGGTGGCCGCAGAAGATGGCATGCCGGTAGAAATTGCCGTGCCGGTCGAGAACCAGGGTAGCGCACCTATGGTGTCGAGCATTCCGCCAGAACTGCAGTAAGGTAATTGCGACACATCACGGCCCGCCTTAGTGCGGGCCTTTTCGTTACTGCCTAGCGCATTTACCTTGCTGGCAGGCAATAAAAAAGCCGACCCACAAGTGGGTCGGCTTCTTAACAATCCGCGAGGATTATTACTTGCGGCTGGCTTTGTCCAGCATACGCAGAGCGCGCTCGTTGGCTTCGTCAGCGGTCTGCTGAGCCTTCTGAGCGGCTGCCAGTGCGTCGTCAGCCTTACGGTAGGCTTCGTCAGCACGAGCTTGAGCGCGAGCTGCTGCGTCTTCAGTCGCAGTCAGACGAGCTTCGGTTTCTTTGGATACGCTGCTGCAACCGGTAGCCAGAACTGCGGCCAGAGCCAGAGCAGAGAATTTCAGAACGTTGTTCATCGTGTTCCCCTTCAAGGACTTTCTATTAAATAGCCATCTCTCAGGAAAGAGAAACTGGCCGGCGTACATAGTACCCATTACTTGTAGTAAGTAAACTGACTGAGCGCAAGAACTGCAAAAAAAATGTGGCTTGGCGCCACGCCGACAAGATTTGCGACGTGCGTGTGAAAAAAACGTGCAGGGTTCGCAAGCGATTGTAGTGCCGGAACTTTTTTGTTGAACTAACGGTGACTTTAACTGTCCTTCGACGTCTTAAGCCCTACAACATCCGGCGGCTGTTGAAGGTAGCAGGGAAGAGTCGCTTTCTCAGCATTTTCGCCATTTTTCGCCGCTGCCACCTTGAGCAATCCCATTTGCGGCGCCTACTATCTTGTGAGTGCCACAGGATCCGAACGATTACAATCGTCCAGAGGTCGAAGGGGCAACAGGTGGCGTAGAGGATTTAGCGCCGGATAAACCACCATCGGTTAAGGTATGGGTCTGCCGAGAAGACCTGCGAGGAGTAGTGATGAGCGAAGCGCTGACCATCCACCATGACCAGGCCGGTCATCAGTTCGAGACCACCGTGGACGGTCATCGTGCCTATCTGACGTACATGGATCTGGGCAAGCAGACGCTGGACATCTATCGCACCTTCGTGCCCAACGCCTTGCGGGGCCGCGGGATTGCTGCCGCTTTGACCGAGCGGGCGCTGGAGTACGCTGAACAGATGGGCTATACGGTGATTCCGTCCTGCTCATATGTGGAACGCTACATGGAGCGCCAGCAGCGGCATTCGAGCAAGGCCTGACGCTTTACATAAAAAAACGGGGGCCGCTTCGCGCCCCATTCGCGGCACAAGGCCGCTCCTACAGGAGATCGCATATCCCTGTAGGAGCGGCCTTGTGCCGCGAATGGGGCGCGAAGCGGCCCCGCTTTTTTATATCAATCAGCCGCGCTTACGCTGCGGCAGCACATCCTTGAGCTTGGCATGCATGCTGCGCAAGGTTTTCTCGGTCGCGGACCAGTCGATGCACGAGTCGGTGACCGAGACGCCGTACTGCAATTCGTTCAGGTCTTTCGGAATCGACTGGCAGCCCCAGTTCAGGTGGCTTTCCACCATCAGGCCAATGATCGACTGGTTGCCTTCGAGGAGCTGGTTGGCAACGTTCTCCATGACCAGCGGTTGCAGGGCCGGGTCCTTGTTGGAGTTGGCGTGGCTGCAATCGACCATGATGTTGGCCTTGATCTTGGCTTTGGCCAGGTCCTGCTCGCACAGGGCGACGCTGACCGAGTCGTAGTTCGGCTTGCCGTTGCCGCCGCGCAGTACCACGTGGCCGTACGGGTTGCCCTTGGTGGTGACGATGGACACGCCACCTTCCTGGTTGATACCGAGGAAGCGGTGTGGCTTGGACACCGACTGCAGGGCGTTGATGGCAACGGTCAGGCCGCCGTCAGTGCCGTTCTTGAAGCCGACCGCCGAGGACAGGCCCGAGGCCATTTCGCGGTGGGTTTGCGATTCGGTGGTGCGAGCGCCGATGGCCGACCAGCTGATCAGGTCCTGCAGGTATTGCGGGGAAATCGGGTCAAGCGCTTCGGTAGCGGTCGGCAGGCCCATTTCGGCCAGGTCCAGCAGCAGCTGGCGGCCAATGTGCAGGCCATCCTGGATCTTGAACGAGTCATCCAGGTACGGGTCGTTGATCAGGCCTTTCCAGCCGACGGTGGTGCGTGGCTTTTCGAAGTACACACGCATGACCAGGTACAGCGTATCGGACACTTCGGCGGCCAGCACCTTCAGGCGCTCGGCGTATTCGTGGGCGGCCTTGATGTCGTGGATGGAGCAAGGGCCGACTACGACGAACAGGCGATGGTCCTTGCCATCGAGAATATTGCGCACCACTTCACGGCCGGCAGTCACGGTCTGCAGGGCCTTGGCGCTGAGGGGGATTTCCTTCTTGAGCTGATCGGGGGTGATCAGGGTCTCGTTGGAGGCAACGTTCAAGTCATCGATCGGTAAATCAGCCATCGTGTTACTCGTCAGGTCACGGGTGCCGGCCGCCAACTGTCCCCGTGCGGCCCAGCAGCAAGAATAATCGCAGCGGGGAGCCGAACCTTAGCGCGTTACGGGTGGCGCGACAATGGGCTGAAGTCGCGTCAGCATGCTGTTTTCCCTGCTGTTGTGGCACTTTGGCGAGCATGGGCTAGCTGGCAGTGTGCAAGCTGTGTAAAAAGAAAGCTGACCTTGACCTTGAGATCGGCATGCATCCGCGCACACCACGCATCGGCATCATTGGCAGCGGAGCTATTGGAGGCTTCTATGGCTTGATGCTGGCCCGGGCCGGTTTCGACGTGCATTTTCTGCTGCGCAGCGAGTCCGTACAACGGTCTGTCGGTATTGCTGGGCGAAGGCACCGCCGGGCTGATGGCAAGCAGCCATAGCCGTGAACTGATCCAGGCCCTGATGGCCGAGGTGCTACAAGGCGCTGCCGCCTGGGGGCATGTGTTGCCCGAGGGGTATGCCGAGCACTTGTTCCAGATGACCGAGCGCATGCCTGACTATTGGCCAAGCGTGTTTCACGACTATGCCCTCATGCGCCCGCTGGAGCTGCAGGCTATCTATGCAGAGCCGCTGGCGCGTGCGCGTATGGCAGACTGCAGCTTGCCGGGCATGGGAACCCTGTACCAGGCCATGAGTTTCCTCGACACCAGAGATCGGCCCTGCTGACGGCGGCTTTGACCTTGGCGTTGCTTTTTTTGCGCGGGCCTGCAGGCCACGCCGGCAGCGCGCCGGACGGCAAAGCGTGCGTTCGGCGCGCTGCTAAGCTGAAGCTTGCTCTGCCGTTGCGGCAGTCGAGGAGGTCGAATGATCCGCTCCATGCTGTACGCCACCGACCTCGGTGTCTACGCCCCTTTTGTGATGCAGCACGCGCTGGCCTTGGCGCGCACGTTCAATGCCGAGTTGTATGTCATTCACGCCGTGGAGCCAATGGGCCAGTTCGCCGAATCCCTCCTGCAAAGCTACCTCGATGAGCAGACGCTCGACCAGTTGCATAGCCAGGGGGTGAACGCGGTGATGGCCAACATCGAGCAGCGCGTGCTGGAAAACTTCCGCGATGAGCTGGGCGAGGAGGCCGACCTTGCGGTGATCAAGGCGGTGCGGGTACGCCAGGGCGATCCGGCGCAGGTGATCCTTGACCAGGCACAGCGGCTTAGCGTCGACCTGTTGATTTTCGGCAGCCACAGCGCCGGCGCCGGCGTGGATGTGCCCTTGGGGCGCACGGCAGTGCGACTGCTGCAACTGTCGCCGGTGCCGGTGTACATGGTGCCTTTGGCGCAGCACCTGGGGCGTAGGAAAATATGAAGTGGAGGGTCTGCTTTTTCCGAGAGTACGTAACAAAATAGTTCTAGATTTATTTCCAGAACCACTAATATAGTTATATATCGTCGCTGCCTGCTGCCGCGGACTCATCGCTGAACCGAGGGAAACCTATGAAGCTTCAACAACTGCGCTACATCTGGGAAGTGGCGCACCATGACCTCAACGTCTCCGCGACGGCGCAGAGCCTGTATACCTCCCAGCCAGGTATCAGCAAGCAGATCCGCCTGCTCGAAGATGAACTGGGTGTTGAAGTCTTTGCTCGCAGCGGCAAGCACCTCACCCGTGTCACCCCGGCCGGTGAGCGCATCATCAATACCGCCGGCGAAATCCTGCGCAAGGTCGAAAGCATCAAGCAGATTGCCCAGGAGTTCTCCAACGAGAAGAAGGGTACGCTGTCCATTGCCACCACCCACACCCAGGCGCGCTATGCCTTGCCGCCGGTGATCAGCAGCTTCATCAAGCAGTACCCGGAAGTGTCCCTGCACATGCACCAGGGTTCGCCCATGCAGATTGCCGAGATGGCTGCGGACGGTACGGTCGACTTCGCCATCGCCACCGAGGCGCTGGAGCTGTTCGGCGACCTGATCATGATGCCGTGCTACAAGTGGAACCGCTGCGTGGTGGTGCCGCAAGGTCACCCGCTGGCCAAGCTGCCGAAACTGACCCTGGAAGCGGTTGCCGAATACCCGATCGTTACCTATGTGTTTGGTTTTACCGGGCGCTCGAAGCTGGACGAAGCCTTCAACCACCGTGGCCTTACGCCAAAAGTGGTGTTCACCGCAGCAGACGCCGACGTGATCAAGACCTATGTGCGCCTGGGGCTGGGCGTGGGTATCGTCGCGGGTATGGCCGTGGACGCCAAACTCGACAATGACCTGGTGGCCCTGGATGCCAGCGAGCTGTTCGAAGCCAGCATTACCAAGATCGGCTTCCGTCGTGGCACCTTCCTGCGCGGCTTCATGTGCGACTTCATCGAGAAGTTCGCCCCGCACCTGACCCGCGAAGTGATGGCCAAGGCCATTCAGTGCCATAACAAGCAAGAGCTTGAAGAACTGTTCGCAGGCGTTGAACTGCCGGTGCACTGATCCGCAATTGTGCGGGGCCGCTTTGCGGCTCTTTCGCGGCACAAGGCCGCTCCTACAGGGGATGCGATCTCATGTAGGAGCGGCCTTGTGTCGTGATAGGGCTGCAAAGCAGCCCCGGCTATCTCAAGCCTTGCTGATCAGGTTGCCGGCGTGCAGCCCGCATTCCTTTTGCGTCGACTCTTCCCACCACCAACGCCCTTCACGCTCATGCTGGTTCGGCAGCACCGGACGGGTGCATGGCTCGCAGCCGATGCTGATGAAGCCGCGCTCATGCAGGCTGTTATATGGCAGCTCAAGCATGCGGATATAACCCCACACCTCTTCACTGCTCATCTGCGCCAGCGGGTTGAACTTGTACAGGGTGCGCTCGGGCGTGGAGAAGGCGCTGTCGATTTCCAGTGCCGCCACCTGGCTGCGGGTGCCTGGGCTCTGGTCGCGGCGCTGGCCGGTGGCCCAGGCGCTCACGGTGGCCAGCTTGCGACGCAGCGGCTCGATCTTGCGAATACCGCAGCACTCGCCGTGGCCGTCCTTGTAGAAGCTGAACAGGCCCTTTTCCTTGACGAAGGGGTCGAGTTGGGCACGGTCGGGGCTGAGCAGTTCAATCGGCAGGTTGTACTGCTCGCGCACCTGGTCGATGAACCGGTAGGTCTCCGGGTGCAGGCGGCCGGTGTCGAGGCTGAACACTTTGACCTGCTTGTTCAGCTTCCAGGCCATGTCGACCAGCACCACGTCCTCGGCGCCGCTGAAGGAGATCCACAGGTCATCACCAAAATGCTCGAAGGCGAGCTTGAGAATGTCCTGCGGGGACTTGTTGGCGTAGGTCGCGGCCAGGGCGGCGACGTCGAAGGGTTGGCTCATCAGGCGGTTTCCATCTTGGCTGTGGCGCTGTGCGCTCGTAGTAAGGTGATGGTAACAAAAAAACGCGGGCTAGACGGACTCACAAGCCCTGCAAGGTCTGCATCAACACCCGCACTTTGGCGATCGACTCTTCATATTCGGCCTGCCATTCGGAGTCGGCTACCACCGCACCGCCGCCCCAGCAACTGACCTGGCCGTCCTTGACCAGCAGGCTGCGAATGGCAATCGAGCTGTCCATCTCGCCGCGCACATCCACATACAGCAGCGAGCCGCAGTAAAGCGCCCGGCGTGCAGGCTCCAGCTCGTCGATGATCTGCATGGCGCGAATCTTCGGCGCCCCGGTGATCGAGCCGCCGGGGAAGCTGTCGCCGATCAGGTCCAGGGCATCCTTGTCGCTGGCCAGCTGGCCGGTGATGCTGCTGACCAGGTGGTGGACGTTGGGGTAGCTCTCCAGGCTGAACAGCTCCGGTACCTTCACAGAACCGATCTTGCAGGTACGCCCCAGGTCGTTGCGCAGTAGGTCGACGATCATGAGGTTTTCCGAGCGGTCCTTGGGGCTGTGCAGCAGCTCCTCGGCATTGCGCTTGTCTTCAATCGGGTCGCTGGCGCGCGGGCGAGTGCCCTTGATTGGCCGGGTTTCCACCTGCCCCTGGCTGACGCGGACGAAGCGCTCCGGGGAGAAGCTGAGCAAGGCACTGCCATCGGCCAGTTGCTGGTAGCCGGAAAACGGCGTCGGGCAAGCTTGGCGCAGGGCCTGATAGGCGCGCCAGGGGTCGCCCTGGCAGGGCGCGCGAAAGCGTTGGGTAAGGTTGATCTGGTAGCAGTCGCCGGCCTGGATGTAGCGCTGTACCTGGTCGAAGGCGGCCCGGTACTGGTCGGGCTGCAGGTCACCGGCCATCGGCGCGAGCAGCTTGAAGTCGCCGCTTGCAGTGTCGCAGGCGCCTTCGAAAAGCGTGATCAGGCGTTCGCGTTCACTGCTGGCCAGGCTTGGGTGGAACACCAGCTGGCTGGTGCCGTGCACATGGTCGCTGACCAGTGCCCAGGCATATAGCCCCAGTTGCGCGTCGGGCAGGCCGAGGTCGTCCACGGCCAGGCTTGGCAGGTGTTCCAGGCGGCGACCGAAATCGTAGCTCAGGTAGCCGATCAGGCCACCGGCGAAGGGTAGCTCGCTGCCTTCGGGCAGTTGTGCATGGCCCAGGTGGGCCAGGCCGTCGCGCAGGCGCTGGAGGAAGGCGCTGCCTTCTTCATCGGGGTGCGCTTGCAGCTGTTGCAGCGGCCAGGCGCTGAGCAGGTCGAAGCGGCCGCGTTCGGCGCCGGGGCGGGCGCTGTCGAGCAGGATCGCGCCGGGGGCCTGGCGCAAGCGGGCGAAATAGGCGGCTGGGTCAGGCTGGTAGGGCAGGGGGTAAAGCGTACAGGTCGGCATCAGTGTGGACGGCGATGTAAAAGCGAGGAGGGCGATTGTAGACCTGTGTAGGAAAAGCGCCTAGCACTGGGCGCGACATTCGCCAGTGTGTTTGGCCCATTCGCAGCACAAGGCTGCTCCTACAGGTGAAACGCAGCCCTGTAAGCCTGCGCAGTATTCTGTAGGAGAGCAGCCTTGTGCTGCGAATGGGCTGCAAGGCAGCCCCCGGCAATTCAGCGGTTAGGCACGTGCCCGAACAAACCCTGAGCTACCCGAACCCGCTGTTCGGCATCTTCGGTAATGCCATCCTTGGCCAGCGCTTCGATATGCGCCTCAATGGCGTGGGTGCGCTGGGTCAGACCGCAGTCGTTGGCAATCTGGATGTTAAGGCCCGGGCGGGCGTTGAGCTCGAGAATCAGCGGGCCTTTTTCCTGGTCCAGCACCATGTCCACGCCGATGTAGCCCAGCCCGCACAGTTCATAGCAGCCGGCGGCCAGCTTCATGAAGCCGTCCCAGTTCGGCAGCTGCACGCCATCCACCGCATTGGTGGTGTCCGGGTGCTTGCTGATGATGTTGTTCAGCCAGGTACCGCGCAAGGTCACGCCGGTGGCCAGGTCAACGCCCACGCCGATGGCACCCTGGTGCAGGTTGGCCTTGCCGCCCGACTGGCGGGTCGGCAGGCGCAGCATGGCCATTACCGGGTACCCCATCAGCACGATGATGCGGATGTCCGGCACGCCTTCGTAGCTGATGCTTTTGAAGATCTGGTCGGGGGTAACCCGGTACTCGATCAGCGCGCGGTCGCGGTGGCCGCCCAGCGAGTACAGGCCGGTGAGGATGCTCGAAATCTGGTGTTCGATTTCCTCATGGCTGATGATCTTGCCCGACACCGTGCGGTAGCGGTCCTCGAAGCGGTCGGCGATCACCAGGATGCCGTCACCGCCGGCGCCTTGCGCCGGCTTGATGACGAAATCGCTGCGCCCGCCAATGATCTGGTCGAGCTTGTCGATTTCTTTCTCGGTTTCGATGATGCCGTACATTTCCGGCACATGGATACCGGCCGCCAGGGCGCGCTCCTTGGTGATGATCTTGTCGTCGACGATCGGGTACAAGCTGCGCTTGTTGTACTTCAACACGTAGTCCGCGTTGCGCCGGTTGATACCCATGATGCCCCGGGCCTCCAGGGCTTTCCACGTCTTGATCAGGCCAAACATCAGGCGTCAGCCTTCTTCAGGAATGCCTTGAAGCGCACGAGTTCGGTCAGGCGGTAGCCACGGTAGCGGCCCATCGCCAGCATGAAGCCCACCAGGATCAGCAGTACGGCCGGGAACGTGAACACGAAGTACACCAGCTCCGGCACCATCATCAGCAGGTGCGCCAAAGAGGCTGCAAACAGGGTGCCGATGGCCACTTTCATGGCATGGCCACCGCCACGTTCTTCCCAGGTGATCGACAGGCGCTCGATGGTCATGGTCAGGATCACCATCGGGAACAATGCCACCGACAGCCCGCGCTCAAGGCCCAGCTTGTGGCTGAACAGGCTGATGGCGGCGATCAGCACCACGACGAAGGTCAGCACCACCGACAGGCGTGGCAACATTTGCAGCTTGAGGTGTTCCAGGTACGAGCGTAACGACAGGCCAAGCGCGGTAATCACCGTGAACAGCACGATGCCAAAGCCCAGTTGGGTCTCGCGGAAGGCCAGGGCGATCAGCACGGGGGTGAAGGTACCCAGGGTCTGCAGGCCGACCAGGTTGCGCAGCACCAGGATCACCAGCACGCCGATAGGGATCATGACCATGATCATGAAGGTTTGCTGGGTCTGCAGCGGCAGGCTGTACAGCGAGTACTCGAGGAAGTCGGCGTCGGTGTTCTCGTCGGTCAGCTTGGCCAGGCGGATGGCGTTCATCTCGCTGTTGTTCATGCTGAAGGTGACGTTGGCCTTCTTGCCGCCATCGACGGTGATCAGGTTGTCGTCACCGGTCCACCACAGCAGGCGGTCGCTGGGCAGGCCTTGCTCGCCGGTGTCCGGGTTGAAGTACAGCCAGTCGTTACCGTTGAAGCTGCGCAACCACAGCTCCGGGGTTTGCGGGGTGTCGGCCACCAGGCGGATGGTGTGCACCTTTTCCATCGGTACGTGGGCGATCGACAGCAGCAGGTCGATGATCTGGGCTTTCTTCATCGGCGAGGTGTCGCCGGCCAGCAGCAGCTTGACGTTGTCGTCGTTGAGGTTGTTGACCCGCTTGATGGTCTCGCTGACGAAGGTCTCTACGTCGGCAGAGTGCTGGCGAATCGGCGCCATCAGGGCTTCGGCGGCGATCTTCTCGGGGCCTTCGATAGCCAGGCTGTCACGGAAGGTCGGGCCTTTGACCGTGGTCTTCTCGTTGCTGTAGCGCTTGGTCAGCACCAGGCGGTAGTAGAGGGTCTGGTTGCCGCTGGCGCGGCGGGCCGACCAGGTGACCTTGCGGTTACCGTCGGCACGGTTGACGCTCACCCCGTAGTTGTTGGAGATGAAGCTCTCGTTGAGGCTGACATAGTCGCGGTTCAGCGGTGGCACGAACATCTGCACCTTGACCGGGTCCTTGGTGCTGGCCACGAACTCGACCTTGGCGTCGATGTTCCACAGGTCGTCGGTTTCATCCTCGGTCACCGGGATGCCGAGGAAGAAGATCTGGTAAGCCGTGACCGCCACACCCAGTAGCACCAGTACGGTGATCAGGACTTTCAGATGGAGGGTAAGAGAGCGCATCGGAATTACTCTGCTTTGTGAGCGTCGGTGGCACAGGCAGGTTTGCCGGCCGCATATTTAAGGCTTGGGTCGACCAGCGCGTCGAAGTGCTTGAGTGCCTCGGAGCCGATCAGCAGCGGGAACTGGAAGGCGCTGCGGTCGGTGAGGTTGACTTCGATGGTGCGCATGGCCTGGCCCATGCAGATTTCAAGTTCGATGACCGGGCGTGCCGTGTAGGCCTTGCCCGATTCGGCATCATAGTCGCCGGCCCGGCGCTTGATCTTGCTTACGCGTGCCAGCGGGCGCTCGATCGGGTGCGAGTGGGCAGCATCGATGGCCAGGTAGAAGCGCACCCAGCTTTCGCCGTTGCGCTTGAACCGCTTGATATCGCGGGCGCTGAGCGAGGCGGTTTTGGCACCGGTGTCGAGCTTGGCGGCCACTTCCAGGTCCAGGTCGCCCAGCCGTGCATATTCGTTGAGACCATAGACGGTCTTGCCCGCAGCCTGACCAAGGGCCGGCAGCAGGGTGAGGCATAGCAGCAATAAAACGGGTGTAAGTCTCATAATCCTGGCGCGGTGCAGTGCAAGGTTCTAGGCAAGGTTCTGGTCAAGGCGACTGGCAACTACTGCGCAAGCTTCCTCTTTTATCTGTCAACAAGCATGAATGTATGACAGACAGGCTATCCATACCCCATCGGAGGCGCGGCATTCTATCACGCCGACGTATTGACGCCAGCGGTGCGCGATCTGACAGCACCGGGCGGGGGTTAGTTCGTTATTAGACAATTGTCGACAATGTTCATTTTGTCTTTGACTGGCGAGCCTGTTTTCGCTAATTTCTGGCAAAGAGATTTTCAAGGTGTCGACAATATGCAGGACCTTTCCACCGCCAGCCCGGTGCTGACAGACGAAACGGAAACCTTGTCTGAAAACGTCTTCCGGCGCATTCAGGCGGCCATCGTCAAGGGCGAAATTGCCCCCGGCAGCAAGATTTCCGAGCCGGAGCTGGCGCGCACCTACGGCATCAGCCGTGGGCCGTTGCGCGAGGCCATCCACCGCCTGGAGGGCCAGCGCCTGCTGGTGCGCGTACCGCATGTGGGCGCGCGCGTGGTATCGCTGAACCACGCCGAACTGATCGAGCTGTACGAAATTCGCGAGTCGCTGGAAGGCATGGCCTGCCGCCTGGCAGCCGAACGCATGAGCCAGGGCGACATCGACGAACTGCGCCGTGTGCTTGATACCCACGAGCGCGATGCCGCATTCCAGGCTGGTGTGGGTTACTACCAGCAGGAAGGCGACTACGACTTCCATTACCGGATCATCCAGGGCAGCGGCAACCAGACCCTGGTCAAGATGCTGTGCGGCGAACTGTACCAACTGGTGCGCATGTACCGCATCCAGTTCTCTGCCACGCCCAACCGGCCACGCCAGGCTTTTGCCGAACACCACCGCATCCTCGATGCCATCGCCGACCGTGACGGCGAGCTGGCCGAACTCCTGATGCGCCGCCACATCGGCGCGTCCAAGCGCAACATCGAGCGTCACTATCTGGACGCCCACAACAACAGCCCACGAGGTGAGAAATGACTGTGAAGAGCACCCCCGGTCAGCGTTTCCGCGACGCCGTTGCTGCCGAACATCCCCTGCAGGTGGTTGGCGCCATCAACGCCAACCATGCCCTGCTGGCCAAGCGCGCCGGCTTCAAGGCCATCTACCTGTCCGGCGGCGGCGTGGCCGCAGGCTCGCTGGGCTTGCCGGACCTGGGCATCACCGGCCTGGACGACGTGCTCACCGATGTGCGCCGCATTACCGACGTGTGCGACGTGCCGTTGCTGGTGGATGTCGACACCGGCTTCGGTGCGTCGGCCTTCAACGTCGCCCGCACCGTACGTTCGATGAGCAAGTTTGGCGCTGCTGCCATCCATATCGAGGATCAGGTGGGCGCCAAACGCTGCGGCCACCGTCCGAACAAGGAAATCGTCAGCCAGCAGGAAATGGTCGACCGCATCAAGGCCGCTGTCGATGCCCGTAGCGATGACAGCTTCGTGATCATGGCGCGTACTGACGCCTTGGCCGTCGAAGGCCTGAACGCTGCCCTTGATCGCGCCGAGGCCTGCATCGAGGCTGGCGCCGACATGATCTTCCCGGAAGCCATCACTGAACTGCAGATGTACAAGACGTTCGCTGATCGGGTGAAGGCGCCGATTCTGGCCAACATCACCGAATTCGGCGCCACGCCGTTGTACACCACCGAAGAGCTGGCCTCGGTCGACGTGTCGCTGGTGCTGTACCCGCTGTCGGCGTTCCGTGCCATGAACAAGGCCGCCGAGAACGTGTACACCGCGCTGCGCCGCGACGGCACCCAGAAAAACGTGATCGACACCATGCAGACCCGTATGGAGCTCTACGATGCCATCGGTTACCACGCCTTCGAGCAGAGCCTCGACGCGTTGTTTGCCCAGAAGAAAGGCTGAGCAACACCCCGAATTAGCCAGAATAAATCCATAACAAATTCAAGAAAGGAGAAACACCATGGCCGAAGCGAAAGTACTCAGTGGCGCAGGCCTGCGTGGCCAGGTGGCCGGCCAGACCGCACTGTCGACCGTTGGCCAGGCCGGTGCCGGGCTGACCTACCGGGGTTACGACGTGCGTGACCTGGCGGCAGGTGCCGAGTTCGAAGAAGTCGCTTACCTGCTGCTGTACGGCGAGCTGCCAACCCAGGCCGAGCTGGCCGACTACAAGCTCAAGCTCAAAGGCCTGCGTGACCTACCGCAAGCATTGAAGGAAGTGCTGGAGCGCATCCCGCGTGACGCCCACCCGATGGACGTGATGCGCACCGGTTGCTCGGTACTGGGTACCCTGGAGCCCGAGCTCACCTTCGAAGCCCAGCGCGACAAGACCGACCGCCTGCTGGCGCTGTTCCCGGCAGTGATGTGCTACTGGTACCGCTTCACCCACCATGGCGTGCGCATCGATTGCACCAGTGACGAAGACACGCTCGGCGGCCATTTCCTGCACCTGCTGCACGGCAAGAAGCCGAGCGAGCTGCACGTCAAGGTCATGAACGTGTCGCTGATCCTGTACGCCGAGCACGAGTTCAACGCCTCCACTTTCACCGCCCGCGTTTGCGCCTCGACCCTGTCCGACCTGTACTCCTGCGTCACCGCTGCCATCGGCTCGCTGCGCGGCCCGCTGCACGGCGGTGCCAACGAGGCGGCGATGGAGCTGATCGAGCGCTTCCAGAGCCCGCAGGAAGCCACTGCCGAGCTGCTGCGCATGCTGGAGCGCAAGGACAAGATCATGGGCTTTGGCCATGCCATCTACAAAGAGTCCGACCCGCGCAACGAGGTGATCAAGGGCTGGTCGAAGCAGCTGGCCGACGAAGTGGGGGACAGCGTGCTGTACCCGGTCTCAGAAGCCATCGACAAGACCATGTGGGAGCAGAAACGCCTGTTCCCCAACGCCGATTTCTACCATGCCTCGGCGTACCACTTCATGGGCATCCCGACCAAGCTGTTCACCCCGATCTTCGTCTGCTCGCGCCTGACCGGCTGGGCAGCGCACGTCTTCGAGCAGCGCGCCAACAACCGCATCATCCGCCCGAGCGCCGAGTATGTCGGCGTCGAGCAGCGCCAGTTCGTGCCGATCGAGCAGCGCTGAAACCGAACCTGTGGGGTGGCCTGTTCCGGCGATGAGGCCGGAACAGCCAACACAGGACAGCAATTAGAAAGCTATCCACGACCGTACCGTGACCGAGCCTGATAACGATATGAACACAGCATTCCGCAAGCACCTTCCAGGCACCGACCTGGACTACTTCGATGCCCGTGCGGCGGTCGAGGCGATCAAGCCCGGCGCTTACGACGGCCTGCCTTACACGTCCCGCGTGCTCGCCGAAAACCTGGTGCGCCGCTGCGACCCGGCCACCCTCGTCGCCTCGCTGGGCCAACTGATCGAACGCCAGCGCGACCTCGACTTCCCGTGGTTCCCGGCCCGCGTGGTGTGCCACGACATCCTCGGCCAGACCGCGCTGGTCGACCTCGCCGGCCTGCGCGATGCCATCGCCGACAAGGGTGGCGACCCGGCCGCCGTCAACCCGGTGGTGCCGGTACAACTGATCGTCGACCACTCGCTGGCAGTGGAGTGCGGTGGCTTCGACCCGCAGGCCTTCGAAAAGAACCGGGCCATTGAAGACCGCCGCAACGAAGACCGCTTCCACTTCATCAACTGGACCAAGAAGGCGTTCAAGAACGTCGACGTGATCCAGCCGGGCAACGGCATCATGCACCAGATCAACCTGGAGAAGATGTCGCCTGTCATCCACAACGACCGCGGCGTGGCCTACCCGGACACCTGCGTCGGCACCGACAGCCACACCCCGCATGTCGACGCCCTGGGCGTGATCGCCATTGGCGTTGGCGGCCTGGAAGCCGAAAACGTGATGCTCGGCCGCGCTTCGTGGATGCGCCTGCCGGAAATCGTCGGCGTCGAGCTGACCGGCAAGCTGGCACCGAACATCACCGCCACCGACCTGGTGCTGGCCCTGACCGAATTCCTGCGTAAACAGAAAGTCGTCGGCGCCTACCTTGAATTCCACGGCGAGGGCGCCCGCGCGCTGACCTTGGGTGATCGCGCCACCATTTCCAACATGGCCCCGGAATACGGCGCCACCGCCGCTATGTTCGCCATCGACCAGCAGACCATCGACTACCTGCGCCTGACCGGCCGCGAAGAGCAGCAGGTCAAGCTGGTGGAAACCTACGCCAAGGCGACCGGCCTGTGGGCCGACAGCCTGGGCGGCGCTGTCTACGAGCGCACCCTGAGCTTCGACCTGTCGAGCGTGGTGCGCAACATGGCCGGCCCGTCCAACCCGCACGCTCGCGTGGCTACCAGCGACCTGGCAGCCAAAGGCATTGCCGGCAGCTGGGAAGAGGTGCCGGGGCAGATGCCGGACGGTGCGGTGATCATTGCCGCCATCACCAGCTGCACCAACACCAGCAACCCGCGCAACGTGATAGCTGCCGGCCTGATTGCGCGCAATGCCAACAGGCTTGGCCTGGCCCGCAAACCGTGGGTCAAGTCGTCGCTGGCGCCAGGTTCCAAGGCTGTGCAGCTTTACCTGGAAGAAGCCGGGCTGGAGAAGGAGCTGGAGCAACTCGGTTTTGGTATCGTCGCCTTCGCTTGCACCACCTGCAACGGGATGTCTGGCGCGCTGGACCCGGTGATCCAGCAAGAAATCATCGACCGCGACCTGTACGCCACCGCCGTGCTGTCGGGTAACCGCAACTTCGACGGGCGTATCCACCCGTATGCCAAGCAGGCCTTCCTGGCTTCGCCGCCGCTGGTGGTGGCCTATGCCATTGCCGGCACCATCCGCTTCGACATCGAGAAGGATGTGCTGGGCGTGGTCGATGGCAAGGAAATCCGCCTCAAGGACATCTGGCCGAGCGATGAAGAGATCGACGCCGTGGTGCGTGCCGCGGTCAAGCCAGAGCAGTTCCGCAAGGTGTACATCCCGATGTTCGCCATCGAGGAAGACCGCGGGCCGAAAGTGGCGCCGCTGTATGACTGGCGCCCGATGAGCACCTACATCCGCCGCCCGCCGTATTGGGAAGGCGCGCTGGCCGGTGAACGTACCCTGCGCGGCATGCGCCCGTTGGCGGTGCTGCCGGACAACATCACCACCGACCACCTGTCGCCGTCCAACGCCATCATGCTCGACAGCGCCGCCGGTGAATACCTGGCGAAAATGGGCTTGCCGGAAGAGGACTTCAACTCTTACGCCACCCACCGCGGCGACCACCTGACCGCCCAGCGTGCCACCTTCGCCAACCCCAAACTGTTCAACGAAATGGTGCGCAAGGAAGACGGCAGCGTGAAGCAGGGCTCGCTGGCGCGTATCGAGCCGGAAGGCAAGGTGACCCGCATGTGGGAGGCGATCGAGACCTACATGCAGCGCAAACAGCCGCTGATCATCGTGGCCGGCGCCGACTACGGCCAAGGTTCGTCCCGCGACTGGGCGGCCAAGGGCGTGCGCCTGGCGGGTGTCGAGGCCATCGTCGCCGAAGGCTTCGAGCGCATTCACCGCACCAACCTGGTGGGCATGGGCGTGTTGCCGCTGGAGTTCAAGCCAGGCACCGACCGCAAGACCCTGGGCCTGGACGGCAGCGAGACCTATGACGTGCTGGGCGCACGTACGCCACGGGCGACCCTGACGTTGGTGGTTACCCGCGCCAATGGCGAGCGCCTGGAAGTGCCGGTGACCTGCCGCCTGGACACCGCCGAGGAAGTGTCGATCTACGAGGCGGGCGGGGTGCTGCAGCGCTTTGCCCAGGACTTCCTCGAAGCGACCGCCTGAGCATGAACGGGGGCCGCTTTGCGGCCCTTTCGCGACACAAGGCCGCTCCCACAGCGTCACGCGATCCCTGTAGGAGCGGCCTTGCGCCGCGATGGGCTGCAAGGCAGCCCCAGAGGCCATATGCATTTCAGACAGGACAGCACATCAATGGCACACGTACCGCAAATAAAAATCCCCGCCACCTACATCCGTGGCGGCACCAGCAAAGGCGTGTTCTTCCGCCTGCAAGACCTGCCCGAGCAGGCGCAGATCCCCGGCCCCGCCCGTGACGCACTGCTGCTGCGGGTAATAGGCAGCCCCGACCCCTACGGCAAGCAGATCGACGGCATGGGCGGCGCCACGTCCAGCACCAGCAAGACCGTGATCCTGTCGCAAAGCATCAAGCCCGAACACGATGTCGACTACCTGTTCGGCCAGGTCAGCATCGACAAGGCGTTCGTCGACTGGAGCGGCAACTGCGGCAACCTGTCTGCTGCGGTCGGTTCGTTCGCCATCACCAGTGGCCTGGTCGACCCGGCGCGCATTCCGCGCAACGGCATCGCCACGGTGCGGATCTGGCAGGCCAATATCGGCAAGACCATCGTCGCCCATGTCCCGATCACTGAAGGTGAAGTGCAGGAAACCGGCGACTTCGAGCTGGACGGGGTGACCTTCCCGGCGGCCGAGGTGCAACTGGAATTCCTCGACCCGGCGGCCGACGACGGTGACGACGGCGGTGCGATGTTCCCTACCGGCAGCCTGGTCGATGACCTGGAGGTACCGGGCGTCGGCACCTTCAAGGCGACCCTTATCAACGCTGGCATCCCGACCATCTTCGTAAACGCGGCGGATATCGGCTACACCGGTACCGAACTGCAGGACGCAATCAACGGCGACCCGCAGGCGCTGCTGCGTTTCGAGACCATTCGTGCTTATGGCGCCGTGCGCATGGGCTTGATCGACAATGTCGACCAGGCTGCCGGGCGTCAGCACACACCAAAAGTGGCGTTCGTTGCGCCACCGAGCACCTACACTGCGTCCAGTGGCAAGGTGGTACAGGCAGGGGATGTCGACCTGTTGGTGCGGGCCTTGTCGATGGGCAAGCTGCACCATGCCATGATGGGTACGGCGGCGGTGGCGATCGGCACCGCAGCGGCCATTCCGGGCACGCTGGTCAACCTCGCCGCTGGCGGGGGCGAGCGCAGCGCTGTGCGTTTCGGCCACCCTTCGGGCACCTTGCGGGTCGGGGCCGAGGCGCGCCGGGTGGAGGGTGAGTGGACAGTGACCAAGGCAATCATGAGCCGCAGTGCTCGCGTGCTGATGGAGGGCTGGGTTCGCGTGCCTGGCGATAGCTTCTAAAGCACCACTGGCGCTCGGCTTTAGTTCGTTGGGGCTGCACAGCAGCCCCGGCAATTCTGAAGGGAGCTGGATATGAGCGCCAACGTAGACCTCAACGACCGCCCGGACTACGACCGGGTGTTGCAGACCCTGGCCGACTACGCCCTCGGCTACCGGGTCGATTCCGCCGAAGCCCTGGCCACCGCGCGCAACTGCCTGATGGACACCCTCGGCTGCGGCCTGCTGGCCCTGCGCTTCCCCGAATGCACGAAACTCCTCGGCCCTCAGGTGGAAGGCACGCAGGTCCCCAATGGCGCCCGTGTTCCCGGCACCGCCTACCGCCTCGACCCGGTCAAGGCCGCCTGGGACATCGGCTGCACGGTGCGCTGGCTGGACTACAACGACACCTGGCTGGCCGCTGAATGGGCTCATCCCTCGGACAACCTTGGCGGCATCCTGGCCGTGGCTGATCACCTGTCGCAGAAGCACGTCGCAGCGGGTGAGGCGCCGCTGCTGATGCGCGATGTGCTTGAGGCAATGGTCATGGCCCATGAGATCCAGGGTGTGCTGGCCCTGGAAAATTCTTTCAACCGTGTCGGGCTCGATCACGTGATTCTGGTGAAGGTGGCCTCAACCGCCGTGTGTGCCAGGCTGATGGGGGTCAATCGCGAGCAGATGCTCTCGGCCTTGTCCCACGCCTTCGTCGACGGCCAGGCCCTGCGCACTTACCGCCATGCGCCCAACGCCGGTTCTCGCAAGTCCTGGGCGGCGGGCGATGCTTCCAGCCGGGGCGTGCGCCTGGCCGATATCGCCCTGCGCGGCGAGATGGGCGTGCCGGGCGTGCTCACGGCGCCGCAGTGGGGGTTCTACGACGTATCGTTCAGTCACACCAACAAAGACTTGGCGCTCAAGCCTGCCGGGCAGTACGAGCTGCGTCTGCCTCAGGCCTTGGGCAGCTATGTGATGGAAAACGTGTTGTTCAAGGTCAGTTTCCCTGCCGAGTTTCATGCCCAGACCGCCTGTGAGGCGGCAGTGACCCTGCATCCACTGGTGCGCAACCGTCTGCATGAAATCGACCGCATCGTGATCACCACCCAGGAGTCAGCGATCCGCATCATTTCCAAGAGCGGCCCGCTGGCCAATGCTGCCGACCGTGACCACTGCTTGCAGTACATGGTGGCGGTACCGCTGATCTTCGGCCATTTGGTGGCAGAGCACTATGAAGATGCTTTCCATGCCCACCACCCGAGCATCGATCGCCTGCGCGAGAAGATGGAAGTGGTGGAAGACCTGCGCTTCAGTCGCGAGTACCTGGAGCCAGACAAGCGCTCGATCGCCAACGCGCTGCAAGTGTTCTTCAAGGATGGCAGCAGCACTGACCAAGTGGTGGTGGAATACCCGATCGGGCATCGGCGGCGGCGAGGGGAGGGCATACCGTTGCTGGAGGCCAAGTTCAGGGCAAACCTGGGGACGCGTTTTGCCCGTCAGCGGTGTGCGCAGATTGTGGAGGTGTGCAAGGACCAGCAGCAGCTGGAGGGGATGGCGGTGCACAGGTTTGTGGATTTGTTTGTGATCTGAGGTGGCCTCTACTGGCCCAATCGCCGGCAAGCCAGCTCCCGCAGGTACTCCAAAGATCTCAAGACCTGTGGAGTACATGTGGGAGCTGGCTTGCCGGCGATTGGGCCGGTACAGGCTAAAACAAAAAGCCCCGGCATCGCTGCCGGGGCTTTCTTTACTGCCTGTAACTCAGCTTAAGCCTGAACCACCGGGATCTTGGCGTTGGCTGCCGCTTCGCGGAACTCGGCGATCTGGTCGAAGCTCAGGTAGCGGTAAACGTCGGCAGCCATGCTGTCGATGTCTTTCGCGTACTGCATGTACTCTTCGACGGTCGGCAGCTTGCCGATGATCGAAGCGACAGCAGCCAGTTCGGCCGATGCCAGGTACACGTTGGTCGCGTCGCCCAGGCGGTTCGGGAAGTTACGGGTCGAGGTGGAGACCACGGTCGAACCGGTCTGCACACGTGCCTGGTTACCCATGCACAGCGAGCAGCCTGGCATTTCCATGCGCGCACCGGCCTTGCCGTAGATGCCGTAGTAGCCTTCTTCGGTCAGCTGGTGAGCATCCATCTTGGTTGGCGGAGCCAGCCACAGACGGGTAGGGATGCCACCCTTGACCTTCTCCAGCAGCTTGCCGGCAGCGCGGAAGTGGCCGATGTTGGTCATGCACGAACCGATGAACACTTCGTCGATCTTCTCGCCCTGTACCGAAGACAGCAGGCGGGCATCGTCCGGGTCGTTCGGCGCGCAGAGCACAGGCTCTTTGACGTCGGCCAGGTCGATTTCGATGATTTCAGCGTACTCGGCATCGGCGTCAGCCGACAGCAGCTCAGGATTGGCCAGCCAGGCTTCCATGGCCTGGGCGCGGCGCTCCAGGGTACGTGGGTCGCCGTAGCCTTCGCCGATCATCCAGCGCAGCAGGGTGATGTTGGACTGCAGGTACTCGGCGATGGCCTTTTCCGGCAGCTTGATGGTGCAGCCGGCAGCGGAACGCTCGGCCGAGGCGTCGGACAGCTCGAATGCTTGCTCGACGGTCAGTTCGTCCAGGCCTTCGATTTCCAGGATGCGGCCGGAGAAGGCGTTTTTCTTGCCCTTCTTCTCGACGGTCAGCAGGCCCTTCTGGATGGCGTAGTAAGGGATGGCATGTACCAGGTCACGCAGGGTGATGCCCGGTTGCAGTTTGCCCTTGAAGCGCACCAGGATCGACTCTGGCATGTCCAGCGGCATGACGCCGGTGGCGGCAGCGAAGGCCACCAGGCCGGAACCGGCCGGGAACGAGATGCCGATCGGGAAGCGGGTGTGCGAGTCACCACCGGTACCGACGGTGTCCGGCATCAGCATGCGGTTCAGCCAGCTGTGGATGATGCCGTCGCCTGGGCGCAGCGACACGCCGCCACGGGTGCGGATGAAGTCTGGCAGGGTGTGGTGGGTGGTGACGTCGATCGGCTTCGGATAGGCCGCGGTGTGGCAGAACGACTGCATCACCAGGTCAGCGGAGAAGCCCAGGCACGCCAGGTCTTTCAGCTCGTCGCGGGTCATCGGGCCAGTGGTGTCCTGGGAACCGACGGTGGTCATCTTCGGCTCGCAGTAGGCACCTGGGCGCACGCCCTGGCCTTCTGGCAGGCCACAGGCACGGCCGACCATTTTCTGCGCCAGGGTGAAGCCCTTGCCGGAGTCGGCAGGCTGCTCTGGTTTCTTGAACAGGTCGGAAGCACCCAGGCCCAGCTCGGCGCGGGCTTTTTCGGTCAGGCCACGGCCAACGATCAGCGGGATACGGCCGCCAGCGCGGACCTCGTCCAGCAGCACTTCGGTTTTCAGCTCGAAGTTGGTGACCAGCTCGTCGCTTTCGTGGCGGCGTACTTCACCTTTGTACGGGTAAACGTCGATGACGTCGCCCATGCCCAGGTTGGTGCAGTCGAATTCGATCGGCAGGGCGCCGGCGTCTTCCATGGTGTTGTAGAAGATCGGGGCGATCTTGGTGCCGAAGCAGAAGCCACCGGCGCGCTTGTTCGGCACGTACGGAATGTCGTCGCCGAAGAACCACAGTACCGAGTTGGTAGCGGATTTACGCGAGGAACCGGTACCTACCACGTCACCTACATAGGCAACCGGGAAGCCCTTGGCCTTGACGGCTTCGATCTGTGCCAGCGGGCCGACCGAACCAGGCTGCTGTGGCTCGATGCCGTCGCGGGCCATTTTCAGCATGGCCAGGGCGTGCAGCGGGATGTCAGGGCGCGACCAGGCGTCTGGAGCAGGCGACAGGTCGTCGGTGTTGGTTTCGCCTGGCACCTTGAACACGGTCAGGGTGTACTTCTCGGCGATGGCCGGGCGGGCGGTGAACCACTCGCCGGCAGCCCAGGAGTCCAGCACGGCCTTGGCGTGAGCGTTGCCGGCCTTGGCTTTTTCGGCCACGTCGTGGAAGGCATCGAACATCAGCAGGGTGTGCTTGAGCTGTTCGGCCGCGACGGCGCCCAGTTCGGCGTCATCCAGCAGTGCGACCAGCGTTTCGATGTTGTAGCCGCCCTGCATGGTGCCGAGCAGTTCGGTGGCGTGCTTGCGGTCGATCAGAGGCGACTGGGTTTCGCCCTTGGCAACAGCAGAGAGGAAAGCAGCCTTGACGTAGGCAGCTTCGTCGACCCCTGGCGGTACGCGGTTGGTGATCAGGTCTACGAGGAAGGCTTCTTCGCCGGCCGGCGGGTTTTTCAGCAGCTCGACCAGGCCTGCAGTTTGTTCGGCGTTCAGCGGCTGGGGCACGATACCCAGGGCGGCACGCTCTTCGATGTGTTTGCGGTAGGCTTCAAGCACAGTTATTTCCCTCATCAGTGGTCCCTAAAGGGGGTCCGGGACGCTTATCCAGCATTCGATGCACCCATGCGCTGCCACGGCTTTGTGGGCCGCCCAGCCAGAGTCGCAAAGAATCCTTACAGAAGCTGCTTTCAAAGTTTTACGCCTGCAGAACGGGGAGCTGATGAGGGCTGGCGCGGGCATGCGAGGGATGCATGGCCCGGGCCAACGCCGTTCTACCGGATTAACTGTGCTCGTGACGCTTTGAAAACAGCTTCCAACGGACATTGTTGCCTTTGAAAAGGCCGGATGATTCTACGGCAAAAAAAGCCCGAAAGTAAGGCGCAGAAGATGACTTTAACGAGTGACCCTGGTTAGACAAAGGGCTAACATGGGCCCGTGTTCCTCCGCCAAACTGTTGTTTTTCATGTCCAACAAGTCCATCAAGACCCCTTGCGTCGGCCTGTGCTCCACGGTTTACGGAGACACGGTGTGCCGTGGCTGCAAGCGTTTCCACCACGAGGTGATCAACTGGAACGGCTACGACGACGCGCAGAAACGCGCGGTGTGGCTGCGCCTTGAGCAGTTGCTGGTGCAGGTGATGATGGCCAAGCTGGAGGTGTTCGACAAAAGCCTGTTGCGTCAGCAACTGGAGCAGCGCTCCATCCGCTTTGTCGAGCAGCAGTCGGAATATTGCTGGGCTTACCAGCTGATTGCCCGCGGGGCGCGGATGATCCGTGACCTGGAGGCCTACGGCATGGTGCTGCTGCCGGAGTTTCGCGACTGGGAACTGCCGCAATTGCGCGATGCCATCGATCGCGAGTTCTTCCTGCTTTCAGAAGCGCATTACCAGCGCTACATCGCCCCCAGCTTCCTGCGCGATGCCATGGGCAGCACGCAGGGCCAGTAGCGCGGGCGGATCAGTCGCCGGTGTATTCGCAACCGCTGGTGCAGGTTTCGTGGATGCGCACTTTCGACAGTTCCGGCATCAGCGGCTTGACCTGGTCCCAGATCCACTTGGCGATCACTTCGCTGGTGGGGTTTTCAAGGCCCGGGATGTCGTTCAGGTAGTTGTGGTCCAGTTGCTCGTAGATCGGCTTGAAGATCGCCTTGACCTCGGCGAAGTCGCGGATCCAGCCAGTGTGCGGGTCGAGCGGGCCGGTCAGGTGCAGGCCGACCTTGAACGAGTGGCCATGCAGGCGGCCGCATTTGTGCCCTTCAGGGACGTGGGGCAGGCGGTGGGCCGATTCGAATGTAAATTCCTTGAAGATTTCCACGCTGTCTTAACTCTGTGTGAATCAATAATGCGCGCATTCTACCAGCATGGCCGTTACAAGGCTTGCAGGCGTTCATGCAGCCGCCCGGTGGCGACCAGCTCCAGCAACTCGTCGCCCAGGCGCTGGCTTTCAGCGATAGCCTTGTACCAATAGCGCTTGCGGCCTGGCGCATCACCCATGAAGCGCTTGAAGTCGTTGCGGTCCGGCAGCTTGCCGTAGGGCAGGGCGGCCAGGTACTGCGGCGAAGGGGTCATCAGCAGCACGTTCTGCAGGCGGGTGGCATCGCCTTTGCGCCAGGGCAAGGCTTTGTCGAACCAGCCCGGTACCACCTTGTCGGTGAAGTGCGGGTACAGCACCAGGTCGTCGCCGCGGTAGGGCAGGTCGAGGTGGTAGTCGAGCAGGCCGCCGTCGCGGTAGGTGCCAGCGCCCACGCCGGGGATGTCTTTCACACCCTGCATGACCATGGGGATCGAACCCGAGGCCAGCAGGGCGTGGCGCAGGTTGGCCAGGTCCAGCGGCAGGTAGCGTGAGGGGAAGTCGGTCAGTGCGTCGAGCGGCGGCGTGGCGCGCCCGTCGTGCAGGATGATGCGCTCGAAGTGGCGCGCCAGGCGCGAACGGCCGAGCAGGTTGCTGGCCACCACCGAGCCCAGGCCCAGGCCCAGGCGGCCACGATGGTCGTGGGCAAGCTGGCCATGGCTTTTCACTACCAGGATATTCAGGTGATAGTGCGGGTTGGCCAGCAGCTGGCCGTCGCGGCCCTGCAGCAGGTCGTCGAGCATGCGTTGGCAGCTGTGGCTGATTTCGGCCGGGGTGGCGCCCTTGGCGAAATCCAGTTCGGTGTACAACTCGCCCAGGCGACGCAGACCCGCGATGGGGTCTTCGAGGCAGGCGCTGGCGAAGCGCCAGGCACCGATCGAAGCGCCAATCAGGGCGCGCGGGCGCGGTGCCGAAGGCAGCCACTCGCCGAACAGTGCCAGGTCCAGGCCCTGGATACCCAGCGGCTTCGGGCCACCGGCCGCACCTGGCAGCACCCCGACATCGGCCGCCTGCAGGCCGCGCTCGCGGATGAGCCGCAGGGCACGGTCACCGGCCTTGAAGGTGAGGGCAGGGCACTTGATGTGGATGGCGCTCATGGCGGATCTCTTGGGTTTGTAGGAGCAGCCTTGTGCTGCGAAAGGGCCGGTACAGACTACACAACTGTTGTGCCTGCACGGGCCCTTTCGCAGCACAAGGCTGCTCCAACAGGAGGCCGAGTCTGGCTGGCGGTGTAACTGCGCTATCATGCCGCCAGCTGTTTTCAGGTTGAATTAAGGACCGGTGGTTAATCTTAACCCCGTAGACAACTTACACAGTTCTCAGGAGAGAAGAACGATGAAAACCTTGACTGCCCTGTTCGCCGCCGCCGCCCTCGCCCTGGGCGCCAATGCCGCTTTCGCCAAGGATGTACAGCCTGACGAAGTGGTCAAGCTGGTCAACGCCAAGACCATCAAGTCGCTGGACGAGCTCAAAGCCACCGCCGTGGCCAAGCACCCCGGCGCCACCGTCACCGACTCGGAGCTTGAAGACGAGTACGGCCGCTACATCTACAAGGTCGAGTTGCGCGACACCCAGAACGTCGAGTGGGATGTTGACCTGGACGCCAAGACCGGTGAAGTGCTGAAGGACGAGCGGGACAACTGATGATCCACTTACCGCGGCCGGCGCGCTACCTCGCGCTGGCGCTGCTGGCCGTGTGCTCCCTGGCCGCAGCCCGCGACCTTGACCAGGACGAAGCCCTGAAGCTGCGGCAGAAGGGCGTCATCCTGCCGCTCGAGCAATTGCTGGAAACCGCCCTGGGGCGTCACCCCGGGGCGCGCCTGCTGGAAGCCGAGCTGGAAGAAGACGACGATCGCTACGAATATGAGGTCGAACTGCTGACGGTTGAAGGTGTGGTACGCGAGATCAAGCTCGATGCCAGCACCGGCGCCCTGCTCAAAGACGAGGAAGACGACTGAATGCGCCTGTTGCTTGTCGAGGACAATGTACCGCTGGCCGATGAGCTGACCGCCGGCCTGCAGCGCCAGGGCTATGCCGTGGACTGGCTGGCCGACGGCCGCGACGCGGTTTACCAGGGCCAGAGCGAACCCTACGACCTGATCATTCTCGACCTTGGCCTGCCGGGCTTGTCGGGCCTGGATGTGCTGGCCCAGTGGCGTGCTGCCGGCCTGGCCACGCCGGTGCTGATCCTCACCGCCCGCGGCTCGTGGGCCGAGCGTATCGAGGGGCTGAAGGCCGGGGCTGATGATTACCTGAGCAAACCGTTCCACCCGGAAGAGCTGCAATTGCGTATCCAGGCATTGCTGCGCCGTGCCCGGGGCCTGGCCAACCAACCGAAACTGGAGGCAGCGGGGCTGCACCTGGATGAAAGCCGTCAGTGCGTGAGCCGTGATGGCATGGATGTGCAGCTGACCGCCGCCGAGTTCCGGCTGCTGCGTTACTTCATGCTGCACCCGCAGCAGATCCTGTCCAAAAGCCACCTGGCCGAACACCTTTACGACGGCGAAACCGAACGGGACTCCAACGTGCTGGAAGTGCACGTCAATCACTTGCGGCGCAAGCTGGGCCGCAGCGTGATCGAGACCCGGCGTGGGCAAGGGTACATTTATGCAGGGAGCGCCGAGTGAAGTCGATCCAGGCGCGCCTTAGCCTGGGCCTGGTGGCGGTGCTGGTGGTGGTCGGCGTGGTGCTGGCGCAACTGACCTTGTGGCTGTTCGAAGCTGGCCTGCAACGCTACCTGGAAAACGGCCTGCGCAAGGAAAGCGAGAACCTGCTGGTGGCGTTGGTACGTGGGCCGTCCGGCCTGCAGCTGGATGAGCGGCGTATTTCGGCGGCCTACCAACGGCCTTTTTCCGGGTACTACTTCCGCATCGATTTTGACAAAGGCACCTGGAGGTCTCGTTCGCTGTGGGACCTTGACATGCCCAAACCATCGGCGCCCGGGCTTTCCGATAGCCATGAACTCGGCCCGGAAGGGCAGCAACTGCTGGCCCTGCGCGCCGACTACCGGCGCCTGGGCCAGGACATTTCGATCAGCGTGGCACAGGACTATTCGCCGGTGCGCGAAGGTTTCCGGCGCATGCAGCAGATCGGCCTGGGCATGGGCCTGGTGGCGCTGATTCTGGTTCTGGTGCTGCAGCGCATCACGGTTACCCGCTCGTTACGCCCGCTTGAGCGGGCACGCCAGCAGATCGCCCAGCTGCAGCAGGGCCAGCGCTCGCAGCTGGATGAGCAGGTGCCCAGCGAGTTGGCGCCGCTGGTGGGGCAGATCAACCACTTGCTCAGTCATACCGAAGACAGCCTGCGCCGTTCGCGCAATGCCTTGGGCAACCTTGGGCATGCACTCAAGACGCCGTTGGCGGTACTGCTGAGCCTGGCCTCCAGCGAGCGCTTGAAGGACCTGCCCGAAGTCCGCGCGCAGATGCGTGAGCAACTGGAGCAGATCCAGCAACGGCTGGCACGCGAGCTGAACCGTGCGCGGCTGGCAGGGGATGCGCTGCCGGGCGCGCAGTTCGACTGTGACGCCGAGTTGCCGGGGTTGCTCGGGACATTGGGCATGATCCACGGCGAGGGCCTGCTGCTGGCAAGTGATGTGCCGCCCGGGCTGTTATTGCCATGGGACCGCGAAGACTTCCTGGAGCTGCTGGGCAACCTGCTGGACAACGCCTGCAAGTGGGCAGACAGCGAGGTGCGCCTGGGCATTGAGCCCAATACCGAGGGCTTCCAGCTGTGGGTCGATGACGATGGCCCAGGCATCCCTGAGAACCAACGGCTGCAGGTGCTGGAGCGGGGCTCGCGGCTGGACGAGCAGGTGGACGGGCATGGGTTGGGGTTGGGCATCGTGCGCGATATCGTCGACGCCTGGGGCGGGCGACTGGCCTTGGAAGAGAGCCCGCTGGGCGGATTGCGTGTGAGCATCGACCTGCCGCGCAAGGCTCGGTAATGCCGGGGCCGCTGTGCGGCCCATCGCGACACAAGGCCGCTCCCACAGGTGTGCCCAATCCGCCGAGGCCGTATCAGTACTGCAAGAAAATTGCAGTACAGCCGCAGTTTTTTGAATTAGCCCAATTTCCCTCCACCCGGCAAAATCCCTCTCACGAAACCCTGCGGTTTCCATCTCTCCATGGAAGGAGCCCCTTGTGGTATTGCACGCGCAATACGAGGCCCAGGCCAGCTCGGCTGGGCTTTCTTTTTAATCTGAAAAAACCAAAGACCCCGATTACCCAATGTCTGCCTCGCGTTCCGAAAACCGCCTGCAGCGCCTGTTGCCGGCGCCCCTGAATACCTCTCCAAAAGAATGGTTGCGTGCCGGTATCGGTGCGTTGCTCGGTCTGTTCCTCGCTGGCTGGCTGACCAGCATGGCCTATGGCCCCGGTATCGCCTTGCACCTGCTGGGCCCGCTGGCGGCCACGGCAGTACTGGTGTTCGCCGTGCATTCCGGCCCGTTGGCCCAACCTTGGCCAGTGCTGGGCAGCTACGCGCTGGCCGGCGCGGTCGGCCTGGCCATGCGTCAAGGTTTCGGCCCGGAGCTGTGGGTGGCCGCAGCGGCCCTGGGCGTCTCGATCCTGGTGATGTGCCTGCTGCGCTGCCTGCACCCGCCGGGTGGCGGGGTGGCAGTGAGCGCAGTGCTGGCTGATTCGGGGCTGACCGCCATGGGCGATCACCTGCTTGAGCCCATCCTGCTCAACGCGCTGATCCTGGTGAGCGTGGCGGTGCTCTACAATCGCCTGAGCGGTGTGCGCTACCCGAAAGGCGTAGCGCCGCGCAAAGATGTGCACCATACCCACGACCCCCTGCCCAGTGAGCGGGTCGGCATCCGTGGCGAGGACCTGGATCAGGCCCTGGAAGAGCTGGGTGAGTTCGTCGACGTCACCCGTGACGAGCTGGAACGCATCATCCTCGCCACCGAGCAGCACGCCCTGCAGCGCAGCCTTGGCGGTATTACCGCGGCTTCGGTGATGTCGCGCGATGTGCAGTTCGCCACGCCCGAAACCACCCTTGAGCAGGCCTGGAAAATGCTAGCCAGCCACCACCTGAAAACCCTGCCGGTATTGCAGCAGGGCAAGCTGGTGGGCATCGTCAGCCTCAGCGACCTGGTCGGCCCGGCCATGCAGCGTGGCCGCTTCAGCTGGCGCGGGCTGTTCGGCCGCAAAGCGGTACGCATGGAGCAGGTGATGAGCCGCCGGGTGGTCAGTGTCAGTAGCCAGCATCCGCTGGAGCGCCTGTTGCCGCTTCTGTGCGAGCAGGGCCTGCATTGCCTGCCGGTGCTCGATGCCGGCAAGCTGGTGGGGGTAATCACCCAGACCGACCTGATTGCTGGCCTCAAGCGCCAGCTGCTCAGCAACGGCGAGGCTTCAGATAACCGGGTCCCAGCGTTGTGACCAGTCGCTGGCGCCGGCGGCTACCAGCCGGCGCAGGATGGCGAAGGCCTGTTGCAGGGCTTCGCTGTCGCGTTTGCGTGGGTACACCAGGAAGGTCGGGTAGGTGAATTCCGGCGCCTGCGGCACCCGTTCGAACACGCCGCTGTCCAGGTACGCCTGCACCACCCGCGTGCGGAAGTAACCGCTGCCGCCCTGGTCGAGAATAAACTGCAAGGCCAGAGGGCCCAGGTTGAAACTGAGCGCCGGGCGGGCGCAGTCGGGCAGGGCGGCATCGTGCTGGCGGCGAAAGGCCTCGCCCCAGTCGATGTAGATGTAGGGCTCTGGCTGGTCGACCCGGCGCACGCGGATCAGCTTCTCTTCCATCAACTGTTCCACCTGCAGGCCCGGCCCGTAGGTCGGCTGGTACACCAGCGCGGCGTCCAGCAAACCCATCTCGACCTTGCGCAGCAGCGACTCGCCGTCACTTACCTCGCTGCGGATGGCATGGCTGGGCAGCTCACGGTGCAGGGCACTGATCCAGTCAAGCATCATCGGGTTGCCCAGGCTCACTTCTCCCCCCACATGCAGCACTTGCTGGCAGCCCTCGGGCAGCGGCAGGTCGCGCCGCGCCGCTTCCCAGGTTTGTACCAGCTGGTTGGCATAACTGACGAATGCTTCGCCGTCGCTGGTCAGGCTGGCGCCGTTGCGGCTGCGCACAAATAGCTGGCAGCCCAGTTGCTGCTCCAGGCGCTGCACTCGGGCAGTAATTGCCGTCTGTGACACGAACAGGCGTTCGGCGGCGGCGACCAGGCTGCCGCAACGCACGATTTCCAGGAAGGTTCGGGCCTGATCGATATCCATGGGCTGCTCGGTGGCTGAAGGGTGGCCTATTCTAGAGGCTTTGCACCGTTATGGGGCGCTTTTGCGTTGTCTGCAAATTTGCAGGTCGGTTGTGACTTTAGTCCCATGGCGGCGCGGGTGTAGCGGTCCATACTCAGGTTTCGCCCTTCAATAACAACAAGTACCGGGTTCCCTTCGATATGAGCTACCAGCACAGCTACGCCCATTCCATTTCCGACCCTGCCGCTTTCTGGGCGGAACAGGCCGCGCACCTGGCCTGGCACCGCAAGCCTGCCCTGACCCTGCAAGACAACGCCGACGGTACCCACCGCTGGTTCGCCGATGGCCGTCTGAACAGTTGCTACCTGGCCCTCGACCACCAGATCGAGCTGGGCCGTGGCGAGCAGGTGGCGCTGATCTACGATTCGCCGGTCACCGGCGTGCAGCAGGCCTACACCTACAACCACTTGCGCGACGAAGTGGCGCGCCTGGCCGGTTTGCTGCGCCAGCTGGGGGTGGAAAAGGGCGATGGGGTGATCATCTACATGCCCATGGTGCCGCAAGCGGCCATGGCCATGCTGGCCTGCGCGCGGATTGGCGCGGTGCATTCGGTGGTGTTCGGCGGCTTTGCCGCCAACGAGCTGGCCCTGCGCATCGATGACGCCCGGCCCACGCTGCTGCTGACGGCATCCTGCGGGCTGGAATTCGACAAGGTGATTGCCTACAAGCCGCTGGTCGACCGCGCCTTGCAGCTGGCCCGGCACCAGCCGCGCAATGTGCTGGTGCTGCAACGGCCGCAGGCGCAGGCGCAGCTGCAGCCAGGCCGCGACCTGGACTGGCAGGTAGCCTTGGTCGGCGCCCAGCCGGTAGCACCGGTCGAGCTGGATGCCGGCGACCCGCTGTACATCATGTACACCTCTGGCACCACCGGCAAACCCAAGGGCATCGTCCGCGAAAACGGCGGCAATGCCGTGGCGCTGTGCTATGCCATGCGCCATATCTACGGCATGCAGGCCGGAGACGTGTGGTGGGGCATTTCCGATGTGGGGTGGGTGGTCGGCCATTCGCTGATCGTCTATGGGCCGCTGATGAGCGGCTGCACCACGGTGTTCTACGAAGGCAAACCGATCCGCACGCCGGACGCCTCGGCTTACTGGCGGGTGGTGGAGCAATACAAGGTCAACGCGCTGTTCTGTGCGCCCACCGCGATGCGTGCCATCCGCAAGGAAGACCCGGAGGGCGAGCTGATCCGCAAGCACGACCTCAGCTCGCTGCGCCAATTGTTCCTGGCGGGTGAGAAGCTCGATTCCAGCACCCATGAATGGCTGGAGCGGGTCAGTGGCAAGCCGGTGCACGACCACTGGTGGCAGACCGAAACCGGCTGGCCGGTCACCGCGCCCTGCGTGGGGCTGGACGGCAGTGCGGCGAAACCGGGCTCAAGCAACCGGGCGGTTCCGGGTTATCACGTGCGTGTGGTGGATGACGAGGGCCATTTGCTGGGCCCCAACCACCAGGGCTCGATCGTCATTGCCTTGCCATTGCCGCCTGGGTGCAGCCAGACCCTGTGGGGCGATCACGAGCGTTATTTGCAGGCTTACCTGCGCACTTACCCGGGGTATTACCACACGGGTGACGGCGGCTTTCTGGATGATGATGGTTTCGTCTACATCATGGGGCGCACGGATGACGTGATCAACGTCTCTGGCCACCGGCTGTCCACGGGCGAAATGGAGGACCTGGTGGCCTGCCACCCGGCGGTGGCCGAGTGTGCGGTGATTGGCGTGCACGATGAAATCAAGGGTCAAGTGCCGTTGGCGCTCATTGTGCTCAAGGACGGCGAGGGCATTGCCGAGGCGCAGTTGTTGGTAGACCTGGTGGGCAGCGTGCGCGAAGCGATTGGCCCGCTGGCCTGTTTCAACCGGGTTCGGCTGGTGAAGCGGCTGCCCAAGACCCGCTCGGGGAAAATCTTGCGCGCGGTGCTGCGCAAGATTGCCGACGGGCAGGACTATGTACCGCCTTCGACTCTGGATGACCCGGCGGTGCTGGGGGAAATCGAGGCGGTGCTGGCGGATTTGCCCAGGGCGGGTTGATATTTTGACCATCAGGCCGGGGCGGGCAATGCAGTGCTAAGGGGCTACCTGGTGCAGTTGCCCCAACCGGCTGCGGGTACGCATCAGGTCGGCAAGCGGCCCGCCCAGGCTCTCTTCCAGCGGCCGCTTACCAACCACTGTCACCTGTCGGTCCTGGTCATACAGCACATCTACCAGGTTGACGAAGCGCTGCTGCGCCGCCAGCGAACACTGCGCCAGGTCATCCAGCCCATCGATGATCCATTCATCGTACTGCTGCGCAAGCGCCAGGTAGTCGATCACCGCCGTGGCCTTTTCGCACAAGTCGTCAAAGCCAAGCACCACCCGCCGGCCATCGATGGCCAGTGCGCGCAGCGGGCGGTTGTTCACTTCAAGCATTACCGGCTGCTCGTCCGGCATGCCCAGTACCTGGCGCTGCGCTGCCGTCCCCGGCCATACATAGTGGCCTTGGGTAAACCGCTGGTGCTCGCGGTTGGCCGGCAAGCTGCGAAAATCGGTGTCGCCACCCACTTCCAGAACCTGCATGCGCCCGTTGATCAGGCGGATCACCGGCAGGAAACGCTCGTGGTACAGCGGGTTGGGCAGCAGCCCTTCGGGCGCGTAATTGGAGGTCACCAGCAGGAACACGCCGCGGACGAACAGGGCGTTGAACAGGCGGGTAAGCAGCATGGCATCGCCGATGTCATGCACGTGGAATTCGTCGAAGCACAACACCTGGCAGCCACCTACCAGTTCGTCGAGGGTTGCGCCCAGCGCATCGTCCAGCGCCCGGTGGCGGTGCATGCCCTGGTGCAGGCGGGCAAAAAAATCATGAAAGTGCAGGCGGCGCTTGGCTTCAACCGGCACCGCCTGGAAGAACCCGTCCAGCAGCCAGCTCTTGCCGCGCCCCACCGAACCGTACAGGTACAGGCTGCGTGGCTGCCCTTGTTCGAGCAGTGCCAGTTGTTCGGCCATGCTGTGGATCACCCGTCGCTGGCCGTCACTCAGCTGGTAACCGCGGCTTCGGGCTTTGTCCTCGAACCAGTCGAGCAGTTCGCTCTGGCCGGCGGGGGCGCCGCGCAGGCGCTGGCCAAGCTGGCGCAGTGGGGCAGGGATCCAGGCAGACAAAAGCAAAGCTCCTTGGGCGATGACGGGGCAGCGCGCAGCTTGCCCGAGGGCAGCCATTTTGACTAATACAGAAAGTGATCGGCAATGATCACCTGATGCGATAGGTCTGGCTGCACACCTGCATTGCCTAGGCTTTACGTTCCAGTTGGCGCTCGATCATGTATTTCACCGCCAGGCGGCGCTCCTTGAGGTGGCGCAGGTCTTCGTCAACAAAGTTGCCCGCCGAGATCGATTCGGCGGCCAGCACCTGGTTGTCGATGTCCATGTACTCGTCCAGCAGCCGGTCCAGCGCTTTGTCCTGCTGGCGGCGCTGCTGGACGATTTCGCGCGGGTAGTGCAGGTCCTGGTACAGGTCGTGAGAGACAGGCATGGGGTCCTCCTTGGTGAATGCAATTGGCTCAATAGATTGGAAGGGAGGAATGCGATTGTGTTGAAGCGAAGCGGGGGGAAAGCGACGGATGGTCACTGTACAAACCGCTGAAATGACTAACTCGCTGTTTTTTGACAATTTTTTTTCATCAGGGGGTTCACAGATCAAAACTTTGTTGTTAAAGTGCCGCGCATTCCAAGACAACAACCCAGTTGTCACTCAGTTGGAATTGTCAGAGCAGCGAATGCTGCATCCGATACAGGGGCGTCGCCAAGCGGTAAGGCAGCAGGTTTTGATCCTGCCATGCGTTGGTTCGAATCCAGCCGCCCCTGCCATTTTCCAGTTTCAAACGTATATCGCCCGGTGCTTAGAAAGATAAGCGCTGGGTTTTGTCGTTTCCGTATTTTTGATTCCGTCACACGATTCTTGCAGGAGCGGCCTTGCCGGGCCGCTCCTGCAAGGGTTTTGCTTTCCCGAATTACCCGGCAATGCCCAGCATCTCGTTCAGCACCCTGGCGAGTTCATCCGCTTGCGCCGGCTTCTGAACCACCACGCTGCCCGGCAACTCCAGCCCCTGCAACTCCGCATAGCCAGTCAGGAACACCACCGGCAAGCGCGGGTACCGTTCGCGTGCCGCCAGCGCCAGTTGCGCGCCGTTGAACTCGGGCATGGCGAAATCGGTAAGCAGCAGGTCGATCTCGTCGTCCAGCAAGGCCAACGCCTGTTCGCCGCTGTGCGCCTGACGCACCTGGTAGCCATATTGGCGCAACACATCGCCAAGCAGGTCCCGCACCAGATGGTCATCATCCACCAGCAACACCGTGCGGTTGCGGCCGCTGTCGCTGACCGGCTGGCCGAGCGTCGGGATCACCGGCTCGCTCACGATATGGTCCTTTACGGCGGGCAAGTACACCGCCACCTGCGTGCCGCGGCCCGGGGTGGTATCGATGCGTACACCACCCCCGGACTGCTTGGCGAAGCCGAACACCTGGGCCAAGCCCAGGCCCGAGCCCTTGCCGATGTCCTTGGTGGTAAAGAACGGCTCGAACACCTTGGCCAGCACGTCTTCGCTCATGCCGCAGCCGGTATCGCGGATGCTCAGCATCACGTACTCGCCCGGGTCCGGGTCTTCCGGGCGTTGCGGGCGGTTGTCAATGCGGGTGTTGCGGGTGGTCAGGGTCAGCTGGCCGCCGTCAGGCATGGCATCGCGGGCATTGATCGCCAGGTTGAGGATGATCATCTCAGTCTGGGTGGGGTCGGTCAGTGCGTGCCACAGGGCCTGGTCCAGGTCCAGGCGCACCGAGACGTTGCCACCCAGTGTGCGGCGCAACAGCTCTTCCAGGCCGGCCAGGGTCTGGTTGAGGTTGAGCGCTACCGGTTCCAGGCGCTGGCGGCGGGAAAATGCCAGCAGCTGCGAGGTCAGCTTGGCGCCACGCTCGCCCGCCTCGCGGATGTGGGTGAGACGCGTACGGGCCTTTTCCAGGTTGGCCTTGGCCAGGTCGCGCTCAAGAAAGCTGGCGCCGGTAAGGATCACCGTCAGCAGGTTGTTGAAGTCGTGGGCCACGCCAGCGGTCAGCTGACCGACTGCTTCAAGTCGCTGCATCTGCTGCAGCGCCGCCTCGATGCGTTCGCGTTCGTTGATCTGTTCGCGCAGGCGGGCGTTGGCTTCTGCCAGGCCCAGGGCGGCTTCGCGCTCGCTGGTGATGTCGCGTGCCACCACATACAGCAGGGTGTCTTCCGGCACCACCACCCACGATAGCCAGCGCTGCTGGCCGCCGGCATGCAGGATGCGGCCGACGAAACGTACGCTGGTACGGCCATGGGCGAGGGCAGCCAGTTCGGTCAGCAGCAGATCCTGGTCGGCTTCGGGCAGCAGATGCAGCAACGACGACTGGCTCAGGCGCTCGCGGGAGAAGCCCAGGCTGGCTTCCCAGGCGGGGTTGAGTGCGACTGGGGTCAGGTCCTTGTTCAGCACGGCCAGCAGGTCCTGCGACAGCTCCCAGGCACGGTCGCGTTCGCGGGTGCGGCGTTCGACCCTTTCCCCGAGCATCTCGTTGAGCTGACGCAGCGCCTGGGTGGCCAGGCGCTGGGTGTGGATGTCCTGCAGCACACCGGAAAAGCGCACGCACTGGCCATCGACGAACTGGCTCTGGCCGCTGCTGAGCAACCAGCGCGGCTCCAGGCCGTTGGGTTGCGCGATGCGAAATTCGACGCGGTAGCGGCCGCCGCTTTCCGGGCGCATGGCGTATTCCACCGCCTCACGCACCATTGGCAGGTCATCGGGGTAGATGCCACCGAGGAACACCTCAAGGCTCATTTCGGTGCTGGTAGGCAGGCCGAACAAGGTCTTGCAGCGGTCGTCCCACACCAGCAGGCCTTCCTGCGGGCGCAGGTCCCAGGTGCCCATGCCGGCGGCGTCGATGGCGATACGTGCCCGCACCTCGACGTCGATCAGAGCCTCTTCGGCGCGGCGCCGGCGCTGGCGTTCCTGCACTTCGGTCAGTGCCCGGCGTACCGCCTTGGGCAGCAGTGGCAGGTTCTTCTTCAGCACATAGTCGGTGGCGCCCAGGCGGATCATTTCCACCGCGTGCTCTTCGCCGTAGATGCCGGAGAGGAAGATGAACGGAACGTCCGGTGCCAGGCGTTGGGCAACGGCCAGCACCTCGGTGCCAGACGACCCCGGCAGCACGCAGTCGCACAGGATCAGATCGTAGCGGGCCTCGCGCAGGGCATGGTCGACACCCACATGGTCGAATACCAGCTGGGACTGCACATGCAGCCCGCTGCGCTCCAGGCGCATCAGGGTAAGCTCGGCGTCCATCGAGCTGTCTTCGACCATCAGTAGTTTCAACGGCGTTTGCTGCATCGTTGCGGCGGCCTCAGTTGCTACCGCGACGATTCAGCCGCAGTGAGCCGGGTGGCGGTTCGTTAAGCACTGCCCAGAATACCCCGAGGTCAGAGATGGCGGCGACGAATTCCTTGAATTCCACCGGCTTGACCACGTAGGCGTTGACCCCGAGTTCATAGGCGCGCAACAGGTCGGGCTCCTCCCGCGAGGAGGTCAGCATCACCGTGGGGATGCTGCGCAGTTCGGCGGTGGCGCGCACTGCCCTGAGCACTTCAAGGCCGTCGACCTTGGGCAGCTTCAGGTCTAGCAGCAAGACGGCGGGGTTGCCGTCGTCGCGGTCGGCATAGGTGTTGCGGCGCAGCAGGTAGTCAAGTGCCTCGGCGCCGTCGCGCAGCACGATGACCTCGTTGGCCAACTGGCTGCGCTCCAGGGCCAGCAGGGTAAGTTCCAGGTCCCGGGGGTTGTCTTCGACCAGCAGGATGGGTTTGAGCATGATGGTAGCGGTGCCTCAGGTAGCAGTGTTTCGGGGGAGTGTGAAATGGAAGCTTGCGCCCTGGTCGATCTGGCCTTCGGCCCAGACCCGGCCATCATGGCGCTCGATGATGCGGCGCACACTTGCCAGGCCAATCCCTGTGCCCTCGAAATCTTCCATGCGGTGCAGGCGCTGGAATACGCCGAACAGCTTGTTGGCATAGGCCATGTCGAAGCCCACGCCATTGTCGCGGATGCAGATCTCGGTTTCGCCTGGATGCTCCACGGCACTGATCCCGATGTGGGCAGGGGTACGGCCGCGTGTGTACTTGATGGCATTGGCGATCAGGTTGTGCAGGGCCATGTTGATGAACGCCGGGTCGCCGATCACCTTGGGCAGCGGGGCGATGTCCCAAACGATTGCGCGGCCTTCGTAATCGGGGGCCAGTTCGCTGCGAATGGCCTCGACCAGCGCGTTAAGGTCTACGTCGGACAGGCGCAAGGCAGAGCGGCCCATCTGCGAGAAGTTGAGCAGGTTGTCGACCAGGCTGCCGGCAAAGTGCGCGGCTTCACCAATGTGCTGCAAGAACCGCTTGCCGCGCTCGGTCAGGCCCTGGCCTTCCATTTCACTCAGCAGTTCGGTGTAGCCGGCGATGTGCCGCAGAGGCGCGCGCAGGTCGTGGGAAACACTGTAGGAAAACGCTTCGAGCTCCTTGTTCGAACGGCGCAAATCACCCGCCAGCTGTGCCAGTTCTTCGGCTTTGCGCAGGACTATGCCAAGCACGGCGGTGCGCAGTTCCAGCACGCCGTCGATCACTAACGGGTCCCAAGGCTCGCTATAGCCGCGCAGCTCTTCCTGCCAGCGTTCGAAACTGTGCCGTGGGTCGAGGTTACCCTGCGGCCCGACCTGCTTGGTCGGCTGGCCCGCCCAGTTCACCGTGCGCACCTGTTCGGGCCGGAACCACAGCAGGTAGTGCGAATGGATCTGCGAGATGGCCACCGCCAGAACACCACCGGCGTGGGTGGCCAGCTCGGGCAGGTCAGTGATGTCGCGGCGCACGTTGTCACTGTGGAATACAGTGTCTTCGCCGCGCTGGCCAAGCCAGTGCACCAGCGCGGTCACCTGGGCTTCAGGCGGGGTCTGGCCGATCAGGTCACAGCGTTCAGCCGAGATTACTGCGGCGCCTTGGGCGTCGGCAAAGGCCAGCAACACCTGGGGCAGGTCGCGCAGGCCGTCACTGACGCTGTCGTGGTCGGCCATGGACGAGATCATGCGCACGATGTGTTGGCGCAACGCCAGCAGCTTGCGCGTGCTGGCGTGGGACTCGCGGGACTCGATCTGCAGTGACAGCACACTGGCCAGCAACTCGCAGGCCGTGCGTGTACGCAGGTCCACCGCACGTGGCTGTTGGTGGTGGCAGGAAATCAGCCCCCACAGCTCACCGTCGACCACGATCGACAGCGACATCGAGGCCAGTGTGCCCATATTGCGCATGTACTGCAGGTGCACCGGCGACACACTGCGCAGTGCGGCAAAACTCATGTCCAGTGCCTTGCCGGTGCGCGGGTTGATGACCGGTAGCAGGGGCGAGGGCTGGTAGTTGGCATCCTCGATCACGCGGATGCGGTTGACCCGGTACAGTTCGCGCGCCTGGCGCGGGATGTCTGCAGCCGGGAAGCACAGGCCCAGGTAAGCGGGGTAGCCTGGGTCGGCGGACTCGGCCAGTACCTGGCCGTTGCCCTCGGCATCGAAACGGTACGCCTTGACCCGGCCAAAACCGGTGATGCGCTTGAGCTGCAGCACCGTTTGCTGCAGCAGGTCTTCGAGGCTGCTGGCCAGCTGCAGGCTGCCGACAAAGCTGCGCACGAGCGGGTAATAGTCACCTTGCCCGGTCAGTTCCGGCGACAGCCGAGGGGGTTCGAATTCGGCAATCAGTACTTCGTCGTGGCCGTGCACCAGCAAATGCAGCGGGGTGCTGTACGGCGCACTTTGGCGCAAGCGCACGTCACCGATGTGGAAGGGGAAGACTTCATCTTCGGGCAGCCTTGCGAGCTGCGCGTGCAGGTCAAAACCGTCGCTGACCAGATTGGCGAAGGGGCAACCGATCAGTTCACGAGCTGGCAAGCCCAGCCAGTGCTCGACGTTTTCACTGGCCTGCAGCACGCAAAGGTCGATGGCGTCCAGCACCAGCAGAAAGCCGTGGGGCTGGATGCTGCTCGGCACGTGGATCGGTTCCCGGGCACAGCGCTCCATGGCTTCTGCCAGCGTGGTGTCTGCAGTCATCAATGAAAACGCTCCTGTCATGTCCGTCCATGTATGGCATTGGCGCCCGGCGCTGGAGGAACGTGGTTCACCCTACCAGAAACCAGGCACATTTACCGGCCCTCGGCCATTGGAGGCACGGAGGTGGCCTGGGGTTCTGCGCCGTTCCGGCTTTTTTTAACGCGGTGCTATCGCTTTATCGCTAATACCAAAAAACGGCTTGGGGCCACCACGGTTGCACTGCCTCGCTGCTACGCTCTGTTCAGGACGTTTCGACAAGGATAAAAAGGTGACGGAGCGCTTAATGGCCGCGTTGTTGGGCCTGTTGTTCAGCGGCAGTACCGTGGCAGCGGATTTTCTCGTGGAAGTGCGTGTGCTGGTGCAGCGCGGTTGCATGCTGGTCAACCAGACCCGCGACGCGGGAGCCCAGGCCCTCGGACGCATTGATCTGGGCACGGCGGCACGCCTGGACAGCCCCGGCGCACCGTTGAGCGGCGTTCTGCTAAGCCAGCGCCCACCGCGCCTTGAGTGCAACCCGGACACCCCTTATCAGGTGCGCGTCGATGGCGGCCAGCATGGTGGCGTCGGCGAGCTGCGCTACCTGGCCAGCGACGATCACACGGCTAGGCCCATCCCTTATCGCTTGTACCGCGACGCTGCCTGGCGTGAGCCGCTGGCGGTGGGGGTCGCCCAGTCGGCGAGGGTACCGAGCAGCGGCTCGGTCGAGCTGCCGTTGTACGCTCGCATCGACAAACTGGCCTGGGTGCCGAATGCAGGGGTTTACGCCGACCTGCTCAAAGTCACGGTCACCTGGTAGGGACGCCACCATGCACAAGGACGCCACGCCATGAACCGCACTTCGATACTGTTGCTTACCCTTGGCCCGCTGCTGGTGCCCGGTGGTGTGGCGCATGGCAGCACCACCGGGTTTATCCAGGCGCGGTTGGTGATCAGCGCAGCCTGCCAGATCAGCAGCGACGACACGCAACCGGCTGTGCTGGGCAACCCGGGGCTGCTGGACTTTGGCGAGCGTGGCCCGAACTGGGACCAGCCGCTGCGCAGCCGGGTTGACGAAGCGGGCGGCGCGGGCTCCCTGCAGATCAGCTGCACGCCCGAAGTAAGGGCCTTCAATGTGCGGATCAATGGCGGCCTGAATGGCGACGACGGCGTGCGCCGGCTGAGCAACGGCCGGGAGCTGATCCCTTATCAACTGGCGGTCGACCCGGGCGGCAACAGCCGCTACGCCATCGGCCAGGCGCGTGCTTTCACCATCAACAGCACCCAGCAAGTACCAATCCCCATTTACGGTGTGCTGGTGGCGCAACCGCGCGCACTGCCGGCCGGGTTGTACAGCGACACCCTCAGAGTGACCCTGGACTGGTAACCACGCAAGGAGACCCCGATGCGAACGAACCTTTCATGCTGCATGCTCGCAGGTCTGGGCCTGGCACTGGCTTCCCAAGCCCAGGCCGCCACGGTGACCGGCAGCATCAACTCGACCCTGACGCTGATCTCGGCGTGCCAGGTAAATGGGAGTTCTGGCACGTCGGGGCTCAACTTCGGTGCCTTGAACTTCGGTACCCAGGATGCCTTGTTCGTCACCGCCAATGCCCAGGTGCTGGGAGGCGGGGCGGTGCCATGAGTATCCTGTGTTCGGCGGGTACGGTACCCGCGATCAAAGTGCGCGCAGGCCTGCATGACGGCCAGTCGAGCGGTGGCACGCGTGCGCTCGCCGATGGGGCCGGCAACTTTGTGCCGTATGACCTGTACACCGACACCGGGCGTACGACGCTGCTGGCCATCGACGGCACCATCACCCTGCCCACCAGCACTGGCGTGGCCCAGACCGTCAACCTTTACGGCAAGGCCGTGGGCAAGGCGGGCCTGCCCGCAGGGGTCTACAGCGACACGATTTCGGTCGAACTGTCGTTCTGAGCCATGCGCGGCTGGCTGGCGGGTGGGCTGACCGGAATCGGCATGCTGTTGGCTGCCCCGTTGGGGGCGGTGACCACCAGTACCTTCACGGTAACGGCGCAGATTGTCGCCGGGTGCCTGGTGGTGGGCGGTGTCAGCAGTTACGGCACGCTCGATTATGGCTCGCAGTCGGCACTGTCCAAAGCGTTGCTCAGCACCTCGCTGGGTGGCTCGACAGTGACCTTCCAGTGCACGCCGGGCGTGGCCATGAGCATGAGCGTGGACGGCGGGCAGAACAGTGCCAGTGGCACACGCAACCTGAAACGCACCAGCGGCACGCAAGTGCTGGCTTACCAGTTATACCGGGACGCGGCGTACAGCCAGGTCTTGGGGATCGGCCAGAGCGTGGCCGTGAGCTATTCCGACCCGACGGCGATCAAGCTGCCGGTGTACGGGCGAGTCCAGCTGACCGGCGTGCTGCCGGCAGGGACCTACACCGATGTGGTGCAAGTGACGGTGACCTGGTGAAGGCCAGCGCACCAAAGACAAGTGTCTAAGGAGAGCTGCATGCGGGCAGGCGCGAAGTGGGCGCATGGATTGATCGGATTGTTGTGGCTGGCAAGCCTGCCGGCCGGGGCGGCCACCTCGGTGCTGATCTGGCCGATCGACCCGGTGCTGGAGGCCGACCAGAAGGCCGGTGCACTGTGGCTGGAAAACCGTGGCACTGAGCCGGCCAATTTGCAGGTACGGGTATTCGCCTGGCGCCAGGGTGATTACCAGGAACAGTTCCAGGCGCAGCGCGAGATCATCGGCAGCCCGCCGGTGGCCAACATTGCCCCCGGGCAGAAGCAGCTGATCCGCCTGACCCGTACCGGCCCTTCACCTGCCGGCCAGGAGCAGGCCTACCGCATCATCATCGACGAGATCCCGCCCGCCATCCCGGTCGACAAGGCCGAGCCCGGCGCTACTGCGGCCATCCGTTTGCAGATGCGTTATTCGGTGCCGCTGTTCGTCTATGGCGAGGGGCTGTTGGGCAAGGCCGACCCTGAAGGCAAACGCAATGCCGAAGGCGTGGGCAAGCCGCAGCTCAGCTGGCGGCCGGTGACGGTGCAGGGCAAACCTTACGTGGAACTGCGCAACACAGGCCCCGTGCATGCGCGGCTGACCGATGTGGTGGTGCAGCAAGGCAGCCAGAGCAAGCCACTGGCCGAAGGCCTGCTGGGTTATGTGTTGCCGGGCGCCAGCATGCGCTGGCCTACTCCCGTGGCCTCCACCAGCGGCAGCGTGCTGAAGGGCAGGATCAATGGCCAGAGTGCAGCGGACGCCATCCGCCAGGGCCAATGAGTCAACGACTGTATGCAGTGCAGGGGCCAGGGAGGACCCGGCAATGGTTGGAAACCGTGTGTGAAATGGCTCTCGGCGACGACGCGCCGCTGGTGCCTGGGGCTGGTCATGACCAGCCCTGTGCTGGCGCTGGCCGACGACCTGCCCCCGCCGCCCACGGAGATGTCCGCCATCGCCGACGCTACCCTGTATCTGGACCTGGTGGTGAACCAGATGCCCAGGGCTGAACTGGTGCCGGTGCAGCAACGGGCCGGGCAGTTGTACCTGGGCAGCGACGTGTTGCGGGCGGCCGGTATCTCGTTGCCGGGTAACCCCCAGGGCGAGGTGGCCCTGGAAAGCATCGCGGGGCTGCACACCGACTACGACAGCCAGAACCAGCGCCTGCTGCTGCAGGTGCCGCCGGCCTGGTTGCCAGACCAGCAAGTGGGTGACCGCAACCTGTACCCGGCCAGCGATGCGCGCAGCAGTTTCGGCGCCTTGTTCAACTACGACCTGTATCTGAACGACACCGATGAGGGCGGCACCTACCTGGCCGCCTGGAACGAGCTGCGCCTGTTCGACAGTTGGGGGACCTTCTCCAGTACCGGGCAATGGCGCCAATCATTCAATGGCGCACAGGCGGACGATACCCGCCAGGGCTTCATGCGTTACGACACCACCTGGCGCTTCACCGACGAGCAGCGCCTGCTCACCTACGAAGCCGGTGACTTCGTGACCGGTGCCTTGCCCTGGAGCAGTTCGGTGCGGGTGGGCGGCCTGCAAGTGTCACGCGACTTCGCTGCACGCCCCGATCTGGTCACTTACCCGTTACCGGCGTTCGCCGGCGAAGCCGCGGTGCCGACCTCGCTCGACCTGTTCATCAACGGTTTCAAGTCCAGCACCACCGAGCTGCAGCCTGGGCCGTACACCCTGACCAACGTGCCGTTCATCAACGGCGCGGGGGAGGCGGTGGTGGTCACCACAGACGCCCTTGGCCGGCAGGTGTCGACCACCTTGCCGTTCTATGTCACCAGCAGCCTGCTGCAGAAGGGCCTGTCCGATTACTCGGTGGCCGCCGGTAGCCTGCGCCGTGATTACGCGGTGCGCGATTTCAGCTATGGGCCCGGGGTTGCCTCGGGCAGCCTGCGCTATGGCCTCAGCGACATGTTCACCCTGGAAACACACGCCGAAACTGCCGAATCGCTGATGCTGGGCGGCTTGGGCGGCAACATGCGCCTGGGCAACTTCGGCGTGCTCAACGCCGCCCTTGCGCAAAGCCGGTTCGACGGTGACAAGGGCCACCAGGTCGCCTTGGGTTATCAGTACAACAGCCAGCGCATTGGCTTCAGTTACCAGCGCCTGCAACGCCACGGCGACTACGCCGACCTGACCCGGGTGGACTCCCCGGACATGCAACTGAGCAAAAGCAGCGAACAGGTCACCCTCAGCCTCAACCTGAACGAGTACGGCAGCATCGGCGCCGGTTACTTCGATGTGCGCGCCGGTGACGGCACGCGCACTCGGCTGATCAACCTGAGCTACAGCAGGCCGCTATGGGGCAGCAGCAGTGTGTACCTGTCCGCCAACCGTGAAGTGGGTGACAGCCAGTGGGCCGTGCAGGCGCAGCTGGTGATTCCGTTCGACCTGCACGGAACCCTGGCCCTGGGCATGGAGCGCAGCAACGAAGGCGAAAGCCTGCAACGAGTTAACTACAGCCACGCCGTGCCGGTAGGTGGCGGTGTTGGTTACAACCTGGGCTATGCCGCAGGCAGCGACCGCGATGCCTACCGCCAGGCCGACGTCACCTGGCGCTTGCAGTCGGTGCAGTTGCAGGCCGGTGTGTATGGCAGCAGCGGCGCGATGACCCGCTGGGCCGACGCCAGTGGCTCGCTGGTGTGGATGGATGCCGGCGTATTCGCCGCCAACCGCATCGACGATGCCTTCGTGGTGGTCAGTACCGGCGGTTACGCCGAGGTGCCGGTGCGCTACGAAAACCAGGATGTCGGCCGCACGGATGCCAAGGGGCACTTGCTGGTGCCGTACAGCAGTGGGTATTACCGCGGCAAGTACGAGATCGACCCCATGGACCTGCCACCGGACATCCTTGCAGCGGAGGTGGAGCAGCGTGTGGCCGTGCGCCGGGGTAGCGGCTACTTGCTGGAGTTCCCGCTCAAACGCGTAATGGCGGCCAGCATCGAACTGGTCGATGGCAACCAGCAAGTGCTCAAGCTGGGCAGCCGTGTCACTCATGAAGAAAGTGGCAGCCAGGCCGTGGTGGGCTGGGATGGCCTGGTGTATCTGGAAAACCTGGCGGCGCACAACCGCCTGCTGGTGGAGCTGGAGGGTGGTGGCCATTGCGAGGTGACGTTCGATCTGCCTGAGGCACAAGGCTCGATCCCCTTGGTCGGCCCCTTGGTGTGCAAATGAAGGCCTGGTGGGGCGGGGTGTGGGCGTGCGCCGTGCTGCTGTGTGCGGGCCCGGCCTGGGCCAAGTGCACGTCAGTGGCGACTTCGGCAGCGGCATTTGGCTCACTCAACTCGACCCAGGTACGAACCACGGTGCAGACGGCTTCCAGTGCCAACTCGGGTTTGCAGTGCAACGGCTCGGTGCTGAGTGTGCTGAGTAGTACCGATTCCTTCGTGGTGAAGATCACCTCGGCCACCAACGGCCTGGTAGGGCCCACCGGAGATGTCATCCCTTACACGCTGTATGCCGACGCCACCACTACCTATCCGATCACGCGCGGCACGGGCTTCGAATTCAGGACCACCGGCATCCTCGACTTGCTGGGGCTGCTCAACGGTACGCCCAAAGCCGTGCCGATCTACATGCGCACTCAGATCAACGCCAACGTGGCGGCGGGGCTCTACCAGGAAACCCTCAATGTCGAGTGGACATGGAAGTACTGCGATGGGATTGGGTTAGGCGGCATTTGTATCGGGACTGACCAAGGCACGGGCACCAAGCCGCTGACGGTGACCCTGACGGTGACCAACGATTGCCAGATCACCACACCTAACATCAGCTTCGCCAGTGCGCCTGTGGTGGCAGGGTTTGGCACGGTGAACCAGGGCATAAACGTGTCGTGCACCAAGGGCAGCAACTACACGGTGGGGCTGGATGACGGGCAGAACGTGTCGGGCGGGCGGCGACGGATGAAGTCGTCGGCCAACAACTACCTGGCCTATGACATTTTCAAGAGCGCAGGGGTGGTGCGTTGGGGTTCATCGGGGGCTGCCAGGCGTTCCAGCACGGATGCCGACGTAAACCCCGGTGCGGGTACCGGCACGGGTAGCCAGGTGTTCAACTACAACGCCAAAGTCTATACCGACCAGCCTACGCCGCCGGCAGCAACCTATTCCGACAGCGTGATACTGGATGTGCAGTTTTGACTGAACCCCATGCCTACCACGGTCCCCCTGTAGGAGCGGCCTTGCCGAGGCGCCGGACCGGCCGGATGGGCTGCGCAGCAGCCCCAGGATGGCAGACCCAGCACAGATTGCCGGGGCCGCTATGCGGCCCATTCGCGGCACAAGGCCGCTCCTACAGGGACCGCGTGAGGCAGGGCTCAGCGCAAATCGTCCGCCATTTTTGACAGGGTCTCCAGCACCGCCCCCGCCAGCGCCTTCGAACGTGCACCCGACCACCCGGTTACCGGATCGGGCGCGTCGTCGTGGTCCTTGAACGGCATCTCCAGCGTCAGCGACAGGCAGTCATGGGCCATGCCCACGGCATTGCACGCCAGCGTGGTGTTGGCCTGCCCCGGCTCATCACGTGTGTAGCCATACTTCGTCTGGAAGTCCGGCGTAACGCTGCACAACGTAGTGCGGAACTGCTCCTCCAGCTTGGCCAGCCGCGGCGTATAGCCGGGGTTGCCTTCGCAGGCAGCCGTGAACACATGCGGGATTTCCTCATCCCCATGCACGTCGATAAACGCGTCCACCCCATATTGCTTCATCTGCGCCTGGGCAAAGAACACCTCCGGGCTCAGCTCGACACTAGCATCCTGCCAGGCTCGGTTGAGGTCTTTGCCCTTGAAGTTGGTGCGAAGGTGGCCAAGGAATGCGCCATCGGGGTTCATGTTGGGGATCAGGTACAAGTCGGCTTTAGCCAGCAGTTGCTGAACGACGTCATCGTTCGCTTGCAGCCGATCGATCACACCCTCCATGAACCACTCGGCCATGTGCTCGCCTGGGTGCTGCTGGGCGATCAGCCACAGCTTGCGCTTGCCCGCGCCACCGTTGCCGGCGCGCAGCAGGGGGATGTCGCGGCCTTGCACGCTGCGGCCATGGGCCAACAGCTCGACCCCTTCGATTTGCTGGGCACGTTCGATCAACTGGTTGTGGCGCGCGCGTGGGTAGGGCTCGAAGTAGGCAAACCAGATCTGCTCCTGCTCGGCCTTCACTTCAAAGGCCAGTGCCTTGCCATCGAACTCGCTGGGCACACGGAACCAAGTGTGCTGGTCGTAGGAGGCCACGGCGTTATAGCCGGCCCAAGCGTTCTTGTAGGAGGACTCGCTGGCGTTGTCCAGGCTGAAGCGATGAACCTGACCGGGGGTGAGGCCGCTGACCTTGAAGTGGAACCACTGGAAGTGGCCGCTGTGAGTGTCCGGGCGGATGGCCAGGTGCACCTGGGCCGGGTTGCTGGCGTCCAGTACCTGGATGTTGCCGGAATCGAAAGCGCAGTCGATCTGCAGGGGGGATAGCGTCACGGTCATGTGCCGGGCTCCTTTGCGGGCGTTGTTGTAGGTGTACTGTACACGGCTTGGCAGGTTCGCTGCCTCTTTAACGCGGTTGTCATACGGGCATGGCAGCATCCGGGTCCCCCTTTGCACAGGTGAACCTACAGTGCATTCCGGCATGACCCGCAAGCCGTTCATCCTCCGCTCTCGCGACATGCGCAGCGATGACTTTGGTGCTTTGTTCACCCAGATGTTCGGCAACCTGTATGCCGACATGCCGCCGCTGGCCGAGGGCATCAGCATTGGCGGCGTATATGGGCGCTTTGAAGGCATGAGCGTGCGACGCATGCAGTATGGCGGGGATTTCAGCATCACCCTGCCCACGCCACAGGACGAGATCACCTTCGTGCTGTCTACTGCTGGCAAGATCATTTTCGATCACCGAGGCGAATCGGTTGGTGATGCCCAGGTGGGGCTGGCGGTCGACAAACGCGATATTCGCACGGTGCGCTTTGCCGAAAACCATGCCCAGTGCGGCATGTCGATACACCGCGGGTTGTTTGCCGAGCGCCTGTCCCTGTTGCTAGGCCAACCCTTGGCGGCACCGGTGTGTTTTGCCCCGGTGGTGGACCTGGCGTTGCCGGTGTTCCAGGGCATACGTGCGTTGCTGGAAATGGCCACCGGTACGCAGTTCGACCAGCTGATCAATACCGGCGTGCTGATGCCGACCCGCCTGCAGGAAATGATGGTGGATGCGGTGCTGGAGGCCTGGCCGCACAACTATAGCGATGCCCTGCGCAGCCCTGCGCCCGGGTTGGCGCCGCGCCATGTGAAGCTGGCGATGGCGTACCTGCACGAGCACCCGGCGCGCTTGGTCAGTGGCACCGAGCTGGCGGGGTTGGCCAATGTCAGCCTGCGCGCCTTGCAGGATGGCTTTCGCCGTTTTGCCGGGACCTCGATTGCCGGGTATCAACGGCAGGTGCGGCTGGAAAGTGCGCGCCAGGTGCTGGCGCGCGGGGAGGGCGGGTCGGTGGCCGAAGTGGCCTTGAGCCATGGGTTCAGCAACGCGGGGCGTTTTGCCCAGTACTTCCAGCAGGCGTTCGGAGTAAGCCCGTCTGAATTACGGCGCAGTGGTTAGCGCTGCCGGGCACCGGCAAAGCCGGGCCAGCGGTTACAGGATCAGAACGCGTAGCTGGCCTTGAGGCTGCCGCTCACCCCGTGGCTGTCGCCCCCGCCCATCGCCGCCACTTCGCCGCCGACACTCAATGCACCCAGGTTGGCCATAAGGCTCACCCCGCCAGTGAACTGATCGCGGTTGTCGAATGCCGCACGTTGCTCGATATCCAGCCCCAGCAGATGCCCCTGGCTATCCACCTGCTGATCACCCAGGGCATGCTCGTAACCCACTTCCACTCCCGGCACCAACCGCCAGCTGCCTACCGGAATCGGCGCGAACGACGCCTTGAGGTTGGCCACCGCACTTCGACGGGTTTCTTTCAGGTCGTCCACTTGCAGGGCCAGTTCGCTGCCTTTCTCGGTGAAGCCGTTCAGGTCGACGTGGCTGACCCGCACGCCAAGGCTTGGCTCCAGCACTACGCCATGGGTGGGCAGGCGATAACCCAATGCCAGGCTGGCACCCGCCAGGGTGCCGTGGCTGTCACCTTTGGCCGTGCCCAGGCCGCCGCCCAGTTCGCGCTTGCTGGAGTAGTCGAGCCAGCCGCCGCTGATGACGGCATCGATGAACAGCCCGTGCTCCAGGCTCCCCGGGGCAAAGCGTGCCCCCAGGCTGAGGAAGGTCAGGTCAGTGTCGGCCTCGCCACCGGCACCGCCCACATTGCCGCGGTTGTAGCCAAAACCGGCATGGCCGCTGAGCTGTTCGGAGAAGCGCTGGGTCATGCCCACCATCAACCCTTGGCTGTGTGCGTTGCTGCTGGCCGCATGGGCTGAGCCGTCAGTGCCCAGGTAGCCGGCCAGCGCCGTGCTCCACAGGCGCGCCTGGCCAACCTTGAGGTTGCTGGCGTCGGCAAAGGGCGAAGCCGCGCGCGTGACCATGGCGCCTTGGCGCAACAGGTAGCTGGCGGCATCCGCGTGCACCTGGCCGCCAACCGTCGAGGTCACGCCGCCGAGTGTGCCGGCATCGATGGCCGATTGCAGGTAGTAGTTGTAGGCGCTGTAGCTGCCCGACAGCGAAGTGTCCTGCAGCTCACGCAACAATTGCGCGCCGGCGGCAGCGTTGCCCAGCAGGCCAGCCTCGCCGGGCAGGGAACCATAGCGCACCATCTTGCCGCGCAGCACGTAGATCGTTTCCTGGCTCAGGCCCAGGCCCTGCTTGAGGTAGTTTTCCATGTTGCCGTAGTCGGCGCTGATTTCATCGAGGCCAGCCTGCAGGTAGCTGGCTTCGACCCCCAGTAACGGTGCATAGATTTCGGCCATGCTCGCCGGCATCGCCGCCAGGGTGGCAGCCACTCGGGCGGCGGTGTAGTCGTTGGTTGCCAAGTAGTTGCTCATGATGGTGGCCTCGTCCACCCCGGCGATGCTCAGCAGCACCGCTGCCGTCCAGCCGGTGCGGTCCTTGCCCGCAGTGCAATGGAACAGCGCCGCGCCATCGGCAGCGGCCAGTTCGTTGAACAGCACGGCAAACTGGCCACGCATGCCGGCGTCATTGACGAAGGCGCGGTTGGTCTCCTGCATCATCGCCCGCGCCTGTTCTGCGCTGCTGAAGGAAATATTGGTGATGTTGGAGCCCGATGTGGTGCTGCCAATGATGTCGATGTTGGTGTAGCTGGCGCTGTCCGGCAGGGTATCGGGGGTGCTGGCTGTTTCGCTTGGGGTGCGCAGGTCGTACACATCGCCGATACCCAGGCCATTGAGGGTTGCCAGGTCGGCGGCGGTCGGGGTAAGGGCATTGGAGCGGTAGAACACGCCCGCCCGCATTGTGCCGTCATGGCTGGTGGTGTAGGCACTGGTGGTGCCGGCGATGTCGCGGAAATTGTCCATGCCGGCCAGGCGCGGGGTGTCGAGCGCTTCGGCAGCGTGGGCGGTGGAAATGGCAAGGGTGAGCAGGGACAGGGAGCAGAGCACACGTTGCAGCACGGATCAGGCCTCAGGCAGTGGTTTGGGCTGTCTACTGTCCTGGAGCAATATGAAACTGAATGTTACAGGTTGCAGTGATGTGTAAAAGCTTGCGCGATCTGTCCTGTTTTTGCGTGTTCTGTCCGGCGACAGGGGCGCAAAGCGCTCCCATCATCACCCACTGGTTACGACGAGGATTATTCGCGCTCAATATTTTTTGCATATTAGCTTATTACTTTAATCACTTTTATTTATTTGATGCGGCCCGCTACATTCGCAGTTCTTCCAACCTGCAAGGAACTGCGGATGTCCATTCGATCTCGCCTGCTGCTGCTCGCCGCTGTCACACTGCTGGCAACACAGGCATTTGCCAGTGACCGCCTGACCCTGCGCATCGGTGACCAGAAAGGCAATATGCGCGCCCAGCTGGAGGCCGCCGATGCCCTGCGCGACCTGCCTTACGACATCCGCTGGGCAGAATTTCCCGCTGCCGCGCCGTTGGCCGAAGCACTGAATGCCGGCGCGATCGATGCCGGCATCATCGGTGATGCGCCATTGCTCTTCGTGCTGGCCTCCGGTGCGCCGGTCAAGGCCATTGCCGTGGACAAGTCAGACCCGTATGGCACGGCGCTACTGGTGCGCCCTGATGCTGCGCTGCACAGCGCGGCCGACCTCAAGGGCAAGCGCATCGCCACTGGCCGTGGCTCCATCGGCCATCACCTGGCGCTGAAGGCGCTGGATCAGGTCGGGCTCAGCGAAAAAGACGTGGAGTTCCGCTTTCTCGGCCCGGTCGACGCCAAGATCGCACTGGCCAATGGCTCGGTGGACGCCTGGTCGACCTGGGAACCCTACACCGCGCTGGCAGAGCTGAGCGGCCAGGGCAAGGTGCTGGTTAATGGCCGCGGGCTGTCCAGTGGCAACAGTTTTCTGGCGGCCACCGACAAGGCGCTGGATGACCCGGCGCGCAAGGCCGCATTGCAGGATTACCTGGCCCGTTTGGCCGCCGCCCAGGTCTGGGCGTACCAGCACCTGGACAGCTATTCGCAAACCCTGGCCGCGATCATCGGCTTCCCGCAGGACGCTGCCCGGCTGCAATTCGAGCGCCGCCAGTTGCGTTGGCAGGCCATCGACGCGAAGACCATCGGCGAACAGCAGGAAACCGCCGACTTCTACCACGCCCACGGCCTTATGAACCAACGCCTGGACGTTGCCCCGACCTTCGCCACGGGCTTTACCGTGCCCGCCACTGACTCGCTGGCCCAACATTGACCTGGAGACACCCCATGCTGCACCGTAGACATCTGCGTCACCTGGCCCTGGGCCTGCTGCTCGGTGGCCTGCTGCCGTCGCTTGCCAACGCCGAGCAGACCCTGCGCATCGGTTACCAGAAATCCTCCACCCTGCTGACCCTGCTCAAGGCCCGTGGCACGCTGGAGCAGCGCCTGCAGGCCGAGGGTATCCGCGTCAGCTGGCACGAGTTCCCCAGCGGCTTGCCGCTGCTGGAGGCGCTTAACCTGGGCAATGTCGACCTGTCTGCGGATGTGGCCGACACCGTGCCGGTGTTCACCCAGGCGGCCGGTGCCAAGCTCACCTATTTTGCTCGTGAGGCGCCATCGCCCTCGGCCCAGGCCATCCTGGTACCAGCCAGCTCGCCGCTCAAGACCCTGGCCGACCTCAAGGGCAAGCGGGTGGCGGTGACCAAGGCGGCGGGTAGCCATTACCTGTTAATCCAGGCCTTGGCCAAGGCCGGCCTCAGCTTCAAGGACATTACCCCGGCGTACCTGATCCCGGCCGATGGCCGGGCGGCGTTCGAGAATGGCAAGGTCGATGCCTGGGTCACCTGGGACCCCTACGTGGCCAGCGCCCAGCGCCAGCAGAATGCGCGCGTTCTGGCTGATGGCAGCGAGCTGGCGAGCTACCAGCGTTACTACCTGGCCGGCAGCGATTACGCCAAGGCGCACCCTGAAGTGCTGCAGCAGGTGTACCAGGCGCTGCGCGAGATCGGTGCCTGGACCAAAGCCAACCCCGCAGCGGCTGCCCGGGTGCTGGGGCCGCTCTGGGGCAACCTGGACAGCGCCACGGTGCAGCAGGCCAATGGCCGACGCAGCTATGACGTGCAGCCGGTGCAGTTGGACAACCTTGGTGAACAACAACGCATTGCCGATGCCTTCTACCGCGAAGGGTTGCTGCCCAAGCCGGTGGATGCGCGAGCGGTGATTGTATTCGAGCCCAAGGCTGCTGACTAAGGCTGCCCTGCAGCCCGTTCGCGACGCAAGGCCGCTCTTACAGTTGATCGCGGTGAAAGATCAATACCCGGCTCGCTTCAGAATCATCGCTCGTGCCTGGCCATCCAGCGCAGCAATGCAGCGATCGGCACGCTGCGGTGAGCCTCGTGCCGGTACGGTTTGCCTTCGGCGGTGTAGCGTTCGCGATAGCGGCTGAGGACCAGATTGCGGCCGTCGGCGGACACCCGAGCCTCCAGTTCGTGCAGCAACAACGGTTGCCGGGCGGCGCCTTCCAGGCGCCGGAACAGCAGCATGGCCGCTTGCGCATCATTCATGGCCGGTTACCTGCGAGCAATTGGCTTGCCACGTTCCGGGCTTGCCTGCCTTGCCTTCTGCTACGAGGTTGTTGCGTTGCTGCGCGGTGTAGTCGCGCAGCGCCAGGTAATAATCGGGCCAGGTTTGCAGCCAGGCCGTCAACGGTAGCGCGGCGGCGCGGCTGTCCACGACATGCCCGGCAGTGGCCACGGTACTGAGGGTGTCGACCGTATCGCTATTGTCGCCGAACGGGTCCACCGCCAGGCTCAACACGCTGCCCGTTGCGTCGCGCAGGTTGTGCGTACCCAACAGCGGCAGTTCGACGGTGGGGCCATTGGCGATGCCCCAAACCCCGAAGGTCTGGCCAAAGTCTGACCTGTGCTGGCTCAAGCCCATTTTGCCCGCCACATCGATTACGCCCGCCACACCCAGGGTGGTGTTGAAGATGACGCGTGCGAGGCTGGTCATCGCCCGATCGCCATTACCCTGCAGCAGGTCATTGACGAATACCTTGGGCTCGCCAAAGTTGTTGGCAAAGTTGTGCACGCCTTGCCGGGCAAAGCCGGGGAGCATGCCATAGCCCCGGGCGACAGGTGCCAGCAGATAGTCGTCGACCGTGCGGTTGAAGGCGAATACCGCGCGGTTGGCCGGCTCCAGCGGGTCACTGACCTGATAGGCGAGGTTGCCGCAGGCGCTGGTGGCGTGAGCGCGTTGGCTGCAGGCTCCGGCCGCGAGCAGCGATAACACCAGCGCAGCAGAGCGCGCCGTAGGGGAGGTGGATGATGAACGGGACATAGACACATTCCTGGCAAGAACTGGCGGCGATGCTGCGCAATGTTCGTTGCCCGGTAATGTCCGGATCGTCTCGGCACTGACACTTTGTTTCCGGGTTGAAATATATGACGACCGCAGGGGCATGGCCTTAAAGTACGGCTTGTTTACCTTGTCTGTGGTGCGTTTTCGTGAGCCATTTGCTGATAGTCGACGATGATGTCGAGGTGCTTGACCTGCTGCAGAAGTTTCTTCGCCAGCATGGTTACGAAGTGGACGTGGCCCAGGATGGCCAGGGGCTGTGGCAGGCGCTTGATCGGCGGGTGCCTGACCTGGTCATCCTCGATGTAATGTTGCCCGGCGACAGCGGCCTGGTGTTGTGCCAGCGGCTGCTGGCCGAACACAAGGTGGCGGTGATCATGCTCACGGCCATGGGCGAGTTGAGCGACCGGGTTGTGGGCCTGGAACTGGGGGCTGACGACTACGTGACCAAGCCGTTTGCTGCCCGTGAACTGCTGGCGCGGGTGAGGGCAGTCTTGCGTCGGGCCGGCGAAAAGGCAGTGGGCACGGCGGGCCACACCAGTAATAGCCTTGAGTTTGCCGGCTGGCAGCTGGACATGGTGCGGCGCGAATTGCGCTCGCCGGACAACGTCATGATCCCCTTGTCCAATGGCGAATTCGAACTGCTGCTGGTGTTTGCCGAACACCCGCGTCGGGTGCTTAGCCGCCAGCAATTGCTGGACATGGCCCGTGGTGATGCCTACGACGCTTATGACCGCAGCATTGACGTGCAAGTAAGCCGGCTGCGCCGCAAGCTTGAAACCGACAATGGGCATGAGCCCCTGATCCGTACACTGCGCAACGCCGGTTACCTGTTCACCCCCATGGTCGCGAAGCGATGAGCCTGGTTGCCCGGTTTCGCCAGGCCCTGCCGCAGCCCAGAATCACCATTGCCCGATGGATTGCGTTGACCACGCTGACAGCGATGCTGTTCCTGCTGCTGCTCAAGGGGCTGTTCAGCCTGCTGCTGAGTGTGTGGGCGCAACCACCGCTGCTGGAGAGCGGGGTGATCGAGAAGGTTGCAGCGGTGACCCGCATCCTCGATGCCGCGCCCATGGCGCAGCGTGCCAATATCGCCATTGCGGCAGGTGACGGCTCCTATTCCGTGCGATGGTTGCGACGCCATGACGAGGCGGGAGTGCCTGCGTTGGTCGATGCCGAGTTCCGCGAGGGCACGCCTATCCTGCGTGCGCTGCTCAAGCGCCCGGATGCCAGGGTCGAGGCGTTCGAGCCGTCCGATATGCCGGAATACACCTCTGAGCGTGGTTATGCCTTGATGATCGAGCTGGCCGACAAGTCGTGGGTGCTGTTTCGAGCCACAGACCGCAGCTGGGGCCTGGAGGAGCTGCCGCGCAACCTGATCGTCCTGGTGTTGATGCTGGTTTCCAGCCTGGTCGTCGCACTGTTGGCTACACGCTATCTGGCCAAGCCGCTGGAGCGCTTTGCCCAGGGGGTGCGGCGTTTTGGCAAGGACTTCAACGCCCCGCCGATTCCGGTGGTTGGCCCGCACGACCTGCGCCAGGCCATTCTTGCGTTCAATGCCACCCAGGCCCAGCTCAAGCATTACCTGAACGACCGTACCCAGATGCTGGCGGCAATCTCCCACGACTTGCGCGCACCGCTGACGCGCATGCGCTTGCGTGCCGAGTTCATCGACGATGCCCAGCTACAGGCCAAGTTGTTCAAGGACGTGGATGAGATGCAGGCGATGGTCGACGCCGCGCTGGCGTTTTTCCGTGATGATGCGCGGCTGGAGCAGACGACCGTGTTCGACCTGGGCGAGTTGCTGCTCACGGTGGTGGACGATTTCAAGGATGCGGGTGTCGAGGTCGGCCTCAGCGGGCCGCGCCGTTGTGTGTATACAGGGCGGCCGGTGGGTATCAAGCGGGTGTTGGTCAACTTGATCGACAATGCCGCCAAGTACGGTCGCGAGCCATCGGTGGTGTTGGCGCTAAGTGCCAGGCAGATCGAGATAACCGTGCAAGACCGCGGCCCGGGCATCGCGCCGGCGCTGCTGGAGCAGGTATTTGTGCCGTTTTACCGTATCGAAGGTTCGCGCAATCGGGACACGGGTGGAGTGGGGCTGGGCCTGCCCGCAGCACGGGCCATCGTGCTGGAACAAGGCGGCAGCCTGACCCTGAGCAACCGCCCCGGTGGCGGTTTGCAAGCAAGGGTCGTGCTGCCGCTGGGTTGATCAGAGGCCCAGTTAGGGGTATAGGCGAGTGCATCTTTGGCCGGGTTGCGGCCGTTCCAGCCATCAGTCCCAGGCAGGCGCCAGGCCGTCAGGGCTGACCTCGCGGCCATTGCGTTCCAGCGTGGCGATGCGTGCCATGTCGTCGGTGTCCAGCTTCAGGTCGCGGGCAAGCAGGTTGCTGGCCAGGTTTTCGCGTTTGGTCGAAGACGGGATTACCGCGTAGCCCAGTTGCAGGGCCCAGGCCAGGGCAACCTGGGCGACGGTGGCCTTGTGCTTGGCCGCGATGTCGGCCAGCACCGGGTCTTTCAGGACCTTGCCATAGGCCAAGGTCATGTACGAGGTGACGGTGACGCCTTGGTCCTTGAGAAACGCGGCCAGCTTGCTGTTCTGCAGGTACGGGCTGAGCTCGATCTGGTTGGTGGCAATTTCGCCCTTGCCAACGATTTCGATGGCCTGGCGAGTCAGTGCGATGTTGAAATTGGACACACCAATCTGTCGGGTCAGGCCCAGCTTCTTCGCTTCGGCCAGTGCGGTCATGTATTCCGGCAACGCTACGCCGTTGCCTAGGGCTGGCCAGTGGATCAGCAGCAGGTCGACGTAGTCGGTACGCAGTTGCTTCAGGCTTTCGCGCAGGCTTGGGACCAGCTTGTCCGCCGCGTAGTTGTCGACCCAGATCTTGGTGGTAATGAAAAGCTCGCTGCGCGGTACGCCGCTTTCAGCGATGGCTTGGCCGACTTCCGCTTCATTCTTGTAGATCTGTGCGGTGTCGATGGCCCGATAGCCCAGCTCAAGGGCCGATTTGACCGAGTCGATGACGGTCTGGCCAGTGAGTCGGAAGGTGCCGAGGCCGAAGGAAGGAACGCTCATGGGCTTACTCCTGGGAAGTGGGGTTGGATCCTGTGGCAGCCAGTGTGCAGGTTCGCAGGGCAACGAATAACCGGCTGCTGCGTCAAAGTCCTTTGACCTGCGGGCAAGAATCGCGTTTCACCCTGGCCTTCATTACATAAGTAACGCCAGAACGGGGTGAGACCTTGGTCAGCTAACGCTTTTATCAAGCGGACACACTGCCCATGACCCTTTCTGTGATACCTGCCGATTCCATCGATGCGCTGATTGCCAGTCATCTGCCTGGCTGGGTAAAGCGCGCTCGTGTCGAACACCTGACACTGTTGCGCGCAGCTTCATTGCGTCAGCAGCGGGCGCAGGAGCAACTCCACGCCAGGTTGCAGGCCCTCAAGCCTCTGGACGAGTTCGCCGAGGCGCTGCTCAAAAGTGCGCTCGCGGCGCGCTCCATCACACAGGTAGACCTACGCCTGGCCAGGGTCAGATGGGTGACCCTGCGGGCAAATCCGCCGATATCGCCTGCTTTACCAACTTCCTCGACGCGGGTCGAAAGTACCCAGTCGCTGCTTTCGGCGGCACTGCACAACTTCCACGAAAATGAAACTCGACCGGGCTGGTTCGCCACAGGGTCACAGCTGGTCAATGCCAGTGGAAAGAGGCTGCCATTGAGCGTTGAGGTCTTCGCCCAGCTCTGTCGCAGCCTCGATATCGGTCGACATTATCAACGCCATCTGCAATCGCAGCTGCAAACCGAAAGCATGGCCGGTACGCAGCTCGAGGCCATCATGGAGGAGGCATTGAGCGCCAGGCTGGAGCTTGACGCGGTTGTCGCCAGGGTCAAGGGTGAAATTGACGAGTTGACGTATCAGCGTATCCGCCATGTTGTCGAAGCAGCATCAGGGCCTGCCGAGGACACCGTTGTGAGGTGCCACACCCTGAGGCTGCTGGGCAAGAAGATCATTGGCGCACTGGCGATCGAAGTGCGTCAGAACGCCCGCCTGGTTGGCGTTATCGCATGGTTGCCTGAGGACCGGTACGCCGCAGTGAGCTGGCATGCCAACTGGGAACTGCTGTACCTGACGCTGGGTGTACGCATGCGTGACGAAGCGTATCGCCAGTTCTTTCAGCGCTTTGTCGCAGAACGGGATCGCGTTGCTTTCTACACGGCCCTGAACGCGCTGCTGAGGCAGGGCAATACTGTTTTACCGCTTGAGCTGGATGGCCGCTGCTTTGCGGTCGAAGGCGACGTGTTCACCGCGCTGCGCAAAGCGCTGCTCGACAAGATGCTGGATGATGCACGGGTACTGGCGGTATCAACGGAAGATGAGGATATCGCCGACCGCCAGGCCCGTCTGCAAGGCTATCTTGACTTGGGGCTCAGCGTGGCAGGCCTGGCAGCGCTGTTTGTGCCCGCGTTGGGCCAGGCCATGCTCGGGCTCACGGTCGCGCAGTTGGCGGGCGAAGTCTACGAAGGGTACGAAGACTGGCAGCTAGGTGATCGCAACGCTGCCTTGGGCCACCTGTTCAACGTGGCGGAGACGGTGGCGACAGGGGCGTTGACGGCTGCAGGGGCGGTGGCTCTCGGCAAGCTCGCCCAGCGCGTGGCACGCGTGGATGCGCTGGTGCCGGTACGCCTGGCGGATGGCCAGTTGCGTCTGTGTGATCCGGCTTTGCCAGGCTATCAGCTAGCGGGCATCGACCTGCCGCCAGGGCAGGCCATCAATGAAAATGGCCGTTCGCTGAGGCGCCTGCACGATGCCGCTTATGAGGTAAGTGAAGGCGACGATGGAGCATGGCGCATTCATCACCCGTCCAGGCCGGGGGCCTATTTACCGGCACTCGAGCACAATGGTGCCGGGGGATGGGTGCATGAGTTCGAGCAACCGCAGCGCTGGCAGGACGCCGCCTACATGGTTCGCCGGCTTGCCAGCCGCACAGCGGCTATTTCCGACGAGGCGGCAGCCTTTGGCGTGCAGGTTACAGGTTACGGCGCTGACCAGCTGCGCCGGTTGGTTCTGGAGAGCGCAGCACCACCGGCGCGTTTGCTCGATGCCATCGAGCGCTGGCACCTGCACAATGAGTTTCCGACTCTGCGGGGTGAGGCATTCGAGGAATTGTTCAATGAGCGGCAGGTCAACCCGAACGCTGCGGACCAGGTGCTGATGCGCGACTTCCCTGGCCTTTCCCATCGCTGCGCACGAGAAATTGTCGAGCAGGCCAACAGTGTCGAGCTCGAGCGCCTGAATGATGCGGGGCGGGTGCCGCTTACCCTGGCGGAGCGAGCACGTTGGGCCGTGCGTGACAGCCGGATTGATCGCGCCTTGGCAGGGTTGCGTCAGCCTGCTGCGGTAAATGCTGATACCGAAAAGCTCGCGCAGGGCGGGCTGGGCGATGCCCTTGGCGAGCGGGAGGCGGCGGCCCGAATGATTGGGCTGGCCCCGGTGGGGCAAGGCGTTCGCCCCCCTTTGCGGTTGTTCGATGGGCGCTTGGGCTACCCGCTCAGTGGCCACCTGTCGGGGAGCCGCCAGGCGCTGCGGCGCACTTTGAATCATGTGTTCCCGCTGATGACCGGTGAAGAGTTGCAGGCATACCTGCAAGACCTGGCTCGGCGGGGTGTAGAGCCGTGGAACCATGTCAGCCAACTGTTACAAGCCAAGGTCAGCCTCAAGCAGGCATTGCACGCCTGGCGGAGTGAGCCAGGGCTGAACCTGGTTCGCCGCTGGCGCCGGATCAAGGTTGCCAGGCGCATCATGATGAGCTGGCAGCGCGCGACGCCGGGTGATGTAGCGGGTGATTACCACCTGAGCATCGTGGGTGAGCGGGTGGGCAATCTGCCGTCCTTGCCTGAGCATGTGTCTTTCGACCACATCACACACCTCACATTGCGCGATATGCGGGTGACGAGCGTCGAGGCGGGTTTCCTGGTTCGCTTCAGCAACGTGCGTAACCTGGATTTGCGGGGCAACCAGCTGACCCGGCTTCCGGCAGGCATCGAGCAACTGGGCGAATTGAGAAACCTGCGCCTTGCTGACAACCAGATCGTACTTACCCGCGACGACAACCTGCGCCTCAGCCAGCTCGAGGGGCTACGCCGCCTCGAACTGAACGGTAACCCGGTAGGCTTGCTGCCGCCATTGGCATCGTTCCCGCTGATGCGCCGGTTGTCCTTGCGCAACACCGGGCTGGGCGAATTGCCCGTTGATCTGGCCAGGCACGGCAACCTGGAATTGCTGGACATGCGTGACAACCAGATCCAAACGCTGCCTGAGGCACTGTCTGCGCTGCCGCTTCGCTTGTTGCAGGGCCTGGAGCTGCACGACAATCCACTCTCGGATCAGACCGTGCAGCGCCTGCAATTGGCCAGAGCGTCCGCCGGGTTATCTGCACGTCGGCTCGCACCTCACCCATCGTCGGGCCCGAGCGCTGCATTACCTTGGCTGTCGGGGTTTTCCACGGCGCAGCGCGAGGCGCGACTGGCGCTCTGGGCCCGCTTGTACCGGGAGGACGGTGCGAGTGATCTGTTCCGGTTCATTTCAGACTTGCAGGGCCTGCGTGAATACCACGCACAGCCCCGCGATTTTCAGTTGCGGGTGTGGCACATCCTTGATGCCTGCGAGCAGCACGCTGAAGTGCGTGCGAGCCTGTTCGAGCAAGCTAGCCGGCCGCGCAGTTGCAGTGACGAGTTGCTGCTTACGCTCAGCGAACTGGAGATTGGCGCGATGGTCGCCAGGGCTGGAACAGCTGGCGATGGGTTGCACAAGGAGCGGGCGCTGGTGAGGCTGGGGCGTTCTTTAGCCCGCCTGGACAAAGTCAACGCAATTGCGGCCCGGCATATTGCTGAGCAGCATTCTATCGATCCCGTCGAGGTGTATTTGACCTATCGCGTAAAGCTTGCGGATAGCCTCGACCTCCCTGCGCAGCCTGACAAACTGATGTACCAGAGTGTCAGCGGGGTGGGCCCTGACGAGCTGGACGCTGCACGCAACGAGGTTCTGCGAGAGGAAACACCACAAGTCTTGGCGCAGGCCCTGGCAGATCGAACCTTTTGGCAGGCCTACCTGCACGAACACCAGGCGGCACGCTTCAGCCAGATGGAGGTGCCTTTCCAGCAGCGCTTGGATACGTTGTTCATGCAATGGAAAACACTGAGTGACGGCGACTATCTCGCGCAAATCGAGCAAATCTGCACTGAGCGCGAGGCCGTGCGAAACCAGCTTTTGCTGGCGTTGAGCCGCGAGGCAATGCAGCGCCACGGCCTTTAAACGAAACAGCCCGCCGAGGGGCGGGCTGTTCGCTGGAGCGGGACGATCAGCGGCGGCGGAACAGCGGCAGCGGTTCGTCAGTCGCGGCCTGGTAGGTCACCGAGAAGTCCTTCAGGCTTTGCAGCGCGTCTTCCGGGTCCTTGTCGGCACGGATGGCGAACGCATCGAAACCGCAACGGGCCATGAAGAACAGCTGGTCGCGCAGTACGTCGCCGATGGCGCGCAGCTCGCCTTTGAACTTGTAGCGGTCACGCAGCAGGCGCGCATTGGAGTAGCTGCGCCCGTCGGTGAAGGCCGGGAAGTTCAGTGCGATTACCTGGAAGTACTGCACGTCTTCGCCGATTTCTTCCGCTTCTTCGTCGCTGTCCAGCCACACGCCCAGGCCGCCGTCGCGGGCCTTGAGCACGTGGGCATGGTCACGCCACAGCTGCAGCGGCACGATGTAGTCGTCGCAGTTGGTCAGCTCGTCGAACGAGGTTTCCTTGGGCAGCAGGTGCCAGGTTTCGTCGACGATCTGGTTGTTCTTAATGATTCGCTGCATAGACGCGTTCCTTGAAGGGGTCGATGCCGATACGCTGGTAGGTGTCGATGAAACGCTCTTCCTCGGTACGTTGCTCGACGTACACGGCGATCAGCTTCTCGATCACATCGGCCATGGCATCCTGGGCGAAGGACGGGCCGAGGATCTTGCCCAGGCTCGCGCCGCGCGCGGCATTGCCGCCCAGCGATACCTGGTAGAACTCCTCACCCTTCTTGTCCACGCCGAGGATGCCGATGTGGCCCACGTGGTGGTGGCCGCAGGCGTTCATGCAGCCAGAGATGTTCAGGTCGATCTCGCCGATGTCGAACAGGTAGTCCAGGTCGTCGAAACGGCGCTGGATGGACTCGGCGATCGGGATCGACTTGGCGTTTGCCAGCGAGCAATAGTCACCGCCCGGGCAGCAGATGATGTCGGTCAGCAGGCCGATGTTCGGGGTGGCGAAGCCGCCTTCGCGCAGTTCCAGCCACAGCGCGTGCAGCTGGCGCTGCTCGACGTCGGCGAGGATGATGTTCTGCTCGTGCGAAGTACGCAGGAAGCCGAAGCTGTAGCGCTCGGCCAGGTCGGCCACGGCGTCCAGCTGCTTGTCGGTCAGGTCGCCCGGGGCAACGCCGGTAGGCTTCAGCGACAGGGTTACAGCGACGTAGCCAGGGCGCTTGTGGGCACGGGTGTTACGCGAGCGCCAACGGGCAAAGCCTGGGTTTTCGGCGTCCTGGGCGGCGTAGTCGACGTTTTCGAGGGCCAGGTAGTCCGGGTCGACGAAATGGCGCGATACGCGCTGCACTTCGTCTTCGGTCAGGGTGGTGCTGCCGCCGCGCAGGTGGGCCATTTCGGCCTCGACCTTCTCGGCGAACACTTCAGGCGTCAGTGCCTTGACCAGGATCTTGATCCGCGCCTTGTACTTGTTGTCACGGCGACCGTAACGGTTGTACACGCGCAGGATGGCGTCCAGGTAGCTGATCAGGTCCTGCCACGGCAGGAACTCGTTGATGAACGAGCCGACCACCGGGGTACGGCCCAGGCCGCCGCCGACCAGTACACGGAAGCCCAGCTCGCCAGCAGCGTTGCGCACCGGCTCCAGGCCGATGTCGTGCACTTCAATGGCAGCGCGGTCTTCCTGCGAGCCGTTGATGGCAATCTTGAACTTGCGCGGCAGGTAGGCGAATTCCGGGTGGAAGGTGGTCCACTGGCGGACGATTTCGCACCACGGGCGCGGGTCGATGATTTCGTCTGCGGCCACACCGGCAAACTGGTCGGTGGTGGTGTTGCGCAGGCAGTTGCCACTGGTCTGGATCGCATGCATCTGGACGGTGGCCAGTTCGGCGAGAATGTCCGGAATGTCTTCCAGTGCCGGCCAGTTGTACTGCACGTTCTGGCGGGTGGAAATGTGCGCGTAGCCCTTGTCGTAGTCGCGAGCGATCTTCGCCAGGGTGCGGACCTGGCGGGCGCTCAGCTGGCCGTACGGCACGGCGACACGCAGCATTGGCGCGAAACGTTGGATGTATAGGCCGTTCTGCAGGCGCAGAGGGCGGAATTCTTCTTCGCTCAGCTCACCGGCCAGGTAGCGGCGGGTCTGATCACGGAACTGCTTGACGCGGTCCTCGATGATCCGCTGATCGTACTCGTCGTATACGTACATAAAAGTCCTGTCTCAGGCATGCAGCTATTCGCGCGCACGGCCGCGCACTCCGGTACGGAGCCGGGGAACGATATCAGGTTGCGGTTATGCGCTAAAGTGATGTTTTTGCATATGAAAAGAACCAAATGAACTATGTGAGACTGACTGCCATTTGTACGCTGGCGGTAGCCAGGCGTTTATAATCCGGGGTTTGCTTCGCAGAGATGTGACCCCATGCTCAAGGCCCTGTGCCAAAGCTTGTGTCTTGCCCTGCCACTGGCGGCAAATGCGCAGCCGGCCTCGGTGGTGTTTCTCAATCCGGGGCTGTCCACCGAGACGTTCTGGACCAGCTACACCCGCTTCATGCAGGCCGCTGCGGACGAACTGGGCATGTCCCTGCGCGTGGAGTACAGCGAGCGCCGCGCCGACCTGGCGCTGACCCAGGCCAGGGCGATCCTGGGTGGGGCGCATCGGCCGGATTACCTGGTGTTGGTCAACGAGCAGTACGTGGCACCCGAAATTCTGCGGTTATCGCGTGGCACCGGGGTCAAGCTGTTGCTGGTCAACAATGGCCTGACCCCCAGCCAGGCCCGCAGCATCGAGACCCAGCCCGACAAGTATGCCGAGCCCTTGGGTACCTTGATGAGCAATGACGAGCAAGCGGGCTTCCAGATGCTGCACCTGATGGTTGCGCAACTGCCTCGTGACGCAGGCCCGGTGGACCTGGTGGCCTTTGCCGGGCTCAAGACCACACCGGCTTCGCAGCTGCGCGAGGAGGGCATGCGCCGCGCCCTGGCCGACTTCCCTCAGGTCCGCCTGCGCCAGGTCGTATACGGCGGCTGGAGCCGCGAGCGCGCCTACGAGCAGGCGCAGCAATTGCTGGAGCGATACCCGGCCACTCGCCTGGTGTGGTCGGCCAATGACGAGATGGCCTTTGGTGCGATGCAGGCGTTCGAGGAGGCCGGGCGCACACCGGGGCGTGACGTGCTGTTCGGCGCCGTCAACAGTTCGCCCGAGGCCTTGCGTGCGCGCATCGACGGGCGCTTGAGCGCGCTGATGGGGGGGCACTTCACCCTTGGCGGTTGGGCCATGGTGATGTTGCACGACGATGCCCAGGGTGTCGCGCTGAACCGCGACGGCCAGCGCGTGCACAGTGCCCCGGTACTGCAGGCAATCGACCAGGCCAAGGCCAGGCGCTGGCTGAAACTGCTGGAACGGCCCGACTATGGCGTCGACTTTCTGCATTACAGCGCCGAAGGGCGGCCGGCCAGCTACCAGTACCCGTTTCTGACGTCACCGGTCGACTATTGAAAGACCTTGCTTGAGGGAAGGGCATTGCTCGTCTTAACTGCTGGTTGTGAAGTGCATTCCCATAACCACTACAAGAGGCAATGCAATGGGAAACTCAACCAAGGTCCGCAAAGCTGACAGCAGCGTCGATGCCTGGGCGATCCTCTGCCTGATCGTCCTGGTGGTGGTCACTGCCGTGTATTGGGTCAGCCACCAGTAGACTTTTCTTTTAGACCGTGATGTAGCCAGAGCGCCTGCGGGAGGGAATCCCGCAGGCGTTTTCATTTCTAGCGGGCGGTAAGGTGCAGGGCCAGCTGCACCAACCCGATCAGCACCATAATGAATATCAGGGTGAAGAGCGTGCCCAGTGCAATGAAATGGCTGGCTTTGCCGTGGGTGAAGTCGCGAGCGCGGTTCTTGCCGCTTTGCACGCCAAAGGCGGCGGCGAGGATGCTGTGCAGCATCTGCCAGAAGGTTGGGGGTTTGCCCTGGCTGGAATCGTCCATGGTGGCTCCTGAAGAATCAGAGGCAATCAAGGACAGTGTAGGTGCCCATTGGGGCTGCTGTGCAGCCCCAATAGTCTTAGTTGTCGTACCCGAGGTTTGGCGCCAACCAGCGCTCGCTGACGCTCACATCCTGGCCTTTACGTGCGCTGTAACGCTCGATCTGGTCCTTGTCGACCTTGCCCACGGCAAAGTACTGCGCCTGCGGGTGGGCAAAGTACCAGCCGCTGACCGCCGCCGCCGGGAACATTGCAAAGTGTTCGGTCAGGAACACCCCGCTTGGCCCGGTTTCGCCGATGGCGGTGCCGTCGAGCAGGCGGAACAGGGTTTCTTTCTCGGTGTGGTCGGGGCAGGCCGGGTAGCCCGGGGCCGGGCGGATGCCGCTGTACTGCTCCTTGATCAGCGCTTCGTTGTCCAGGTGCTCGTCGCGGGCATAGCCCCAGTGCTCTTTACGCACCTGCTCGTGGAGCCACTCGGCGCAGGCTTCGGCCAGGCGGTCGGCCAGGGCCTTGACCATGATCGAGCTATAGTCGTCGCCTTTGTCCTGGTAGGCCTTGGCCACTTCTTCGGCACCGATGCCGGCAGTGGTGATGAACCCGCCCACATAGTCGGTGACGCCGCTGGCTTTTGGCGCGACAAAGTCGGCCAGCGACCAGTTGGGCTTGCCGTCCGGCTTGATGGTCTGCTGGCGCAGGTGGTGCAGGGTGGCCAGCGCCTTGCCGTCCTCTCCGTACACCTCGATGTCGTCATCGGCCACCTGGTTGGCCGGCCAGAAGCCGAACACCGCGCGGGCGCTGATCAGCTTTTCGTCGATCAGCTTGTCGAGCATCTCGCGGGCGTCCTTGTACAGCGAGGTGGCAGCTTCGCCAACCACTTCGTCGGTGAGGATGCGCGGGAACTTGCCGGCCAGGTCCCAGGAGATGAAGAACGGGGTCCAGTCGATGTATTCGGCCAGGGTGCGCAGGTCGATGTCTTCCAGTACCTTGACGCCGGTGAAGGAGGGCACCGCTGGCTGGTAGCCGGCCCAGTCGTACTGCGGCTTGGCGGCGATGGCCTGGGCGTAGCTCAGGCGCTCGGTGCGGGCACTGCGGTTGGCGGTGCGCTCGCGCACATCCACGTACTCCAGGCGGGTCTTCTCGACGAAGCCCGGCTTGAGCTCCTTGGACAGCAACTGAGTGGCCACGCCAACCGCACGCGAGGCGTCGGTGACGTAGATGACGGCGTCGTTGCTGTACTTCGGTTCGATCTTGACTGCGGTGTGCGCCTTGGAGGTGGTGGCGCCGCCGATCATCAGGGGCAGTTCGAAGCCCTGGCGCTGCATTTCGCGGGCAACGTGGACCATCTCGTCCAGCGACGGGGTGATCAGGCCAGACAACCCGATGATGTCGCACTTCTCGTCGCGGGCGGTTTGCAGGATTTTCTCGGCAGGCACCATGACACCGAGGTCGACGATGTCGTAACCGTTGCAGCCCAGTACCACGCCGACAATGTTCTTGCCGATGTCGTGCACGTCACCTTTTACCGTGGCCATCAGGATCTTGCCCTTGGCTTCTGGCTTGTCGCCTTTTTCTGCTTCGATGAACGGAATAAGGTGCGCCACTGCCTGCTTCATCACACGCGCCGACTTGACCACCTGGGGCAGGAACATCTTGCCTGCACCGAACAGGTCGCCCACCACGTTCATGCCGCTCATCAGCGGGCCTTCGATGACCTCGATGGGGCGTGCGCATTGCTGGCGGCACTCCTCGGTGTCCTCGACGATATAGGCGGTGATGCCTTTGACCAGTGCGTGCTCCAGGCGCTTGCCGACCGGCAGCGAACGCCAGGCTTCGTTTTCGACTTCCTTGGTGGCGCCGCCGCCTTTGTAGTCGTCAGCAATGGCCAGCAGGGCATCGGTCCCTTCCGGGGTGCGGTTGAGCACCACGTCCTCGACCTTCTCACGCAGCTGGGCCGGGATTTCGTCGTAGATCTCCAGCTGGCCGGCGTTGACGATACCCATGGTCAGGCCGTTGCGGATGGCGTGGAACAGGAACACCGAGTGGATCGCCTCGCGCACCGGGTTGTTGCCACGGAACGAGAACGACACGTTGGACACACCGCCCGAGGTCAGCGCATGGGGCAGGTGGTCACGGATATAGGCACAGGCCTCGATGAAGTCGACGGCGTAGTTGTTGTGCTCTTCGATGCCGGTGGCGACGGCGAAGATGTTCGGGTCGAAGATGATGTCTTCCGGCGGGAAGCCCACTTCGTTGACCAGAATGTCGTAGCTGCGTTTGCAGATTTCCTTCTTGCGCGCGGCGGTGTCGGCCTGGCCGACCTCGTCGAAGGCCATCACCACCACGGCGGCGCCGTAGCGCTTGCACAGGCGGGCGTGGTGCTTGAACTGCTCGACGCCTTCCTTCATGGAAATGGAGTTGACGATGCCTTTGCCCTGAATGCACTTCAGGCTGGCTTCGATCACTTCCCATTTGGAGGAGTCGATCATGATCGGCACGCGGGAAATGTCCGGCTCGCCAGCGATCATGTTGAGAAAACGGACCATGGCCGCCTGGGAATCGAGCATCCCTTCGTCCATGTTGATGTCGATCACCTGGGCCCCGGCCTCGACCTGCTGCAGGGCGACTTCCAGGGCTTCGGTGTAGTTCTCTTCACGGATCAGCCGGGCGAACTTGGCGGAACCGGTGATGTTGGTGCGCTCACCGACGTTGACGAACAGCGACTGGCGATCGATGGTAAACGGTTCCAGGCCCGACAGGCGACAGGCCTTGGCGATCTCCGGGATCTCGCGAGGCTTGTATTTGGCCACGGCTTCGGCAATGGCCTGGATGTGGCCCGGGGTGGTACCGCAGCAACCACCGATGATGTTGAGGAAACCGCTGGCAGCGAATTCCTCGACTACTGCCGCCATTTCGGCCGGGGTCTCGTCGTACTCACCGAAGGCGTTCGGCAGGCCGGCGTTGGGGTGGGCGGAAACGTGGGTATCGGCCTTGGTCGACAGCTCTTCCAGGTACGGGCGCAGGTCCTTGGCGCCGAGGGCGCAGTTCAGGCCCACGGAAATCGGCTTGGCGTGGCGCACCGAGTTCCAGAACGCTTCGGTGGTCTGGCCCGACAGGGTACGGCCGGAGGCGTCGGTGATGGTGCCGGAGATCATGATCGGCAGTTCGACAGCGTCCTCCTCGAACACCTGCTGCACGGCAAAAATGGCCGCCTTGGCGTTGAGTGTGTCGAAGATGGTTTCGATCAGGATCAGGTCGGCGCCGCCCTCGATCAGGCCACGGGTGGCCTCGATGTAGTTCTCTACCAGCTCATCGAACGTGACGTTGCGGTAGCCGGGGTCGTTGACGTCCGGGGAAATCGAGCAGGTGCGGCTGGTAGGGCCGAGCACGCCTGCGACGAAGCGCGGCTTGTCGGGCGTTTCCAGGGTCTTGGCATCGGCTACCTGGCGGGCAATGCGCGCGCCTTCCACGTTCAGCTCATAGACCAGCGATTCCATGCCGTAGTCGGCCTGGGAAATCTGCGTGGCATTGAAGGTGTTGGTTTCAAGGATATCCGCCCCGGCATCGAGGTAGGCTTTCTCGATGGCAGCAATCACGTCCGGGCGGCTGAGCAGCAACAGGTCGTTGTTACCCTTCACATCGCTTGGCCAATCGGCGAAGCGCGTGCCACGATAGTCGTGTTCCTCGAGACGGTAGCTTTGGATCATAGTACCCATGCCGCCGTCGAGGATCAGGATGCGCTCTTTGAGTGCGTTCTGGAGTGCTTGGAGACGAGCGCTGCGGTCGGACATAGGAACTACCTGGTCGGGCAAATATCAGAAGGTGCGGAATCATATCAAAGTTGCGCGGTTCTTAGGCGCATCGCCCATTTGCATGAAAACCGCTCATGTTGATGACACGGTTAACAGCACCCGGCACGACCAGGCAACAAACGTGATGGCTTTTTGAAATCAGGACTTTTCGCACATGGTGCATCGTATCCTTGCCGGCGCCTTCGCCCTGCTCATCAGCGGCGCGGTGTTCGGGCAAGCCCCCCAGTCGAGCCCGGCTATTTCGTACACCCGGGACATTCAGCCGATCTTCACCGAGAAATGCGTGGCCTGCCATGCCTGCAACGACGCCGCCTGCCAGCTGAAGCTGGAAAGCCCCGAAGGTGCGGTACGTGGGGCCAGCAAGGTCCCGGTCTACGAGGGCGACCGGAGCAAGGCGGTGCCCACCACGCGGCTGTTCTACGACGCCCACAGCGAAGAGCAATGGCGCAAGAAAGGCTTCTACTCGGTGCTCGACAACCAGGGCAGCCAGGCCGCGCTGATGGCGCGCATGCTGGAGCTGGGGCACAAGACCCCGCTCACGCCCAACGCCAAGCTGCCCGAAGAAATCGTCTTGGGCCTGAGCCGCAACAACATGTGCCCGTTGCCTCATGAGTTCGACGCCTATGCGGGTGCGCACCCCAAGGAGGGCATGCCGCTGGCAGTGACCGGGCTGACAGACAAGGAATACGACACCATGCGCCGCTGGCTGGCGGCCGGTGCGCCGGTGGAGTACCAGCCGATCAAGCCCAGTGATACCGAAGCCAGGCAGATCGCCGACTGGGAAGAGCTGCTCAACCGCCCGGGTTCCACCGAGGCGCTGGTTGGCCGCTGGCTTTACGAGCATCTGTTCCTGGCGCACATCTACTTCGTCGGCGGCGAGCAGGGCCACTTCTTCCAGTGGGTGCGGTCACGCACGCCCAGCGGCCAGCCGGCCGACATCATTGCCACGCGTCGCCCCAACGACCCACCGGGCACCGACTTCTATTACCGCCTGATCCCGGTGCAGGGCGTGATCGTGCACAAGACGCACATCACCTACCCGATGGGGCCGCAGAAGCTCAAGCGGGTGAAGCAGCTGTTCTACGCCGGCGACTGGCATGCCGCCGCGCTGCCAGGCTACGGCCCGCGTCACCGGGCCAACCCGTTCGAAACCTTCGAGGCCATCCCGGCAGTGGCGCGCTACCAGTTCATGCTGGATAACGCCGAGTACTTCGTGCGCACGTTCATCCGTGGGCCGGTGTGCCGCGGGCAGATCGCTACCGACGTGATCCGCGACAACTTCTGGGCATTGTTCCAGGAGCCGGCCTTCGACCGCTACATCACCGACGCCAAGTATCGTGGCGAGGCCACGCCGCTGCTGGCCATGCCCGGGCAGATCGATGACGTGGGCAGTGTGCTGAGCCTGTGGCACGCCTATCGCGACAAGCGCAACGCGTATGAAAAGCTGCGCCGCGACGCCTATGCCGACATGCCGGCGCCGGGCTGGTCGACCTTGTGGGCCGGTAACGACAACGCGCTGCTGAGCATCTTCCGCCACTTCGACAGTGCCTCGGTTACCAAGGGCCTGATCGGTGATGTGCCGCTGACCATGTGGTTGTTCGACTATCCGCTGTTCGAACGCACCTATTACCAACTGGCGGTCAACTTCGATGTGTACGGCAATGTTTCGCACCAGTTGCAGACGCGCCTTTATTTTGACCTGATCCGCAATGGCGCCGAAGTCAACTTCCTGCGCCTGATGCCGGCCGAAAAGCGCAAGGACATCCTCGGCGACTGGTACCAGAACAGCGGCAAGGTGAAGATGTGGATGGATTATGAAGACATCGATACCGACACGCCCAGTGGCATCTCGCTGGACGCGCGTAACCCCAAGCGCGATTTTGGCCTGAAACTGCTGCAACGCACCGGCAGCCTGAATGCTGCGCCCGACCCGATAAACCGCTGCCAGGGGGCCTTCTGCTCACGGCCGCAGGTGAGCGAAGAGTTCCGCAATGCCGAGCAGTCGCTCAGCCGCCTGGTGTCGCGCCCGGCTGCCGGATTGAAAGTAATCAACCAGTTGCCCGAAGCGACCATGCTGCGCATCGAAGGGCAGGGCGGCCAGCGCCAGGTGTACAGCCTGCTGCGCAACCGCGCGCACAGCAACGTGGCGTTCCTGCTGGGGGAGGCGTACCGCTATCAGCCGGGGCTGGATACCCTGACGCTGTACCCGGGCGTGCTCAGCAGCTACCCCAACTTCATCTTCAATGTGCCAACCAACGATGTTGCGGAATTCGTCGAGGACATGGAGTATGCGAAAGACGATGCAGCCAGGTTCGAGCGCATTGTCATGCGGTGGGGGGTGCGCCGCAGTCACCCTGACTTCTGGCGCTACTTCCATGACCTGAACAGCTTCATCAAGGAGACCACGCCGGTGGAGGCGGGTGTGCTGGACATGAACCGCTATGAGAACCTCTGATCGGGTAGGCTGACCTTTCCGAGTACCCTGCGGTCGGAAATGGTGGGTGGTCCGGGAGCTGCTATGCAGCCCGATGGCCGGTGGGCGCGGTCCCTGTGGGAGCTGGCTTGCCGGCGATGGAGCGCAAAGCGCTCCCGAAGGCCTCAATGCACCGGCAAGCGCAGGGTATTTCATGCTGTATTCGCTTCAGGCACTGCGGGCGTTCGCCGCCTGGGTAGTGGTCTGCCACCATTTCATGCAGATCTTCTTCGACTTCCACGCCACCGGCCCTGTCGGCCAACTGCTTACCGACCGTGGCGCCGTGGGTGTCGACATCTTCTTCGTCATCAGCGGGCTGGTCATCTACCTGTCGACCCGCGACAAAACCATCGAACCGCGCCAGTTCCTGCTCAATCGGGTGCTGCGTATCGTCCCTGCCTACTGGTTCTACTCAGTATTGATGGCCACGTTGCTGCTGGCCTTCAGCCAATGGATGCCGCATCAAGCGTTCGCCTGGCATCACCTGCTGCTGTCGATGCTGTTCATCCCGGCAGAAAACCCCGGTGGCTATGGCCTGTACCCGACCCTGAACGTGGGCTGGACGCTGAACTTCGAGATGTTCTTCTACCTGCTGTTCGGTTTGGCCTTCCTGGTACGCCAACGGCATCAGCTGCTGCTGGTTACCGTCGCACTGTTACTGGTCAGTGAGGTGCTGGGCCGGCTGGGTGTGCTCAGCCGCTTCTACAACAACGACATCATCTACGAGTTCCTGCTCGGCATCGGCCTGGGTGTGTTGTACCGCCGTGGCCTGATCCGCCAGGGGCGTTGGCTGCCGCTGGTGGTGCTGGGGGTGGCGGGCCTGGCCATCTATCACCTGGATGCGTCCCAACGCTTGCTGCACTGGGGCGTGCCGAGCGCGATGATCGTGCTGGCCTTCATCGCCCTGGAACCGGCCTTCCAGGGCAACCGGCTGCTCAAGGCCTTGGGCGACTGTTCGTATTCGGTGTACCTGGTCCATGTGCTGGTGCTGTACGCCGGCTGGTTCGCCAGCGAGCGGCTGCATTTGAACCCATACCTGGTGTTTGCCCTGTGCGTACCGTCCATTGGACTAATGTCGTGGTTCAGCTACCAGTGGCTGGAGCGCGGCCTGTACCGGCGCATGCAGGCTTGGCTGGCGGCGCCACGGGGGCAGGCCGCGGAATATGCGCTTTCCCGAGTCAAATGCTAGGACTTTGTTCGAGGAGCCGGTTGGCGTACACTTGGCGGCAAGTCTGTGAGGAACCTACATGAGCGATATAACCATTACCGACGCCGCCCATGACTACCTGGCCGATCTGCTTTCCAAGCAGAACACGCCTGGCATCGGCATTCGAATTTTCATCACCCAGCCGGGCACTCAGTACGCAGAGACGTGCATTGCCTATTGCAAGCCGGGCGAAGAGAAGCCTGACGACACCGCCGTGGGTCTGAAGAGCTTCACCGCTTACCTGGACGCAGTCAGCGTGCCGTTCCTGGAAGACGCACTGGTCGACTACGCCACCGACCGCATGGGTGGCCAGCTGACCATCAAGGCACCGAACGCCAAGGTGCCGATGGTCAACGAAGACAGCCCGATCAACGAGCGTATCAACTACTACCTGCAGACCGAGATCAACCCCGGGCTGGCCAGCCACGGTGGCCAGGTCAGCCTGGTGGACGTGGTCGACGACGGCATCGCGGTGCTGCAGTTCGGTGGTGGTTGCCAAGGCTGCGGCCAGGCCGATGTTACCCTGAAGGAAGGCATCGAGCGCACCTTGCTCGAGCGTATTCCGGAGCTGAAGGGCGTGCGTGACGTGACTGACCACACCCAGAAAGAGAACGCCTACTACTAAGGCTGACGCACCTGCATGGCTTGTGTAAGGGCGGCTCTCTTAGCAATAAACTGTTACGGTTTCAACCCCTGCGACAACAGGCCGCAGCCCGTATTCAAAGGGCTGCAGGCCATACCCGCGTTCGTCGGGTAGAACCGCTTTGGGTGTCATGCAAGAATGCCCCGGTTTTTCAGCCGGCCCGTCCCGAGGGCCGGCACCTTCCCTGTAAAGGATGGTTTCATGAATGATCTATTTACCCGGCGCGCGGTTGTCGCCGGGATGGGCGTTCTCGGGCTTGGCCTGCTGGCAGGCTGCAGCCCGGCCCGCGGGCTCGAGTTCAAGTACGGCAAGAACATGAGCAACGAGATCCTTGGGCGCAAGTTCCGCCTCAAGGACCCGCAAGGCAATGTGCGCACCCTGTCGAGCTTCTACGGCAGTATGCCGATGATCTTCTTCGGGTTCACCCAGTGCCCGGCGGTTTGCCCGACCACCCTGGCGCGCGCGGCACAAATCCGCAAACTGCTGCGCGGCCGTGACCGCGAACTGTTCCAGGTGGTGTTCATCACCCTGGACCCGGAGCGCGACACCCCCGAAGTGCTCGATGCCTACGTCAAGGCCTTCGACCCGTCGTTCACTGCACTCACTGGCACCCCCGAAGAAATCGCGGAAGTGGCCAAGGAGTTCAAGGTGTTCTACGAGAAGGTCCCGGCCGGTGACACCTATACCATTTCTCACTCGTCCACCAGCTACGTCTACGATACGCGTGGCACCCTGCGCCTGAGCCTGGGCCATTCCCTGAATGCCAAGGAATGCGCCGAAGACCTGGTCACCCTGATGGAGATCTGCTGAATGTCGATGCAACCGATCAAACGCGGCCTGGCTGCCCTGGCACTGATGGGTCTGGCCCTGCCGGCCCAGGCCCAGACTACCGTGAGCGATGCCTGGGTCCGTGCCAGCGTGCCGCACCAGCAGTCCACCGGTGCCTTCATGACCCTGACCGCCAGCAGCGATAGCAAGCTGGTGAGCGTGGCTTCGCCCGTGGCCAAGACCGTGCAGGTGCACGAGATGACCATGAACGGCGACGTGATGGGCATGCGTGAGGTGAAGGCTGTCGAGTTGCCGGCCGGTAAGGCCGTGACCCTGGACCCCAATGGCCTGCATGTGATGCTGATGGGCCTGAACGATCAGGTGAAGGAAGGCGATAAAGTGCCGCTGACCCTTACCATCGAAGATGCAAAAGGGGCCAAGGAAACACTGGATGTGCAGGCAGAGGTGCGCCCGCTCAACGCCGAGGCTGGCGGTGGGCATGACCACATGCACATGAAGCACTGACAGACCAAAGGGCCGCGCTTAGCGGCCCTTTTCTTTTTCAGCGGCGCCTTTCAGCTACGAAAGCGCGGCAGCGGCCTGTCGAGCGTCAGCGAGGTCAGGGTCTTTCGAACCTGGGCCTCATCGGCCTCCAGTGCCTTCAGGCTGGCGCGGATCTTGCCGGCGGCGGGCACATCGCCCTGCCGGTCGATCCAGTCGGCAATCTCCTTGCAGGCACTGTTCAGGCAGGCCTGGCGCTGGTTCATCAGCGACAGGAGGGTGGTGAGCTCTCTTTCGGACATGGCAGGATCCTCCATTCAGCCATGTCAGTGTAGCAGAGGGTTGGCGCAGCTCCGCTGCCTCTGCAGCAGTTGCCGAAGAGGCGAAAATGAACGCTCCATTTCCCAAGTAACAGCGAGTTACTGTTTTGGGCGAATAAACACAGTGTTTAAACCGATGCCGCTACGCGGCATGGGGTATCAACCTTAACTGCTTGATCTGGTGTGCTGCATCGTTCTGTCATGCAGTTTTGCAGACCTAGGCCCGCTTTCGGCATCGGTTAAAGCGTGTAGGAATATTCTCAGCCTGATTCTTACTACGCTGGCCGTGCCCGCTATGGTTACAACTTCAGCGTTGAGCCCGGTGGTGGATGAACTCTAAAGTCAGTCGACCTAAACCGCTGGCTCAGGAATACAGCCATTATGCAGGCGTTGAGTCGTAACCCCGGAACACGTTCTCTGGCGTTGGGCTATTGCTTTTCCAAATGTGGTGAATTTGCCTTCGAAGCTGCGTTTGCCGTGGCAATCGTGTCCATGACCGAGGCGGATCTGCTTTTGATTGGCATCGCCTATTTCTTCCGCTACTTGCCGAGCATGGTGTTTTCACCCTTGGGGGGCTGGCTGGCGGATAACGCAGACAAGAAACGAACACTATTTGCGGTCGAGGCGGCCAAAGGCCTGCTGGCACTTGCCTTCTTTACCTTGTTCAGCTTGTCCTCACCCGTGTTGCCCGTACTGGTCGGCCTTGCGATGCTGATGACAGCGCTCGAATGCCTTTATGTGCCTGCGTTTCGCGCGTACTTTCCGGACCTTGTCGAAAAGGCCCAGCTGGCCTCGGTGAACAGCGGTATCCAGGTGATCGAGGATGCTGCCTCTATTATCGGGCCGCTGGTGTTTTCGGCATGTGTGTTACTGCTGACTCGCGAAGCAACCTTCTTGTTCTTTGCGGGGTGCCTGGTATCGTCGGCCATTTCCATCGCTACCCTGGGGCCTGCCAGGCAGGGCGCCCGGCAGGCATTCGATGGGCGCGCCATAGTCCGGGATGCGGCGCGCAGTGTCAGTCAGCTCAGGGTCAGCAATGCGCCTTTGTTTGCTGTTATTGGCTGCACCACGCTCTGTGCGATGTTCGCCACCTCGGTGATTCGCTTCATCCTTCCTGCGTCAGTGCTGGAACACTTCGCCTCTGAAGCGGCGGTGGGCTACGTATTCTCACTGCTTGCGGCAGGCACTGTGTTGGGTGGCGTGCTCTACACACGCTTCAACCCGCGCACCACCGCACGATTGGTGGTGCGTTACTGAGTGCTGTACGGTGCACTGTTTTTTGCTGCAGCCGTGGCACTGCAATTCAACAACTGGCTGTTCCTGCTGATGTTGTTCCTGGTCGGCTTCATGGGTGCATTTGTCGATATCGCTATCGTGACCAACATCCAGTGTTTGTCGAGCGAGCATGAAGTTGGCAGGAATTTTTCCCTCTACTACTTTACTGCCGTCATTGGTGACGCCGTTTCAGGGCTGGTTGCCAGCCTGGTCTTTGTGCTTGCGGGGCCGGCCACGTTGGTCTGGATGACGTTCATGCTGTTCATCGCGCCAGTACGCTGGAACCTGAAGGCACATTCCCTGGATGGCGACAATCGTGGATAGCCCGACGCGCGCTGTGGCGCATGGGGCAAGCTTGAGTTGGCTTCAGGCGGGTAATACAGATTGAGCGCATGCCTGCCGATACGCCCCCGGCGTCACCCCATAGGCTTGCTTGAACTGCCGGCTCAAATGGCTCTGGTCGGCAAAACCAAGGTCGAACGCCACCTCCGAGGCGGCCAGGCCGCTCTTCAGCATTTCCCGGGCGCGGGCCAGGCGCCGCTGCTTCAGCCAGGCGTGCGGCGGCTGGCCGGTGGCTTGGCGAAACACTCGGGCGAAGTGGAAGGGTGACAGGTTGACGGCCGCCGCCAGCGCTTCGAGCGAGGGCGGGTCGGCCAGTTGGCTTTCCAGCAGTTCGCGGGCGCGGGCCACGGCCAGTGGTTCGCGGCCTGGGGCGGAGGGTTCGGCGCATTGCCCGTGGCGTTGCGCCAGGGCCAGCACCGCCTGGCGCCAGGCGGTCTGTTGCTGCAGGGCGCTGGCGCCGTTTTCGGACAACTGATGCAGCTGGCTGAAGGCGATGGCCAGGGCCGGGTCGTGGATCACGCTGTCCTTGAAGCTGGGCATGCCGTGGCGGCCCAGTTCCAGTTCGTCCAGTACACCGGTGACCCGCTCGTGCTCGGGGTAAAAGCCGCGATAACGCCAGCCCGCCTCATGGGCGGTGGCGCCGGTATGCAGCTCGTCGGGGTTGATCAGCACCATGCTGCCGACCGGCGCCAGGTGCTCGCTGCCGCGGTGCCAGAAGCGCTGGGCGCCGGATTCGATCACCGTGAACACATAGCCTTCATGCACATGCGGGGCGAAGCGCTGCTGGAAGTAGCGCGCGTGCAGCATCTCGACGTCGCCCAGGGCCGGCGCCTGCCAGAGGTGTGTCTGCTCGCGCAGGGGCGTGGTCATGCCAGCCAGCTGCGCAGAAGGAAGAAGATCAACATGCTCACCAGCATGCTCAGCAACACGCTGCGGGTCAACAGGACCAGGGCGATGGCCACCAGTGAACCGAGCAGGTAGGGGTTGAGCAGGCTCAGGTTGAGCTGGTGGTCGGGCATGAAGATGATCGGGCCGCAAATGGCGGTGAGCATGCCGGGCACGGCAAAGCCGAGGAACTGCCGGGCATTGGAGCTCAGGCGCAAGGGCAGGCGTGGCTCAAGGAACGCGTAGCGGTTCAGGAACACAATGGCGCCCATGGCGAAAATCAGGATCCAGGTCATGCGCGGGCTCCGGCAAATTTCTGGCAGATGAACCCGGCGCTCATGCCCAGCAGGCCTGCAGCCACCAAGGCGGCCTCCCAATGCCAGTAGCTGAACAGCACCGAGCAGAACAGCGACACGGCTACGCACACCACGGTAGCCAGGTTGCGCACCAGCGGCGCGATCAGGGCGACGAAGGTGGCGACGATGGAAAAGTCCAGGCCGAGTTGGTCGAGGTGGGGAATGTTCTGGCCCAGCAGGATGCCGGCCAGGGTGAACAGGTTCCAGGCAACGTAGAACGTCAGGCCTACCCCCAGGGCATACCAGCGGTTGAATTGCTGCTGGTCGTACTTGCTGGTCAACGCGAAGAACTCGTCGGTCAGCAGGAAGCCCAGGCTCAACCGCCAGCGCAATGGCTGGCTGGACAGCACCGGGCGCATCGACAGGCCATAAAGCAGGTGCTGGGAGGTCAGCAGCAGGGTGGTGAGCATGATCGACGCCAGGTTGGCGCCGCCCTTGAGCATGCCAATGGCAACCAGTTGCGCGGCACCGGCGAAGACGATGGCTGATAGCCCTTGCCCCTGCCAGGCACTGAGGTTGGCCTCGATGGCCATGGAGCCGGCCAGCAGGCCCCAGGGGGCGACGGCCAGGGACAACGGCATGATGGCGATGGCGCCGTGGAGGAAGGCTTGGCGAGCGATGTGGGGCATGATGGCTGCAATGCGTGTACGAGGCAGATCAGCATGCCAGACGGGGCGGGGGATGGCTTGAACGATCTTGCTGATCGGGTTTGATTTCAAGGCAAACACAAGCCCTGTAGGAGCAGCCTTGTGCTGCGAAGAGGTCATGGCAGCCGAAAACAATCTTTAGCCTTACCGGCCTCTTCGCAGCACAAGGCTGCTCCTACAGTGATCGCGCGGAATCCAAAGTTTGAGTGAGACAGTTGCCCAACAGGGACCGCGTCTGGCAGAGGATCACGGGTGGCGGGTCAGGTGTTGTTGCGCCGTCACGCAGCCGTTGATGTCCACGGCTTTCTGCAGCAGGCTCAGGCGGTGCGGTGGGTCCAGGTCGCCGAGCAGGCGGTACACCTCGGCCTGGTAGTCGCGCTGGCGCCCCCACAACATTTGCAAGCCTTCTGGCCGGCTGCGGCTGCAGGCCAGGCGGGTGGTCGGTTGCGGGTAGTAGGGGGCGTACACGGTGGCCATGCTGGGGATGGCCTCCAGCGCGGCACGGTATTCGCTGCTGGCATTGTAGGGCCGGCACCAGGTGGCGATCGCTGGCGCGGGTGCGGCAAACCCCTGCTTGAGACTGGCTTCGAGCAACGGGCAAGCGGCATCCGGAATCTGCGCGGCGGGCAGGTAAGTCATGTAGTACAGCGCCAGGCGGTACTGGGCGACCGGATGGCCCAGCTCTACCGACTTTTTCAACAGGGCAACCGCTGTCGGCAGCGTATGGGCCATGGCCTGGCCCTGGCGGCTGAGCTCGGGATCGCCGCCCAAGGCGGTGCGCAGGGTACTGGTATCGTCGCCCTGGTTATCGGCCTGCTCCAGCAGCGGCAAGGCCTGGCGATAGAGCAGGTCGGCGTGAGGGTCGATGCGCACCTCCAGCGCGTGCGCAGCCAGCGGCATCAGGGCGGCCAACAGCGGGGGCAGGCGTCGCATGCGGCTCACAGGCAAGCCCCGTGGGCGGCCAGGCAAGGATGGGCGGCTTCGATGTTAATGGCGGTCAAGCGTACGCCTCTGGAAAATCGGAACGACGGCCTATTCTAGCCACCCAATGGGGGTGGCCGGAAGACCAGTCGACAACTGTCAGACGAGCTTGATCGGCGTGACCTTGCGTTGAGCGTGTTTTTCCTGGGCCAGGCCAAGCTTGGCGGTAATGACCTTGGCCAGGGCGTTGTTGCCCAGGTCGTTCAGGTGCAGGCGGTCGATGAACAGGTCGGCGCCGAACACTGGCGAGCTGCTGAGCATGCCGTTCATGTCATAGCAGGGCACCGGGTCGGCCTGGCTTTTGATGCGGCGGAAGAAGGCCGAGTGCAACTGGCTGTCGAATGCGCCGTCCAGCAGCCGGTCGAAGTTTGCCGGTTGCTGTTCCAGCGCGGCCAGCATGGCCTGCTCGCCAGCGGGCAGGGTGTCCCGGCACCAGGGCAGCAACGGCTGCAGGATGAACGTGAGGGTAGCGTGGCTGTCTGCCAGCAGCCGGTCCCACTGACGCAAGGTGCGGCCAATGCTGTCGGCCGCGCGGGCCAGTCGTTTTTCCGGGGGCGAAAGCGGCCAGATGACCGGGGCTTGGGCCGCAGGCGTGGTCAGGGCCTGGCCGATGCGCCGCCACAGTGACGGCCTGCGGGGTGGTGCGGCAGGCTGCAGGCCTTCGCTGAAACTGTTGAGAAAAGCCTGGTAGGCCTTGGCGTGCAGTGGGTTGTTGGCGCTGCCGAGCACTTCACTCAGCGCTTCGTGGGCCAGGCTGTTGAGGCCGCTGAGCACCACCACGTGGCCGAGCTGGCCAAGGCGGTGCTGGTGAGTCAGGAACATAAGCAGCTCCTGGCTGGCATTGAGCCCGCAACCGGCCAGGCTCAGCCAGACCTCGCCGGTGAGCGCCGACAGGTGCGAGGCCACCGTGTGTTCGTCGGAGCTGGCGCCGATGCCCAAGGCCGTGGAGCCGCCGACCAGCAGGTTGATACGTGAAGCGCCGCCGCGTTCGGCCGCCGAAAAACGCTTCCCGGCGCAATGGCTGTAGCGCAGGCCAAGGGCATCGGTGTTGATGGTGCCGGAGCGGTAGCCGGTTTCATGCACGTGCACAGTGTGCGGCGCACGGCGGCTGCCCAGCAGCAGAAAGCGCTGGTAGTCCTGTTGCAGCGGCGAAGGAGTCGGGCTCATATCAGTCGCTGTCATGGTTTTTCCTTCTGTTGCAACGGGCACTTCGCATCAGGGTCAGGCCGCCAGTTCGTTAATGTTGTACAGCAGGCCGCCGGCGGCGATCAGCAGCAGGGCAACGCCCGAAGCCAGGCTGATCACGCGGTTGCTGCGCTGCGAGGCGATTTTGCCGATGGCGAAGATGTACAGGCTGAGCACGGCGAAATCGATGGCCACCCACAGCAGCGACAACACCACCATGCTTTTGCCGAACGACTCGGTGATCTGGATGAACTGCGGGAAGAAGGCGATGAAGAAGATGATGTCCTTGGGGTTGGAAATACCCACCATGAAGCCTTGCAGCAGCCCGCCACGCGCGGCCTTGGGCGCCTCGCTCGCCGCCTCCGGGGCCGGCGCCTGCAGGGCGTCCCTCAGCGTGCCCACGGCGATGTAGCCGATGAACAGGCAACCCAACAGGCTCATGGTGCTGAGCCATGCCTTGTCGATCGCGGCGCTGGTGAGGATGATCCAGGCCGCGGCGCCGATCAGCACCAGTGAGGCCCAGTTGGTGCCAACGGCGGTGAACATGGCCTTGCGCGAGCCGGAGGCAGCCGCAGTGTTGACGATCAGCGCCACCACCGGGCCGGGGGTGGCGATGAGCAGCAGGACGGTGAGGGCATAGGTGAAGGTGAGTGCGGTATTCACGGTCAGTTCTCGATCAGTAAGTCGGGTGTCGCAGGGTGTGCGGCATGTGCGTGGAACGGGCAGCGCGACGGGTTGAGCGAGCCTGTCTCCTGCAGTTGGTATTGCTTCCATTCGTAGTTGTCGGTATCGCCGAAAAAGCCAAGGGTGTCGGGCATGACGCCGTCGTTGTAGTGGTGCACGCGCTCGCGTATGCGCTCGCGGATGCGTTTGCCACTCTCGGTGTTGGCGTTGGCCACTTCGTCGAAGTTCGCCCGTGGATTGATGACGAAGGTGATGTGATGCCCCAGGTTGCGGCTTTTCATCTGCTGGTGGCCGGGGAAGTTCATGTTGATGAACAAGGGCATGCCGGCATAGCAGAACGACCAGCCGTTGTCGTCGGGGTCGGTCGGCATGCCCTGCGGCCAGGGGTGCGGGTCGCGCGCATGCACGCCACGCAGCACCTTCCAGGCCAGCGCCTGCTGTTCGGCCAGGGTGTAATCGGCGGCGGTTTCGAGAAACACCACCAGTGGGCTGCCGATGCGCTGCTTGGGTGTGATCGGGGCGATGGTACCCACGTAGTCGGCCAGGCCCTGGGCGATGTCATCGGCCAGTTGCTCGGCGCGGGCGAAGAGGATGTGGCAGGTTTCGCCATTTACCGCCTTGCGGCCGAACAGGCAAGGGAAGTCGGGGTTGGCGAGGATACTGCGAAAGTGTTCTATGGTTTTGAAGGTCCAGTGTTGCGTATTGCATCCATGTTCAACGGCCTGCTCTAGCGCATCCAGGCGATAGCAATTTCCATATCCCGTAAACATGATTTCCCCAGGCGTTGATTAAGTGAACGTTCCAGTCATATGCAGGCAGGATCTTGGTTATGTTTATTATTTACCTGCATTTTCCGAGACGCTCTCGACGTTGTAAAACGCGTGGAACTATGACCTACTATTAGTCTTGTTCATGCTCGGGACGTCGCCATGTCGGAACGGATTCAGGCCTTGCACGCCCTGCGTGCCTTCGAGGTGGCCTCTCGCTATGGCTCTTTTACCCGTGCGGCGGAAGAACTGGCCCTGACCCAGGGTGCGGTCAGCCATCACATCAAGACCCTGGAAGCACTGTTTGGCTGCGACCTGTTCGAGCGGCGTGGCCCGAAACTGAGCCTGACCGAGCACGGGCGCCTGCTGTCGCAAGAGCTGAAGGTTGGCTTCAAGATCATCGAAAATGCCTGCGCGTTGCTGCGTCAGGACCGCTACGGCCTGCGCCTGAAGGCGCCGTCCACGCTCACCATGCGCTGGCTCTTGCGGGCGCTGGATGCGTTCAAGAAGGCCGATGACAACTGCAGCGTGCAACTGTCCAGCGTGTGGATGGATATCGACAGCGTGGACTTCTATTCCGAGCCCTACGACTGCGCCATCCTGTTGGCCAGCGGGCGTTTCCCCGCGGATATCGAGAGTTTCAAGCTGTTCGATGAATGGCTGATCCCGGTGTGCCAGCCCGATTACATGCCACAGGCTCAACCGGCCCTGGCGGACCTGGCCCAATGCGAGTTCCTGCACCCGTCACCCGACCGGCGCGACTGGCGGCGCTGGCTGGCGCGGATGGGCGCACTGGAAATCAGCATCGACCAGGGGCAAGTGTTCGATACGCTCGACCAGGGCATTTCGGCTGCCCAGCAAGGCCTGGGTATTTCGGTGGTCGACCTGGTGCTGGCCAGTGCCGACCTGCAGGCCGGGCGCCTGGCCACGCCGTTCAAGCATGCAGTGGCCACAGGTGACGGGTACTACATGACCTGGCTAAAGGCCAGCCCAAAAGCGCGGCAGATGCACAAGCTGCGCGATTTCCTGCTGGGCCAGGTGCCACCGCTGGCCTACAAGGACATCAATTACCTGTACGGTTGAACACCCGCTCGAGCATGAAATCGATGAACACCCGCAACTTCGGCGGCATCTGCCGCCCGGACGGCCACAGCAGGTAGAAGCTGCCGCGCCGTTCCATGAAGTCGTCGAGGACACTGACCAGGGAGCCATTGCCCAACTCACGACCCACGTTGAAGTCCGGCAGACAGGTAATGCCGCGGTGGTTCAAGGCAAAGCAGACGCGTGTTTCGACGTGGTTGCAGACCATCGAGATGGGGATGTCATAGGCTTGCTCGGGATGCTCCTGGCGCAGCGGCCAGGTTTCCAGCTTGCCGTTGCTGGGGAAGCGATAATGCAGGCAGGTATGCACCGCCAGGTCGCGTGGGTGCAAGGGGGTGCCGCGTTCGCGCAGGTACTCGGGCGAGGCCACCAGGCGGTGCTGAAAGTGGCCCAGGAATTTGGCGCTGAGCCGGGAGTCCACCGGCTGTCCGCCGCGCATCACCACATCGAAGCCTTCGCCGACGATATCCACCATGCGGTCGGAGAAGTCCAGGTCCAGTTCAACCTGTGGGTACAGTGCCATGAACTCGGCCAGTGCCGGCATTACCAGTCTGGTCACCTGCGGCATGCTCACCCGCAGGCGCCCGCGCGGCGTTTCGCTGGCCTGGGACAGTTCCTGCTCGGTGGCCTCTATTTCGGCAAGGATGCGCCGGCTGCGCTCGAGGAACATCGAGCCTTCGGCGGTGAGGGTAATGCTGCGTGTGCTGCGGTGGAACAGGCGCACGCCCAGGCGGTTTTCCAGGCGCGCCACGCGTTTGCCCACGGCCGAGGCAGTGATGCCCAGCGACTGGCCGGCGGCGACGAAGCTGCGGGTTTCGGCCACCCGATTGAAAACCACGAAGCCGCTGAGGCTGTCCATGTTGCATTCCTGATTGCGGACATAAATGTCCTGGGTGAGCGGCATTGTAACCGTCTTTTTCCGCATTGGCCTTGCTTGCAGACTGTCCGCCTTGTTTTCCCACTCAAGGCAATTGCAATGTCCCAGACATCCTCCCCACCGTTGCTGGATGCCAGTAGCGAACGCCTGCCCCTCAGCGGGCTGCTGGCACTGGCCATGACCGGCTTTATCGCCATCCTCAGCGAAACCCTGCCGGCGGGCTTGCTCGACCAGATCGCCGACGGCATGCACATCAGCCAGGCCATGGCCGGGCAATGGGTCACGGCCTATGCCTTGGGTTCACTGTTGACAGCCATCCCGCTGGTGACCTTGACCCAGGGCTGGTATCGCCGGCGGGCCCTGTTGCTGGCGATCCTCGGTTTTGTGCTGTTCAACGGGCTGACGGCCTTGTCGGGCTCCAACAGCCTGACCCTGGTGCTGCGCTTTTTCACGGGGGCTGCGGCCGGCCTGGCATGGGGCCTGATCGCTGGCCATGCCCGGCGCATGGTGCCGGCACCGTTGCAGGGCCGGGCCATGGCGTTGGCGATGCTCGGGCAGCCGATTGCCTTGTCGCTCGGGCTGCCCATTGCCACCTGGCTGGGCGCTGGGCTGGGCTGGCGTGCAACGTTTGTGCTGGTCACCCTGGTGGCGTTGCTACTGGTGGTGTGGGTGCTGCGCTCGGTGCCGGAGTACCCGGGGCATGCCGCTGGCAAGCGGCCCGCGGCCATGCAGGTGCTGCGCACGCCGGGGGTGTTGATCGTGCTGCTGGTGATCCTGACCTGGATCCTTGGCCACAACATCCTCTACACCTACATTGTGCCGCTGCTGGCGGCGGCCGGCATGGCTGGGGAAATTGGCGCGGTGCTGATGGTGTTCGGCCTTTCGGCGCTGGCCGGGATCGGCCTGGTGGGGATGCTGGTCGACCGACACCTGCGCAAGCTGGTGTTGCTGAGCCTGGCCGGTTTTGCCTTGGCCACGCTGGCATTGGGGCAGGCGTCGTCGTGGTTGATGTACCTGAGCATCGCCCTGTGGGGCTTGACCTACGGTGGCGCACCGACCCTGCTGCAGACCGCCTGTGCCGATGCGGCGGGCGAGGGCGGGGATGTGGCGCAATCGATGCTGGTGACAGTGTGGAACAGCGCTATCGCCTTGGGCGGGATCGTGGGTGGCGCGTTGCTCGTCGGGGGCGGGACCGAGGCTTTTGGCGGGGTGGTGTTGGCATTGATCGCGGTGGCCTTGTTGTTGACCTGGGCAGCGCGCAGAAGTGGCTTCGTGGCGGGGGCTCGCTAGCGTAGAATTGCGTTTTTCAGCAGAGGTCGACGCAGTGGAGTTGCAGCAGGGTTTTGTGCTGACCCGTCATTGGCATGACACGCCCGAAGGCACCTGCGTGGAATTCTGGCTGGCAACCGATCAGGGGCCACGGCAGCTACGTCTGGCGCCACAGGTCTCGGTGGCGTTCATTGCGCAGACGCATGAGGCGCATGCGCGGGTGTTGCTGGCCAACGAGCCCGGCGTCGAGCTGCGGCCACTGGGCCTGAAAGACTTCGACCAGCGCCCGGTGCTGGGGTTGTACTGCCGGCAGCACCGGCAACTGATGCAGTTGGAGCAACGCCTGCGTACGGCGGGTGTCGAGGTGTTCGAAGCGGATATCCGCCCACCCGAACGCTACCTGATGGAGCGGTTCATCACTGCCCCGGTGCAGTTCACCGGCCAACCCGATGCCCAGGGCGTCCTCTGCGATGCCCAGCTCAAACCCTCGCCCGGTTATCGCCCGCCGCTGCGCCTGGTGTCGCTGGACATCGAGACCAGCGAGCGTGGCGAGCTGTACAGTATCGCGCTGGAGGGCTGTGGCCAGCGCCAGGTGTACATGCTCGGCCCGGCCAACGGCGATGCCGCCGAGCTTGACTTCGACCTGGAGTATTGCGCTGATCGCGCCGCTTTGATTACCCGGCTCAACCAGTGGATGGCCAGGCATGACCCGGACGCGATCATTGGCTGGAACCTGGTGCAGTTCGACCTGCGCCTGCTGCATGAGCATGCCAAGTCGTTGCAGGTGCCACTGACGCTGGGGCGCAACGGTGCGGCCATGACCCTGCGCAGCCATGCCGGTGGTGGCCACGTTTTTGCCGATGCGCCGGGGCGTTTGCTGATCGATGGCATCGAGGCGTTGCGTTCGGCTACCTGGAGTTTTCCCTCGTTCAGCCTGGAGAACGTTGCCCAGACCCTGCTGGGCGAAGGCAAGGCCATCGACACCCCGTACCAACGCATGGACGAGATCAACCGCCGCTTCGCCGAAGACAAACCGGCCTTGGCGCACTACAACCTGAAGGACTGCGAACTGGTCACGCGCATTTTCGCCCATACCCGGCTGCTCGACTTCCTGCTTGAGCGTGCGTCGGTGACGGGGCTGGCCGTGGACCGCAGCGGTGGGTCGGTAGCTGCGTTCTGTCACCTGTACATTCCACAGATGCACCGCTTTGGGTTTGTCGCGCCCAGCCTTGGCAGCCGCCCTGACGAAGCCAGCCCCGGCGGTTTTGTCATGGATTCGCGGCCGGGGCTTTACGATTCGGTGCTCGTGCTGGACTACAAGAGCCTGTACCCGTCAATCATCCGTACCTTTCTCATCGACCCGATCGGGCTGATTGAAGGCCTGCGTCTGCCTGACGACGCACATTCGGTCGAGGGTTTTCGCGGTGGGCGTTTTTCACGCACACAGCACTGCCTGCCAGCCATCGTCGAACGGGTGTGGCAGGGCAGGGAAGCGGCCAAGCGCGAGGGCAATGCGCCGCTGTCGCAGGCCTTGAAAATCATCATGAATGCCTTCTACGGCGTGCTGGGTTCCAGCGGTTGCCGTTTCTTCGATCCGCGCCTGGCGTCGTCGATCACCATGCGCGGCCACCAGATCATGCGCCAGACCAGGTCCCTGATCGAGGCGTGTGGCTACGATGTGATCTACGGTGATACCGACTCCACCTTTGTCTGGCTCAAGGGGGCCCATGCCGAGGAGGACGCGGCGCGCATCGGCCGCGAGCTGGTGGCAAAGGTCAACCAATGGTGGCAAGCCCATCTGCACGAGACCATGAACCTGCAGAGCGCCCTCGAACTGCAGTTCGAGGTGCATTACCGACGCTTCCTTATGCCCACCATCCGCGGTACCGATGAAGGCAGTAAAAAGCGCTATGCCGGCATGGTGCAGCGGGCCGACGGTTCGCAAGAAATGGTTTACAAGGGCCTGGAATCGGTGCGCACCGACTGGTCACCGCTGGCCCGGCAGTTCCAGCAGGAACTCTACGGCCGTGTGTTCCGCAGCGAGCCCTACCGAGATTATGTCCGCGAGTACGTGCGGCGAACCTTGGCCGGCGAGCAGGACGAACTGCTGGTTTATCGCAAGCGCCTGCGTCGCCCGCTGGCCGATTACCAGCGCAACGTGCCGCCGCATGTGCGTGCCGCACGCCTTGCCGACGAGTACAACAAACGTCTGGGGCGCCCTTTGCAGTACCAGCGTGGGGGCTGGATCAGTTACGTGATCACCACCGCCGGCCCTGAGCCGCTGGAAAACCTGCAGGCACCGATCGACTACGATCACTACATCAGCCGTCAGCTATTGCCGGTGGCCGACGCCATCCTGCCTTTTGTTGGCGATGATTTCGTTCGCCTTACCGACCATCAGTTACTGCTGTTCTGAATGGGTGGTAGATAGCTAGGCGTCAGCATCACGCTGCAGTCTTCAGACTCGGACCTCCATGCTACCGCGGAGGCAGAGATGCACAACACGAGCAGTCAACCATCGGCTGCGGTCGATACCCTTGCCATGGCACAAGCATGCCAGGACCACTACATCGCACGGCGGCTGCCGGCCTGGATGAAGCGGCTGAGCATGGCCGAATTCACCCTGTTGAGCGGGGCATTGCCTGAACTGCTAGCCTGTCGCGCAGGCTTGTCCTCAGCGCTGGCGCGGCTACGCAACCTGAGTGCATTCACCCAGCCCTTGCTGCAGCAAGCGCTGGGTACCCACGGCAGCCTTGATGTAGATCGCTTGTACTTTCGCCAGTGGTATACCTTCACGTCGCCGACGATCAATTATGTAACCAGTCGGCTTCCGGTTGTCGCCAACGACTACTACGACATTCCTCTGCTCGAGGCCGCCTTGGGCAATTTCACCGCGCAACAGCAGCGCGACCAGCCGCCTGGTAATTGCCTGGTCGATGCGCATGGCGAAAAGCGTGCTGAACTATCTGCAACGGCCTTCGCCAGGCTGTGTCGCACGCTGGACCTCGGGCAGAAATACCAGGCGCACCTGGATGACGTACTGCAGCCCGAGGTCAAGGGGTTGCTGACACGACGGCAACGCTACAGCATGCTGGTGGATGCCTTGCAAGCCAGGGCGCAAGGCGTATTGAGCGCAGCCGAACTGCAGTGGGTGGTCGCGCTCTGCCTTGAGGACACGCTCGGCAAACTTGAAGGTGCACCGGTTCGCGTGCGGCAGTTGGCGTTGTTCGGTTGCCGCCTGCAGCAGATCGTCGTGCTGGACGTGATCGACGATGGCGTGTTGTTCGACACCAGCAAGCGCGTGCTGGTCTATGTGCCGGGTGACCCGCATGGCCCCTGGAGCGTGCGCAGCGACCTGGATGAGTATGCCCGCCGGGTGCTTGGCAAACGCCTGCGCGAAGATGACTACCGGCGTTTCTTCAACCGCTTCGTGCGCCGACGCGACAGCCAGCGATTTTTTTCGGCCGTCAGCGAGCGGCTGGATGACGTGGCCGGCTGGGCGACCAGAGACCTCGATGAGCAGACCTTCGCATATCGCCTGCCCCTGTTCGAACACCTTGCGAACGACTGGGTCGCGTGGATCAAGGACGATGCTGCCGTCATCGCCCCGCCCGTGGCCTTGCTTGATCGCGAGGTCCAGGCCGAACACGCCCGCCGTTTGCGTGCTGAAGGCTGGACGCTGTTGGGTGTTGCAGGGCTTTTCGTTCCGGCCATCGGCGCGGTGTTGTTGGGGGTGATGGCCTGGGAACTGCTACAGCAGACCTTCCAGGCGATAGGGGACTGGCAGGACAACGAACGCAATGCGGCACTTGCGCACCTGCTGAATGTTGGCAAAGGGCTGCTGGCTGTGGGGACAACCGTTGCCGTGGTCGCCACCGCCCGACGCGCCTGGAGCGTGGTCGACAGCCTGGTGCCGGCGCAGCTGGAAAGCGGGGAAGAAAAACTGTGGAACGCAGACCTCAGCCCCTATCGCGGCGAAAGCCCGCCAGCTACGGCAGTGCTGGACATGCAGGGTACGCACCGCTTTGGCGAGCGCCGCTGGATCAGCATGGACGGGCACTGGTATGAGGTGAGCTGGTACGACGCCGATGAGCAGTGGCAACTGCTCCCCTATCAGGGCTATGCGCCGCCGCTGCGCCACAATGGCGCCGGTGCGTGGCGGCTGTGGTGCGAGCAGCCCGCCGAGTGGGACGACACACGCCAGTTGTTCCGCCGCCTGGGCGGGCCATTCAGCGACCTTGACGATGCGCAGATCGACCGGTCGCTGGCGATCCATGGCCTCGATGATCAGCACCTGCGGGCATGGCATGTGTATGGACGACCAGCGGAGGCAGCGCTGGTCGACACCGTCGCACGCGTGCGGCTCGCCGGCAGGATTGGTACGTTGATCAACCAGTTGCGCGAGGGAGGGGTAACCGCAGACCCGCTGCTGATGGCGCGGGTCATGCGCCTTCCACAGGCGCCCGGGAAGCACGGGCCAGCGTTGGCCGATGTGGCTTGGGCCGGGCGACGGGAACTGCTGCAGACGGTATACGACGAGCAGAACCCCGACACGGAAACCGGCCGCCTGTTACGGCAGGATTTCACCAGCCTGCACCGTTTGGCCGCGGATGAGGTGCTGCGCAATGCCAGCGAGGATGACGTGCAGCTGTTGCGTGAAACGGGGCGTGTACCGTTGCTGATGGGCGAGGCTGCAAGGTTGCAGGTAGCGCGAATTCGAATGGCGCGGGTGTATGAGGCGCTGTGCATCGACACGCCGCAAAACCTCGACCTGGCGCGGGTAGTATTGAACCTGCTGGTGCATGTGCCAGGCGCTGGCGGCCCGGGCTGGCGGTTGTTCGATGCAGATGCCAGCGAGCCGTTACTGACGGTCCAGGGATCGGGGCAGACGTTTGACCTGCTTCATCGCCATGGGCTGTTCCGCCTGCGCGCCCGAACGCCCAGCGTTGTCGGTGAGACGGGCGAGTTATTCGAAGCTTTGGCCGGAGCCTATGACGACGCAGCACAAGCGGCCATCGGCCAGGGTCAGCCTTTTGTGCCTGCGCTGCGCCAGGCGTTGACCAACGTTGCTTTCGACCGACGCCAGGCCGTGGTGAACCTGCTCAGGCTGGAACAGCCCAGCGGCTCGTTTCTTGCGCCGCAGCGGCTTGCGGATGGCCGGATTGGTTACCCCATGGCTGGCGGCAGGCTATGGGGGGCGCTAGGGCGAAACAGGCCTAGGGCGTTTCAGGCCCGGTTGCGAGACCTGTACCCGGCCTTTACCGACGAACAGATCGAGCGCTGGTTGGCCTCAGGCGACGCGCAGGCCAGGTTAAATGGGCTGGAGCAGCAATATGGGGTGCTGAAGAGATACTTGACCAAGTGGGCACGCAGTGCCTTGCTATCCTCGGAGCTGGTCGCACGGCGTGAATTCAGAAAGGGCCTGATCGACTGCTGGCGCTCTCTTGTGCCCGAACTGCAAGCGCAAGCGGCACTGGAGGACGGGCGCTTCATGCTGACCCAGACGATCAGCCGCTTGGGCCACCTGCCGGCCCTGCCTGCGCAGGTGGGCTTTCCCCACGTCTCCATCCTGGCCCTGCGCTCCATGCGCGTGGAGCATGTTCCGGATGAGTTTCTGCAGGCATTTCCCAACTTGCGCAACCTCGAAATCACCAATTGCCGACTCAGGCGTTTGCCATTGCCGCTGGGGCTTGTCCAGAAGCTGGAGGTGCTCGACTTGTCTGGTAACCAGATCGCGCTCGACCAAGGCCAGGCATTGGTCCTGGCAGATTGCCGGTCCCTGGTGTACCTGAACCTTTCGAACAACCCGCTGCGCAGGGCATTTTCTGTCCTCGCAATGACCGAGCTGAATGCTCTTTACCTGACCAACACACAGATACCCGAGTTTCCCTACGGGCTGATGGACGCGCCAGAACTGCATACCCTGAATCTCAGCGGCAACCGTATTGCGGAACTGCCAGAGGGCTTTCATCGATCGCAGCTGTGGCGCTCGGGCAGGGTCGAGCTTTCCGGCAACCTGCTGGAGGGCGCTCAGGATGGGTTATCAACCTGGCATTTGCTTGAGGCCAGTCGCGTACCTTACCGGTTGCGCATTCTGGATGCGTTGCCTGGCGAACGTCGGGATGAAATGGCTGCACTGTGGGCCCATCTGGAGGCCGAGGAACAATCGGAAGAGTTCTTCAATACCCTGTCGATGCTGACAGAGTCGGGCGCCTTCAGTTTCTCATCGACCGCATCCGCGCTGGCGGCCCGGGTGTTCGACATGCTCCAGGCGATGTCGGAGCATGATGCCCTCAGGCAGGAGCTGTTCGAGCACGCTGCGGCGACCGGTTGCCAGGATAACGCCACCGCGCGTTTCGCCGACCTGGAACTGCGAGTGATGATATGGCGCACAAGGCATAGCGGATCCGCCCGGCCTGAACGGGCCTTGCTGAAGCTCGGTGCCCGGATGTGGCGGTTGGCGGTGCTTGAGCAAATTGCCGCTGAACATGCTCAGCGGGTGGGGGCGGGGGCTGAATCGATCGAATTCGCCTTGGCCTATCGAATTGGCTTGCGCACGTCGCTGGACTTGCCTGGCCATCCCGATGAAATGCTCTATGCAGGTATCCCTGCCTTGGGTAAGCAGGACCTTCTCCAGGCCCGTGAAAGGGTTCTGGCGCGCCAGACCCGGGAGGGCATTGCTGATTACCTGTCACGCCAGTGGTTCTGGCAGGATTACCTGCGCAAGACCTCTGCGGTTCGCTTGCAAGTGCCCCCATCCATGCACGCTGAGCTGGAGCGGCTGATGGCGCTGGGGAACCGGGACGAGGAAATCGCACGGCTGCAGATCCGCAATCAGCAACGCGAGCATGCGGTGTTGCTGCAGTTGACGCTGGAGGCGCTGGACCGGAATACGGTGCAGCGTGTGCTCAGCTAGCGGGTGGCCGGTTGTCTGGCCGCAGGCATTAGTTATATAGCGCCTGGCGGGGAGCAGGCGACTTAGTCTGGCTTCTTTTCATGAAGAGGCCCCTAGCCATGGACACCACTGTGCCGTCAGATGCGCAGGCCGCCATCGATGCTTTCCAGGACGGCATCATCGGCAGGCGCCTGCCACCCTGGTTGCGTCATGCACCGGCTGAGCAACTGCCAGAGATCGGCAAGGCATTGGCAAACAGTCTTCGCTGCCGTGAGCAAGTGAATGCCGTGCTGCGAGGTATCGAGGGCCTCGACAGTTTCGTCGCATCAGCCTTGGGGAAGGCCCTCGACGAGCGTTACGGGCTTGGCCGTAACCCGTACCTGCTCAGGTTTCTGGAGGGCCGCCGGGAGCCTGTGATCAACAGTCAGCCGGTAGGCGCGCACCTGACTGACGTGGTGTATGAAGAAAAGCCGCTGCTCGAAGTGGCATTGCGCAACTTCACGGCCGCGCAGGCGCAGGAAGGTGGTCAGCCACGCGGTAACCGGCTGCTGCTTCCACGCCACGGTACGGTCAAACCCCCTACGAGCATCGAATTTGCCGGACTGTGTCGTGAGCTGGACCTGGGTGAGCGCTATCAACGTCATCTGGATGCCATCCTCAAGCCCGCTGGCAGTGGCGAGTACGTGGTGTCCCGGCTTGTGGATGCCATGCGCTACAGCATGCTGGTGGACGCCTACAAGGCCCGGCAGGAAGGAACGCTGGATGACAGCGAGCTCGGTTTGATGGTGGCTGTGTGCGAGAAGGGGAAGCTGCTGCGTCTGGCGGGGGACCTTGTCCAGGCCATGCAGCTGAAGTTGCTGGGTTGCAAGATCGAGCAGGTGGCAGTGTTCGTCGTGGTTGAGCAGGGTGTGCTGTTCGACACTACGCGTCGGGTGTTTCTATACGTACCTGGGGACCCTGGTTCGCCTTGGAGCGTGTTCGAGAGCATCGACAAACTGAACCGCCACCTGGGCCGTCGCTTGCGAGACAAGGCCTATCAGCGTTTCTTCAGCCGCTTCGTGCTGCGGCGTGATAGCCAGGCGTTTTTCGCCCAGGTCGCGGAGCTCTTCGATGACTTGGCGGACTGGGCCTTTCGCGATCTCGAACCGCGTTTGCAGGCCTACCCGCATCCGTTGTTCATAAGCCTGGCACAGGCACGTATCCACCAGATCAAGGACGATGCGGCGATGATCGCAGTTCCTGTGGCCAGACTGGATCGTGAGGTTCAGCGCCAGCATGACCTACGCCTTCAAGCCGAAGGGTGGGCGCTGCTCAACCTGGCCAGTTTCTTTCTGCCTGGGCTCGGCCTGGCGCTGCTGGCCGTGACGGCCTGCGAACTACTGCGTGAGGTCTACCATGGCGTCGAGGCTTGGCATGAAGGCGCTCGCCAGGAGGCGCTCGACCATTTGACCCATGTGGCTACAGACCTTGCCGTCGTGGCGACCACGGTAGCCGGGGTGGGTGTGGCTCGACGGATTTGGGCTCGCTCTGCACAGGTCGATGCCATGGTGCCGGCTCGGCTGGAGGACGGCACTGAGAAACTCTGGCAACACGACTTGACCCCGTTTCAAAGCCAGGCCCCCGTTGCGGCCTCAAGCCGGGATGCCTTGGGTATTCGGCGTCAGGACGGGCAGGCCTGGATCGAAATGGACGGGCATCACTATCGCGTGGCAGAGGCGGGTGATGATCAATGGCAGTTGCATCCGGTCGACGGCCACGGGCCGTTGCTGCGCCACAATGGCGCAGGTGCCTGGCAGTTGTGGAGCGAGCAACCGGCTCGGTGGACCGACAAATACCGCATGTTCCGGCGTTTGGGTGAACCCTTCAATGGGCTGAATGACGAACAGATCGATCAGGTTCTGCTGTTCCATGGCCTTGATGGTGATGACGTGCGTGGCCTGCATGTACACGCCCAGGCACCGAGCCCCGGGATGATCGACAGTGTGGAGCGGGTCAGGCTTGATCAACGCATCCGCAGCATGATTGGCCGTCTGCGCAGCGGCGAGCCGGTAGAAGATGCAACAGTGCTCAATCACGCTCGGCACTTGCCAGGCGCGAGTGGCCTGACAGATCAGGCACTGGCCGCGCTCGCATGGACGCAGCGCCGAACATTGCTGCAGCACCTTTTCGAAGCCTTGCAGCCCGACGACACCCTTGGCAGCGCAGCGTTGCGCCGGGTCTTCCCTGGGCTGAGCGTGCGCAGTGCGCAAGCATTGGTACAGGCTGCCACCAGCGTTGACCGCACACGGTTGCTATCCAGCGGCAGGGTTGCACTGGGGCTTGCCGAGGCGGCGAGGGGCAGTTTGCTGGTTACCCGGCAGGCTCGGGTATTTGAAGCGCTGTACCTTGATACGCCACAGCATGCAGACCTGGCACGGGTAGCCGTGGGCTTGTTGCGGTATTTGCCTGGGGGCGAGCTAGGGGTGTGCTGGCGGGTGTACGAAGGTTGGCTGGGCGGGCCGATGCTGGCGAAGACCGAGCAAGGGCAGGGGGCGTTCGACCTGGTGCACCTGGAGGGTTCCTTTCAGCTGCATGACAGCCACGGCAGGGCGTGTGGTGAGGCAGGTGAGTTGTTCGACGTCATGGCGCCAGCCTATACCGATGTACAACGGGAGGCGATGGGGATCGGTGCTCCATTCTCGCACAACCTCAGGGTGATACTGGGGCGCGAAGCGGTACGCCATCGTGATGAGATCAGTCGTTTGCTTGGCGCGGTACGCCCGGGTGCTGTTCGGGGGCCGATGCGCTTGGCCGATGGACGTATTGGCTACCCACTGGGTGGTGGTGGAGTGGGTGGCTTTGCATCCAGGGGGAGTGCCCTGAGGGCAACGTTGCGCGAGCTCTTCCCGTGGTTGAGTGATCAACAGGTCGAAACCTTCGCCGATGACGCCAGGCGTTCAGGGCACCAACTGGAAGAAGTACTGACTAGCCTTCACAATGAGTTCGCGATGCTTCGCAGGACCATGAATACCTGGGTGGCACGAGGGCGGGGCGATGTCATGGATGATCGCGAAGCGTTGCGCCAGACGTTGTTCAATTGCTGGAGGCGGTCGGTGGGTGTGGGGGAACTGCAAATCAATGCCCAGGAAAACCTCCACGTCATGTTCTGTAATTTCAGGCCGGGCGGCTTGCCCAACATTCCCGTGCAGGTCAGCTTCAGGGGCGTTACCAGCCTGTCTCTGTTGCACCTTGACCTACTGGAGGTGCCAAGCAGCTTCCTGCTGGCTTTCCCTAATCTGCAAACCCTCGACCTGGGAGGGAATCTTCTGACGCGTCTTCCGCAACCTTTGCTGCAGATAGAGCAGCTGCGGCATCTGAGCCTGACCAACAACCGTATCGTCCTGAACATTACACAAACCGCCACACTGGCCAGTTGCGCCGGCCTGCAGTCACTCGACCTGTCCCATAACCCCCTGGGCAGCAGGTTCATGCTGGCGGGTTTGGCTGAATTGCGTTGGCTGAACTTGCGCGACACACAGATCTCACAATTTCCACTGGGCGTGTTCGACAACACTCAATTGCTGTCCGTTGACCTGCGGGATAACCGGATCCGGCTCGTTCCAGAGGGTTTCTACCAGTTGCCTGTGTGGCATCGGCGGCGATTTCGTCTGAATGCGAACCCCCTCGGCGAAGCCCAGACGTTACGCTTGCAGGCTGCGTTGAATAGTAATGGTCCTGACCTCGACGAGGAGCAAGTGCAGCTACGGATGAGTCGTGCGCGTGAAATATGGGGGGATGCAGTGGCCCCGGAGCATCGCGGCTTGATGCTTGCTGCCTGGGACTCGCTGGATTCAGGGCAGGACGCCGAGCGTTTTTTCCGTGTGCTTCGCCAGTTGTTGCTGTCCGAAGATTTTCGTGTCAATGCGCGTGCAATGGGCAATCGGGTAATGGCGGTATTGCAAGCGATGGCCATTACGCCAGAGTTGCGGCAGAACTTGCTTTCAGTGGCCAATGATGAGTGGGGGTGCCAGGACGGTGCAACCTGGTGCTTGAGCAACCTTGAACTGAATTTGCTGGTTTGGCAGGTTGAGCACGCGGCTCAGGGAGAAAGCGAGCGCGCTTTGCTAGACCTGGGCAGACGTTTATGGCGCCAGGATGCAGTCGACATGTTCGCTACCCGATGGGCGTTACAGCATGGCAGGACGCTGGAAGGAAGCGAGGTGGGGTTGGCTTTCAGGATCGGGCTGAGGGAGCGTCTCGACCTGCCATTGCAGGTGGGAGAAATGAGCTTTCTTGCGATCTCGGGCGTCCTGGAGGCGGACCTTGCAGAGGCAGAGGCTGTGGTGCGGGATGCAGAAACGCCGGAAGAGATTGCCCGCTCCATGGTTGACCGCGAATTTTGGCAGGCGCACCTGGAGCGTTCCCATCCTGAGCGATTCGCTGCGGTCGACCTGCCGTTCAGAAGGCAGCTTGAAACCGTGCTTGACGACGAAGCGCTGAACGAAGGGGCCATGATCGACCAGGCGGATGCCATTCGTGATGCTCAGCGCGCTGCACGCAGAGGGCTGATGCTGGATATGACGATTCACGCGATGGAAGTTGCACCCAAGGGGCCAGCGATCGATGTGCGTTGACCTGCGCTCAGATCAAGGGCTGCCTGGCCCTGCCAAAGCGGCTTTGGGCTATGCTCAATCGTGCTGACAGTGGTTTGTACCAGCGCCGTAGTCTTGGCTTCAGGTGGCTCGGAAATCGACAGTTACTTTTGCACACCCCGTTCTGGAATGAAGTGGTTTAGGCTCCCTGTCGGATTTTTCTCCGTGATCTGTAGTCATTGGTATATCGAGACAATAAGGAGATACGCATGCTTGTCCGGTCACTGACCCTCGCAACCTTGCTTGCTGTTGCCGGCCCCCTGTTTGCCGCAGACAGTGATGCGCCTCTAGCCAAGGAACTGGGCAAGGCCAGACCATTGGTGGTTATCGCTCCCAGCAGTGCCGACCCAACGTTGCGAGGGCTGAACAAGGCGCTTGAGGACCCGGCCACCCAGGCTGCGTTCAAGGAGCGCAATCTTGTCCTGTACAGCGTCGCCAACATGATGGGCAAGCGAGAGGACAAGAACCTCGAGCAGCAGACCACAATGGCCCTCATTCGGGAACTGAAGCTGGGTGCGAGCAAGGGGACCAAGGTGATTCTGGTGGGCAAGGACGGTGAGCGGCACATGCTCAAGGACGACGACACCGGCGAGGCCATCGACCCACAGGTGATCCTCAAAGCGGTCGATGAACTGCCTGCCAGCGAAAAGGCGGTGGCGGCGCCCGAGCCCGTAGCCGCGGCCCCGCAAGCCAAGGACAAGGACAGCAAGCCGGCCAAGCCCGCCAAGCCAGCGGCCCCGCCCAAACCGCTGGAAGACTGATCACGCCTCAGGGCTCCAAGGCACCTTGGGGCCCGTTGCCGGGTGGTGTGTATCGCACTGTATCTGCCTGTGCTGCAGACCTACTGCCATACAAAAGTGCGCCTGCCACGATACATCCACGACAAACCGCAACGGCCTAATGGCTCCACTTTCCAACCCCAGTGGAGCTGCATCATGACTCAAGCAAAAAACACCCTCGGCCTGCTCGGCGCCGCCCTGATCGGCAGCATGGCATTGAGCAACAGTGCGTTCGCCGTCGAGCCGCTGGCTCAAGGTTACCAACTGGCCTCGGCCAAAGTGGCCGGCGAGGGCAAGTGTGGTGAAGGCAAGTGCGGGGGGAGCGGCAAGGCTTCCCAAAGCGAAGGCAAGTGCGGTGAGGGTAAATGCGGCGCCGGCGCCAAGGCCGGGGCTGAGGGCAAGTGTGGTGAAGGCAAGTGCGGTGACGCCTCGTTCGCCAAAACCGACAGCAATCACGATGGCAAGGTCTCGCGCGATGAGTTTCTGGCGGTGGCCAAGGACCGTGCCCGTGAGTTCGACGCGATCGACCGCAACCATGACGGCTTCATCTCCGAGCAGGAAGCGGCGGATCACCTCAAGGCGATTTATCAGGCCAATGGCAAAGCCATGCCTGATGGGTTGTTCAGCCACCTGACCGGCAAGCCCTGACTTTCTACCCCATGAAACGCCACAACGCTCCTCCTGCTGGCCAGGTGGGGCGTTGTGCTGGTTGGAGAACTTTTATGTTTCCTGCGATGTTGAACATCGGATTAGGCTTGCGTCGTGGCCTGTTGCCGGAACTGCTGGCCATGGAGGCGGGTGCGGTGGACTTTCTCGAGTGTGCGCCGGAAAACTGGATTGCCGTGGGCGGTGCCTATGGCAAGGGTTTGGCCCAGTTGGCGGAGCGCTTTGCTGTCACCTGTCATGGGTTGTCTTTATCGCTGGGTGGCAGTGAGCCGCTGGACCGCCATTTCCTTGAGCAGACCCGGCAGTTTCTCGATCGGTACCAGGTGCGGCTGTACAGCGAGCACCTGAGCTACTGCAGTGATGACGGGCACCTGTACGACCTGATGCCCATCCCGTTCACCGAGGAAGCCGTACACCATGTGGCCGCGCGCATACGTCAGGCTCAGGAGCAGCTGGAGCGGCGCATTGCCGTGGAGAACATCAGCTACTACGCCGCGCCGTATCAGGCGATGAGCGAACTCGACTTCATCCGGGCGGTGCTCGAAGAAGCGGATTGTGACCTGCTGCTGGACGTCAACAATGTTTATGTCAACGCCTGCAACCATGGCTACGACGCCCAGCAATTCCTTGCAGGCTTGCCCCCGGCGCGAGTGACCGGGATGCACGTTGCCGGGCATTACGATGAAGCGCCGGACCTCAAAGTGGATACCCACGGGGCAGCCGTGAAGGAGGATGTCTGGGCCCTGTACGCAAGCGCTTGCGTGCGCTTGGGCGTAAAGCCGACGGTGCTTGAACGTGATTTCAACTACCCGCCCTTGGCCGAACTGTTGGCCGAGACGGCGCGTATGCGTGCTGTGCAATGCGCTGCCGGAGGGCAAGCAGATGAATGAGACCCTGCGTACGCAGCAGTATGCCCTGGCCCGTCACCTGCGCGACCCACAGCGCCATGCCCCGCCGCCCGGCGTCGAGGCCCGGCGCCTGAAGGTTTACCGTGAATTGTTCTATGGTGCCATCGAAGGGTTGCTGGCTGGCAGCTTCCCGGTCATGCGCCAGGTGTTGGGCGAGCAGCGCTGGCACGCCCGAGTACGTGACTTCTACGCCAGTTACCGTTGCCAGACGCCATTGTTTACCGAAATTGCCGAGACGTTCGTCGACTACTTGCAACGTGTGGCGCTGGACACCCCTTGGCAACTGGAGCTGGCGCACTATGAGTGGGTCGAGGCGCAACTGTACCTGAGCGATGCCGAGGACCCGGCGCATGACCCGGGAGGTGACCTGCTGGCTGGAGAGCCGTTGTTGTCTTGTGTGGCGCGGGTGCTGGCCTATCGTTGGCCGGTGGAAAGCATTGGCATGGACTACCAGCCAACGGCTGCCCCAGCATCGCCGAGCTTGCTGCTGGTTTATCGCGATGCCCGGTTGCAGGTGCGTTTTGCCCGGTTGGCACCTATGGCGTACCGGTTGTTGGTGGAGCAGGGGACTGGAAGAGCGCGGCTGCAGGCATTGGGCGGGGATGTGCAGCAAGGGTTGGTATTGTTGGAGGCATTGCGCGAGCAGGGCGTCATTGTCGGAACAGTTTGAAGGCATTGGGGGGCTGCGCAGCAGCCCCCGACCCTCATCTGCCGAACCGCATGCCAAGCCAATGATCGAGGCTAAGGCGCCCGGCGCCCTTGAGCAGCAGGGGTAGCAACGCCACCAGGTAGATCAATGGCAACTTGTAATTGCCGAAGCCCTGGTCGGTAATGGCATAGCCTTGGGCCAGCTCCGCCAGGCCCGACCAATGCGCCGGCCAGTGCACTGCCGCTATCGCTACAACGGTTACCACCATCAAACCCAACGATGCCAGCCGGGTACCCAGGCCCAACAGCAGCAGCAACGGCAGCACCAACTCGGCCCACATCGACAGCTGCCAGTTCAGCTCCGTGGGCAGCAGGTTGAAGGGGAACGGGAAGCTGGACTGCAGGTCGGCGAACCAGTTGCTGCCGTTGAATTTCTCCAGGCCGGACTCGAAAAACTCCCACGCCAGAAATACCCGTAATGGCACGTCGGCACTCCAGCTACCGAGGCGATCAACGGTGGTCAGGGTACGGGTCAAGGTCGTCATTTGCGGTTCTCTCTTCAGGCAAGGGCGCGGGTGCTGCGGCGTTGTTTACGGGCCACTTTGGCGGTGAGCTTGACGGCGATGGCGCTGAACATCAGGGCGAACGCTAGCGGGTACCACCCCCCCATGGGGATGCGTTTGTAGAACGACAGGCAGAACACGGCAGCCAGTACCCACATGCCGCTGCTGTGCAGCGCTTGCCAGGCACGGCGGCCCAACAGCCGCATCGGGGCCTTGAACGAGGTGGCGGTGAGCAGCATCAGGAACAGGTAGCCGAATGTGCCGGGCAGGCTGGAGGTAAATGTGCGGCCGGCCCAGAACAGCTCGGGGAATTGCTGGGCGTAGCGATAAATCAGCACGCCGTGCACGGTGTGGGAGAACGCGAATGCCAACCCCAGGTAGCGTCGCTCCTGAAGGATGCGGCGGCTTGAGGTGCCAGGCAGCAAGGTCACCAGCGACGAGGCCAGGAACGCCAGCAGAAACAGTGCGAACGAGCTACGTGCGGTGGCACGAATGGCACTTCGCAAGCCGTCCGGGTCAGGTTGGCTGGCCAGGACTACGGCGGTCATCGCCAAGGTCAGGCCGGCGAGGACGGCGAACAGCTTCCAGCCGGAGGGTAAAGTGAGGGCTTTCATCAGGGACTCCCAGGGTGTGGTTGTGTGACCGGGAGTGTGTCGAGGCGGGGTATCTGCAGTGTGTCAGGGGGATGCAGTTGTGTATCTGTTTGTAGAGGCGACCTCGCGTTTTACAGGAACGGCCCGACCCAGATCCAAGGCCGTTCCTGCCAACGATCGCAGATGCACTTCAGGAGAGTTCTATCTGCGCGCACAATCCGCCCTGTTCACGGTTGCTCAGGGTCAGCCGGCCCCCCATGGCCTGGATCAGCTGGTGGGCAATGGCCAGTCCCAGGCCGGTGCCACCCGTGCTGCGATTGCGTGAACCTTCCACCCGGTAGAACGGCTTGAGCACGTCATCGAGCTCGTCACCGGGTATCCCCGGCCCGTTGTCGAGCACGCGGATTATGGTGGTACTGCCCTCGCGTGATACTTGCAGCTCGGCAGCACCTGCAAACTTCAGGGCGTTGTCGACCAGGTTCACCAGTACCCGGCGCAGCGCATGCGGGCGGGTCTCCAGCAGGGCACCGCTGCTGCCGTGGCGTTCAACCTGGGCGCCGCTGTCCTGGTAGTCGAATACCAGGCTGTCGAGAAATGCATCAAGGTTGACCCGGCAGGTCGCTTCGGTGCTGCTGTCCATGCTGCGGGCGTAAGCCACGCCTTCGCGCACCAGGTGTTCCATTTCATCCAGGTCGCTTCCGAACTTGTCCTTTTCGACCCCCTCATCCATCACTTCGACCCGCAACTTCATGCGAGTGATCGGTGTTTGCAGGTCGTGGGAGATGGCTGCCAGCAACTGCATGCGTTCCTTGAGGTGGGCAGCAATGCGCGCCTGCAGGGCGTTGAAGGCCACGGCAGCGTAACGCACCTCACGTGGCCCGCTTTCATCCAGTTGCACGCCGGGTTGGTCCGGGTCGAGGTTGTCCACTGCCTGGGCCAGTCGGGTGAGCGGGCCGATGGCCAGGTGTACCGCCAGCCAGGTACACAGCATCAGCACAGCCAGCTGAATCAGCAGCACCACGGGCAACCAACGGGCTACCGGGACCGGTGCGGGTGTCACATCGATGGTCAGTGGCGCGCCGTCGGCCAGGTTCAGGTGCGCCTGGAAGTGCGCATTGGGCCCCGGAATTTCCTGGAAGGTCAGGCGGTAGTCGCTGCCAATGGCCTTGACGATTGACGCGGCGGCCATCGGTGGGTCACTGCTGGCCATCGCTTCGCCTGCCAGGCCCTGGTCAAGGCGATAGCGGTAGGTGCGCCGTTCCAGGCGTGGCAGCCAGGCGGCACGCTCGGCTGCAGGCAGGCGATCAAGGATGGCAACCGAAGTCGCCACGTCCTGTTCGAGGTTGCTGAGCATCATCGAGCGGCTGCTGATATAGCGCTCGTAGGCCTGCAGGCCGAACGACAGACCATAAGCCAACACCAGGCCGGTGAAAAAGATCATCGCCAGACGCGAGGCCAGGGTGCGCGGCCATTTCATGAGGGGGACTCGAGCAATTGCACCGGCAGCGAAAACACGTAGCCCTCGCTGCGCACGGTCTTGATGCAGCTGGGCTCGCGGGCGTCGTCGCCCAGGCGCTGGCGCAGGCGGCTGACCAGCAGGTCGATGGAGCGGTCAAAGAGGTCGGCCTCGCGGCCTTGTGTCAGGTTGAGCAACTGTTCGCGGCTGAGCACCCGCTGCGGGTGGTCAAGGAACACCCGCAACAGGCGGTACTCGGCGCCGCTCAGGGCCACCAGGGTGCCGTCGTTGTCGAGCAGGTGGCGCGCGGTGGTGTCCAGCCGCCATTGGCCGAAGCGCAGCAGGCGGCTGCTTTCGCTGATGGTGAGGTTGGGTGGCAGCATGCGCGTGCGGCGCAGCACGGCATTGATACGGGCCAGCAGTTCGCGGGCAGAGAACGGCTTGGTCAGGTAATCATCGGCGCCCATTTCCAGGCCGATGATGCGGTCGGTTTCATCGTTGCGGGCCGTCAGCATCAACACGGGGGTGTTGCGGTGCTTGCCGGCGCGCAATTCGCGGCACAGCAGCAGGCCGTCGTCGCCAGGCATCATGATGTCGAGCACGATCAGGTCGACGCTGTTGGCTTCGAGAAAGGCGCGCATCTGCCGGCCGTCGGCGACGATGCTGGTGCGCAGGCCGTTCTTCTTGAGGTAGTTGCCGACCAGTTCGCGGATTTCGCGGTCGTCGTCGACGATCAGGATGTGATCGACGTGTTCCATGCGCAGCGTTCCTGTTCGAGTGTGGTTGGCGCAGTGTACCCGGCGCGTTTGCGCTTGCCTGCGGGGGTTTGTATTGCAGTGTATCTGGCAGGGAAGCCGAACCGTGCCCAGGGCTGGTTGAAGCGGCCCGCGGCCAGCCAGCCCAGTGCTGGCCATTGACCGCCTGGCCGATAAAAGCCGGGTACGCGGCGGGTTCCGAGCCTGATAGCACTACAGAGCGTACAATGATCGTTCGGGTAACTGTATTTCAGTGGCTCATTACCGAGTAGCCTCCATGCATCAGACATACCCCGGCACAGCCCAAAGAGCCCACGAACGCCTTTGCGAGCAAATCGAAACGTTCCTCCAGCATGGCGGCCATATCCAGCACGTAGCCAGCGGTGTCACCGGTACCCCGTATGGCGTAGCCAAAGCTCAGTGGGGCAAGGAACGTACAGCCAAGCCTTGATGGCCTGCCTTTGCTGCCTGAACCGACCACCATTCGAGCGCTTCAATACCGATTTTTGAAGGGGCACGCCCGTGAGCGAAGAGCCGAGCGACTGCGTAATTGCCGTTTGCATAGGTATTTCTGAACAACAAGTGACCCAATACCGACGGGAGAGCTTTTTGCTGGGAGACGGGTCATGGCTGGTGCATTTCGCTTTTGGCATGCCCAAAGAGCTTCGTCATCAACTCACCGGCAGTTTTACACTCCTGTTGAAGGCCTCACGAGCGCGTGGCGATACCCGCCAGGCCGACGAGCTTGGATCATGAAGCGCTTTAAATACTGCAACAGTGCGCAAAGAATATCGTTGTTATTTTCCTGTTCATGAAGCGCGGCTTATAGATTGTGTCCGGTGGTCTGATACCTGCTTCTTGTTTTCAGGCAGGGCGCATACTCAGTAAGCTCAGAATATCTGGGCCTATGAGAGGTGCTTATGTACGGTAAAAACCAGACAGGGCAGGGCTCGCCGGAGAGTGATCCGGAAATTGATCAGGATCGCCAACTGTTGCGCAATGATCGGCTTGTTCAGTCTCCAACTGATGATCGGGAAAATTACATCGATCCTGACCCTGTTACTGAGGTCGAGCCAGTGCCTGCAGCAAAGCTATTGGCCTCGAATGCACCGAGATTCAGCCGCCATTCGGACGGCCCGGATACCCCGTGGAGACGCGCCTGGCTGCACTAGCCCTGTGCTGATAGATCGCATGACAAAGCATGCTTTTTTCCAGCGTTCCACATCCTGAAGAACAATATGAGCCATTGAAACAGGTGGCTCTATCGAGGTTTTTATGAAAGATAAGCAAACCGTTCAAAGCGGTAGTTGCTCGGGTGATGGCGACAATAAATCCACTCAGCGTTCCAGTAAAGGTGAAAACAGAGGACCGCTGACAGAACGTGCATCGAGGGCTGAGTTATACAGCCGTCACGATAAAGTTGAACCTGTGAGTGATAACAAGCGTTAGGTTGTAACTAATTTAATCTATTGTATCCGTTTGTACAGCCGGGGCGCCCTTCATGGGCGCCTTCTTTTTTATAACTACCTGCTTGCGAAGGGTTTTCCATGATTTTGCGATGTTTTCCGAAAAGGATGCAGCTACAGGCGGACGCACATCCCGGGGTTGAGTGACACAGACGGGATACTTGGCAGGCGTCAAATGGCTCTCGACCGGGGAACAATACGCCCCACTGCCAAGCGTTTCACAGGAGAGATGCCATGAACTTCAAGACTTTCGCCAGCGCCAGCCTGTTCGCCGTGCTCAGCTTTGGCACCATTGCGGCCCAGGCCGCCACCGCACCCATGGGCGAGGCCGGTGCCATGCAGTACCGCTACGGTGAACACCTGGATGTGAAGAAAGTGCTGTCGGTGCAGGACGACCAGAGCAACGCCTGCGGCCTGGTGAACACCCGTATGGACTACCTCGACTCCAACGGCCATCAGCAGAGCGTGCAGTACCGCACCTATGCCACCGGTGGTTGCCATGAGAATTGATCGCCGCCTGATGCTGAAGGTGGGTGGTATTGCCCTGGCGCTGACGGGGCTGGGGTTGGCGGGGCACCTGATGGCCCGTGACAGCTACGGCGCCATGCCGTCGCTGTCGGGGGCCAGCGAGTGGATCAATTCGTCCCCGCTGGATGGGCCAGCGCTCAAGGGTAAGGTGGTGCTGGTGGACTTCTGGACCTGGGACTGCATCAACTGCCAGCGCAGCCTGCCTCATGTGAACGACTGGGCGCGGCGTTATGCCGAGCAGGGGCTGGTGGTGGTGGGCGTGCATACGCCGGAGTACGACTACGAGCACGATGTGGGCACCCTGCGAAACAAGGTGGTAGGGCTGGGTATCGGTTACCCGGTGGCGGTGGACAACGACCATAAGGTGTGGAATGCCTGGGGCAACCAGTTCTGGCCGGCGCATTACTTTGTCGACCGTAAGGGGCAGGTGCGCCATGTGCACTTTGGCGAGGGGGATTATGGCGGGCAGGAACAAGTGATACAGGCGTTGCTGGATGAGCGCGGGTGATTCGCCTGTACCGGCCTCTTCGAGGCGTCGAACCGCCGCGAAGAAGCCAACACTTTTCTATCAGGTGAAACTGGCAAAGTGCGCCTGCATCCGCGCCGCATCCGCCTGGCGCCCGCTGAACAGCTCGAACGCCTTTACCGCCTGGAACACCGCCATGTTGCTGCCATCCAGCGTGCGGCAACCCAAAGCCCGAGCCGCACGCAGCAGTTCGGTCTCCAGCGGGAAGTAGATGATTTCCGCAACCCATAATCCCGCATGCAGCAGCTCGACCGGCAGCGGTGTGCCTGGCAGCTTGGCCATGCCGACCGGCGTGGTGTTGACCAGCCCGTCCGCCTCGGCCACGGCTGCGGCCAGGTCGGTGCCGAGCACGGCACGGCCAGCGCCGAAATGGCCATTCAGGTTGTGTACCAAGGCCTGCGCGCGGGCCGCATCCACTTCGAACAGCACCAATTGCTCGACCCCTTCACCCAGCAGGGCGTGGGCCACGGCCGAACCGGCGCCACCGGCACCCATCTGTACCACCTGGCGTCGAGCCACGTCGGGCAGGCCGCGGCGCAAGCCTTCGGCAAAGCCCAGGCAGTCGGTGTTATGGCCAACGCGTTTGCCGTCCTTCAGCACCACGGTATTCACCGCGCCGATGCCACGGGCTTCGTCCGACAGTTCGTCGAGCAGTGGCAGGATCGACTGCTTGAACGGGTAGGTGATGTTCAGCCCGGTGAAGCCTGTGTGTTGCGCGGCGTCGAGCAGGCCGGGCAGGGCGCTGTCCTCCAGTTGCAGCTGGTCGGCATCAATCAGCCGGTACAGGTAGCGCAGGGCCTGGGCGTCACCTTCGTGTTCGTGCAAGGCAGGGGTACGCGACAACTGGATGCCGCGGCCGATCAGGCCGGCGAGGATGGCGTGCTGGCTCATGCCGTGCGCTCCTGGAACATTTCGGCAAAGTGGCTGAGGGCCATGCGGTAGCCATGGCTGCCCAGACCGCAGATCACGCCGACGGCGATGGACGATACGAATGAGAGGTGGCGGAACGGCTCGCGCTTGTGCACGTTGGACAAGTGCACTTCGATGACTGGCACTTCGCTGGCCACCAAGGCGTCGCGGATGGCCACCGAGGTGTGGGTCCAGGCGCCGGGGTTGATCACGATACCGGCACAACGGCCGCGGGCGGCGTGGATCCAGTCGATCAGTTCGCCTTCGTGGTTGGTTTGGCGGAATTCGATTTCCAGGCCGTTGGCATGGGCAGTATCGGCACAACTCTGGGCCAGGTCAGCAAGGGTTTCGCGGCCGTATTGGGCAGGCTCGCGGGTACCCAGCATGTTCAGGTTGGGGCCGTTGAGCACGAGAATAAGGGGCTTCATGACGAGCATCGCTTTGTTGTTGTTGGATGCATCTAGTTTTGTACCGCCTGGTTAGTTTAGTCAATTGCACTAAAACGCTGCGCCCGGAAAGTGGGCGATTATCGAACCCTCAGCATGTACATACCCCCTGTAGGAGCAGCCTTGTGCTGCGAAGAGGCCGGCAATGCCATTACATCTGCTGTGGCATTGCCGGCCTCTTCGCAGCACAAGGCTGCTCCTGCAAAGAGAAATGCAGCTGGATTACAGAATTGTAATTTTCCCGCCACCACCTCGATAACCACGGCTTCCTACAGTGCTTCGCCTACACGCGTCGACGAGGAATCTGTTCGTGCCCATCCCCCGCAAGATCGCCTTGCTCTGTCTGGTGCTGGCCAGTGCCAGCAGCGCCCAGGCCAGTCAGAGCCTGAGCCTGCCCCAGGCGCTCGCCGCCGCCTTTGCGCAAAACCCGGAGCTGGCCGCAGCCGGCCGGGAAATCGGCATTGCCGACGGCGAGCGGCGTCAGGCGGGGTTGATCCCCAACCCAGAGCTCTCCTGGGAGGTCGAGGACACCCGCCGCGACACCAGCACCACCACCGTCACCCTCAGCCAGCCGCTGGAACTGGGCGGCAAGCGCGGCGCACGTATTGCCGTGGCCGGTACCGGCCAGGCCATTGCCCAGCTTGGCCTGGAGCGCCAGCGCAATGGCCTGCGTGCCGATGTGGTGCAGGCGTTTCACGCCGCCTTGCGCGCGCAGACTGCGCTGGAGCTGGCGCAGCAATCACAGGCATTGACCGAGCGCGGGCTGCGCGTGGTGCAGGGGCGGGTGACCGCTGGCCAGTCCTCGCCCGTGGAGGCAACCCGTGCCCAGGTGCAACTGGCCCAGGCCCAGGCTGAAGTGCGCCGCGCGCAGACCCAGCGCAGTGTGGCCTACCAGGCTCTGGCACGCCTGACCGGTAGCCCGTTGGCAAGCTTCGACCCGTTGCAGGCCGCCAACCTTTCGCCTGGCATGGCGCCCAGTGCCGACGCCTTGCTCGACCGTGTCGAGCAAACGGTCGAATGGCGTCTGGCTGCTGCCCAGGTCGAGCGCGGAGACGCGTCGCTGGGGTCGGAAAAAGCTCAGCGTATTCCCGACCTCACCGTCAGCCTCGGTAGCCAGTACAGCCGCGAGGACCGCGAGCGCGTGAATGTAGTTGGCCTGTCCATGCCATTGCCACTGTTCGACCGCAACCAGGGCAACGTGCTGGCGGCTGCACGCCGTGCCGACCAGGCGCGTGACTTGCGTAACGCCGTGGAGCTGCGCCTGCGTAGCGAAACCCGCAGCGCCGTCAGCCAGTGGCACACGGCGATGCAGGAGGTGGATGCCTACGACCGCACCATCCTGCCCTCTGCGCAACAGGCCGTGGACACCGCCACCCGTGGTTTTGAAATGGGCAAGTTCGCGTTCCTCGATGTACTCGACGCCCAGCGCACGCTGATCGAGGCCCGCGGGCTGTACCTGGAAGCTCTGGCTGCGGCGACCGACGCGCGGGCGCAGGTCGAGCGGATCTATGGCGACCTCGATGACCTGAGCACCCCCTTGAACAGCAGGAGCAACAATGACTAACCCACGCAAAGTAGCCCTTCTGGTCGCCGCCATCGCCGCGCTCGGCCTGGGCGGGCTGGCCTGGACCGGCAACCTCGGCCAGGCGTCGAATGCGCAGGCCCGGCACGACGACCATGGCGAAGACAGCCACGGCCATGGTTCCGAGAAGGCGGCCGAAGGCCATGCCGAGGAAGGGCACGGCGAAGAAGAGGGCCAGTTGCACCTGTCCATCGCCCAGATCGAGGCCGCCGGCGTGCAGCTGGCTGCCGCCGGCCCTCGTGAGTTGGGCACCGCCTTCAGCTTCCCGGGGGAAATCCGCTTCGACGAAGACCGCACTGCTCACGTGGTGCCGCGTGTACCCGGCGTGGTCGAGGCGGTGCAAGCCGAACTGGGCCAGGCGGTGAAGCGCGGCCAGGTACTGGCGGTGATCGCCAGCCAGCAGATTTCCGACCTGCGCAGCGAGCAACAGGCCGCCCAGCGCCGCCTTGAGCTGGCGCGCCTGACCTTCCAGCGCGAACAGCAGCTGTGGCAGGAAAGCATCAGCGCCGAGCAGGATTACCTGCAGGCGCGCCAGGTACTGCAGGAGGCCGAGATTGCCTTGGCCAACGCCCGGCAGAAGGTCGCCGCCGTAGGCCCGGCCGGCGCTGGCAACCGCTATGAGCTGCGCGCACCGTTCGATGCAGTCGTGGTGGAAAAGCACCTGACTGTGGGCGAGGTGGTCGACGAGACCAGCAACGCTTTTACCTTGTCTGACCTGAGCCGGGTCTGGGCCACCTTCGCCGTGGCCCCGCGTGACCTGGACAAGGTGGTGACCGGCCGCAATGTCACGGTCAGCGCGCCGGACCTGGGCGCTCAGGTCGAAGGCAAGGTCAACTACGTCGGCAGCCTGCTCGGCGAGCAGAACCGCGCCGCCACGGTCCGCGCCACCCTGGCCAACCCCAACGGCGCCTGGCGCCCCGGGCTGTTCGTCAATATCGCGGTCAGCGTCGAGCGCTTCAATGCCGCCGTTGTGGTGCCGGAGAGCGCCCTGCAAAGCTGGGAAGAACAGACTGTTGTGTTTGCCCGCACCGAGGAAGGCTTCGAAGCCCGCCCGGTGAAGGCCGGCCGCCGCGACGCCGGCCATGTGGAAATTACCAGCGGCCTGGCGGCCGGTACCCAGGTGGCCGCCGCCGGCAGCTTTGTCCTCAAGTCGGAACTGGGCAAGGGCTCGGCCGAGCATAGCCATTGATCACGGGGACACCTGCATGTTCGAACGCCTGATCCAATTTGCCATCGAGCAGCGCCTGGTGGTGATGCTGGCCGTGGTCCTGATGGCCGCGGTGGGTATCCACAGCTACCAGAAACTGCCGATCGACGCTGTACCGGACATCACCAACGTCCAAGTGCAGATCAACACCGCCGCGCCTGGCTACTCGCCGCTGGAGACCGAGCAGCGCATCACCTTCGCCATCGAGACCGCCATGGCCGGCCTGCCAGGGCTGAAGCAGACCCGCTCGCTGTCGCGTTCGGGCCTGTCGCAGGTCACGGTGATTTTCGATGACGGCACCGACCTGTTCTTCGCCCGCCAGTTGGTCAACGAGCGCCTGCAAGTGGCCCGTGAGCAATTGCCCGAAGGCATAGAAGCGGGCATGGGGCCGATCTCCACCGGGCTGGGCGAAATCTTCCTGTGGACCGTGGAGGCCGAACAGGGCGCACTCAAGGAGGATGGCACCCCGTACACCCTGACCGACCTGCGGGTAATCCAGGACTGGATCATCAAGCCGCAGTTGCGCAATGTACCGGGGGTGGCCGAAGTGAACAGCATCGGTGGCCATGCCAAGCAGTACCTGATTGCACCGGAGCCCAAGCGGCTGGCGGCCTACAAGCTCACCCTCAACGACCTGATCGCGGCCCTGGAGCGTAACAACGGTAACGTTGGCGCCGGTTACATCGAACGCAATGGCGAGCAGTTGCTGATCCGGGCACCGGGCCAGGTGACCTCGGCCGAAGACATCGCCAATATCGTCATTTCCAGTGTTGATGGCACGCCGATTCGCGTCAGCCATGTGGCCGAGGTTGGCCTGGGCGAAGAGCTGCGCTCAGGCGCGGCCACCGAAAACGGTCGGGAAGTGGTGCTGGGCACGGTATTCATGCTGGTTGGCGAGAACAGCCGCACAGTGTCCCAGGCCGTTGCCGCCAAACTGGTCGAGATCAACCGCAACCTGCCCAAGGGTGTGGTAGCGGTGACCGTGTATGACCGCACCAACCTGGTGGAAAAAGCCATCGCCACGGTGAAGAAGAACCTGATCGAAGGCGCGATTCTGGTCATCGCCGTGCTGTTCCTGTTCCTGGGCAACATCCGCGCCGCACTGATCACCGCCATGGTCATCCCGCTGTCGATGCTGTTCACCTTCACCGGCATGTTCAGCAACAAGGTCAGCGCCAACCTGATGAGCCTGGGGGCACTGGACTTTGGCATCATCGTCGACGGCGCCGTGGTTATCGTGGAAAACGCCATCCGCCGCCTGGCCCATGCACAGCAACGCCACGGCCGCATGCTGACCCGCAGCGAGCGCTTCCATGAAGTGTTCGCCGCCGCCCGCGAGGCGCGTCGGCCACTGATCTACGGGCAGTTGATCATCATGGTGGTGTACCTGCCGATCTTTGCCCTGACCGGGGTCGAGGGCAAGATGTTCCACCCCATGGCCTTTACCGTGGTCATGGCCCTGCTCGGCGCCATGATCCTTTCGGTCACGTTCGTGCCGGCGGCCATCGCCCTGTTCGTCACCGGCAAGGTCAAGGAGGAGGAAGGCCTGGTGATGCGCACGGCGCGTCAGCGCTATGCCCCGGTGCTGGCCTGGGTGCTGGGCCGGCGCAAGCTGGCGTTTGCCGCCGCGGCTAGCTTGGTGGTGCTGTCCGGGGTCATGGCCAGCCGCATGGGCAGCGAGTTCATCCCCAGCCTCAGCGAGGGCGACTTTGCCTTGCAGGCCCTGCGCGTACCGGGTACCAGCCTGTCGCAGTCGGTCGACATGCAGCAGCGCCTGGAGCAGGCGATCATCGCCCAGGTGCCGGAAGTGGAGCGGGTGTTCGCCCGTACCGGTACTGCCGAGATCGCCTCCGACCCGATGCCACCGAACATCTCCGACGCCTATGTGATGTTGCGCCCGCGCGAGCAGTGGGTAGACCCCGGCAAGCCGCGTGACGAACTGATCGCCGAGGTACAACGTGCTGCCGCCAGCGTGCCGGGCAGCAACTACGAGCTGTCGCAGCCGATACAGTTGCGCTTCAACGAGCTGATTTCCGGGGTGCGCAGCGATGTGGCGGTGAAGTTGTTCGGTGATGACATGGATGTGCTCAACCGCACCGCCGCGCAGATCGCCAGCAGCCTGCAGGGGGTAGCGGGTGCGTCCGAGGTGAAGGTCGAGCAGACCAGCGGCCTGCCGGTGCTGACCATCGACATCGACCGCGACAAGGCGGCTCGCCATGGCCTCAACGTGGGCGACGTGCAGGACGCCATCGCCATTGCCGTGGGTGGCCGCACCGCGGGCACGCTGTATGAAGGTGACCGGCGCTTCGACATGGTGGTGCGCTTGCCGGAAACCTTGCGCACGGATGTGGGCGGGCTTTCCAGCCTGCTGATTCCGGTACCGGCCAGTGCTGCAGTGGGCGCTGCGCAAATCGGCTTTATCCCGCTGTCGCAGGTGGCCACGTTGAACCTGCAACTGGGGCCTAACCAGGTCAGTCGCGAGGATGGCAAGCGGGTGGTGGTGGTCAGTGCCAACGTACGGGGGCGTGACCTGGGCTCGTTCGTGGAGGATGCCGAGCAGACTCTGATCCAGCAGGTGCAGATTCCGCCGGGTTACTGGACGCGCTGGGGTGGCCAGTTCGAACAGCTGCAATCGGCAACCGAGCGCCTGCAGGTGGTGGTGCCGGTGGCCTTGCTGCTGGTCATGGCACTGCTGCTGATGATGTTCAACAACCTCAGGGACGGCCTGCTGGTGTTCACCGGGATTCCGTTTGCCCTGACTGGCGGGGTGCTGGCGCTGTGGCTGCGGGATATTCCGTTGTCCATTTCAGCGGGCGTGGGGTTCATTGCCTTGTCGGGGGTGGCGGTGCTGAACGGGCTGGTGATGATCGCCTTTATCCGTAGCCTGCGCGAAGAAGGGCGCCCGTTGCGGGTGGCGGTGGAGGAGGGCGCGCTGACGCGCTTGCGGCCGGTGCTGATGACGGCGCTGGTGGCTTCGCTGGGGTTCATTCCGATGGCGTTGGCGACCGGGACCGGGGCGGAGGTGCAGCGGCCGTTGGCGACGGTGGTGATTGGCGGGATCTTGTCTTCTACCGCGTTGACGTTGCTGGTGTTGCCGGCGTTGTATCAGTGGGCGTACCGGCGCGAAGAGGCGCAGGAGGGCTGATAACTCGGGGCTGCAAAGCAGCCCCAAAAATCTCAGACGGTACTTCGGACTCCAGCCCGTACAGCGTCCGAGCCCACCTCATCATGCAACGAAATCCGCGAAGTCTCCGGCAACGCCAACCCACCCACCAACGCCACCAGCGCAATCACCACCAGGTAAAACGCCGGTGCCAGGCTGCTGCCGGTCTGCCCGATCAGCCAGGTCGCCACCAGCGGCGCGGTACCGCCAAAAAGGGTATAGGCCACGTTGTAGGTAATCGCCGAAGCGGTATAGCGGGTGCGGGTGGGGAAGCTCTCCGACAGCAGCGCTGCGGTCACCACGCCACTGCACAAGGCCCCCACCGCCAGCAGGATCACCCCCAGCAGTGCGCCGGACATCGAGCCCGAGCTGGCCAGCCAGTACGCCGGGAACACGCACATCATCACCCACAGGCAGGTAAAGCCAATGGTCTTGCGCCGCCCCACCCGGTCCGAGAATGCCCCGGCCAGTGGGCAGCCGACAGCGGCGAACAGCAGCGCCACGGTGGTTACCAGCAGCGACTGCGCGCGGGTCAGGTTGCCCACCAGTTGGAGGTACGTGGCGAAGTAGGTGGTGAACATATAGAACGACAGCGCGGTCAGCGAGATGAAAGCCCCCAGGTTGCGAATGACCCGGCCATGGTGACGCAGGGTGTGTTTGAGCGGCGAATGCTCATGCTCCTTGCCTTGGGCGACGGCTTCGCGAAAGGCCGGGGTTTCTTCCATGCGCCAGCGCAGGTACAGGCCAACCAACCCCAGCGGTGCGGCGATCAGGAACGGAACGCGCCAGCCCCAGGCATTCATCGCCTCGGCCGACAGGCTGGCTTCCAGCCCATAGGCGATCACGGCGGCGCAGGCGAAGGCGGAAAAGGTCGAGACCGGCACGAAGCTGCCGTAGAAGGCACGCCTGTCGTTGGGCGCGTGCTCCATCAGGTAGGCGCAGGCCCCCGCGTACTCGCCACCGGCAGAAAACCCTTGCAAGCAGCGCGCCAGGGTCAGCAGCACGGGGGCTGCCAGGCCGATGCTGGCGTAGGTCGGCAGCAGGCCGATCAGGGTGGTGGAGCCGGCCATCAAGAGGATGGTCAGCGACAGGATGCGCTTGCGCCCCAGACGGTCGCCCAGCGCGCCGAACACGATGCCGCCCAGCGGGCGAAGGGCGAAGGCCACGGCGAACACCGCGAACGTCTTGAGCAAAGCCACGCTGGCGTCTTCGCTGGCAAAGAACTGGCTGGCGATCAGTGTGGCGAGAAAGCCATACACGGCGAAGTCGAACCATTCGACGAAATTGCCGATGGCCGAGGCGGCGATCACCCTGCGCAGGGTGGCGGGGGATACCTCATGAGGTGCGGACATGCGGGTGCTCTCCGGTTCCATTGGCAGCCATGATGAAAGTGGCACGGTCGGGCCGCGCCATCATTGTTGTGCTTGCCAGTAGATAACCGGGCGCAGGCCGGTGCTTTGTCGAGGGCGACCTCGGGATACCTGATTCAACCGCTGTTGCGGTTTACAGCCGGCCCACCTTCCAGGGGGCGTATTCCATTTCACTGTAACCCTTGGCCCGGCCGTGCTCGTCGGCGCTGAAGCCTGGTAGCTTGCTCAGGTCAAGCGCCATGCAGCGGCTGTTGACTTCGGCCTGCAGCTTGCCATCGAGACGAAAGTCATCCGGCCGGTTCGGGTGGGGATAGATCTGCACCAGGCAGCCTTGGACCTTGCCCTGCGCATTCGCATCATAGTAGAGCGAGGCCCTGCCGATGCTGTCCACCGGCAGGTCGCGGAACAGGTGCTGCCAGAAAAATTCACGTTGTGCATTGGCTTTGCGCCGCGGCGTTTCAGGCGCCTGGGCCGCAGCGGGCAGCACCACGAACAGGGGCGCACGTACTTCCACCGTGCCGTCTTCGTCGCGCAGCGACTTGGGCACCACGGGGTAGATGGTCTTCCAGCATTGCGCCTCGACTACGCTGGCCAACGCCTTGAAGTCCGAGCGGGGCAGGTCGGCAGGCAGCACGGTTTCATACTTGATCGGTGCCTTGCTGGCTTTGCAACTGACGGGCGCGGAATGCTGGTCGAGTTTGACATCCAGCATGACCACGCCGATCTGCTTGTCCGTGTCTGCTGTCGCGATGCCCAGCTTCAGGGCTTGTTGCATGTCGCTGACGAATGTCTGGCGCGCCTGCTTGTCCGCCTCGGAGGCAGGCCGGCTTTGGCAACCCGCCAAGGCGATGAGTGCGGTAGCCACGAGTGCCGGAGACAACGATCTGAACACAGAACCTTCCTTGATGTGATTGAGCCGGCCCTCATGCCGGCGGTGACAAGAAATTATCACGCGAAATGCGTGAGGACTGTGTGTGGTTTTTGTGGAGAAATGTGGGACCGACTATTTTCCACCATCACCCAAGCTACCACTCACCCGGTAGGAGCAGCCTTGTGCTGCGAAGAGGCCATTGCAGCACAAGGTGATATTTAGCCCTTCCGGCCTCTTCGCAGCACAAGGCTGCTCCTACAGGTGTTGGGCCCGCTGCCGGGAGTGGGTAACCGAGCTGAAGGTTAGAAGCGCATGTCCAGTGCCAGTTCGAAGGTGCGCGGCGGCCCCATGTAGTACTGGCTGTTGTAGGCCTGCTTGGCATATACCTCATCGGTCAGGTTGCGCACCCGCCCGGTCAGCGTGGTGTGTTCATCCAGCCGGTAGCGGGCGAACGCGCCGAACAGGGTGTAGGCCGGGGCCTTGAGGCTGTTGGCGTTGTCGGCATACACCGAGCCCACGTAGCGCCCGTCCGCGCCCACCGACCATGCCGGCGACAGGCTGTAGGTCAGCCACAGGTTGGCGACGTTGGCCGGCACGTTGGTCGGCGCATTACCCTTGCGTGACACCGATTTGCCGTTGACCGCCTCGTTGAACTCATCGTACTGCGCATCGACATAGGCATAGTTGGCCTCGGCCAGCAGTTTCGGCGTTACCTGCAAGCGCCCGGACAGTTCGACGCCGCGTGAAGTCTGCTGCCCGGCCTGGACTGTGATGTTGGCGTCGTTCGAGTCGCGCACGGCAAAGTCCTTGCGCACGATCTGGTACAGCGCCAGCGTGGCCGCACCGCGCCCGTCGAGGAAGTCGAACTTGCTGCCCACTTCCCACTGCTCGCCCTTGGACAGGTCGAACAGCCCGACGTTGGAGTAGGTCGCCGCTGCCAGCGAACCGGCCGGTAAATCGGCCGAAGAGCTGTACTGCACGTACACGCTGGCCGACGGTGTCAACGCATAGGTCAGGCCGATGCGCCCGGACAGCGGTTCCCAGCGTCGTTCAAAATAGGCTGGCGAGGTGGGCGTTACCGCGCCGTAGTTGGTCACTTCCATGTCCAGGTAGTCGTAGCGCAGGGCGGTCAGCAGGGCCAGGCGCTCGGTCAGCTGCAAGCGGTTTTCGGCGAACACTGCGCGGTTGATGACCTCGTGGTGGCGTTGCTTGGTCAGGCCGGCATTCACCCCGGGGATGTCATCGAAGCTGCCGGGGTCGAACTGCTCGGCGTCGACCACGTCGCTCCAGCTGCTGGAGGTGGGGTAGAGGGTCTGGCGCATGCGCGAGTACTCCAGCCCCAGCGACCATTGGCTGGCCAGGCCGAGCAGCTGGTTATCGTGGCGCAGCTCGATGCGGTCGCCCAGCAGGTTCTGGTCGTGGCGCTGCAGGTAAGGGCTGCTGCGCTGCACCTTGCCATCGCTGGTATAGGCGTAGCGTTCAAGGTTGCGGTAATCGCGCTGGGCGTTGTAGTGGTACAGGGTGTTCTGCACGCTGGTGCTGTCGCTGATCTGGTAGTCGAGGATCGAGCGTAGCCAGCGCACCCGTTGCTCATAGCGGCCGTCGGCTACGTTGTAGTTTTCGAAGCGGCGGCTGTTGTCGATCTTCATCGTGCTGCGCCCGGGCAGGATCGGTGAGCCCCAGTAGGGGCTGTCTTCGCGGTCTTCCTGATACTCCAGCGCCAGGGTGTGGGTGAGGTTGGGTGCCAGGTCGCTGAGCAGCGAAAAGGCCAGGCTGTCGGTGTGCCGTTCGTTGCGGTCGACGAAGCCGTTGCCATGCCCGCGGCTGAAGTCCAGACGCGCGAAATGGCGGGCATCGGCGGGGTTGCTGGCCAGCGCCTGGTTGATACCGAATGCCACCTCGCTGTCGTCGAAACTGCCATAGCGGATACGCCCGTCAATGATCTGCTGGTCGCGGCTGGCGAGCTTGGTGATGTAGTTGATCGAACCGCCCACTGCGCCCGCGCCATGCAGGAACGAAGACGGCCCTCCAATCAGCTCGACGCGGTCGAGTACCCAGGCGTCCACTGGCCGGGTGGCGCTGCTGTAGCCCAGGTTGATGCCGTTGTACAACTGGGTGACCTGGTTCTGGGTAAAGCCGCGATAGGCGACGAAGCCGCCAAAGCCTGGGTTGGCGGAGGCGTTGACACCGGTCATGGCGTTGACCACGTCCTGGCTGTCTTTGGCGCCGCGTTCTTCGATCAGGCGGCGGTCCGAGACGCTGACCGAGGCGGGCGTTTCCCGCGCGGTCAGGCCAAGGCGCGAACCGGTCCGGATCGGCTCGTCCAGCTGCACGCCGCTGGCGGCGTCGCGTTCGCCGTCGATGGTGGTGGCGCCGAGTTCGACAGGGGCGGTTTCAGCGCAGGCAAAGCTGCAGGTGCCCATGAGGAGCACCAGGGAGGTCTTGCGAAGCATGTTTGTGTGTCTTCCACGCAAAGGTCATGGCTGACGGCGAACGCGCGCGCGCGGGCGCGCCCGGCTGAAGTCAGGCGAAATGAAGTACGGCGGCGGGGAAGGCGGCGGGGGAGGCGCGGGGGTTGAGGGCGGGGCGTTGGTAGCGCGGCGGCGGTTGTGCCCAGCTGCGCACCACGATGGGCGAAGTGGCCACGACTTGCGCCGGTGTGAACGACCAGCCGCCGCTGCTGAGCGGTACGGCCAGGCCAAACGAGGAGCACACCGGGCAGTCGAGCTGGGCCATGTGCTGGTCACCGCCGGCACCGTCCAGGTCGATGGCCACGCCGTGTTCGCTGTTGACCGAGCAGAAGCCGCCTTCAAGGCCGGCCAGGCGCAGGCCACCCATCTGGCCATGGTGCAGGCCGCACAGCAACAGGCTGAACAGGACGCTGGCATAGAGCGTCCAGGCAGTCAGCGTGCGAGTGTGCCGGGTGGTTTTCATGGCGGCGAATCTACCACCCTGATGAACGGTCGGGTAGTGCTTTTACTGCAAGTTTCCGGGGCGCAGAGCGCTCCCCGTTCTGTCAGGCCGCCCGCTCCAGCGCATCCAGCAAATCGACAAACTCCATCGCCAGCTTGTGCCGTGGCGCCAGGTGCACCAACGGCACTGACGCCTGGTGCGATTCACGCATCTTGATCGAATTGCTCAGGTACACCGGCAGCACCGGCAGGCCTTCGCTGCACAACTGGTCGACCAGGGTCTGGTGCAGGGCGGTGCGCCCGGCGAACTGGTTGACCACCACACCTTCTACCTGCAACGCCGGGTTGTGGTCCTGGCGCAGTTCCTCGACCTCGGCCATGACACTGTGCAGGGCCTGACGCGAGAAGCTGTCGCAGTCGAACGGGATCAGCAGGCGCTCTGCCGCAACAAGCGCGCTGAAGGTGTAGAAATTGAGGGCCGGCGGGGTGTCGATGTAGATCCGCTCGTAATCCTCGCCCAGTTCCACTAGCAACTTGCGCAGCTTGTTGATCTTGAACTTGCTCTCCAGCTTGCTTTGCAGGTCGCTGAGGTCGGGGCTGGCGGTGACCAGGTGCAGGTTGCTGTAGCGGGTTTCGGTGATCGCCACCCGGTGCTTCTTGCCGGCCGCCGTGACCGGTGACAGGGTCTGGCGGAAGAAATCGGCGATGCCGGCAGGAATGGCGTCGTTGACCAGGCCGGTCAGGTAGTAAGTGGCATTGGCCTGCGGGTCGAGGTCGACCAGCAAGGTCCGATACCCCTCGGCGGCACTGGCAGCGGCGAGGTTGCAGGCGATGCTGGACTTGCCGACGCCACCTTTTTGATTGAAAACCACACGACGCATGAGACGCTCATCCATGAAATGAAAATGTCAGGTTGAGGTCAATCCTATGACCGGAACACGACAGTTTTATGACAAAGATTGTTACAACAATCACTTTCATCGTTGGCTGTACCTGCGCAGAGGCCGGTTCAGGCAATAGCTACCCGGTTACGCCCCTCCTGCTTGGCCTGGTAAAGCGCCCGGTCCGCCTCGCTCAATGCTTCCACGGGCCCGCTGCCAGCCTCGCCATCCCAGCGTGCCACCCCCAGCGAAACCGTCACCGCGCCCACCGGCTGCACGGGCGTATCCTGCACCGTGACCCGCAGCCGCTCGGCCACCACGGCGGCCACGTCCAGGCTGGCCCCCGGCAGCAGCATCAAGAATTCCTCGCCGCCGGTGCGGCACAGCAGGTCGCCCTCGCGGCAGCAGCGGCGCATCAGCTCTGCCAGGCGGCGCAGTACCTGGTCGCCGACCTCGTGCCCATGGTTGTCATTGACCTGTTTGAAATGGTCGATGTCCAGCACGATGGCGGCAAAGGCCCGGCCTTCGGCTTCCAGCAATGACAGGCTGAATTCCAGGCTGCGGCGGTTGCCCAGGCCGGTCAGCGGGTCGGTCTGGGCGTCGCGGTTGAGCCGGCCGATGCGCTCCTGCAGCAGGTTCAGCCCGATCAACAGGGCGCGCTTGAGTTCGGCTGCCTCGAAGTACCAGGCCCGCACGCGATGCAAGCGCTCGGCGGTGCCAGCACGGTCCATCGCTCGGGCACCGGCAGCCAGTTGCCACAGCGGCCGGGCGATGGTCATGGCCAGCCACCACAGCAGCAGGCAGCCCACCAGCGCCAGGGGCGCAGAAGTGCCCACCACGCTGAGGATCAGGTGGTTCAGTGGCATCACCGTCTGCGTCAGCGGTTGCTGCGCCACCACCCCCCAGCCGGCGCTGGGTACAGTGGCAAACCCGGCGAGCATTTCCAGACCCTGGCTGTTGGTCAGTTGCCGGGTACCGTTGTTTAGGGTCGCCAGCTGGTCGATCAGCGCATTGCCCTCCACCACTGTGCCGACCCGTTCGCTATCGGGGTGATACAGCAGGCGGCGGTTGCGGTCGACCACATACAGGTACGAACCGTCCTTGTAGAAATGTTCGCCCAGCAAGCTGTTGAGGATGTTGCGTTCACGCAGGTACAGGCTGCCACCGACATACCCCATGTAGCGACCGTTGCTGTCGAAAACGGGTTGCGACAGCGCCACCACCAGGTTGTCGGCCGCCGAAAGGTAGGGTGTGGAAACCAGCGGGCGGCGTTCTTGCAATGCTTCCTGAGCGCCGGGCGACTGTACGTGGCTGCCGACCAGGTGCCGTAGCGGGGCAGGGGATACTGCCAGCAGCACGCCGTTGGCATCGATCACGAAGGTGGAGTTGAAGGCCATGCTCTGGCTCAATACACGGTCGGTCTCCACCAGCAGCGCAGCGGCATCGCCCAGCTGCCGGCCTTGTACGCCGGCGCTGAAGGCCAACTGCTGCTGGGCGTTGCCGATGAAGGTTTCGGTGATGCTGGCCAGCTTCATCGCATACACCCGGTTTGCTTCCAGGGCGTGGTCGATCAGCAGCTGGCGCTGCACCCGGTAGCTGGCGAAATAGCTGGCGCACAGCATGACCAGGGCGGTGAGGGCGCAGAGCACCAGAATGAGTGTGCGTAGATCCAGGCGCAATCCGTGCTTGGCGTGTGGCAATCCTGACCTCGGGTGATTGAAAGTAGCGACGACCTTTCGCGCTAGGGGGGATGGGGCGCCGTGTTCAGGAACCAGGCCTGTCCAGTGCGTTCAGCTCGTCTTCCACCTGCTGCATGCGCCGCTCCACCAGCGCTTGCACCTTGACGTCGCGGGCGGTTTCGCGCATCAGCGCGGTGAGTTTTTCGCTCAGGCGCTTGCCGGCTTCGGTGTCTTCCAGCGCCCTGGCCTTGGCGGGGTCCTGGGTGGCGGCAACGATGGTGGCAAATTCGGCGTCGCTGAAGTTCTTTTCGCTGTACAGCCTGAACAGGTCCTGGCGCTGGTCCTCGACGGTCAGGTACTTGCGCAGTACATCCTGGATGGTGGCCTGCGACAGCTGCGGGTGAGTGCGGCCCAGCAGCGTGGCCATGCGCTCGATGTTGTGGGTGTAGGCATCCTGCAGCGGCAGCTGGGCGAGGATCTGATCTTCGCGGGAGGGCTTCTGGTCGCAGGCGGTGAGGGCGGCAGTCAGCAGCAGGGGCAACAGCAACTTCTGGAAGCGAGGCATGGCGTGGCCTGGTCGGGCAGTGAAGACTGCCGATTATACCGATGTCCGCCTGGCCACGACGAGCTTTGTGATTTGCCTTGAACGGCGCGCTGAGGTAGAACCGTGCCCTCCAACCACTGCCAGCAGCCCCATGCCGAACTGGACCCTGCAACCTGTGGCGCGCGTCGCCATTGCCGAAGTCGTGGCGTTTGTCGATAACGCTCGCCGCGAGATGTTCCCGATGCTTGCGAAGGCGCCATTGCCGCACGACCTTGCGCATTTTGCCGACACCTACCTGGACGGCGCGGGATGCTTTCTTGAGGCCCGTGATGACGGGCGGCTGGTCGCGGTGATCGGCTACGTGCCCTATGACCACCGCTTTGCCCAGCTTGATTATCACGCTGAGCGGGTAGTCGAAGTGGTACGCCTGTTCGTGCTGCCGGCCTACCGCCGGCATGGCCTGGCTGCCGCGTTGTTCGGCGCGTTGCGCGAGCGGGCGGAGCAGGCAGGCATCGGCTGCCTGTACCTGCATACGCATCCGTTTCTACCGGGTGCAATTGCGTTCTGGGAGCGGCAAGGGTTCGCGGTGGTGGATGTGGAGCAAGACCCGGTCTGGCAGACCACGCACATGCACTTGCGATTGCCCTGACCTGTGGGAAATCGCCTACAACGGCGCCTTTGGCGTGATCCACGTGTTCATTTCAAAACCGGCCCGGCTTGCTTACCTTCCCCTGTGCACGGCTTGCTCACTGCACCCGAGGGAGACTCACGATGCCATACATGGCCCTGTACAAACTCAAGCTGCTGGACGAATTTGAAGAGCGTATTGACCGGTGGACCTTTGCGGATTTTGAAAAAAGGCTGATAGAACTGTGGCGGGGGGCGACCTACCATGACGCCAAGGGCATCATCAATGCGGCGCACAAGGAACGCCGTTGGCCGAGGGTGGTGAAGCGGTATCTGCTGACCAATTACAAGGTTTTTGGAAACGTCAGTTCAGAGCTGGAACGGGCGTTGGCCGAGGTGCTGGTCGCGATGAATGAACAGGAGCGGATGGAGTGGGGGTTGTTGCCTGCGGGTAGCTCGCTCGCATGATGGAGCCTGGGTGGCTCCTACAGGCGTCGCGCAGTCCGGGCTTTTCGCGATCCCTGTAGGAGCGGCCTTGCGTCGCGATGGGCTGCAAAGCAGCCCCAGGCTCCATCAGGCAACTCGGTCTATCAGAACCCCCCGGACAACGGCCACTCCACCGCCAACCGTATCTGGTCCCCGTCCAGCTCAGCCTGCGCCGTGTTCCCACGGTGCACGTTATGCCTCACCGAGAACGTCGTCCCCTTGGCCTTGCCGCTCTGCACCACATACCGCGCCTCCAGGTCGCGCTCCCAATGCTTGCCACCCTTGCCATACCCCAGGTACGCATACCCGCCATTGGGGTCGACATGCGTGCCGTCGATATCGAACCCCCGCACATACAACGCCGTCAGGTTCAAACCCGGCACCCCATAGGCCCCCATGTTCAGGTCATAGCGTGCCTGCCAGGACTTCTCGTTCGGTGCGTTGAAGTCCGACATCTGCACGGCGTTGGCAATGAAGATTGCCCCTCGCGTCACGTAGTCGAACGGGGTGTTGCCGTCGACCTGCTGCCAGCCAAGGCTGAAACCGTGCGGCCCCTGGCTGTAGCGCGAGACCAGGCTCCAGGTGGTGTTGTCGATGCGCCCGGACAGCGCCTTGCCAGTGTCTGTGGTGCGGTACAGGTTGAGGTCCAGGCTGATGCTGCGTCGGTCATCCAGCGCATGGCTGAGGGTACTGCCCAGGTAGTGCTGGTTCCAGCTGTCTTCGTAGCGCGAGGTGTACAGGCTGCCGCTGAAGGCTGCGCCGGGGTTCCACACTACGCCGGCCAGGTCGAAAATGTTGCCCTGTTTGCCGTTGGAGTAGTTCACCACGAAGCCCTGGTCGTGGCTGGAGGCATTGCGGTCGGTGCTTTCGTTGAAGTGCCCGGCCAGCAGCTTGAGCGTGTCGAACTCGTTGCTGGTGAGGAAGAACCCTGTAGCGGTCTCGGGCAGCAGGCGGCTGTCGGAAGAGCTGAATACCGGGGTCTTGACCCGTTGCTCGCCATAGGAGAGCACGGTATTGGACGCCCGCAACTTCAGCGCTGCCCCTGCACGGCTGTATTCGTTTTTCGGGTGCCCATCGTTATCCACCCCCAGCAGGCGCGCTTTGCCCGTCCGCCCGCCGCCACTGTCGAGTTGCACGCCCAGATAGGCATGGGCATCGACGCCAATACCGATCAGGCCTTGGGTGAAGCCGGACTGAAATGTCCCCATCAAACCGTAGGCCCATTCCTCAGCCTTGCCATTACGTTCGCTGCGCGGTTTGTAGGCATTGCGCGCGGCACTGTTGCGCCCACCGTGCTTGTAGTCGCGTTGGTCGAATACGCTGCGGTTGAGCATGTTCCAGCTGCTGTCTTCGACAAAACCGTTGCTTTGCGACTGGGCGGCGTCGGCCAGGGCAAAGGTCGACAACCCCAGCAACGGCAGCGCCAACAACAGCCGGTTCATCGCGCGGCCTCAAGCTTCTGCAACTGGGCCGCGAAGCGGGCTTGCGCCCGTGCAGGCAGGCTGGCTGGCAATCCGGCAGCCGGCGCATCACCCACCTGGACCAGCATTACCATGCCCATCGCCAGGTGCGGAATGCATTGGATGCCGTATACGCCCGGCACGCTGAAGGTCTGCTCGAACGGCTGGTTCAACTTGCTCTTGAAGGGCTCGGCCCCGGTCGGTAGCAGGCCGGTCACGCTGGCTGCATTGTGCCCGCTCTGGGTGGGCAGAAAGCGCACCGTGTCGCCGGGGGCAATGCGCAGGTGGTCCGGCTCGTACACCATGGCGCCCTCGCTGCCGCGGTTGAGCATTTTCACTTCATGCACCTCGGCCAGTGCGGCGGGGGCAAGCAGGGCGCTGGCAAGCAGCAGGGCGACAGGGCGCAACAGCATCAGTAGAACTTCCTGGTTCAGGGGGCGCGAAAACGCAGGATGCGGGCGCCATCGAAGGGATCGGTGAGGTAACGTGCATGCACGCCGAAGGTGCACAGCAGGCGCTCTGGCGTGAGGACTTCGAACGGTTTGCCGAGGGCGACCAGGCGGCCGTTGTCCAGCACCGCGACGCGGTCGCAGGTGAGTGCCTGGTTGAGGTCGTGCAAGGCCACCAGCGTGGTCACCGGCAAGGCTTGAACCTGCTGCAGGAGGCTTAGCTGGTGCTGAATGTCCAGGTGGTTGGTCGGCTCGTCCAGCAACAGTACCTGTGGCCGTTGCGCCAAGGCGCGGGCGATGTGCACGCGCTGGCGCTCGCCACCCGACAGCGAACCCCACAGGCGTGTGCGCAGGTGCAGGGCGTCGAGGTCAGCCAGGGCCTGCTCGACGATGGCACGGTCCTCTCCAGAGAACGGTGCCAGTGCCGACAACCAAGGCGTACGGCCCAGGGCAACGGCATCGAACACACTGATTGCATCGAGGGTGTCAGCCTGTTGCTCAACCAGCGCCAGGGCCTGTGCAACACGGCGACGGGGCAGCTGTGCCAGCGGTTCGCCCAGCAGTTGCACGCTGCCGCTGGCCGGCTTGCGCAGCCCGGCCAGCAGCTTGAGCAGTGAGGATTTGCCGGAGCCGTTGGGGCCGACAATGCCCAGGGTTTCACCTGCCACAACGTGCAGGTCGATATCGCGCAGCACGGTATTGCCGGCCAGTTGCAGCCCCAGGCCCTGGCAGCTCAGTGGCGCAAGCTGTGCAGCGATCATGACCGTCATGAGTGCCCTCGGCGGCTGACCAGAATCAACGCGAACACCGGTGCACCGATCAGTGCGGTTACCACGCCCACGGGAATCACCTGGCCTGTAATCAAGGTGCGCGAAAGTACGTCGGCGGCAATCAGGAACAGTGCGCCGCCCAGTGCGCTGGCGGGCAACAGGCGGCTGTGCCCGGGGCCGAGTAGCAGGCGCAGGGCATGCGGGATTACCAGCCCGACAAAGCCGATGGCGCCGACGATGGACACCATCACCGCCGTGACCAGTGCCGTGCAACTGATCAGCAGTAACTGGGTGCGCCGCACCGGGATGCCCAGCGATGCAGCCGAATCGGCGCCGAAGGTGAAGGCGTCCAGCGCGCGGCGGTGCAACAGGCACACCACCAGGCCGAACAGCGCCACCGGCACAGCCAGCCACACGGAAGGCCAACGCACGCCGCTGAGATTGCCCAGTAGCCAGAACAGGATGCCGCGTGCCTGTTCGGCGGTGGCCGACTTGGTGATGAGAAAAGCGGTGAGGGCGGTGAACAGTTGCGAGCCGGCGATGCCGGCGAGGATTACCTGCGCGTTGTTGCTGCCTGGGCCGGCCGCACGGGCCAGTAGCAGCACCAGGGCGAACGCAGCCAACGCACCGATGAAGGCGCCACCGGACATGCTCAGCGCCAGGCTACCGAGGCCCAGCAGGCCGACCAGCACTGCACCGGTCGAGGCGCCGGCCGACAAGCCCAGCAGGTACGGCTCGGCCAGCGGGTTGCGCAGCAGCGCCTGGAGAACCACACCGCAGGTGGCCAGGCCGGCACCGCAGGCTGCCGCGACCAGCGTACGGGTCAGGCGGTAGTTCCAGACGATGCCGGCGTCGATCGGGTCAACCGGGTAGCCGGCCTGCCACAGGTGGTTGGCCAGCACCTGGCCGACCACGCTGGGTGACAGGTTGGTCTCACCGATGGCAGTGCCGGCCAGCAAGGCGGCCAACAGTGCCGCCAAGGCGATTGCGATGCAGGGTAACAGGCGAATCATCACTGGGCCGCTTTACCGCTGGCGAAGGCTGCCGACAAGGTTTGCAGGCCACGGAACAGGCGGATGCCGGCCTGCATGGCGTCGGCGTCGAGGACGATGATGCGGTTGTGATTCACCGCGTCCATGTTGCGGGTTACCGGGTCGTTGCGCAGGAATTCCAGCTTTTTCTGGTAGTCGTCGGCGGGGAAGCGGCGGCGGTCCATGCGAGCGATGATCAGCCAGGTGGGGTTGGCCTTGGCCAGGGTTTCCCAGCCTACGGTCGGCCACTCCTCGGTGGACTCGACCACATTTCGCACGCCCAACGTGCGCAGCATGAAGTCAGCGACCCCTTGACGGCCCGCCACGTAAGGGTCGATGTCGAGGTCGGCGCTGGAGAACCAGAACAGTGCCGAAGTGGTGGACAGGTCCTTGCCGGCCAGTTGTGCCTTGGCGCTGTCCAGGCGGCCTTTCAGCTCGGCGTTCAACGCAGTGCCTCGGTCCTGCACATCAAAGATCTCGGCCAGCTGGCTGACGCTGTTGTAGATGCTGCTGACCTGAAACGCCTGCAGGCGGGTGCCGTCGGCGCCGACCAGGTTGTCCTTGCCTTCGCAGTCCGAAGGTAGCAGGTAGGTGGGGATCTTCAGTTCATCGAACTGCTCGCGGGTGCCGACCACACCCTGGGCGCCGACCATCCATTCGAACTGCACCGTCACCAGTTGCGGGCGCTTGCCGACCACGGCCTCGAAGCTGGGGTCATTGTCGGCCAGGCGCGGCACCTTGTCGTTCTGCGCCTGGTACTCGGGCAGCACGTTGTTGAACCACAGCGAGGTGCCCGCCAGCTTGTCGCCAAGCCCGAGTGCGTAGAGCATCTCGGTGCCTGCCTGGCCGATGGTGACGGCGCGCTGCGGCGCCTGGGCGAAGGTTTGCGGTTTGCCGCAGTTCTCGACCGTCAGCGGGTAGTGGGTGGCAGCGGCCTGGGCCAGGCCAGTGAGGCCAAGGCCGGCGAGCAGGGTGGCGAAACGGGGCAGCATGCTGGGCGATCTCCTATCGGACAGTTCGGGTGAGGAACGCACGGACAGGCATCGCCGAGCCCCGCCGATGGCAGGGGCAACACTGATGGCCAATCCCGGACACCCCGCCGGTTGGTAAATGTAGGCCGGCAGGTCTCCTGACTGGTGCGTCATGGCCCGGCTCCGGCCTTCCCGGGCGCGTGGCCCAGTGGCATCGATGGAGCAGGCTCGGCACCTACAGTTGCGGGGGCAGTTCCGTTTGGCCCGTATTGACGGGCCTGGGATTCCCTATTAATTCCGTGGTGGAAACCGGCGGCCCGCATGGTAGACCATCGCGCCGCCGGGTGAAAACGCTTTTCAGAAGTACTTCAGCCAGGTGATGTCGCGGCGGCGCGCTTTCAGGCGGGCGAACCCGCGCACCGGCAGGTACAGCGAAACCGCCAGCGCCGCTGCGCCCAGCCACACCGCCGTGATGCCGTCGAAGCCGAAATAGTCGCCATGGTTGAGGCCGAACAGCGCCACGCAGGCCAGGTACAGCAGTTTCAGCACGTACAGGTGCAACAGGTAGAAGAACATCGGTGCTGCGCCAAACACTGCCAGCGCGCTGATCCACCGGGCCTGGCCGGCGCGCTCGAAGGCGCGCAGCAACAGCAGGCCGCAGCCCAGGGTCAGGGCCAGGAACAGCAGTGACGGCGGGTATTTGGTGATGTTGAAGAAGCTCATCACGGTTTGGGTGAGGGTCGGGTAACCGCTCCACGGCGCCTCGCCATAGCCGTTGAACAGGCGCAACAGGACAAAGCCCAGCAACGCAGTCAGCCCAGCCAGCAGCAGGCGCTGCTGGCGTTGGCCGGCTGTGCTGCCACGGGCGAACCAGGGGCCCAGGCCATAGCCCAGGGCGATGACGCCGATCCATGGCAGCACCGGGTAAGACGTGCGCAGGCGCAGGTTTTCGGAGAATTCAAGCCAGCCACGGTCGTGCAGGATGGCCCATGGCACGTGCAGGGCGGACTCCACGCCAAAGTGCAGGCCGTCGAGCAGGTTGTGACCGGCAATGATGACTGCGCCCAGGGCGAGCAGGGCCGCACGTGGCAGCCATACCAGCAGCGACAGGGCGATCATGCTGACGCCGATGGCCCAGATGACTTGCAGGTAGATGACGCTGGGGGGCAGTTGGAAGGTCCAGGCGAAGTTGACCAAAGTGAATTCCAGCACCACCAGGAACAGCCCGCGCTTGAACAGAAACGCCGAGACATCGCCACGGCCCTGGTGTTTTTCGCCATACAGCCAGGCCGACAGGCCGGTCAGCAGGACGAACACTGGCGCGCACAGGTGGGCCAGGGTGCGGCTGAAGAACAGCGAAGGCTCTGTGGCGTCGATGGTCATCGGGTCGCTGACCTGTCGGTGCAGGAAGAACGTTTCGCGGACATGGTCCAGAAGCATGAACAGAATCACCAGGCCGCGCAGGGCATCGATGCTCTGCAGGCGCTGGGTGATCAGGGAGGGCGTGGCGCTGGCGCTTGTCATGGAGGGTCGCTGATAGGAATGAATGTCATGTGAAACGTTATCTTATAACTAATTTATTAGAGGTTGGTAGAGTTTTTGTGTTGCCTGGGCCGGCCTCTTCGCAGCGCTAGGCTGCTCCTACCGGTCGGTGGTGACTTGTAGGAGCAGCCTTGTGCTGCGAAGAGACCGTTACAGGCAACTCAGTTCAGAAGGTGTAATCCACCGTCGCAAAGTACGACCGCGGCATCCCCATCAACCACTGCTGCCCACTGAAGGCCGACTGCACATACTCACGATCAAACAGGTTGTTCAACTGCAAGCCCAACTTCACATCCGGCAGCACCTGCCAGGCGATGTTGGCATCGACCACGGTGTACCCGGGGGCGCTCTGGGTATTGGCGGTATCGGCATAACGCTCATCTACGTAGCGCGCACCAATGCCGGCCTCTACCTGCTGGCCGAAGCCTTTGCTCAACCACAGGTTGGCGGTACGCCGTGGCACGTTGGCCGGCCGGTTGCCAGCACGGTCCTGCGCCACGCCGCCGACCATCTCGTCGAAGTCGTCATACCTGGCGCGCACCAGCGACGCGTTGGCCGACACCTGCCACTGATGCGCCAGGGCCAGTTCCAGGGTGGCCTCAAGTCCATCGGACGCCTGCTGCCCAGCCTGCTGCTTCTCGTGGGTGATCGGGTCGTCCACCAGCAGTTTCTTCTTGACGATGTGGTAGGCGGCAAGCGTCCATTCGCCACGGCCGTCCCAGAAGCGCTGCTTGAGGCCTACCTCGGTCTGCTTCGCCTCGGTCAGGTCATAGTGCATCTGGGTGGGGCTGAGGCTGATGAGGTTGTTGACCCCCTCCTGGCTAGTGGAGTACTGCCCGTACAGCGACAGGTCGTCGTTGATGGCGAACACGAGCCCGGCGCGCCAGTTGCCACCTTGCAGGCTGCGGTCGCTGCGGCTGTCGTTGGTCAGGTTGGTGCGGTCGATGTGGTTCTGGTCGCGGCGCACGCCGGTGACCAGCGACAGCCGGTCGCTCAGCTGCAGGCGGTTCTCGGCGAACAGGGCGAAGGTTTGGGTGCTGGACAAGGTTTGCGGGCGCAGCGGCGAGGCGCTGTGGAACCAGCCCGGTTCTGGTTGCCACGGGTCGATGTAGTCGCCGCCCACATCGTTGTAGGGCGCATTGCTGTCGACGTTGAAGCGGACCTTGTTGTATTCCGCGCCGATCACGGTCTTGCTGGCCAGGCCGAACACGCTGTGGTCAAAGGTGAAGGTCTGGCGGTCGCCGAACTGTTCCTGGTTGTGCTTGATTTCCAGGTAGCTGCCGCGCTGCAATTGCTGGCGCTCGGCGTCCCAGCCGTAGTCTTCGGCGTTGCGCCAGTGGCGGCGGCTCTTGATGTAGTACAGCTGGTTGCTCGCGCTGATGTGGTCGTTCAACGTCCAGTCGGTGGTCAGCCGGGTCCACTCATCGACGTAGTGCTGCACGTCGTTCTGCACGTTGTAGTTTTTCTTGCGCAGGCTGCTGCGGTAGTGCCCGTCGATCAGCGGGGTGCCATAGTAGTTGGCAGGCTCTGCATCGCCACGGTCGTGAGCAAGGGTGAAGCTGAGGTCGTCACTGGCATCGAAACGCAGCGCGGCACTCAGGGCCAGGCTGCGCGAAGTGGTGCGGTCGACCCAGCCGTTGCCGGCCTGCTGGTTGAGGGTGAGGCGATAGCTCAGGCGCTCGCTGAGGCTGCCGCCGCTGTCCAGGCCCAGCTGCTGGCGGTCCCACGAGCCGTAGCCCAGGCGCAGGTGGTTGCGCACCTCACCGGCAAACGGTTTTTTCGGGATCACGTTGATCACCGCGCCGGTGGCGCCTTCGCCATGCAGTACCGAAGCCGGGCCGCGAATCACATCGATGCGTTCGACCATCCACGGGTCGACAGGGAACGTCTGGGTGCCGGCACCGGTGTAGAGGCGGGCGCCGTCGAACAGGGTCATCACCGAGCTGTGGCCGGCAAAGCCGCGGGCGGACAGGCCGGTGCCGCCGTCGCCCGGTGAGCCGACGAAGGTGATGCCCGGCGACCGCGTTACCGCATCCTGCACGGTGAGGTTGTTGCGCTGCTGGATCTGCTCGGCGCTGATGCTGCTGGTGCTGGCCGGTGTTTCCAGGGCGCTGAGGCCAAGGCGCGAGCCTGCCGGGGTTGGCGTGGCCAGGTCGATCGCGCGGCTGTCGAGGGTGTCGGTGATGGCCGTGGAGGGCAAGGCCAGGGGCTGCGGGTCACGGTCATCGGCCAGGACCGGCAGGGCGACGGCCAGGCAGGCCGCCAGGGGGTGAAGCTTGAACATACGGGACATGTCGTTCCACTGCTGCAGGAATGAATGGATCCCGGTGGAAAACACGCAAAGGCGAACCATGCAGGCAGGCGCGCGCACGGATTCCGGCCTGCGCCCGCCCACCGCGGGTTGCCAAGTGACGCTCCAGGCCGGTCTCCGGGCTTGCGAGGGGCATGACACCTTCACCTTCCCATGCATGTGCACAGTGGTATCTCGAAGGGGTCGCTCGCTTACCGTTGCGGGGGCAGCGCCGGACTTGTCGTGGGTACCACGACGCACCGGCTTCCCGTTTCACCCTGCGCGCGGCGGCGAAGGGCACCTGAAACTGGCGCGCATATGACCACTGAAATGCTGGGGCGTCAAATGTTGGCGTGCCATGAATACTGCGATAAAACACGAGGTTGCGCGCTTTTAATGACTTTTTTTCGAACTTTTCAGCTGGCGTTTGTCTCGAACCGCACGTTCGTCTTTCGTTATCAAGTCATGGAGACTTTACGCATGCCTGCTCGTCATCTGTTGCGCCACACCTGCCTGCTCGCCCTGATCGCCGCACCGCTGGCCGCCACCGCCGCACCCAGCACTGACCCGCTGTTCACCATCGGGCTGCAGGGCGCCTACGACAAGTTCAAGTTCGAAGGTGGCAGTGAAAGCGACAAGGAACACATGGGCCAAGGCGGCGTGTTCGCCACCTTCGGCAACAAGCTGACAGCCGAATCCGGGTTCATCTACCAGCTCGGCGCCGAAGCCAAATTCGGCAAGAAGAACGACAACAAGCTCAAGGAGGCCCAGGCCGACCTTGACCTTGGCTGGCGTGCGGCGCTGGACGCTCGCAACTTTGTCGACGTGACCGTGGGCGGCGGTTACAGCTGGTCGCGCTTCGAGCCGGAAATCAACGACCTCGATACCAAGCTCACCGTGAAATCGCCCTTCGCCAAGGCGGCATTGGGCTACAACCATCAGTTCGACGCCTCGACCTTGCGCGTGGAAGTTGGGGCACGCCACACCCTGGACGGCCGCGCGCGGCTGAGGGTTGACGACTTTGGTAGCGACACGGTCGACCTGAAAGACCGCACCAACCCGTATGCCGAAGTGACGTTGCTGATGAACCAGCAGGGCGGTATGCCGGTGCAGGCGGGGGTTTATTACACCCGCACCGAATACAAGCTGGATGAAGACTCTCCAGCAGCAGACAACACCAAGCTCAAGCGTGACGAGTTTGGGGTGAAGGTGGGCCTGGCCTTCTGAAACTGAGCGTTTAGCATGCCCGACCTCTTCGCGGGTTCACCCGCGAAGAGGACTAACCTGCGAGAAAAGATCAGCGCCCGCGACGCCGTGACACCCGTGCCTCGATATTCTTGCGTCCGATCAGCAGTGGCGGCTTCTCCACCACCGGCTCATCCGCCAGCCACTTGTACATCACCAGGCAGTCCACCAGCCCCAGGCGGGCATGGCGATAAGCCTTGGGCAAGCGCCCGACCGTTTCGAAGCCCAGCTTGTGCCACAGTGCCACCGCGACTTCATTGCTGGCCACTACCGAGTTGAACTGCAAGGCCAGAAAGCCCTCTTGGCGTGCCAGCTTCTGCGAGTGCTCGCACATCAGGCGCGCCACGCCCCGGCCACGTGCCTGTTCGCACACCATGTAGCCGCAGTTGCCCACGTGCCCGCCAGGCCCGGCGGCATTGGCCTTCAGGTAATAAGAACCCAGCAGCTCGCCATCCTCTTCGGCCAGCAGCGTGTGCAATGGCAGCTCCAGCCACAGCTGGCGTGCCTGGTCGAAGCTCAGGGCTGGGTCGAATGCGTAGGTTTCACAGGCCTGGACGATGGACTGGAAGGTGGGCCAGAAGCGCTCGAAGTCTTCGGCTGTCATGGGGCGAATGTGGATCATGCGGGTTCCTGCAAGGGCTGGGCCGCCAAGTCTGTGGGGCGCGGCGCCGTCGCGCAAGGGCGACGACGCCGTTTGTACCTAGCCGTTGGCTTTGCCCACCGCATCCATGGCCCGCGCCGAGTACACCAGCGCCGCACCGGCGTTCATCGCCACCGCCACGCCGAGGGCTTCGGCAATTTCCTCGCGGGTGGCACCGTGCTTGACCGCCTGCTGCGAATGCACGGCGATGCAGCCGTCGCAACGGGTGGTCACGGCCACGGCCAGTGAGATCAACTCACGGGTCTTGGCGTCGAGGTGGTTGGTCTTGGCTCCCGCGCCACTGGCGGTCATGTACCCGGCCACGGTGTCGGGGGAGAGTTGCTTGAGATCGCCGATGCCGGCCATCAACTGCTTACGGTAGGCGTCCCAGTCCATCATGCTCATCGTCTTCACCTTGGGGTGGTTGCGAGTGGAGCTTTCAGGCTAGTCGAAGAGTGGCAGGAGCGAGGCTTGTACTTTGGTGGGTGTGCAGCAGTACTTGTGAGGGCAACTGTCTTGCACCATCACTCATGCTGCCGCAGCACCTTGCAGGAGCAGCCTTGCGCTGCGAAGAGGCCAGTAAGGCTAAAGATTTTCTTCAGCTGCAATGGCCTCTTCGCAGCGCAAGGCTGCTCCTACAGACGGGAGCGCGCTGAGCATTCAGATGTAGATGAACACCAGCACCAGCGCCGCAACCACTGCCCACTTTTCCAGGTAGTAGCGCATGCGGTTGCGCTTCTTCAGCGCCTTGCCGCGTTCACGAATCTTGTAGATGCGGGTGAACAAGCGGTTGATACCGCCGGTCTTGTCGCCGTCACCGTTAGGCGCGGCGGCAGCGGCCATGACGTTGCGGCTGAACCAGCGGTTGAACGCAGTTGCCCAGCGGTACTTGAGCGGGCGCTCGACGTCACAGAACAGGATGATGCGGTTGTGCTCGGTGGTGTTTGCCGCATAGTGGATGTAGGTTTCGTCGAAGATCACACCCTCGCCATCGCGCCACGAATACTTCTCGCCATCCACGTCGATGTAACAACCGTCGTCGTTGGGCGTGTCCAGGCCCAGGTGATAGCGGTACGAGCCGGCATACGGGTCACGGTGGCGCACCAGCTTGGCGCCCGGTGGCAGGGTGGCGAACATGGCGGCCTTGACCGTGCCGATGCTTTGCAGCAGCTCGGTGGTGCGGGGGCACAGGGCCATCGCCGATGGGTGGCTTTCGCCATACCACTTCAGGTAGAAGCGCTTCCACCCGGTCTTGAAGAACGAATTGAAACCGACGTCATCGTAATTGTCGGACTTCTTGATTTCGCCCACGTGCAGCAACTGGCGGCCTTCCTCGCGGATTTCCTGCCAGTGGTCCTGCAGCGGCTTCAGTTCGGGGAAGGCTTCGACCGGCAAGTAAGGCTTGGCCGGGAGCTTGGAAAACAGGTACAGGAAACTGTTGACCGGGGCCAGGAAGCTGGAGTGGTCGCCCAGCTGGCGGGTCAACTTGTGGCGAACCCGACCGCGCAGGTGCACGTAGGCAATCGAGAGGGCGAAGATAAGTACGAGTGCAATTTTCATGGACGTTTACTTGTCGAAAAATGGCCATGCGCCATGGCATAAGCCCGCCAGCATAAACAATCATGGGGGTAGTTTGTACTTATTGTTACGAAACGCCGGGGCGACATTGGTGTAATGCCCTACAGTCTTGCGCAAACGTTTCACGTCATGGAGTTGGTATGGTTCAGGATATACGCCCCAGCGGTAGCCCGTTCAAACGGCTGTTTTTCGCCTTGCCGGTCAGCGATGCCCAGCGCCGGGCCTTGGCCCAGTGGCGGCGTGGGCTGGCCCTGCGCAGCGGCAAACCGGTGCCAGCGGCCAACTTCCACGTCACGCTGTTGTTCCTCGGCGATGTAGATACCGCGCAGGTGCCTGCGATCTGTGCGGCAATCGATCAACTGGCGCTGCCGGCCATGGCACCGCTGCTTTTGCTTGACCGCTTGCAGGTGTGGCAGCGGGCCGGCGCGCTGGTGCTGGAGCCACAGCAGACACCGCCAGCCCTGTTGCAACTGGTGTACGGCTTGCAGCAGGCACTGCTGCCGTTGGGGGTGGAGGTGGCCAACCGTGAGTATCGGCCACACTTGACCTTGTCCAGGGATTACCGCGGGCAACCACCCGAGGCCAGCTGCGCGCCGGAGTTCTACCTCGCGGCTCGCCATTTCACGCTCTACGAGTCGCGCAAGGGCGCTTACCGGCCCTTGGCGCAGTGGCCGCTGGCAGATTGACCCGCGGTCAGAGTTGCGGGGTGTACTTGACCGTCAGCATGAAGTTGCGTGGCTCGCCATAGTTGTTGCTGCCATTGAGCTGGTTGAAGCCTGCAACCCAGTACTTCTTGTCGAACAGGTTGTCGGCGTTGACGGCAAGGTTCAGGTCGGGGGTTAGCTGGTAGGCCAGGCGTGCGCTCCAGACGGTATAGCCAGGCACGGTGTAGGTACGCTCGTAGCCGAGGGTGTGGCTCTGGGTGGTGAAGCCCAGGCCGGTGCTCCAGCGCTGGCCGTCCAGTGGCAGGGTGTAATCGGCCCATGCACGCAGCATGTGCTTGGGTGTCCACTGGCTGAAGGTGCGGCCTTTGTCGTCAGGGTCATCGAGGAACTTGGTGGTGTTGTAGGTGTAGCCTGCGAACAGTTGCAGGCCACTCAGCACTTCGCCGCTGATTTCGGCTTCGACGCCTTGGCTGCGCACCTTGCCCGCTGCGGTGGAGCAGTACCAGTCATCGCAGGCGAAGCCGGATGCTACGTCGGTGACGGCGCGGTTTTCCTGGTCGTAGCGGAACAATGCGATCGAGGCGTTGACCCGGCCGTCGAGCAGTTCGCCCTTGAGTCCCGTTTCGTAGTTGCTGCCGATCACCGGTTTGAGCGGCGTATTGCCCACGGCGCGTTCGGTTTGCGGTACGAACACGTCGGTGTAGCTGGCGTACCATGCCCATTCGCGGGTCAAGTCGTAGATAAAGCCTGCATAAGGGGTGACTTGGCCCGTTTCGGTCATGCGGCTGGTCGGGTAGCGGGTACCGGGGTCGGTCAGGCTGTCGAAGTCGATCGAGTCCCAGCTGTAGTCGAACCAGCTAACGCGCGAGCCAAGGACCAACGTCAGGTCCTGGGTGGGTTTGACGCGCCAGGCGCCGTACAGGCCTTTCTGGCGGATGTCGTAGCTGGCCCTGTTGGCACGTGCCAGTTCGCCCTCGAAGACGCTGTCGCGGCTGGGTTCCGGGCGGTCATGGTCGATGTCGAAGATGTTGCCGCCGGCATCGAAATTGCGCCAGTAGGCGTCATCCGAAGTCAGCTTCGAGTAGTTGCCGCCCACGGTGATTTCATGGGCCAGTGGGCCGGTATCGAAGTGGCCCACCACGTTCATGTCCAGGCCCAGCTTGGTCGAGTGAAAATCGGTGAGCCAGTCGGCGTAGGTGATGCCGCTGCCGTCAGGCGCAACGCCCTGGCGGGTGCTCTGCACGCGCTGGTGGGTGGATGTGTTGGTTTCATCCATGCGCACGGCTGCGGCCTTGAAGGTCCAGTCATCGTTGAAGCGGTGTTCAAGGTCCAGGTAGTACGTGGTGACGTCGGTTTCTGCGCGGCTCCAGCGGGCGCCGGTGTAAGTCGAACGCGGCAGGTCGACCGGTTTGCCACTGGCGTAGCGTGGGAGGCCGCGCAGCATCGGCCGGGACTGCTGGCGGTTGTAGCTGATACCGCCGCCCACCGTGGTCGCGTCGTTCAGGTCGATGTCCAGGGCGCCATACAACGAATGGCTTTTGCTCCAGACATAGTCGATGAAGCTGTCGCTTTGGTCTTCGTCAGCGACAAGCCGCCCGCGCACACGGCCGTCGGTCGTCAGCGGGCCGCCGGCATCCAGCTGCAGGCCATAGTGGTCCCAGGAGCCAGCTTTGCCTGTCAGCGTAACGGTCGGCGCCGTTTGGCCACGCTTGCGCACCAGGTTGATTGCGCCACCTGGGCTGCCGGTGCCTTGCAACAGGCCTGAAGCACCGCGCAGCACTTCAACCCGGTCGAAGAACACCAGGTCCTGGGTGGCCCAGTTGCCCAGCGAATAGTTGTTTCGCGGGATGGGCACACCGTCGTATTGCCAGTCATCAATCTGAAAACCACGCGAGGTCACGACCACGCCAGGGCCAATGCCCTGCGCGCCGACAATGCCCGTGGTGTGGTTAAGCGCGTCCTGCAAGTCGGTGATGCCCTGGTCATCCAGTTGCTTGCGCGTGATGACGGTGACCGACTGGGGAATCTCCTTGAGGGTGTGCGTGCCTTTGCCCAGGGTCACCGCGCGGGCGGCATACGACCCGGTGCCTTCGCTGGTTGCGTCCACATAGTTGTCGGTGATGCTGGTGCTGCCCAGCTCCATGACGTCGCTGCCCAGGTTGCCGGGAGCCACACTGAAATGGCCCTCGGCGGAAACCCGCAACTGCAAGCCGCTACCGGCCAGCGCAGCTTGCATGGCCTGCTCGGCACTCATCTGGCCGACCACGGCAGGTGCCTGCTTGCCGCGCACCAGTGCTGGCTCCAGCGCGATGATGTGGCCGCTCTGGCTGGCGATGCGGTTGAGCGTGTGAGCCAGGCTGGCGGGTGGCAGGTCGAACACTTGGGTTTGCGCCTGGGCAAGCACGTTGAAGCTGGCCAGGGCAGCGACCAGGGGCAGGGCGCGGGGCAAGGGGTTGTACACGGATTACTCCCGAATGAAGTGGCTGTCAGGAGGTATGTGGGATGAGCAAAGAAAACTTGCCACGATTGCGAATGATTTTGATAAATATTTTTATCAAGCGGGTTTCAGGTCGATCAACATCAGCCACGGGCCATAGCGCTCCACGCTGATTGGCAGGGCCTCGGCCAACGCCTTGAACGCCTGCTGTGGCTGGTCCAGAGGAAATACGCCCTGCACCCGCAGGTCGCGTGCCGCGGGGGCGAGCCGGATGTAGCCGCGCTGGTAGGGGCGCAGCGCGTCGATCACCCCATGCAGTGGCGCGTCGAGGACTTCCAGGCGGCCCTCCAGCCATGCAGCGCGTTGCTGTTGCTCGCCTGTCAGCCGCTCGATGGTGTTGTTCCGTAGCAGGGCAGCCTGCCCTTGCTGCAGCTCCGCCCACTGCCCATCGGCGAGACTGGCGCGGACGCTGTGCTGCAGCACCACGACCCGTGTGGCGTCCTGCTCCTGGCTGACCAGAAACCGCGTCCCCAACGCCTGCACTTGCCCTTGCGCGGTGCGCACGCGCAAGGGGCGCAGCGGATCGCGCGCAACCTGGATCAGCAACTCGCCGTGACGCAGCACCAGAAGCCGCTGCCCGGCATCGAACTGCACGTCGACCGCACTGGCACTGTTCAGGCTCAGGCGGCTGCCGTCTGCCAAGGTAAAACTGCGCCGCTCGCCACTGCCCGTGTGCAAATCGGCCAGCCAGTCTTGGGTGGTGTCGCTGCGCCATCCACCCCACAGCGCCGCGCCGAACAGCCCCAGACTGGCCATGGCGCCAAGTACGTCACGCCGTGAGCGAGTAGGCTGCATCAGCAATCGGCGTGCCTCTGCTGCTTGGCCAGGGGCACGTTGATCCAGGGCGAGCAGCGCGGCGAACGGATGGCCAAGGCGTTGCTCCAGGCGGTTCCAGGCTTGTTGGTGAGCGGGGTCTTGCTGCAGCCACAACCTGACTCGTTGCAGCAGCGCCGGGTCAGGCGTTGCGGCCCTGAGCTCGACCATCCAGTCGATGGCTTGCTCGCTGACCCGGTCCAGGGCAGGTCTGCTCATGCCTGCACCTCGCACAGGTAACATTGGCGCAGCGCCTGTTTCATGTAGCGGCTGACAGAGCGTTCGCTGATCTGCAGCTTTGCCGCGATGTCGGCGTAGTGCATGCCGTCGAGCTGGCTGTAGAGGAAGGTGGCTTTGACGACTGCCGGCAAGCCGTCCAGTGCCTCATCGATGCTCACCAGGGCCTCGATCAGCAGCAGTTGCTCCTCGGCCGATGGCGCTACGGCCTCAGGCAACCGCGCCAGGTGTTCCAGGTAGGCCTGCTCGAGCTGGCGACGGCGATGGCGGTCGAAGATCAGCCGACGGGCGATGACTGTGAGGTAGGCGCGAGGCTGCTGAATGCTGTCCGGGTCGACCCGTGCGCCGAGCATCTGGCAGAACGTTTCGGCGGCTGTGTCCTCTGCGTCGGCGTGGTTGCGCAGGCGTTTCTGGATGTGCTGGAGCAACCAGCGATGGTGGTCGCTGAAGAAAAAGCCCAGTTTACGGGTCGATGTGCTGTCCAACGCCTGGCTTCCGGTTGTTAGTGTGAATCGTTCTCAATGGTAGCCGGGTCGTCTGATTTCCTGCAATGGGCCGGTTACAGAACCGAGGTGCCGCTACTTGAATAGCGGCACTGCGCACAGTTCAGGCTGCGGCCTGGCAATCTGCAAACAGTTTTTGGCCCAAAGCGTGTGCGTGGTGCAAGTGGGGAAGCTGGTCAGGCCCTTCGCTGTCATCCAACAATGTGGAACTGAGTACTTCGGCGCCGCAATAGTCGAAGATGCCGTGCTCGATCTGCACGCGCATCGCCTCGCCATAGCCGTGCCGTTCGAAGGTGCCTGTATCGGCACCCGCGACGCCGATCAGGTGAACCTTCATGCCGCGCAGTTTCTTGATCGTGGTGCCTTCGTCATAGTCGAACGCCCAGCCGTTGCTGAATACCCGCTCGACCCAGCCCTTGAGCAAAGCCGGCAGTGACCACCAGTAGACCGGGTAGACCAGCACGAGGGCATCGGCGCGCTCGATGCGGGCCTGCTCCTTGAGTACATCGGCCGGCGGAGCTGCCTGCCGGCGGTGCACGGCATGGTCCGCAAGACCGAAGCGGGGGTCGAAACCCTCGCGGGCCAAATCGGCGATCTCGCTGCTGTGGCCTTCGCTGGCCAGGCCGTCGGCAACCTGCCGGGCCAGCGCGTGGGTGAGGGATTGCGGGTCATGGTGACCTACGACGATCAGAGCGTGCATGGTGGCTCTCCATTCAACGATGCAGGGTAGCCTGAAGCGTTATATACTTCAGGTAAGTTACGTTTAGTAAGTTACTTTTGGTAGGTTATCAATGTCAAGCGATGATCAAGCACGTTCGCGCAAGCGCCTGAGCCGCGACGACCGACGCAGGCAGTTGCTGGATATGGCCTGGCAATTGGTGCGGGAGGAGGGTACCGATGCCTTGAGCCTGGGCCGCCTGGCTGAACAGGCGGGGGTGACCAAGCCGGTGGTCTATGACCATTTCGAGACCCGCAACGGGCTGCTGGTGGCGCTGTACCAGGAATACGATGCGCGACAGTCGCAGATGCTGTCGCAAGCCTTGGCCAGCTGTGAAGCCAGCCTGGCCAGCCGCGCCCGGGTGATTGCCGAGGCCTACGTGGACTGCGTGATGAGCCAGGGCCGGGAGATTCCCGGGGTGTCGGCAGCGCTGGCCGGGTCGCCGGAAATGGAGGCGCTGAAACGGGCGTACGAACAGCCGTTCCTGGACAAGTGCCGCGAAGCCTTGGCCGGGTTTTCGCCCAGCGGTAATATAGGGGCTGCCGGCATGCGCCTGCTGGTGGGGGCAGCGGATGCGCTGTCCCAGGCGGCTGCAGCGGGAGAGCTGGAAGCCGGGCAGGCCAAGGCTGAGCTCAAGGCCGCCATTATCGCCATGGTCGAACGGCAAACATGAAGCGCATGCGACCATTGTGGGAGCGGGCGCGCCCGCTCCCACAATGGTCGAGCATGGCTTCGCTACACAGGCAAGCTCTGATAGGGCTGTTCATCCCCCGGGCTGCGCTCGAACTGGCGCTTGTACTCGCGGCTGAACTGCGAGGTGCTCTGGTAACCCACCCGGTGCGCGGCCTGCGCCACCCCCAGGCCTTCGCCGATCAGCATCTGCTGCGCCTTGAGCAGCCGCAAGCGCTTGAGGTACTGCATCGGTGCCATGTCGGTGCAGCGCTTGAAGTGTTCATGGAAGGTCGAAACGCTCATGTTGGCCCGCGCGGCCAGTGCCTCCACGCTCAGCGGCTCGGCGTAGTGCTGGCGCAGGTGGGCGAGGGCGGCGCCGATGCGCGCGAAGTGCCCCTGTTGCTCCACCAGTGCTCGCAAAACACCGGCCTGCGGGCCGCGCAGCGCGGTATACAGCACCTCGCGTACGCGCGCCGGGCCCAGTACCTTGGCGTCAAGCGGGTCCTGCAGGCAGTGCAGCAGCCGTTCCACACTTTCGCGCATTGGCGCATCCAGTGCTGCGGAGGTCATCGATTGCGGTGTTTGCGCCTGTACTGCAGCGTCCGGCACCAGGCCCATGCTCTGCACCAGTTCACCTAGCACGCCACGGTCGATGTCCACCGCCACGCCCAGCAATGGCGCGTCAGGGGTGGCGAAGGTTTCGCACATGAACGGCACCGACAACGCCTGCACCAGGTAATGCCCGGCGCCGTACTCCAGGGTGCGCGGCCCCAGGCGCGCCAGCTTGCTGCCCTGGGCCAGGATCATCAGGCTGGGTTCATAGATCTGCGGGCTGCTGGCCACATAGTGGTCCCAGCTCAGCACCTGCACCTGGGGCAGGTGCGTGGGCACAAAGCCTGGCCGCGTGGCGAGGCTGCGGATCAGTGCGCAAAGCGGCGCATTGGCGTCGACGTGACGGGTCAGTTGCATGGTGAACCAAGTGCAGAGAATCAGACAGCTTGATCATCGCAGATTGAAGGCGTGGCGCCAGGTGTTGGATGACACCTTCGGAGAATCAGGCATGCATGCCGGAGAATCAGCCGTGGGCGCGGCGAAGTTGGGCGCGCAGAATGTGCCGACTGAATCGTTTCACTTTACTGCGAGGCCCTGTATGTATACCGCCATCGGTTACGCCGCCCAAACTCCGACCAGCCCGCTGGCCCCCATGACCTTCGAGCGCCGCAGCCCGCGCCCGGATGACGTCGCCATCGAGATCCTGTACTGCGGCGTGTGCCACTCCGACATCCACCAGGCACGCAACGAATGGGGCATTGCCGTGTACCCGCTGATGCCTGGCCACGAGATCATCGGCCGTGTCACGGCAGTGGGCGCCAAGGTCACCGCGCACAAGGTCGGTGACCTGGTTGGCGTCGGCTGCATGGTCGACGCCTGCCGCCACTGTGAAGCCTGCGCCAAGGACCTGGAGCAATATTGCCTTGAAGGCCCGACCATGACCTACGCCACCCCGGATCGGGTCGACGGCAGCAACACCATGGGCGGTTACTCCAGCAGCATCGTGGTCAGCGAGCACTTCGTGCTGCGCATCCCGGCCGGCATGGACCTGCCCAGCGCCGCCCCTATCCTGTGCGCCGGCATTACCACCTATTCGCCGCTCAAGCACCACGGCGTGGGCCCGGGCCACAAGGTCGGCATCCTCGGCATGGGCGGCCTCGGCCACATGGGCATCAAGCTGGCCAAGGCCCTGGGCGCGGAAGTGACCCTGTTCACTCGCTCCCAGGCAAAGGCCGAGGAAGCCCGCCGCCAGGGCGCCGACCATGTGATCGTGTCCACCGATGCCGAGCAGATGCGCGCCGCTGCTGGCCGTTTCGATTTCCTGCTCGACACCATTCCGGTGCAGCACGACCTCAACCCCTACCTGGAAACGCTGACGTTCGATGGTGTGCACATCCTGGTCGGCCTGATCGAACCGATCGACCCGCCAGTGCATGCGGCCAACCTGGTGCTGAAGCGCCGGGTGCTGGCGGGGTCGTTGATCGGTGGCATCGCCGAGACCCAGGAAGTGCTGGACTTCTGCGCCGAGCACGACATCCGTTGCGATATCGAGATGCTTGATATCCGTAACATCAACCAGGCGTATGAGCGGATGATCGCAGGTGATGTGAAGTACCGGTTCGTGATCGACATGGCCACGTTGCAGGGCTGATTGATCGGCTGCCAGTACTGGCCTATTCGCGGGCAAGCCCGCGAAGGGGCCAGTACTGGCTGCAAAAAATCCTGGTTCTGTTACCAGACCAATGCCTTGTCCCACCCCCGCCAGAACAACCACCGCCGCACCTCGCCATGTGCCCCGGTGCCGATCTGCCATTCAGGCCGCCCGCTATCCAGCGCAATCACCGACACCACCCCCGCGTGGCTAGCCGCCACCAGCGTTTGCCCGTCGGCGCTGATATCCATCGCACTGATGGTGGAGCCCAGGTAATGCTGCCAGTGCTCCGTACCGTCCTCGCCAAACGCCCGCAGGTAGCCATAGGCATCACCCACAATGTACTCGCCCTCGCGCGCCACCCCGGCGTATACCCGTGCGCCATCCTGCAGCAGTGGGGTACGTGGGTCCTGGCTGTAGTAGTCGGTCTCCAGCCCCGGCAAATCGGCGACGTTTACCCCCAGCGTGGCGCCGCTGTAGAAATGACAGGCATTGAGGGCCAGATGGTTACCGGTGCGGTTGAACAACGCAAAGTGCGGGTACTCGCTGCCAGGGCCGATGTCCGCCAGCGGCCTGAGTTGCGCGTCCAGTACCAGGTGCCGGCTGCCTTGCTCACCCACCACGATCAGCCGGCCATCCGCCGACACCGCGCCATGCTCCATGCTCAGCCCCAGGCTGATGTCGTCCGGGTCGGTGCCTTCGGCCAGCTCATCGAGCACGCGTGCCTGCTGCGGCAGCAGGCGAGTCGCACCCTGGGTGGACAGCACGAAGATACCTTCGGCACTCACCAGCAGCACGCGCTGGCCATCCGGGAAGGGGATCAGCGCGGTCGGGGTGGGCGGCAGGTCGAACGGCTCGAACGGGTAACCTGGCGGCAACCCCTCCAGCCCCGTGGGCCAGGCCAGGCGCTGCACGTGTGGGCCGCCCCAGCCATCGGTCACACGCACGCCTTCGGCGTTGGCCAGGGCGAAGTAGCGACGGGCCGGGCAGCGGCCAAAGTGTTCGATACCGATGACCGGGGTTACCCCTTGGTGGCCGATACGCACCACCTGGCCCTTGTCGTACGGCATGCCGATGCGTGCCAGCAGGCTGCCATCCTCCAGCAGCAGGACATTGCTGATGCCTTGGCCGTGGTCTTCGAGCAACGGTACCAGAGGGTGGTGCGCAGGTGGCCAGGCCTCACGGAAGGCTCGACGCTGTTGTTCGTTGGCGCCAGGGTGATTGGCTGCCTGCAGGGCTGCCAGCCAGGCGTCCAGCAGGTGCCCGGTGGCGGGCGCCTGTGGCTCTTCAAGATTGTCCCAGCCTTGCGCACGGCCCTGCGCGACGTAGTCGTTGACGGCCTGGGCATAGGCAATGACTGCCTGCTGCCACTGCTGCTGGGGGTGCTGCTTGTCCATGAGCGGATCGGGCTCCTTGTTGCACGCGCGTTTCACACAAAGCGCGCATGGTACTCCTTCTGCCTGCCTTGCGGTTGTGAGGCCCCGGGTTGACGCGTACCATGCCGTGCATTCCTATCAATAACAGCGCGTACGTCGGCCCCCTGCAAGCGGGTGGCTGGCGTGCGAACTGTTGCCTTGTCTGCGGAGAAGCGTTTTCCACCCATGAACGGACCCATACCCACCCACACGCCGCCCACGGCGGGCAGCGGCAGTTGGCTGAGCGTCATTGCCCTGGCCCTGGCGGCCTTCATCTTCAACACCACCGAGTTTGTCCCGGTGGCGCTGCTCAGCGACATTGGCCGCAGCTTCGACATGAGCACCGCCCAGGTGGGGCTGATGCTGACCATCTATGCCTGGGTGGTGGCGCTGGCCTCGCTGCCGATGATGCTGCTGACCCGCAATATCGAACGGCGGCGCCTGCTGTTGTTCGTGTTCCTGGTGTTCATCGTCAGCCACTTGCTGTCGTGGCTGTCGCAGAGCTTTGCCATGTTGCTGGTCAGCCGTATCGGTATTGCCCTGTCGCATGCGGTGTTCTGGGCCATTACCGCCTCGCTGGCAGTGCGCGTGGCGCCACCTGGCCAGCAGGCCAAGGCGCTGGGCCTGCTGGCTACCGGCACCACCCTGGCAATGGTTTTGGGCATTCCGCTGGGGCGCGTGGTGGGTGAGGCGTTGGGTTGGCGCGTGACCTTCCTCAGCATTGCCGGGGTCGCGCTGGCCACCATGCTGTGCCTGATGAAGTCGCTGCCGCTGCTGCCCAGCCAGAACTCGGGCTCGTTGCGCAGCCTGCCAATCCTGTTCAAGCGCCCGGCGCTGGTGATTACCTACCTGCTGGTGACGCTGGTGATCACCGCTCAGTTCACCGCCTACAGCTACATCGAACCGTTTGCCCTGCACGTGGCGCAGATTGGCGGTGAGCGCACCACGCTGTTGTTGTTGCTGTTTGGCGGTGCCGGGGTATTCGGCTCGCTGCTGTTCAGCCGCTACAGCGACCGTTTCCCGCATGGTTTCCTGGTCGGCTCGATCGGCTTGCTCGCCGCGTGCCTGTTGCTGATGTTGCCGCTGTCGGGCAACTTCTATGCGTTTGCGGTGCTGAGCATGTTCTGGGGTGTGGCGATCCTCAGCTTCAGCCTGTCGCTGCAGTCCAAGACGTTGAAGCTGGCATCCGATGCCACCGATGTGGCCATGGCGCTGTTCTCGGGTATCTACAACATCGGGATTGGTGGCGGTGCACTGCTGGGCAGTATCGTCAGCAGCCAGATGGACGTGGCCGATATCGGCCTGGTGGGCGGTAGCGTGGCGTTGGTCGGGCTGGTACTGGCTGTTGCCAGCACGCGGCGCTTCCGCGAGGCGCTGACACACTGACCCAAGGCCGCTCCCCCCGTAGACGTGTGGGACACCTGCTTGGCGTTCAAGCCAGTACGGCAGCCCAGGCAGAAATCAACAGCACCGCCGCCAACACCTGGTTGAACAGCTGCAACCGGCGCGGTGCCTGCAACCAGCGGGCGCTGCCCACCCCCAGCACTGCCCACGCTGCCATGCACGGCAGGGCTATGAGTAAAAACACCAGTGCCAACTGCCACACCGGCAACGAAGGCGCGGCAAACACCCCGACCACCGCCACGGCCATCAACCATACCTTGGGGTTCACCACCTGCAACGCTGCGGCGCTCAAAGCACTGAACCTTTGCGCCGTGGCCGCTTGCAGCGGTGCGGCGGCACTGCGCAGCATCTTCCACGCCAGCCAGCTTAGCCACAACACTCCCGCCCAACTCATCACCTGTTGGGCCAAGGGGTGACGCAGCAGCAGCTCACCCAGCCCCAGACCCACCATCAACACGATCGCCGCCGCTGCGCCACAGGCCGCAACGATCGGCGCCAGGCTCGCGCGCAAACCCGCGCGCGCGCCATGGGCCAGGATCAACAGGTTGGTCGGCCCCGGGCTGATGCTGGACACCAGGGCGAACAGAATGAAGGGCAACAACGACTGCGACATGGTTCATGGCTCCGGAAATTCGAAGCACCATGCTCGCCGCCCGCAGGCGATCAGTCTGGAAGGTTTGAGCAGCGCCTGCGGTAGTCGGCAGGGGTTAGCCGGTAGGCCCGACGGAACCAGCGCCCCAGGTGGCTCTGGTCGGCGAAGCCCAAGGCCACGGCCACTTCGGCAGGCGTCTGGCCCAGGGCGAGCAGGCGCCGCGCCCGGGCCAGGCGCAGCTGGATCAGGTAGGCATGCGGTGCAATGCCGAATGCGGCCTTGAATGCACGGGTAAGGCGAAAGCGGTCGATGCCGCAGGCCTGGGCCAGGTCTTCCAGGCCGATGTCGCGCTCCAGGTTGGCGTGCAGGAAATCCCGTGCGCGCTGGGCGGTCAGCGGCAGGCGTGGGTCGGGGTTGATGCGTCGGCGCCAGTGCATGTGGCGGGTCAGGCAGGCAAGCAGGTCGTCCATGGCCGTTTGCCGGACGATGCGCAAGTCCTGGTCGTGCACGGACTGGAAGGCGAGGGCGGTGGCCCGGGCGAGGTGTTCGTCGTGGCACAGGGTGTCGGCGAAGCTGGGCAGGCTGTCGCCCGGTGCGTGCTCGAACAGCGCCCGCAGCTGTTGGTCGAGCCAATCGGGCGCCAGGTACAGCGTGGAATAGGTAAAGCCTTCTTCGGTGGGCGCCAGGCCATCGTGGATGTCGCCAGGTTCGAGCAAGAAAACTTGCCCCGGCGTGCTGCGGTGGCGCACCCGGCGGCAATTGAACTGCTGCACGCCCTGTTCGGTCACGCCGACCAGGAAGCTGTCGTGCCAGTGCGGGTCGTAGGCATGCCCGACAAAATGCGCACGGACCGACTCGATGCCGCTATCGGCGTCTTGCTTGAGGTCGATCCAGTTGCTCATGAACGTGTGCCGTTGGCTTAAATGGCTACCTTAGCGCAACCCCTCGGCTCAGTCTGGAACGATTGTGCAGCCGTTGGTCAGTGCCCGATCACGCAGGGCCTCGAAGCGCTCGCGCAGCCACAGGTGCAATTGCGAAACCGCAGGTGTGAGCTGCTTGCGATGCGGGCATACCAAGGTGACCGGGGTAGGTTCGCCGAGCAGTTCGGGCAGGACGATTTCCAGTTCACCGGCCGCAATGTTGGCGCTGACATCCAGCCACGACTTGTAGACGATGCCTTCGCCTTGAATGGCCAGGCGACGGATGACGTCGGCATCGTCACTGACCAGCGGCCCGCGCACCTGCACGGTACGGTTGCCCAGCTGCCACTTGTCGTATACCCGGTTGTGCTGCATGTACAGCAGGCAGGCATGTTGCTGAAGGGCGTCGGGGCTGAGCGGGCGGCCGTGGCGGGCCAGGTAGTCGGGCGATGCGACCAGCACTCTGCGGTTCCAGTCGGCCAATGGCAGAGCGATGTAGTTGGCATCCTGGTTCAGGCCATAGCGGATGGCCACATCCACCGGGTCGCGGTTGAGGTCGGCAATCTGGTCGGACAGGAAGAAGCGCAGTTGCAATGCCGGGTGCTCGCGGCGGAAGGCGCTGAGCCAGGGCAGCAACATGTTGCGGCCCATGTCGGAAGGTGCCGACACCTGCAGGGTGCCGCGCAGGGTATTGGGGTTGCCATGCAGGTCTTCATGGCCCTGGCGCAAGCTCTCCAGCACATTCAGCGCGGTGGGCAGGTAGCGCTCGCCCTCGGCGGTCAGGCGCAGGCTGCGAGTGGTGCGGGCGAACAGGCGTACATCCAGGTCGCGCTCCAGGCGCTTGATTGCTGCGGCCACCTGGCCCGGCAGCAGGCCGGCTTCATGGGCGGCGGCAGTGAAGCTGCCCAGCACGCTGCTGCGGGCAAACAGTTCGAGGTCGGCAATGCGCAGCATTTTCACTCCAGGGATGAAAGTGTTGCTGCATTGTGCCGGTTTTTCTTTTCTGCGGGAAAGATAAGATACGCGACAAATCCACTGTTCATTCACGGAGTCGTTGCATGGATACCGTCTCGCTGGCCAAGCGCCGCTACACCACCAAAGCCTACGATGCCTCGCGCCGCATTCCCCAGGCCACTGTCGATGCCCTGCTCGAACAATTGCGCCACAGCCCGTCTTCGGTCAACTCTCAGCCTTGGCACTTCATTGTCGCCGATACGGCCGAAGGCAAGGCCCGCCTGGCAAAAAGCACGACTGAGGGTTACGCCTACAACACGCCGAAGCTGCTCGATGCCTCGCACGTGATCGTGTTCTGCACCCGCACAGAAATGACCGAAGCGCACCTGAATGCGGTGCTTGATCAAGAGGCTGCCGATGGCCGTTTCCGTGACGAACAGGCGCGTGCCGGGCAGAACCAGAGCCGCCGTCACTACGTGAACCTGCATCGCTACGACCATAAAGACGCGCAGCACTGGATGGAAAAGCAGACTTACCTGGCGTTGGGCACGGCCTTGTTGGGGGCCGCGGCACATGGTCTGGATGCAACGCCGATCGAAGGCTTCGACAGCAAGATCCTCGATGCCGAGCTGGGCTTGCGTGAGCGTGGCTTTACCAGCGTGGTGATCCTCAGCCTGGGTTATCGCAGTGAATCGGACTTCAACGCCGGGCTGAACAAGTCACGGTTGCCGGCTTCGCAAGTGTTCACCTTCCTCTGAGATTGCCGGGGCCGCAAGCGGCCCCAATTTCGAAAGCCAGCCAGTCCGGCGATCAGTGAATGGCCACCGGGTTGATGTTCACCTGGGTCGAGCCCTTGTACAGCGGCTGCCCCAGCACGAACAGGAACTCGAACGCCTTGTCTTGCACCAGCGCGCGCGTGTCGATCAGTTCCAGGTTGTAGATACCCCGTTTGGCCAGCATGAACTGGTTGACCGGGAACTCTTCGCCGCTCGGGTTTGGGTACACCTCGGAAGCCCAGGTATCGCCACCAAAGGCGACGATGCCCTGGTCCGCCAGCCATTCGGCCGCCAGCAGGTCGATGCCTGGCTCGGTGGCGAGGAATTGCTGGTTGTCCTTGCCGATCAGCTCCAGCCAACCGGTATTGAACAGCACCACATCACCCTTGCGCAGGGTAATGCCTTGTTTCTTCAGCACGGCCTTGATGTCAGCGACGGTAAACGCAGTGCCGCCCGGGACGATGGCCTTGCCATAGTAGGCCGTCATGTCCAGCACCACACCACGAGTAACCATGGGCGGTACTTTCTCCACGCCCAGCTTGGTCACGCCTTCGACGGTGACGAAGTCGGCCGCCTTGTTGCCGTTGTAGTAGACGTTGTCGATGCCGATATGGCCGATGCCGTTGAGCTGGGTACCGACGCCGGTCCAGCCGTTGACCAGTTCATCGTTGAAGCTGAACTTGTTGCGGCCCAGGGTCTGGCCCGCCTGTTCGCCGGGCTGGATGTTGTAAAGGTGGAAGCTGCGGTGGCGGAATGCCGGCAAGTTCTTGCTCACGGGCACGGCCAGAGGGTAGGTCTTGCCGGTCTTGACCAGGCCGACAGCCTGCTTGACCACGTCCGGGGTGAGCAGGTTGGCCGCGCCGATTTCATCCTGTTTGCCGTAGGGCGAGGTCTGCCAGTCGGCGGCCAAAGTGGCCTGGGCAGTGGTCGCCAGGGCGACGGCCAGTAGCAAGGGCTTGAAGCATGTCATCGAGTGCTCCTGAAAGATGCGTTGTCAGGAGCGAATTCTGCGCAGGGCAGGCTTGGGGAAAAAGCGGCCCGCGGGACAATGACTTTTGCCTGCCGGTCAATAACTACCCTCGTGCAGCGCCAGGCTCTGGCGCAACTGTTCGAGCATGGCCACGCGCAGTGCCTGCGGGGCCTGGATGCGGATAGAACCTGCTTGGGACAGCAGCCAGCCCATCAGCGCCCGGTTATCGTCAACAGTGGCCACCAGCGTGGCGCCACCGCTCGCTTGCGGCGTCAGTTGCATGTCTGCTGACAGGGGGGATTGCTCCAGGCGCATGGCCAGCGCGTCATCAACCCAGGCATGCAGTTCAACCTGGGCCGGGGGCGTAAGCATGTCGGGTTGCAGCTGCTGCGCTTCGCCCAGGCTCAGGCCTGGTTGCCAGTACCAACCATACGGCATGCCTTTACTGTTGCACTGCAACGGGAACAACGCGGCGAGCTCGACCAGGTCGCGTTCGACGGTGCGTTTGCTGGTGGTATGGCCCACGATTGTCAGGGCGGCCTGCAACTGGGTAGAACTCATCCCGGGGTGGCGGCCGGGCAGCAACTTGAGCAGCTGCCACTGGCGGGCAATGGTGTGGCGGGTAGGGTGGCTGGGCAAAGGCTTCGTCCTTGAAGGCAGGCGTCAAACCTGCCTGGATAGTGGCGTATAGCTATTGCGCAGCATACCCTCTCATAGAATGGGATCCAAGTTTTCCCCGAATGCCTACAGTTGAATTCAGATAGCGAGGCTGTCGACCACGCCGCCGTCGACCCGCAGGGCTGAACCAAGAACGTAGGCTTGTTTACGTCCTATATATGGACCAAAATCTGGTCTTGATTCGAGGCGGAATAATGCAAAAAATCTTTGCAAGTGTGACCGTAAGCGTATCGGAACTGAAAAAGAACCCATCTGCTGTAATGGCCGGGGCCGCTGGCATGCCTGTTGCCGTGCTTAACCACAATCGTGTGATGGGTTACATGGTTCCGGCCAAACTGTACGAATCCATGATGAAGCGCCTGGAAGATCTCGAATTGAGTGAATTGGCCAAGACCAGGCTGGGTGAAAAAGGCGTACCGGTGTCTCTGGATGACCTATAAGCAAGCGCGAGCGCGCGAGGTCTATGGAGCCGCTCAGAAGCGCTAGGTTATGACACGCTGCAACGCCTCGATAAACACCTCTTCCGCCCGGCTGAACCGCTGTTCCCTGTTCCACAACAGGTGAATATCCACATCGGCAATCCCTTCCTGCGGCGGCAGCTTCCACAGCAACCCCGCTTCGACATCCGGTGCCACCACATGCTCCGGCAGGCAGCCGATGCCAAACCCGGCTATCACCAGCCGGCGTACCTCCTCAAGGCTTGGCGATGAGGCCACGATCCGCCCGGCAAACCCTTGCAGGTCACGGAAAATGGTCAGCGGCGACAACATGCCGCCAATCTGGTCGCTGGTGAAACTGACGAAATTCTCCCGTTGCAAGTCGCCTTCGGCCTGGCCGAACAGGGCATGGTGCTTGCCACAGAAAAACGCATAGCGCTGGCGCAGGAACAGCCGTTGCTCCAACCGTGGCTGTGCACGCCGGGTGAGGCTAAGGCCCGCCGTGGCGGTTTTTTCCTGCAGGGCAGCGACGATGTCGGAGCTGCGCATCACGTCGATTTCCAGTTCCACTCGCGGGCGCTGGCGGTGGAAGTCGGCGAGGAAGTTGTCGAAGCGTTCGCTGACGATGCGGCTGATCATCAGCAGGCGCACTTTGCCCACCACTTCGTCTGCCGGTTGCTCCAGCAATCCGCCGATCTGCGACATTTGCCCATACACCTCGCCGGCCAGCTGGAACAGCTGCTCGCCCATTTCTGTCAGCACGAAGCGCGGCCCACGGCGGGCAATGAGCTGGCGGCCGAGCTGCTCTTCAAGGCGCTTGAGCGCCTGGCTTACCGCCGGTTGAGTGAGGTGCAGGCGGGCGGCGGCGCGGCTGATGGACAGCTCCTGGCCGATGACCCGGAAGGTGCGCAGCAGGTTCCAGTCGAGGCGGTCGTTGAGCAGGCGGTCAGACATGGCGGGGACTCGATGATAAGCGTGGCTAATAGTTCGAATAATAAATAGAAAATTGACTAATCATAGCCCCGGGCCGATAAATCGCATGCATTGAAGCCTGGTGCGTCGGCGGCGGCTTCTTCGCGGGCTTGCCCCCTCCCACAGGTACTGCACTGTCGCAGACAGGGTGCGACCCCGCGAAGAAGCCAGCACCGAACCAGCAGGCCAAGCGCCATGAGAGCGCCACTGTGACCAGCAACTCCTGCCAGAACAACAAGCAAAGGAGCCCCCATGAACCCTACCGCTTCCGCCCAGCCGCGCCGTGCAGCCGCCGCCGCGTTCATCGGTACCATGATCGAGTGGTACGACTTCTACATCTACGCCACCGCCGCCGCCCTGGTGTTCGGTGCCTTGTTCTTCCCCTCTGACGACAGCCTGTTCAGCACCATGGCCGCGTTCGGCACCTTCGCCGTGGGCTTCTTCGCCCGGCCGCTGGGCGGCATCGTCTTCGGCCACGTGGGCGACCGAATCGGTCGCAAGAAGTCGCTGGTCATCACCCTGCTGATGATGGGTATCGTTACCGTGTGCATCGGCCTGCTGCCGACTTACGCGCAGATCGGCGCCACTGCGCCGGTGCTGTTGATCCTGCTGCGCATCGTTCAGGGCATTGCCGTGGGCGGCGAGTGGGGCGGGGCGGTATTGATGGCGGGTGAGCATGCGCCCAAGGGCCGGCGCAATTTTTTCGCCTCGTTCGCCCAGCTGGGCAGCCCGGCTGGCCTGATTCTGTCGCTGCTGGCCTTTGGCGCGGTTACCCGCCTGCCTGAAGACGAGCTGATGAGCTGGGGCTGGCGCGTGCCGTTCCTGGCCAGCGCGTTGTTGTTGCTGGTGGGCCTGGCGATTCGCCTGGGGGTGAATGAGTCGCCCGAGTTCATCGCCAGCCGCGAGCAGGCGCAAAAGGCCCGGCGCAAGGAGCAGGCGCCAGTGTTTGAAGTGCTGCGCACCGCCTGGCGCCCGCTGTTGCTGTGCATCGGCGCCAACACCCTGGGCATTGCCGGGGTCTATTTCACCAACACTTTCATGATCAGCTACACCACCCAGCAGTTGCACCTGGAGCGCTCGTTGATCCTTGAATGCCTGTTCTTTGTGGCGATCATCCAGCTCTGTGTGCAGCCGCTGGCAGCGTGGCTGTCGGAAAAGGTCGGCGCGACGCGCTTCCTGGCGCTGGTCGCGCTGCTGGCGATGGCCTCGCCCTACCCGATGTTCGTGCTGGTCAGCTCGGGCCAGGGCCCGTTGATCGTGTTAGGCATCGCACTGGCCGCAGCCTGCATGGCCTCCTTCTACGCGGTGATTGCCGGCTATGTCAGCGGCATGTTCGCAACCCGCGTGCGCTACACCGCCATTTCCCTGGCCTATCAGATCTGCGGCGCGATTGCTGGCGGCCTGACCCCGCTGATTGGCACCTGGCTGGCCCATACCTTCAGCGGCCAATGGTGGCCGATGGCAGCCTTCTACACCCTGATCGCCTCCATTTCGCTGGGCTGCGTGCTCGCCTTGGCCCGCCAATACGCCCGTAGCCAGCGCCTGGAACTGGCCTGATCGAACCCCAATTATCCTGGAGTACCCGCATATGTTGAAAAGCAATGGCGAACGCCTGTGGGCGAGCCTGATGGCCATGGCCGAAGTCGGCGCCACCGCCCGCGGCGGCAGCTGCCGCCTGGCCCTCAGCGACGAGGACAAAGCCGGCCGTGAACTGTTCAGCCACTGGTGCCGCGAAGCGGGCCTTAGCCTGTCGGTAGATGCCATCGGCAACCTGTTCGCCCGCCGTGCCGGCAGTGATCCGCATGCCGCCCCGGTCATGATGGGCAGCCACCTCGACACCCAGCCCGAAGGGGGCCGTTTCGATGGCGTCTATGGCGTGCTGGCCGGCCTGGAGGTGGTGCGCCGCCTGAACGACCTGGACATCCACACCCGCAAGCCGCTGGAAATTGCCGTCTGGACCAACGAGGAGGGTGCGCGCTTCACCCCGGCCATGTTCGGCTCGGCGGTGTTCACCGGCAGCCTCCCACTGGCCGAGGCGCTGGCCATCCGCGATGCCGATGGCATCAGCGTCGCCGACGAACTGCACCGCACCGGGTACGCCGGCCAACGCCCGCTGGGCGGCGAGGTGGATGCCTATTTCGAGGCGCATATTGAACAAGGTCCGATCCTTGAAGACAACGCCAAGGCCATTGGCGTGGTCAGTGGTGGCCAGGCCATCCGCTGGCTGGACGTGACGGTAGAGGGCATGGCAGCACACGCCGGCACCACGCCGATGCCGCTGCGCAAGGATGCGCTGTATGGCACCGCGCGGATGATCCAGTCGGTCGAACAACTCGCAGCAGACTTTGCCCCCGAAGGCCTGACCACCGTAGGTGAGCTGTCTATTGCCAAGTCCTCGCGCAACACCATTCCCGGCCTGCTGCAGTTCACGGTCGACCTGCGCCACCCCCGCGACGACGCCATCGAAGCCATGGAGCGCGAGCTGACCCTGAAGCTGCAAGCCATCGCCAGCCAGCGCGGCCTGCAGGTGCGTATCGAGCGCCACTGGGTGAGCCCGGCGACCCCGTTCGATGCCGACTGCGTGGCTGCCGTGCAGCAAGCGGTGGACGGCCTTGGTTATGCGCAGCAATCGATTGTCAGCGGGGCGGGTCACGATGCCATCCTGTTGGCGCGATACTGCCCGACGGCGATGGTGTTCATCCCCTGCGTCGGTGGACTGAGCCACAACGAGGCTGAGGACGTGCTGCCTGATGATGCCCGACAGGGCGCTGATGTACTGCTGAACGCTGTGCTGGCACGGGCGGGGTGTCTCAAACAGGGAGATGACTGATGTGTGCAGCTTTAGGGGCGGCAGCTGTGGTGTAGCTGCCGCCCCTGAACTGCGGTTTTCGAGTTTTTGGTAGGGGCAATGAGCAAATGTATTTGTGAATAAGTCCGCAACGCTAGAATTCGACTTAGGCTGTCAACTTTGATTAAAAGTGTACTTATTCTCGAGCATGAATTTTGGTGCACTCCATTTTGGACCTTTCACATATCCGCCGGCTTTTTGTTCAATCAAGCCGTCGCTCGTCATTTTTCTGGTCAGTTCGATGAGGGCCATGCAGTCACCTAGGTGAATCCAATTGTTCTGGGTATAAAGCCTGTCTATGTGCGGGTGGGATATGCCAGTACCTCTGGTGAGAAATAAAATCACATCCGTAGGGGATTCGTTTTTAACTACGTCGTGGATCGTGTTCATGGATTTTCCCGCTCAAGTTGGATTGCATCTGCTTCTAGAGCTTCCGTTGTATACAATAGCGCGGCATCTGATCCAAGCTGATAGTCTTCTAAAGTGGCCGCGTGAGTATTGTTCCAAGCCTCGCCACGATCAGTTGGTAAAATTTTATCAGCAATGCCAAGGGCGCGGAAGCGCTCAAGCTCCCTTATTTCATGTGTGAAAAATCGCTTGTCGATGTCGGTTGTTTGTAGGGTGCCCTGTAGGATTTTCTCAAGTCTATCGATCATGACTTTGTTTGCATCCGAAGGTAGAAAGCGACTCACGTGTAGTTTGACTAACTCGACGCCGTCTGCTGTGATCCGGGCCTCTCTCCAATCCAGTCGTTCGATTGCTCCCCCGGCTTTTTCCGGGTTATAGGGACGTCCGCTGTAAATCCCTATGGTTGTAGCGCCGGGATAGGGAGAATTGAAAACTACGTACAGTGGCGGTAGGCCAGACTCTGGCGGGAAGCAGTAGATGCAGTCTTTGTAATTTGGTGGCTCATGGGCAGGGAGTGGTGTCGCTTCTGTCCATGCTCGTCTGAGGTTAACACCTTCATAGGGATCAGAGGGTATCGGGATACTGGGGGTTGTAGTTGATGATCCACTTTCGGTGTGAATGGGAAAACTAAGCCTGATTGGGAAGTCACTCGATGGGATCGATGTGTAGCTATTGCTTTCTTTGTCCATTATCAGAGGGCGTACGGGTACCTCTTTTTCCGCATGGGTAGCATTTGCTTTATCCGTAAGTGTATACGTGTCGAGATTGGCATGAATCCGGAACGGGGATTCGAAAGTCCCATGTTTAAGCGCGATGTCATGAATGTTGTCAGGTAGCTCAGGAATGAGTAGTTCAGCAGGCATGCTCAGGGCTGATTCATGGTACAAATCTGCGTTGCCTAGTTCTGCTGAATAAAAAAATACCCCAATACCCAGTCTGAAAACTGGGGTGGCAGTAAGGCCAAGCCTTTTGAGGGTCTGTATTCCGCCCAGGAGGGCGCTTTGCAGGCTTTCGGTTGTTGATAGTGGGGTTAGTGTTGAGCTCAGTTGAATTGTGGTGTTAAGGCTTAAGGTGATGGATTTGCTGCTGGTGTCTCTGGAATGGTTTTCTCGTAATGTTTTTATTGCTTCAGGGTGGAACTCTTCGAATTCATTTCGGATTTTCTCAAGGCAGCGTCTTAGCACTATTTCAATTTGCGCGGCGGTAGCGGCACTCATTAAATAATACAGTTCTTCCTCAAGCCAATAGAAATTCTGTCCGTCCTCGACTAATTCGTTTGCAATGTTTTCAACATTCAGGGCTATGTCATCGATGCTTGTGGTATAGAGGTGTGTTGCCATATATCTATTGAGCGAGTGAGGTATTTTTTTGTCGATTTCATTATAAAGAAAGAGGAGGAATTTCTTTTTGGCATAGTCATGGTTTGTCAGGTCTGGGTGTAAATGCTTTATGCTTAAATAGTTTTTGGTTAAATACGTTTCCAGTCCAGGGGTGTCGGCTGGGCGGGTGGCCTCGATTTCCTTTATTAGATTCATTGCAATGCGTGCTGCGTTGATACGAAGCGCTTCTGTCGATAGCGAGGCTATGTTGGGCGGTACTATAGGCAGTGTGCATGGGCTGTCCCATGAAAGGATATTTTCTAAGTCATAGCTGAAAGGTTCGGCTGAGTATATTTTTTGCAGTTCAGCGCTCGTTAACGTTTTTCGAGAGGTCACGTCTATTTCCAGTGAGGCGGATTTGAGACGGGAAGTATTGGAGAGCTTGTAGTAGAGGCTGCAGATGGAATTGATTCAGGGCTGCCGGGCGCGTTAGAGCCTGTAGCTACGAGGCGCAGGTACAGGAAAGTGACTGGGGCAAGAGCGGGTTTGAACTGTGTGATCAACAAAATTAAGAAGAAGTGTTATGCCAGAGCGCCAAGTGCCAGGGATACTTAGGCTCTGTACGAAATCCCGAGAAACCAAATCGTCGCTCCTCTAGCGCTGAGATTTTGTAGAGTCACGCGCCATTAACGGAAAGGAATTCTGTGATGGTAAGGCGCTACGAACTCACGGACGAGGCCTGGGATGTGGTCTCCGATCTCTTCATCGAAACCCATGGCCGAGGCCGGCCCCGACTGAGCGACCGGCTGATGCTCGATGGCGTGCTGTGGGTGCTCTGCTCAGGTGCTGCATGGCGAGATATGCCAGAGCGCTTCGGCCCATGGTCAACGGTGTATCAACGGTTTCGGGGCTGGCGAAACCAAGACTTTCGAGCAGATGCTCAAACGTCTGCACCTGCGACTGAATGAGCAGGGCTTGATCGATCTGCAAACCTGGATGATCGACTCAACCGCAGTACGCGCAACCCGAGCCTCATCTGGCGCCGGGAAAAAAGGGGGCCTGACGAGCCTGCCGATCATGCTCTAGGCCGCAGTCGCGGTGGTCTGACAACCAAAATCCACATGCTCTGCGACGCCAACGGAACACCGCTGCGCTTTCTCCTCTCCGGCGGTCAAGCCAGTGACATCAGCTACGCACAACCACTATTGGACAAGGTCAGCATTGCATCGAGCCAACGTGGCCGCCCGCGCAAGCGCTGCAAATGGCTGCTCGCCGACAAGGGCTACGACGCCGAAGCGCTACGCCGCTACTGCGACCAATATCGAATGCAACCCGTCATCCAGCTGCGCTCGATGAAGCGCAAGCCCAAGCCTGGCTTACCAAGACTGTTTGACCGGCCAAAATACCGACAGCGCAACATCATCGAGCGCATGTTCAGCTGGCTGAAAGAGAACCGCCGGATCGTGACCCGCTTCGACAAGCTCGCGAAAAGTTATGCCGCCATGGTCTCACTGGCTTGCTCCATGCGGTGTTTGCGGTACAGAGCCTAGGGGCGAGAGGAGCAAGCGTGAAGAGGGTGATGGAGCTTATAAGTGCATGCCACGACGTCTTCAGGGTCTGTGAGATCGAGCGCCGCGCGGGCGGCGCTCGATCTCACAGACCCTGAAAATGTCGTGGCGAACTACATCCCACCCCGTCGCACATGCTTGACGAACACCTTCTCCAGCAACTCCCACATCGCCGGGTCCGTGCTGAACGCCACATTGAAGCGCATCCACCCGGTCGCTTTGGCATCGACCATGAACAACTGCCCAGGCCCAAGCATGATGCCTTTCTCCAGCGCATCATCCAGCAACGCAGCGCTGTCCGGAATCGCCGGGTGGCGGGTCCAGATGTACATGCCTTCATCCGATTCGGTGAACAGCTCGAAGCCCAATCGATGCAGATGCCGGCCAACTTCCTGATGCGCTTCGGCCAGCCGCTGGCGCAGGCGCTTGAGGTGCTTGCGCCAGCGGCCGTCGATGATCGCGGCGTACACCACACGCTCCATCACCTGCGAGGTGGTCAGGCCTGAGCGCATTTTCAGGTGCAGCAGTTTCTGCATCAGCTCCGGGTTGGCCAGCATGTAGCCGACCCGCACATTGGGCGAGATGCTCTTGGAGTAGCTGCCCACGTACACCACCTGCTGCAGGTGGTCGAGGCTGGCCAGGCATGGTTGCGGCTCGGCGACCATGTCGGCGTACAGGTTGTTCTCCACCAGGCGGAAGCCGTGCTGGCTGGCCAGCTGCAGCAGGCGATGCAACTGCGGCAGCGGTGTGCGTGAGCAGGTGGGGCTGTGCAGGTGCGGCTGGGTGAAGAACGCCGTCGGGCGGTGGTGGGTGAGCAACTGTTCCAGCTGGTTCAGGTCGTAGCCGGCCGGGGTGCGTGGCACGCCGACCAGCGTCGCACCCTGGGTACGCAGGATGCTCATCAGGTTGGGGTAGCCGGGGTCGTCCACCAGCACCACATCGCCTGGGCGCACCAGGGTGCGTGCGGCCAGATCCAGGGCCTGGCTGGCGCCGTGGGTGAGCATCAGCTGCGCCGGGTTGGCGACGATGGAAAGCTCTTGCTGCAGATTCTGCGCAGTCAGCGAACGCAGCTCCATCAGGCCCATGGGGTCGCCGTAGCCCGACAGTTCCAGCGGGCTACCCGCCACCTGGCGCAGCCCCCGACGCAGGCCTTCTTCGTACATCCAGTCGTTAGGCAGCCAGCCGCACCCCGGTTTGTAGGGCAACTGGCGGATCTCGAAGATCTGCTGCAGGTACCACTCGGAGTTGAACGTTGGTCGACTGGCGTCGGCCTCGGTATTGTGCCGTTCCAGTAGTTCGCCCGCCGCACGGTTGACGAAGAACCCCGCATTGCCACGGCTCACCAGCAGCCCCTGGGCGACCAGGCGATCATAGGCCTCGACCACGGTGAAAGTACTCACCGAATAGCTCGCGGCAAAGGCGCGGATAGACGGCACCTTGGCGCCCGGCTTCAGGGTCTGGTTGTCGATCAACTCGCGCAACCCGTCGATGATCTGGTTGACCAGCGGGGTGGAGGAGTCTGGATGTAATTCGAACATTCGGGGCCTTCAGGGTGCGTATCGCCTGGCGTCTGCAGGGTGTACTGCAAGGGCGACCTGTACAGTGCAGTGCGAGATTCATGCCACTGTGCATGGCTCTCTGCGTCGGACATTTTTACATTAGGTGTCGGATATCGCCACATAAAGCATGTTCAGTTCGCTCCAGGCAGTCGTCCTGGGGCGCGTCAGCAGGCCGCCATGGAGGGCCTGCGTGTGTTCGTTCACACCATCCTGCCCGCATTAGCACTGATGTACAGGTGAAGCCGCCAGCCATCGGGGTTTCACGGTTTTCCTTGGATAAAAAGAAGCACGGGGTACACAACTGATGGACGCAACATCCACAACCACCACCGCGAAAAGCGGGCACGAGAGCAAGCTCAGTGCCTCGCTGAAGTCGCGCCACCTGACGATGATGTCGATCGCCGGGGTAATTGGCGGCGCCTTGTTCGTCGGTTCCGGCAGCGTGATCCACAGCGCAGGCCCAGCCGCTGTCCTGGCCTACCTGGCGGGCGGCATCCTGGTGGTGCTGATCATGCGCATGCTGGGTGAAATGGCGACTTCCTCGCCAGACACCGGCTCGTTCTCCACCTACGCCGACCGCGCCATTGGCCGCTGGGCCGGTTTCACCATCGGCTGGCTGTACTGGTGGTACTGGGTCATCCTCATGGCCTGGGAAGCCTATGTGGCGGGCAAGATCCTGCATGGCTTCTTCCCCGACGTTAGCGTCAATGTGTTCGTGCTGGCCACGACCCTGCTGCTGATCACCGTCAACTTCTTCAACGTCAAGCACTACGGTGAGTTCGAGTTCTGGTTCGCCTTGATCAAGGTGATCGCGATCGTCTGCTTCCTGATCGTGTGTACCGCTGCCGTGATGAACGTGTGGCAGTTCGGTGAAGTGCGTGGCATCAGCCACCTCACCGCCGAAGGCTTCATGCCCAATGGCATCACCACCGTGATCGGTGCGCTGCTAGGGGTGATGTTCGCCTTCCTGGGCGCCGAAATCGTCACCATCGCAGCTTCCGAAGCCAAAGACCCGGCCGCGCAGATCGTCAAGGCCACCAACTCGGTGGTATGGCGTGTGTGCCTGTTCTACGTCGGTTCGATCTTCCTGATCGTCTGCCTGGTACCGTGGAACGACCCGCACCTGGGCGTTTCCGGCTATGGCGCCTATCGCCGTACCCTGGAACTGCTGGGCGTGCCGTATGCCGAGCTGCTGATGAACTTCGTGGTGCTGACTTCGGTGAGCAGCTGCCTGATCTCGGGTCACTACACCGCTTCGCGCATGCTGTTCTCCCTGGCTCAGCGCGGCGATGCGCCGTCGTTCTTCAAGATCACCCGTGCCGGCACCGGAGTACCGGTGTACGCGATCATGGGCTCGTGCGCCGTGGCCGTGGTGTGTGCGCTGATCAACTTCAGCGAGACCCTGCGCCCGAAAGACGTGCTGGATACCTTGATGAACACCACGGGCATGATCGCCCTGCTGGTGTACCTGGTGATTGCCTTCTCGCAACTGCGCATGCGCCGCAAGCTGATTGCCGAAGGCAAGGAAGTGCGCCTGAAGATGTGGCTGTTCCCGTGGCTGACCTACCTGGTGATCGCGTTCATCGTGGCCGCCCTGGTAACCATGGCCTTCATGCCTGACTACCAGATCCTGGTGATCTCCACCGGTATCGCGGCGGCAGTCGTGGTGGCAATGGGTGTGGTGCACCAGATCCGCTCTGGCAGCAGCAAGCAGCACTAAGCGTCACTCGTGTCTGGAAACGGCCGGCTCCTTTGGGGACCCGGCCGTTTCGCGTTGTTGGGCCTGGGCTTTTTCTGCGGGCATGTGGAAGCGCTGGTTCATCCACGGCGAGCCGAGCAGGGCGGCGGCGGCGATCAAGGCGAGGATGGCGAGGGCGATGTAGGTCTTCATGGGCATGCGCATAAATGGACTGACTTCACGTATAGGTGGTCAGTTCCGGCGATGAGGCCATGGAGACAAACACAGGTTTGTGCCCCTACAATGCGAAGCATTATCACTTGGCGCCGGCCCTCCATGTCTAACACACCGCCCAACCAGGAACTGCTCGACGCGCTGGCGTTGCACTATGACGACCTGGTTCGCTACATCCGCCAGCGCTTTCGCGACCGCCATTTTGCCCGCGACCTGGTGCACGACGTCTACCTGCAGATTCTCGACAAGCCACCCCGCCACCGCATTTCGCTGCCGCTGGCATTTCTGCGCAAGGTCACCTTCAACCGGGCCATCGACCGGGTGCGCGCCGAATCGCTGCGTGCGGCTCACCTGGCTGCCGCGAGCCATGACGAACCCGCCCTGGACAGTTGGGACGGTGCCCGCGAGCTGGATTTCGAGCAACAGCTGCATGCCCTGCTGGCGATTATCGAAGCCCTGCCGGCACGTCAGCGCCAGGTGTTCCTGCTGCACCGCATCCATGGCATGGCTCAGCGTGACATTGCCGCCGAGCTGGAGATTTCGGTCAACATGGTCACCCAGCACTTCAATCGTGCATTGCGTACCATCGCCAGCCGCTGGGAACCGGCCCGGCGCCTGCATGGCGAGGCGCGGGCATGAGCCAGGGCAAGCGTGAAAGCAAGGCCCAGGCCGACCCGTTGGAGGCGTTCAGCGAAGCCCTGCGTGAGCGGGTGGCGTCCCGCGAGGCGTTGCTCGCCGAAGGCAAAGCCATGACCGCACGCCGGCGCAAGGCCGGCAAGGCGGCCAAGGCCAGCCTGCTGTCGTTGCTGGTGGCGGGCAGCCTGTGGTGGCTAGACCCTGCCTGGCATACCGAGCAGGTGCGGGTGGCCGTGGGCGCGCAGCGCGGGCTGGTGCTGGCGGACGGCAGCCAGGTGCTGCTGGATTCGGGTAGCCGGCTGCAGATTGAACGGCACCTGCGCAGCCGGCAGCTGGAACTGTTCGAAGGGCTGGCGCGGTTTACCGTAGTGCATGCCGATGCGCCGTTCATTGTGCGCAGCCAGGGCGTGCGGGTGCGTGATATCGGTACGGTGTTCGACGTGCGCAGCGATGTGCGTGGCGTGCGGGTAGGGGTGCTCGAGGGGGCGGTCGAGGTCGGCATTGGGCACGGCGCTGTGCAGCCACTGCGGGCCGGGCAGCAACTGCTTGCTGCTGCTGGCGAGTTGGGCGAGGTGCAGGCCGTGGCGTCAGGTGCGATGGAGACCTGGCGCAGCTCGGTGTTGCGTTTTGACGGCACACCGTTGCGCGATGCGATTGTGGATTTGCAGCGTTACAGCGAGGTGCCATTGCGGCTGGCGGATGAACGTACCGGTGGTTTGCGCTTGTCGGGTGAGTTCGACAGCCGGCAGGTGCGGGCACTGCTGGAGCAGTTGCCAGCGGTGTTGCCTGTGACGGTGGTGCGCGCGGCTGATGGGGGCTTGGTCATTGGCCGGGTTGATTGATCGCCTGCACCGGCGTTTTCGCGGGCAAGCCCGCGAAAGGGCCATAACAGGCAACCAATAATTATTTTCATTGGCACATCAACATTCTCCCAAGGCCAGCCGCCATCCCCATGAAGTCACTTGAATCGTATGGGGAACACATGGGTTACCACCTTTCACCGCTGACGCTGCTGGCTGCCAGCCTGCTGACCTGCGCCACCGTCCAGGCGCAGGATGCCACCTTCGGCCTGGACATCCCGGCCCAACGCCTGGACCGCTCGCTAAACGCCCTGGCCCAGCAGACCGGCACCCGCATCCTGTTTTCCACGGATGCTGCCGAGGGCCGTCAGGCGGCGGCCGTGCAAGGGCGCATGAGCGTTGCCCAGGCCTTGCAACAGCTGCTCGCCGGCTCTGGTCTGCAGCTGCAGCGGGCGGGGGAGGGTTACCTGATCGGCGCGCCGGCCAGCGGCATGGCGCTGGAACTGGGCGCTATCACCATCGACAGCCAGCGTTATGGCAACACCACCGACGGCACCGGTGCCTACACCTTGGGCACTACGCGCGCCGGTACAGGGCTTGACCTGTCGCCACGGGAAACGCCGCAGTCGATCAGCGTGGTCACCCGCCAGCGCATGGACGACCAGGGCCTGAACGACCTCACCGAAGTGCTGCAGCAAACCCCGGGCCTGTCGGTCCAAAGCCTGGGCAGTGAGCGGTTCAACATCTACTCGCGTGGCTATTCGGTAGACAACTACCAGTTCGACGGCATTCCCACCACCCTCGATATCGTTAGCCAGGTGTCGGCGCAAAGCCTGGCCGACATGGCTATCTATGATCATGTGGAGGTGCTGCGCGGTGCCACCGGCCTGCTGACTGGCGCAGGTGACCCTTCTGCCACCATCAACCTGGTGCGCAAGCGGCCCACTGCCGAGTTCAAGGGGCATGTCAGCGCTGGGCTGGGGTCGTGGAACAAGTACCGCACCGAGGTCGACCTGTCCGGGCCGTTGACCCCCACCGGCAATGTGCGCGGGCGCATGGTTGCCGCCTACCAGCAGAACGACAGCTTCGTCGACCACTACCACCAGGAAAAGCAGGTGTTGTACGGCATCCTTGAGGCCGACCTGAGCGACACCACCTTGCTCACCGTGGGCGCCGACTATCAGCGCAACCGGCCAGAGGGCTCGTCCTCGGTGGCGTTCCCGCTGTTCTACAGCAATGGTGAGCAAACCGACTTTTCCCGCTCCACCAATAGCGCCGCGCGCTGGAGCAGCAACCCCCAGGACGCACTGAACACGTTCGCCAGCCTCGAACAGAAACTGGGCCACGACTGGAGCCTGCGGCTGGCAGTGAACCAGATGTACATCAACCGCGACGACTACAGCTTGGCCACCGCCAGCTGGGGCTTCCCCGACAAGCAGACCGGCGAGGGCGTGCGCCTGTACGGCGGTGCCGGCAGCACCTGGCAGAAGCAGGTGGGCGTGGATGCCCAGCTCAAGGGGCCATTCGAGGCATTCGGCCGCCAGCATGACCTGGTGCTGGGCTACAATTTCTCCCGTTACCAGAACCACCACGACCCGTTGCGCGGCACCGCGATCGAAGGCACCCGGGTCAACTTCTACGACTGGGACAACTACACCACCAAGCCCAACACCGGTAATGGCAAGCTGTACGACGGTGACACCAGCATCTACCAGAGCGGTACCTACCTGGCCACACGCCTGCGGCCTACCGATGAACTCTCGATCATTCTGGGCGCCCGGGTCAGTAACTACCGCTACCGCTACGACCTCAGCACGCAGCCGAACAAGATCCCGGGTAACCGTGAAAGCGGCGTCGTCACGCCCTATGCCGGTGTGGTCTACGCCCTGAACGACATTCATTCGGTCTATGCCAGCTACACCAGTATCTTCAAGCCGCAGACGGTCCGTGATGCCAGCGGCGCGACGCTGGCGCCACGCGAAGGCGACAACTACGAAGTCGGCCTGAAAAGCGAGTATTTTGACGGGCGCCTGCAAACCAGCATCGCTGCGTTCGAGATCAAGCAGGACAACCTGGCGGTGGTCGACCCAGGCAGAGTTGTACCGGGTACCACCACGGCGGCCTATGAAGCGATTTCCGGTGCGACTACGCGCGGCTTCGAAGTGGAAGCCAGCGGTGAGTTGCAGCCGGGCTGGAACCTCAGCGCCAGCTACAACCACAGCATCATCAAGGATGCCGACGGCGAGCGCATCAACACGGTGTTTCCGGCCAACATGGTCAAGCTGTGGACCACCTACCGCCTGCCGGGCGAGCTGGACCGCCTGACCGTGGGTGGTGGCATGAACTGGCAGAGCGGCACGCACTTCACTGCCGCGCCTGCCGAGCTTGGCACCGTCAAGGCCAAGCAAGGGCAGTTCGCCGTGTTCAACCTGATGGGCCGTTATCAGATCACTGACCAGCTTTCCACCACGCTGAACGTCAACAACCTGTTCGACAAGAAGTACCTCAGTGCGCTGGATACCACGTTCTACAGTGGCTATTACGGCGAGCCACGCAACGTCATGGTGATCACACGCTGGGATTTCTGAAAACGGGTCACGGCCTCATCGCCGGCAAGCCAGCTCCCACAAGGGCCTCATCGCCTTCAAGTGTTGCACTGTCCCTGTGGGAGCTGGCTTGCCGGCGATAGGGCCCTCACAGTCGACAGATGGCATATGCTAGGCACATTGCCCGCCCAAAAGGAGCCCCACATGGCCTGGTCCGCCAACCAGTATTCCCTGTTCGAAGACGAACGCACCCGCGCGGTGCGCGACCTGCTCGCCGCCATCCCGCCACGCCCGGTGCGCCATGCCACCGACCTGGGCTGCGGTCCGGGCAACTCCACCGAGGTGCTGCTGCAGCGCTACCCCGATGCCCAGGTGACGGCACTGGACAGCGACCCGGACATGATCGACAAGGCCCGCGAACGCAAGCGGCTGTGCATCCCACGGGTACGCACGGCCATTGCCGACATTGCCGGCTGGTCCGCCCCAGAGCCGCAGGACCTGATCCTGGCCAATGCCTCGCTGCAATGGGTACCTGACCACGCGGTGCTGTACCCGCACCTGGTGCGCCAGTTGAGTGAAGGCGCGAGCCTGGCCGTGCAGACCCCCGACAACCTTGACGAACCGGCCCATCGGCAGTTGCGCGAGATTGCCAGCCAAGGCCCTTGGGCGGCGAAATTCGCCGATTTCCAGTTGCCGCCACGGCACGGTGCGGCGTTCTACTACGACCTGCTCAGCCCGCTATGTGCGCGGGTGGATGTGTGGCGCACCACCTATCACCACCCTTTGGTGGGCGGTGCCGAAGCGGTGGTGGAGTGGTTCAAGGGTTCGGCGTTGCGGCCTTACCTGGCCAGGCTTGGCGAGCAGGAGAAGGCCGACTTCCTGCAGATGTACCTGCAGGCCATGCAGCGCGACTACCCGCCGGCCACCGATGGCAAGGTGCTGTTACCGTTCCCGCGGTTGTTCGTGATCGCTACCCGTTAGGCCGGCGCCAGCGCCAGGCCACGTAGCTGTAGATGCCCAGGTTGAGCAGCAGCACGATGCTGCCCAACAGCAATTGAGTGTGCGCTGTCAGCCCGGCGGGGTAGATCAGTGGCCAGATGTAGTGCTCGACAAAGCCGCCCTGGTAGCCTGCGCCCCCGGCTGCGCTGCGCATGCGGTTTTCCCAGGTGGTGAGCGGGCAGCCCAGGTGCAGGCACTCCACCGCCAGGCCCCAGGCCAGGGCCGGCAAGTGGATGAACAGGGCAGGGCGCCACTTGAGCACCAGCAGGCCGCCGAACAGCACCAGCAGGATGAAGGCCAGGTGCAGCAGGACCAGGGTGTCGGCGGCAAAGCGGTAGAGCATGGATGGTATGCCGGGGGGGGAGGTTATCCCAGCATAGTCGGGTTACCTGCACTGGCCTCTTCGCAGCACAAGGCTGTTCCTGCAGCTAATCGCATTCCTCTGTAGGAGCAGCCTTGTGCTGCGAAAGGGCCGGTACCGGCTTACAACCCTTCCTCGACCACCTGCAAAAAGGTCGCCACGACACGCCGCGTACGCTGCTCGCTCAGGCAGACCAGCGTCTCGGTCAAATGCCGCTGACAATCCACGATCGGCAACGCACACACCCGCGCATCGGCGCCAAACTCCGCCGCTGACACCACGCCCACGCCAATCCCCACCACCACCGCTTCCCGCGCCGCCTCGCGGCCTTCCACCTGGATCGCCGGGCGAATCCGCAAACCCGCGCGTTGCATCTCTTCTTCCAGCGTCTGTCGCGTCACCGAGCCGGGCTCGCGCAGCACCAGTGGCATGTCATCAAGGTCTGCCAGGCTGATCGAGCCACGGCTGGCCCAGGGGTGATGGTGAGACACAAACGCCACCATCGGGTCGCGGCGCAGCCGCAGGCAATGCAGGCGTTCATCGTCGACATCCCGCCCGAGCAGGGCCAGGTCGGCCTGATAGCTGAACAGCCGCGCAAGCGATTCGTCGGTATTGCCCGTTTCGATCTTCACCTGGATGCCAGGGTAGCGCTGGCAGAAGCGGGCAACCTGCGGCAGCACGTGCACCGGGGCATCCACTGCCAGCACCAGGCTGCCGGTGTGCAGCGCGCGTGAATCGTGCAGCAGCTCCTGCGCCTCGGCCTCGCAGGCGAACAGGCGCTGGCTGATGCCCAGCAGGCGCTCGCCAAGGTCGGTGAGCTGCACCGAACGCTTGTTGCGGTGGAACAGCAATACGCCGAAGCGCTCCTCCAGTTTGCGCACCTGGTCCGACACCGCTGGCTGGGTCAGGAACAGCTTTTGCGCAGCGCGGGTAAAGCTGCCGTGCACGGCCACCGCATGGAAGGCTTTGAGTTGTGCGTGGGAAACCGACATGGCTGACCTCATTAACAAGCTTGGCTTATGTGTGTAATACGATAAATCGATTTTATTTATCTTAGCGCAACTGTTTCCATAGATTTCAGCCCGGTGCCGGCATCACGAATGCCGCCAGGGCCCTGGTGCCCACACGGCGCCACCTGACCCGATGACAGCCTCGTCATCGCTGTGCGTAACACAAGAACAAGACAGGCGTTTCTTCACATTCTGCCGGCACACTTGAGCAAGAGGTCAGACACACATGAATCAATCCCTAGCCGCGTTCAAACGCTGGCGCATCCAGATTTTCGCCATCACCTGGCTGGCCTACGCCGCCTTCTACTTCACCCGCAAAGCCTTCTCGGTCGCCAAGCTGGGCATCGCTGAAGACCCAAGCTTCATGCTCGACAAGGCCGCCATGGCCAACCTCGACGCCATCTACCTGGCCGCCTACGCCGTGGGCCAGTTCACCTGGGGCATGCTCGCCGACCGCTTCGGCCCGCGGGTGGTGGTGCTTGGCGGGTTGCTGATTTCTGCTGTGGCAGCGGTGGTGATGGGCAGCTACGCCACCTTCCCGATCTTTGCCACCTGCATGCTGGTGCAGGGCCTGGCGCAGTCCACCGGCTGGGCCGGTTTGTGCAAGAACATCGGCAGCTTCTTCCCGGCCTCGCAGCGTGGGCGGGTACTGGGCCTGTGGAGTTCCTGCTATGCCTTCGGCGGCCTGGTGGCCTCACCGTTCGCGGGGTGGTGGGCCTATACCCTGGTGGGTACCTGGCACGCAGCGTTCTTCTCCAGTGCCGCCGTGGTGGCTTTGGTGGCCGTGCTGTTCTTCTTCCTGCAGCGCAACAAGCCTGAGGATGTCGGCCTGCCGGCGGTGGAGCCCGAGCCGCAGAGCATGGCCCCGGCCGACAACCTGTGCAGCGTGTGGGCGCCGCTGAGGGAGATCCTGCGCAACCGCACGGTGCTGACTTTGGGGCTTGCGTACTTCCTGTTGAAGCCGGCGCGCTACGCCATCCTGCTGTGGGGGCCGGTGATCGTGTTCGAGCAGATGCCTTCAGTAGGCAAGGTCGGCGCGGCAATCATCCCGACCGCCTTCGAGCTGGCGGGGTTGCTTGGTCCGATCATGATCGGCCTGGCCTCCGACAAACTGTTCGGCGCCCGGCGCATGCCGGCCTGCGTGATCAGCCTGGTGCTGCTGACCATGACCCTGGCGGCGTTCATGGCGGCCATGCACACCGGTAGCGTGATGCTGGTGGTGGCCTTGCTGTTCGTCATGGGCCTGACCCTGTACGGGCCTGACTCAATGATCAGCGGCGCCGCTGCCATCGACTTCGGTACCGCCAAGGCCGGTGCCACTGCCGCCGGCTTCGTCAATGGTTGCGGCTCGGTGGGGGCGGTGCTGGGTGGGCTGCTACCGGGGTACTTCGACGGCGTCACGGTGTTCATCGTGTTCGCTGGCTGCGCGCTGTTCTCGGCGCTGGTGCTGCTGCCGCACTGGAACAGCCGCCCGGCCAGCAGTGTGCAAAGCAACGACGTGGCACCGAATACCAGCATGGCAATCAAGCCACTGCGTACCTGAAAGGAAAGCGAGCGAATGAGACCCTTCTGGCTGCAACAGGCCCTGGATTCCACGCAGGAGGCGGTGTGCCCGCCGCTGCAAGGCGATGCCCGCTGCGATGTGTGCATTGTCGGCGGCGGCTACACCGGCCTGTGGACCGCATTGATGCTCAAGGAGGCGGTGCCGGCACTGGATGTGTTGCTGATCGAAGCCGACATCTGCGGCGCCGGTGCCAGTGGCCGCAATGGTGGCTGCGCGTTGTCCTGGTCGGCCAAGTACTTCACCCTGGAGCGCCTGTTCGGCATGGCCGAGGCGGTGCGCCTGGTACGCGAGTCGGAGCGCAGCATCGGGGACATCGGGGCGTTCTGCGGGGCCAACGGCATCGACTGTGACTACCGCCTGGACGGCACGCTGTACACCGCCACCAACGCTGCCCAGGTCGGCGCCACGGACGGGGTGATCGCTGCGCTGGAGCAGAAGGGCATCAATTCGTTCCGCCGCCTGCCCTTGGAACAGGTGCAGCGTCTGGCGGGTTCGGCGCGGCATCTGGAGGGCTGGTTCTCGCCGGCGGCAGCCACGGTGCAGCCGGGCAAGCTGGTGCGCGGCCTGCGTCGGGTGGCCTTGCAGCGCGGTGTGCGCATTCATGAAGGTACCGCCATGACCGGCCTGGAGCACGGCGCCTCGGTGCAGGTGCGCACCGCTCGTGGAACCGTTCGTGCCGATCGCGTGGTGCTGGGCCTCAATGCCTGGATGGCGCGGGCTTTTCCGCAGTTCGAGCGCAGCGTGGCGATCGTTTCCAGCGACATGGTCATTACCGAACCGTGCCCCGAACTGCTAAGCCAGATCGGTCTGGACAGCGGCATCAGCGTGCTCGACTCGCGTATTTTCGTGCACTACTACCACAACACCTCTGATGGCCGGCTGATGCTCGGCAAGGGCGGCAACACCTTTGCCTATGGCGGGCGCATGCTGCCGGTATTCGACCAGCCGTCGCCGTACCGGCCATTGCTGGGCGAAACCGTTGGCGAGTTTTTCCCGACCTTGGCCGAGGTGCCACTGGCGGCCAGCTGGAACGGGCCGTCGGACCGCTCGGTGACCGGCTTGCCGTTCTTTGGTCGCCTGGACGGGCAGGGCAACGTGTTCTATGGCTTTGGATACTCCGGCAGCGGCGTTGGCCCGTGTCATATGGGGGGGCAGATTCTTTCGTCGCTGGCGCTGGGGCTGGATAACCCGTGGACCCGTTCGCCGCTGGTCAAGGGGCCGCTGGGGCTGTTCCCGCCCGAACCGATCCGCTACCTGGGCTCGCTGATGGTGCGCAATGCCATCCGCCGCAAGGAGCGTGCAGAGGACCAAGGTTTGCGACCGCGTCGGCTGGACGTGCGCCTGGCACGGTTTGCGGCGGCGGCGGGCAAAGCCGATAAAGGCTGATGAGATTTCTTGTCGATCCCATGCTTGAGGGCGTATAAAATGCACCCACTTTTGGCCGGTCGCTTCCTGAACCGGCCGCTGAAACAAGAGAGTCGACATGGGCGCACAGTGGAAAGCCAAACATAGAGAAACAGCGGCCAATGCCAAAGGCAAGGTCATGGGCAAGCTGTCCAAGGAAATCCAGATCGCTGCCAAATCGGGCGCCGATCCCGACATGAACCCGCGCCTGCGCCTGGCGATCGTGCAGGCCAAGAAGGCTTCGATGACCCGTGAAACGCTGGAACGGGCGATTCGCAAGGGCGCTGGTCTGGACGGTGATACCGTGCAGTACTCGGCAGTCAGCTACGAAGGTTTCGCGCCGCATCAGGTACCGTTGATCGTCGAGTGCCTGACCGACAACGTCAACCGCACCGTCGCGCAAATCCGCGTGCTGTTCCGCAAGGGCCAGCTGGGCGCCAGCGGCTCGGTGGCCTGGGACTTCAACCACGTCGGCCTGATCGAAGCTACCCCGGAAGGTGACGCCGACCCGGAAATGGCCGCCATCGAAGCCGGCGCCCAGGACTTTGAAGAAGGTGAAGAAGAGGGCTCGACCCTGTTCATCACCGACACCACTGACCTGGATGCCGTGCAAAAGGCGTTGCCGGAGCATGGCTTTACCGTGACCTCGGCGAAGATCGGCTACACCCCGAAGAACCCGGTGAGCGCAGCCAGCCTGAGTGCTGAAGCACTGGCTGAGGTTGAAGCGTTCCTCGAAGCGATCGACGAGAACGATGACGTGCAAAACGTCTACGTCGGTCTGACCGCCTAAAAAAGCCGGGGCCGCGTTGCGGCCCATTCGCGACGCAAGGCCGCTCCCACAGGGGTTATGCACTCCTCTGTAGGAGCGGCCTTGTGCCGCGAAACGAGGGCAAAGCCCTCGCCTGCGGTCTGGAGCCGAACCCTTGATGAACCCCGCCTTCGCCTCCCTCAGCCTCGCCCACCTGCGCACCCTCGACCACCTGCTGCAGCTGAAAAACCTCAGCCACGCCGCCGAGCGCCTGGGCGTCAGCCAGTCGGCCTTGAGCCGCCAGCTGGCCCACCTGCGCGAAGCTTTCGACGACCCGTTGCTGGTTCGCCAAGGCCGCGGCTACGTACTCAGCGAATACGCTGAAGCGCTGGTCGAACCGCTACGCCAGGTTCTCGAAGAACTGCACGCCCTGCGCCAGCCCGCCGTATTCGACCCAGCCCGCTGTGAGCGCCGTTTCTGCCTGGCCGCTTCGGACTACGTGGCCGAGCACATGCTGCCGCTGCTGGTGGCCGCGCTGGAACATGAAGCCCCGGGTGTATCGCTGGAGTACCGTACCTGGCAGGCCGGCCAGTATGCGTTGCTGGCCAGCGGCGAAATCGACCTGGCAACCACCTTGTTCGACGAGTCGCCCCCCAACCTGCACGGGCGCTTGCTGGGTGAGGACCGTGCGGTGTGCCTGATACGCCACGACCACCCGCTGGCCGCCCACTCCGCGCTCAGCCAGGCCGATTACCTGGCGCACAAGCATGTGCGCATTTCCGGTGGTGGCGACAAGGACAGTTTCATCGACCGCCACCTGCGCGCCCAGGGCCTGCAGCGGCGGGTCAGCCTGGAAGTGCCGTTTTTTTCCGCCACCGTAAAGGTCATTGCCAACAGCCAGGCCGTGGCCACCGTACCCGAGCACATCGCCCGGCAATTGTGCCGCTTGCATGACCTGGCATGGCGGCCGTTGGGCTTTATCGACCACAGCCAGCGCTACTGGGTGGTGTGGCACCAGCGGCTGCAGGCTTCGGCGGAGCACCGCTGGCTGCGCAACCGGGTGTTCGAGCTGTGGCGTCAGTCGCAGTTCGGCGTGCAGGGTGGGCATGCGGGTTTGCCATAGCAGGTATGCGCGATGCGGGGTTATTCGCCGGGGGATAGGTGCCTAGACTGGGGGCATTGTGTTGTCTGTTCCGGCCTCTTCGCGGGTTTACCCGCGAAGAGGCCAGTACAGGCAGTGGATTACCCACAGGAGAGCCCTCGTGACCCCCGAGCAATTCCGCCAGTACGGCCACCAACTGATCGACCTGATTGCCGACTACCGCCAGACCGTCGGCGAACGCCCGGTCATGGCCCAGGTCGAGCCTGGCTACCTCAAGGCTGCCTTGCCAGGCACCGCTCCCCAGCAAGGTGAGCCCTTCGAAGCCATCCTCGACGACGTCAACCAGCTGGTCATGCCCGGCCTGTCCCATTGGCAGCACCCGGACTTCTACGGCTACTTCCCCTCCAACGGTACGCTGTCCTCGGTACTTGGCGACTTCCTCAGCACCGGCCTGGGCGTGCTGGGCCTGTCGTGGCAGTCCAGCCCGGCTCTGAGCGAGCTGGAAGAAACCACCCTCGACTGGCTGCGCCAGTTGCTCGGCCTGTCGGGCCAATGGAGCGGGGTGATCCAGGACACGGCCTCTACCAGCACCCTGGTGGCACTGATCAGCGCCCGCGAGCGCGCCAGCGACTACGCACTGGTGCGCGGTGGCTTGCAAGCCCAGGCCAAACCCCTGATCGTCTACGTTAGCGCCCACGCCCACAGCTCGGTGGACAAGGCCGCGTTGCTGGCCGGTTTTGGACGCGACAACATCCGCCTGATCCCCACTGACGAACACTACGCCCTGCGTCCGGAGGCGCTGCAGGCAGCCATCGAGCAGGACCTGGCAGCGGGCAACCAGCCATGCGCCGTGGTGGCCACCACCGGCACCACGACCACCACGGCGCTAGACCCGTTGCGCCCGATCGGCGAGATCGCCCAGGCCCATGGCCTGTGGCTGCATGTGGATTCGGCCATGGCCGGTTCGGCGATGATCCTGCCCGAGTGCCGCTGGATGTGGGACGGCATCGAGCTGGCCGATTCGGTAGTGGTCAATGCGCACAAGTGGCTGGGTGTGGCCTTCGACTGCTCGATCTACTACGTGCGAGATCCGCAGCACCTGATCCGGGTAATGAGCACCAACCCCAGCTACCTGCAATCAGCGGTCGACAGCGAGGTAAAGAACCTGCGTGACTGGGGCATCCCGCTGGGCCGTCGGTTCCGCGCGTTGAAGCTGTGGTTCATGTTGCGCAGCGAGGGAGTTGAAACATTGCAGGCGCGGTTGCGGCGTGACCTGGACAATGCCCGGTGGTTGGCGGAACAGGTCGGGGCCGCGGCGCAGTGGGAGGTGCTGGCACCGGTGCAATTGCAGACCTTGTGCATTCGCCATCGGCCGGCGGGGGTGGAAGGGGAGGCGCTGGATGCGCATACCAAGGGGTGGGCCGAGCGGCTGAATGCGTCCGGGGATGCGTATGTGACGCCAGCGACGCTGGACGGGCGATGGATGGTGCGGGTGTCGGTGGGTGCGCTGCCGACTGAGCGGGAGCATGTCGAGAAGCTTTGGGAGAGGTTGCAGGAAGTGGTTGCAGGCTGAGACTGCCGGGGCCGCGTTGCGGCCCGTTCGCGGCACAAGGCCGCTCCTACAGGGCAACGCGCAAGCCTGGGCTCATGCGATCCACCTGTAGGAGCGGCCTTGTGCCGCGAAAGGGCTGCAAAGCAGCCCCCTGCAATCTATCAGTGGCTCACAGCCTGAAAGCTACCTTTACGGCTAGCTTCATACGCTGCCTTTTCCATCGGCTTGGCATCCGGATTACCCAGGTCTTCCATCGCCAGGCGGTGGGTTTCCGGGGCGATGTAGGCTGCCAGGGCGCACACGCAGGTGATGAAGAACGCCAGGCTACCCACTACCAGCGGGATGTTGTCCGAGCCAGGTGGTGCAACCAGGGCGAACAGCGCCGGCAGCATGGCGGTCAGCATGGTGCCGATGTTCTGTGCGATGGCCATGGCCGAAACGCGGTAGCGGGTGTGGAACAGCTCTGGGTAGAAGCTTGGGAACACCGCGTTGTAACCCTGGTAGACCATGCCCCACATCACGATCGAGGCGGCGAACGCCATTGGCACGTTCTGGATGCTGATTGCATACAGGTAGACGAATGCCAGCAGGCCAGAGCCCAGGCAACCGGCGATCATGGTCGGTCGACGGCCAATCTTGTCCGACAGGTTGCCGATAAACGGGATCACCAGCACAGCGACGATGTTGCCGACCACCGGGATCCACAGGTACACGCTCTTGTCGAAGCCGATGCCATAGGCCGGCTGTACCGCGTAGGCCGCACCGAAGATGGTGGCTACCACCGGGATCACGTTCATCAGGGCCATGAACATCACCAGCACCATGTGCTTCCAGCTGTGACGGAAGGCTTCGCTGATGGGCGACTTGGCAACCTTGTCCTGCTTCTCTTCCTTCACGAATGCCGGGGTTTCATGCACTTCCTTGCGGATGATGAAGCCTGCGATCAGCACGATGGCGCTCATCAGGAACGGAATGCGCCAGCCCCATTCGGTGAAGGCTTCGCTAGGCATGAAGTAGGCCAGTGGCAGGAACACTGCCGCCGCCAGTACCTGGCCGGCCTGCACGCCTTGCAGGGTGAAACTGGCGTAGTAGCCTCTTCGACCGAACGGCGCGTGCTCCATGATCATGGAGCTGGCCCCGGAGATTTCCCCGGCCACGGCAAAGCCCTGGATCAGGCGCAGTACCACCAGCAAGGCCGGCGCGAGGTAGCCGATGTCGTGGTAGGTGGGCAGCAGGCCTACCGCCATGGTCGACAGGCCCATCAGGAACATGCACAGCAGCAGTACGTTCTTGCGACCGCGGGTGTCACCCCAGTGGCCCAGCACGAAAGCACCGACCGGACGCGCCAGGTAGCCCACGCCGTAGGTGGCCAACGAAGCGATGATGGCCATTTTCGGGTCGGTATTGGGGAAGAAGATCTGCGGGAAAATCAGTGCAGCGGCCTGGGCGTAGATGAAGAAGTCGTAGTACTCGAGTGCCGAGCCTATCCATCCACTGGCGGTCGCTTTTTTGGCTTGCGAGCTGGAGTGAGCCATCGTTGTCTCCGTTGTTATTGTTGTTTGCGCAGGTTCCGCCGTTGGTTCGCCAAGGCAGGAGGCAGTGGTCGGTGTGCCTGCGTCTGTGGTTCATGTTGACCACGGGCCAGCGGTCTAGCAATTCGTTAAAACGGGTTTTGTGCGATAATCGAACGCAAAACTAACCATTCCGTACAAAGAGATTGAAGCGACGACTTTACCTGCGAATAATCGATCGTGCCATAAACTGTGACAGTGGTTTTTTCCTGACTGGCACCGTCATTTTCTAACAACAAGGAACTCCCGCCATGCAGCGTTCGATCGCTACCGTGTCCTTGAGCGGCACCCTGCCGGAAAAGCTCGAAGCCATCGCCGCCGCCGGTTTTGACGGCGTCGAGATCTTTGAAAACGATCTGCTGTATTACGCCGGCAGCCCGCGCCAGGTGCGCCAGATGTGCGCCGACCTAGGGATAGCCATTACCCTGTTCCAGCCGTTCCGCGACTTTGAAGGCTGCCGCCGCGACCGCCTGCAGAAAAACCTCGACCGCGCCGAGCGCAAGTTCGACCTGATGCAAGAGCTGGGCACCGACCTGGTGCTGGTGTGCAGCAACGTTCAGGCCGATGCCCTGGGCGATGAACAGCTGCTGGTCGACGACCTGCGCCTGTTGGGCGAGCATGCCGGCAAACGTGGCCTGCGCATTGGCTATGAAGCCCTGGCCTGGGGCCGCCACGTCAACACCTACCAGCAAGTCTGGAATTTGGTGCGCCAGGCCGACCACCCGGCCCTCGGGGTGATTCTCGACAGCTTCCACACCTTGTCGCTGAAGGGCGACCCAAGCGCGATCCGCGACATCCCCGGCGACAAGATCTTCTTCGTGCAGATGGCTGACGCGCCGATCCTGGCCATGGATGTGCTGGAGTGGAGCCGCCACTTCCGCTGCTTCCCGGGGCAGGGCGAAATGGACATGGCCGGTTTCCTGGCGCCGATTCTTGCCACTGGCTACCGTGGCCCGCTGTCGCTGGAAATCTTCAACGACGGCTTCCGCGCCGCGCCCACCCGGCAGAATGCCGCCGACGGCCTGCGTTCGCTGCTGTATCTCGAAGAACAGACACGCTTGCGCCTGGAGCAGGAAAACACGCCGATCGAACCTGGCGTACTGTTCACCCCGCCAGCGGCCAGCGCCTATGACGGCGTGGAGTTCCTTGAATTTGCGGTCGACGAAGCCGTCGGCGCGCGCCTGGGCAGCTGGCTGAAGCGCCTGGGCTTTGCCGAAGCCGGCAAGCACCGCAGCAAGGACGTACAACTGCTGCGCCAGGGCGATATCAACATTGTCCTGAACGCCGAACCGTACTCCTTCGGCCACAACTTCTTCGAGGCCCACGGCCCGTCGCTGTGCGCCACCGCACTGCGGGTCAAGGACCCGCAAGCCGCCCTGAAGCGTGCCACCGCCTTCCGTGGCCAGCCGTTCCGCGGCCTGGTCGGCCCCAACGAGTGCGAAGTACCGGCGGTACGCGCACCGGACGGCAGCTTGCTGTACCTGGTGGAGCAGGGCACCGCTGGCCACACGCTGTACGACACCGATTTCAGCCTGGACAAGAGCGCCACTGCCACTGGCGGCCTGCGTCGCATCGACCACATGGCCCTGGCCCTCCCAGCCGAGTCACTGGACAGCTGGGTGCTGTTCTACAAGAGCCTGTTCGACTTCGCTGCCGACGACGAAGTAGTGCTGCCCGACCCTTATGGCCTGGTCAAGAGCCGCGCCCTGCGTAGCCAATGCGGCACCTTGCGCCTGCCGCTGAACATCTCGGAAAACCGAAACACCGCCATTGCCCATGCACTCTCCAGCTACCGCGGTTCGGGGGTGCATCACATTGCCTTCGATTGTGACGACATCTTCCGTGAAGTGGCGCGTGCCAAGCTGGCTGGAGTACCGCTGCTGGAAATTCCGCTGAACTATTACGACGACCTGGCGGCGCGCTTCGATTTCGACGACGAGTTCCTCAGCGAACTGGCGTACTACAACGTGCTGTACGACCGCGACGCCCAGGGCGGCGAGCTGTTCCACGTGTACACCGAACCGTTTGAAGAGCGCTTCTTCTTCGAAATCATCCAGCGCAAGGGGGGCTATACCGGTTACGGCGCGGCCAACGTCGCGGTGCGCCTGGCAGCGATGGCCAAGGCCCGCAGCGGCGCGGCGCGCAAGCCCGTCCTCTGACCCCGACGCGGTCGGTGTAGGAGCGGCCTTGCGCCGCGAATGGGCCGCGAAGCGGCCCCAGTTTCTGTGTCGCGGCATCCATTTCTGGGGCCGCTTCGCGGCCCATTCGCGGCGCAAGGCCGCTCCTACACCGAGGGTGTATGACTCAGGGGCGCTCAGCCACCATCAACAGCGACTGCGGCACCGCACTTTGCGGGTGCTGTGGTTCCTGCAAACTGAGCAGGCGCAACCCGGCCATGTCCAGTGCATTCAGCCAGCTGGCCAACGTACGGAAGTACCACGGCATCGGTTGCCAGTCCCCGGCAAACCCGGCAAACGACTCCTCCCGCCAGCCATCCTGATACCCCCCGTTGGCAACGCTCCAGGGGTGCAACGTCTGGATCACCAGTGCGCCACCCGGCACCAGCAAACCTTTCATGGCCGCCAGCAACGGGATGATGTCCTGGTGCAACAGCGCAAAGTTGGCACAGACCAGGTCATACCCTGTGCCCACATAAACCTGCGCATCGGCCAACTGCGCATAGCTGGCCAGGTGCACCTCGGCCGAGCCCGCCGCGCGCGCGGCCTCTACCAGCGCCCTGTCACCATCCACGCCCACGGTTTCGATACCGCGGTCATCCAGTGCACGCAGCAACCAGCCCTCACCACAGCCCAGGTCCAGCACTCGCCCGGGCTGGCGGCCGAGGATGGCGAGCAGGATGGCCTGGTCAGTGACCTGGCGACGGCTCTCGATGGCGCCGCTGCGCACGGCGTCGATCCAGGCGTGGGCGTTGTGCTGCCAACTGTCGAGCAAAGTGCTTTCAGGGTCAGGCATGGTGGTGTCCCGGTGGTTGAACTTGTGCTGTGTTGAAACGCTACCTTAATATTGAAAACAATCCTCACTTGCGGGAACAGAATCGCCCCCGAGTGCCGCAGGGGTATCGTTACCCGGTCGCCGTGTGTTTTCGCTTGACCCGGTACATATCCCCATCGGCATGACGCAGCAGCATGTCGGCATCGTTGCCATCCTCAGGGAAGCGCGCCACGCCGATGCTGCAGGACGGCGTGTCGATGCCGGACAACTCCATACCGAGTGGCTCGGCCATGACCGCCAGGATGCGGGCTACCTGCTCGGCAATGGCCACTGGCGAGGGGCAATCGTTCAACAGCACGGTGAACTCGTCACCGCCCATGCGCGCCACCGTGTCGGTTGCGCGTACGCAGCCTTCCAGCCGCCGCGCAAGCGAGCACAGCACCCGGTCACCCACAGCATGCCCGTGCACATCGTTGATTTCCTTGAAGTCATTGATATCCAGAAACAGCAACCCCAGCGTGCCATCGTGCTGCCGCGCTGTGGCAAGGGCACTGTCCAGCCGTTCATTGAACATGGCCCGGTTGGCCAGCCGGGTAAGCGGGTCGTGATGGGCAAGGAAGCGCAGCTCCTCTTCAGCCTGGCGCAGGGCCGTCACATCCCGCGCCACACCGATACGCGCTTGAGCCTCTTCGGACCAGCTGGCTGCCCACAGGATGTGCACGATACCGCCATCCTTGCGCACATAGCGGTTACGGAAATCGTAATGGGGCTGGCCGTTCATCACCCGCACAATCGACGCGCGGGTGGCCGCCAGGTCGTCGGGGTGCATATAGTCGGTGATCGGCGTGCCGATCATTTCGCAGGGCTTGTAACCCAGCAGGGCCTCGCAGGCATCGCTGACGAAGGCGATCTGGTTGTCCCTGTCTACCACGAACACGGTGTCCAGCATCAGGTGGATCAACCTGGGGTACAAGGCTTGAAGGTCTACGGGCATGGGCAGGACGTCCGCGGCAGGGTGACCGATCATAGCGCGAAGAAATGCGTCGCATCTATCGTAGACTTGTGGTCCTGGCACTGATGATCGCGCCCACCTCGGTACTCTGCAGGAGCATGCGTTCAGGTATTCATCAGTTGCTCACCATCAGTTCCGGCCCCAGGTAATCGTTGACCTGCTGGATATCATCATCCCCCAGGCTACCCACCGACGAGGCCAGGCGCAGCCGAGACATCAGGTAGTTCAGCTTTGCCTCGAACAGGTCGTGGCGGGCGTCGTACAGCAGTTCCTCTGCATTGAGCACGTCCGAGTTGGTGCTGGTGCCGCCTTCCTTGAAGCCTTTGCGGGTCGAGGTCAGCGAACGCTCGTTGGAGGCCACGGCCTTTTCCAGCGCTTGAATGCGCAAGGCGCCGCTTTGCACGCCGCGGTACTCGCGGGTGGTGCCGGAAATTACCTCCTGACGGGTAGCATCCAGCTCATCCAGGGCCTTGGAACTGTTGGCACTGGCCTGGCGGGTCAGGGCGCTTGTGCTGCCACCGCTGTACAGCGGAATGTTCAGCTCCAGGCCGATCGAGCTGTAGTGGTTGCGCTGGTTGAGCTCGGAAATCGACTGACTGCTGCCGGCGTTATAGCCCGCCACGAAATCCAGGGTGGGGTAGTGCCCGGCGCGGGCACGTTTCACTTCTTCTTCGGCCAGCTCGTAGCTGTGCCGGCGCGCGTGAATCAGCGGGCTGTCGGCCTGGGCTTTGACCAGCCAGTCCTGCAGGTTGCCCGGCATCAGCGGTGGCGTACTGAAGCCCGGCTGCAAGGTGGTCAGCGACTCTGGGGTTTCACCGATGTATTCCTCCAGCTTGCGGCGGGCGTTGACCAGGTTGTCCTGGGCCTCGATCAGATCGGCCTCGGCCAGGTCGCGCCGGGCCACCGACTCATCGACGTCGGTGATGGTACCGGCGCCCAGCTCCTTGCGCCGTTTCGCCGAAGCCTGCTGCTCTTCGAAGGCGTTCAGCTTGGCCTTGGCCAAGGTGATGGTTTCGCTGGCCAGCAGCACGTCGAAGTAGGCGTCGGCCAGGCGTACCGCAGCGTCCTGGCTCTTGGCGTCGAACACTGCCACGCTGTAGTCGGCCCGTTGCTGGCCCTGGCGGTACTCGGCCATCTTCTGCTTGTTGAACAGCGGTTGGCGCAGGCGCACATTGGCGCCCTTGGAGTCATAGTCCAGGTCGTTGTCCAGGCCGTTCTGCCGCTGGCTGCCATTGACCCTGTTGAAGTAGGCCGACGCGTTGATCTGCGGCAGCAGGCCGGCCTCGCCGATGGCGCGGTTTTCGCTGCCGGCTTCTTTTTCGTGCACCGCCGCGCGGTAGATCGGGCCTTGGTATTGCAGCAAGTCCCAGGCTTGCTTCAGGTCCATGGCACTGGCCTGTACGGCCACCCCCAGCAGGCACAACATCAGGCACGAGCGTTTCATGTCATTGCTCCTTGAACGCAGCGTCGACGCGTTCGAGCATGGGTTTGAGCAGGTAGCTGAGCAGGTTGCGCTCGCCGGTCTTTATGGTGACGGTGGCGGGCATGCCGGGGCGGATGTGGTTGCTGCCCAGCAGGCCCATGCCGGCCGGCGTCACTTCTACCTGGGCCAGGTAGAAAGGCTGTTTGCTTTCTTCGTCGAGCAGGCGGTCGGCGGAAATGGTCTTCACCCGCCCCGGAATGTTTGGCGTCTGCGCGTGGTTGAAGGCCGGGAAGGCGATGTCCACGGCCAGGCCCGGGACCATCTTGTCGATGGCCTGCACCGGGATCATCGCGTCCACCTGCAGCGGTTGGTCGAGCGGCACCACCTCCATGATCTTGGCGCCGGGCTGGATGATGCCGCCGACTGTGGCGATGCTCAGGCCCTGGACCATGCCGTCGATCGGCGAGCGGATCACCGTGTGGGTCACTTCGTAGTCCAGCGCACGCAAACGGTCGGCCAGGGTGGTGTTTTCCTTGGCGGTGTCGGTCAGCTGCGATTCCACTTCCTTCAGGTAGTCGTGCTGGCGCTGCAGCATGCGCAGCTTGATTTCGGTAGCCTGGCTGCGTGCGCGGGCAATGTTGTTGAGGTTTTCGGCCTGGCCGGCGGACAGGTCGGCATTGCTGCGCTCCAGTTCAAGCAAGCGGTTGCGCGGTACATAGCCCTCGGCGGCCAGCACCCGGGTGCCTTGCAGCTCCTGGCTGAGGAAGCCGATCTGCGAGGCGCGGGCGCCGTACACCTGCTGCAGGCCCTTGAGCTGCACTGCCGAGGCCGCGAGGTTTTCTTCAAGGATGCTCAATTCACCGGCAAGGCCGGCGCGGCGGGTGTCGAGCAGGCGCTGTTGCAGGTCCATGGCCGCCAGCAGCCTTGGGTCATTGTCGTAGTGCTTGAGCAGGGCAGGGTCGAAGGTGACCGTATCGCGGCCATCGCGTTCGGCTTCCAGGCGGTTTTCCACGGTCTTGCTGACGATGTACTGGGCACTGAGTGCACCTTGCTCGGCCGCGGCGCGCAATGCGTCGAGGCGTACTACCTCCTGGCCTTTTTTAACCAAATCGCCTTCGCGCACCAGGATCGCCTCGACCGTGCCGCCGCTCAGGTGCTGCACCGCCTTACGGTTGCTGGTGACCTTGACCGTGCCGGTGGCAACCACGCCCGCGTCCAGTGGCGCCAGGCAAGACCACAGCAGGAAACCGCCAAAACCGGCGATTACCATCCATACGCCCCAGCGTGCCGGCCGGGCGGCGTCCAGGTCGATCAGGTCTTTGGCTTCGGCGGCAATCAGTTCGGAGTTTTGAGCCATTTGCATGAAGGGTTACTCCCGTACTTTTACCGAAGCCAGCGGGGCCGTATTGGCCGCTGGAATCACGCTGGCCTTGCGCAGCGCCGCGAACACTTCGTCACGGCTGCCGAGCATGTGCACGGTGCCGTCGCGCAGCATCAGTATCTTGTCTACGGCGCACAGCACATTGGGCCGGTGGGAAATCAGGATCACCGTGGCACCGCGCGTTTTCAACTCGGCCAGCGCATCGACCAAAGCCTTCTCGCCGACGTCATCGAGGTTGGCGTTAGGCTCGTCCAGTACCACCAGGTTGGGCTCGCCGTACAGCGCGCGGGCCAGTGCTATGCGTTGCTTCTGGCCGCCGGACAGCGGGGTGCCGTCGGCTGCCAGGCGGGTGTCGTAGCCCTGCGGGAAGCGCAGGATCATGTCGTGCACGCCGCTGCTGCGGGCGGCGCGGATCACTGCATCGCTGTCCACTTCGGCAAAGCGCGCGATGTTTTCGGCGATAGTGCCCTCGAACAGTTCCACGTCCTGCGGCAGGTAGCCCAACCACGGGCCCAGTTCGGCCTTGTTCCAGGTAAAGATGTCGGCCCCGTCCAGGCGCACCTTGCCCGCCTGGGCCGGCCACACACCCACCAGCAGGCGGGCGAGGGTGGACTTGCCCGAGGCCGAAGGGCCGATGATGCCCAGGCTCTCACCGGGGACCAGGCTGAAGCTCACCCCGCGCACGATGCTGGTATTGGTGCCGGGTGCGCCGGCAATCACGTTTTCCACCGCCAGCATGCCCATCGGCCGTTGCAGCGACATGCTCGGTGGCCGTTGTGGGTAGTCCTGCAGCAGGTCGTTGAGCCGGCCCCAGGCCAGACGGCAGCCCAGCAGTTGTTTCCATGAGGCGATCACTTGTTCCACCGGGCCCAGGGCCCGGCCGGTCAGGATCGAGCAGGCGATCATCATGCCGGGAGTGATCTTGCCTTCGATCGCCAGCAGTGCGCCGGTCCCCAGGATCACCGACTGCAAGGTTATGCGCACGAAGCGCCCGGTGCTGCTGATCAGCGCCGCGCGGTCGGAGGCCAGGGTCTGCATCTGCAGAATGCGCAAGTGGCCCTGGTACCAGCGCTTGCCGATTGACGGCAGCATGCCCATGGCCTCGATCACTTCGGCGTTGCGCAGGTTGTTGTTGGCGTAGCTGGCCGACGACATTGACGCCTGGTTGGCTTCGGCCAGTGGCTTTTGCGTGGCCTTTTCAGTGAGGTAGGCCAGGCCCACCAGGATCAACGAGCCGATTGTCGTGACCAGCCCGAGCCAGGGGTGGATCAGGTAGCAGACCACCAGATAGATGGGTGTCCAGGGGGCATCGAAGAAGGCGAACAGGCCGTTGCCGGTCAGAAACTGCCGCACCTGCGCCAGGTCTTGCAGGGCTTGGGCCGGGTTGCCGCCTGCGCGGCTCAGGTTGCGCTCGAAGGCGGCGCTGAATATGCGTCGGTTGAGCGCCATGTCCAGGTAGTTGCCTACCCGGATCAGCACGCGGGTACGGGTCATCTCCAGCGCCGACATCAGCAGGAACAACCCGACCACCAGCAGGGTGAGCATGCCCAGGGTGGTGACATTACGGCTGACCAGGGCGCGGTCATACACCTGCAGCATATAAATAGCTGGCGTCAACATCATGACGTTTATCACGCCGCTGAAGGCGGCCAGGGCGTAGAAGCTGCGGCGCAGGCGAAACAACACGTCGGCCAGCTCGGAGCGGGTGCGTGGTGGCTTGGGCATCGGAGGCCTCCCTTTATTACAAATCGGGAAGCCCTTGCGGCGCCCCGTACAACGGTAGTTGTGGCTTCTTGGTTGGCTCGCAGGCGGGTCGCTCTTATGGCGAATAGTCCAAAAACGCTGCGTTGCTCCCACAAGCTGGAGCGTAGGTTGCAACGAAACAATCGGTAATATCATTTTGCTCTATGAAGTCTTTGAACTTTTTATAAGTGCCGACAAAACAGCTAGTTGCATCGCATTATCATCGTTGAAGGTTTTTTTTGACGGGATATTGACAAGGTTTTGCTCTGCGACTTTAGTCTGAAGTATTCGGGCCCTGTGCGAGCTGGGGTCGATACACGTGCGTTACACCTGTTGCGCACGATTAACAGGGTCCCATCCCGGAACGGTGGGGCCGGATTGCCAGCAATGAGGCCGAGTCGCCAGCACACAAACGTTGCGCCACCGAGCCCAGAACCACGAACCAGATACTGCGCAAGTCAACACTGACTGGGCGCGGGAAGGACCCTGTTGCCCTGTGATTTCTCCGGAAAGATCGAGGGCAATTGCAATGGCCAATTTCAGCAAGTCGGACCTGGAATTCATTCTCAAACAAATCTTCATCGCCGAAGCCCATGCTGACGGCGCCAGCCTGAGTGACCTGCTGCCCAACAGCCAGGTACCGTTCGGCCTGCGCACCGTCGATGGCAGTTTCAACAACCTGGTGGCCGGGCAAAGCGAGTTCGGCGCTGCCGACAATTCGTTCCTGCGCCTGCTCGATACCTCCTACCGTGCCAACTACGTGGGCACCGGCAACGTCGTCGATTCGCAACCGCGCACCATCAGCAACCTGATCGTCGACCAGACCGCCAACAACCCGGCGGCCGTCGAAGCCAATGGTGGCGCAGCCCCGGTGATAAGCCCCGGTATCGACGGGGTGTTCGGCACCGCCGACGACAAGCCGGTGTTCTTCATCCCCAACGTCTCGCCGGACGCGGGCCTGACGGCGGGCTTCAACGCCTGGATGACCTTCTTCGGGCAGTTCTTCGACCACGGCCTGGACCTGGTCAGCAAGAGCAGCACCGACATCGTGTTCATACCGCTGCGCCCGGATGACCCGCTGTACGTGGCCGGCAGCCCGACCAACTTCATGGTGCTGTCACGCGCCGTACGCACCGCCGGCGCCGATGGCGTGGTGGGCACGGCCGACGATAGTCAGCCCAACACCACCTCGCCGTTCGTTGACCAGAGCCAGACCTACAGCTCGCACCCCTCGCACCAGGTATTCCTGCGCGAGTACACGCTCGATGGCGCCGGTGACCCGGTGGCCACAGGCCGGCTGATCACCAACCGCGACCTTGGCGCGGATGGCAAATTCGGCACCGCCGACGATGGCGACAGCGGAAACGGGGGCATGGCCACCTGGGCGGTGGTCAAGGCCCAGGCCCGTGATCTGCTGGGTATCAACCTGACCGATGCCGACGTGCACAGCGTGCCATTGCTGGCCACCGATGCCTACGGCAACTTCCTGCGCGGGCCCAACGGCATGCCGCAGGTGGTGATGCGCGTGAACAACGGCGCCGACGGCATTGCCGGTACTGCCGATGACGTCACTCAACTGGTCGAAGGCAACCGCGCCGCGCCCATCAGCCTGGCCAATGCCGTGGGCACCGGGCATGGCTTCCTGGACGACATCGCCCATAACGCCGCCCCCGTGGTAGTGGGGGGCGTGCTGCAAGCCGACGCCGACACCGCCATCGGCAACGCGCAGCCTGTGGGCCCGGGCGGCAACAACCTGACATACGACAACGAACTGCTCGACGCCCACTACATCGCTGGCGACGGTCGGGTGAACGAGAATATCGGCCTGACCGCTGTGCACCACGTGTTCCACTCCGAGCACAACCGGCTGGTGCAGCAGACCAAGGACACCCTGCTGGCCGCAGGCGACCTGGCGTTCCTCAACGAGTGGCTTATCGACGATGTTACCGCCATCCCCACCACGCCTGCCGGCATCGCCGCGCTGGTGTGGGACGGCGAGCGGCTGTTCCAGGCGGCCAAGTTCGGCACCGAAATGCAGTACCAGCACCTGGTGTTCGAAGAGTTCGCCCGCACCATCCAGCCGCAGATCGACGAGTTCCTCGCCCCTAATGGCTACGACACCTCGATCAACCCGGCCATCCTCGCCGAGTTCGCCCATGTGGTGTACCGCTTCGGCCACTCGATGCTGACTGAAACCGTCGACCGCTTCGACCCGTCGTTCAACCCGGTGTCTGCCGACCCCGACAACCCTGACCAGCAACTGGGCCTGATTGCCGCCTTCCTCAACCCGCTGGCGTTCGCTGGCAGCGGTGCCACCGCCGACGAAGCGGCCGGTGCGATCATCCGCGGTGTTACCCGCCAGCTGGGCAACGAAATCGACGAGTTCGTCACCGAAGCCCTGCGCAACAACCTGCTCGGCCTGCCGCTGGACCTGCCCGCGCTGAACATAGCCCGGGGTCGTGATACCGGCATCCCCAGCCTGAACGAGGCGCGTCGCGAGTTCTACGCGGCAACGGGCGACAGCCAGCTCAAGCCCTACATCAGCTGGGCCGACTTTGCCGACCACCTCAAGCACCCGGCATCGCTGATCAACTTCATTGCTGCCTACGGTACTCACGCCACCATCACCGGGGCAACCACCGAAGCGGACAAGCGCGCCGCCGCAGTGGCGCTGGTGCTTGGCGGTAGCGGTTCACCACTCGACCGCCTGGACTTCCTCAACGGCACCGGCGCCTATGCCAACGTGACGCTGGCCGGCAAAGACGGCATCGCCGGCACGGCCGACGACATTACCGGCGTGACCGTGACCGGGGTGGATGCCATCGACTTCTGGGTCGGCGGCCTGGCCGAGAAGAAAATGCCCTTCGGCGGCATGCTCGGGTCCAGCTTCAACTTCGTCTTCGAGACCCAGCTGGAAGCGCTGCAGAACGGCGACCGTTTCTACTACCTCTCGCGTACGGCGGGCATGAACTTCGGTACGGAACTGGAGAACAACTCCTTTGCCAAGCTGATCATGCTCAACTCCGACGTCACCCACCTGTCCAACACCGTGTTCCTCACGCCTACCTTCACCCTGGAAGTGAACCAGGCCAATCAGTTCACCGGGCTGGGTGCCGACGGCAAGGCCGACCCGACGGGGGGCATCGAGATAAACGGGGTTGAAATCCTGCCGCTGGTGATTCGCGACAACCCCGACACCGTGGGCCCTGACGCCAACTACCTGCACTACACCGGTGAAGACCATGTGGTGCTGGGCGGCACGGCCGGCAACGACATCATCATCTCGGGCGAAGGCGACGATACCGTTTACGGCGATGCCGGCGACGACGTGCTCGAAGGTGGCGCCGGCAACGACGCAGTGCTGGGTGGTGCAGGCGACGACATCATCACCGACTCGTTCGGCGACAACCGCCTGGAGGGTAACGCCGGTAACGACGTGATCGTCGCCGGCAGCATGCTGGCGGCTGGCAACCTGATCCTGGGGGGCGACGGCCAGGACTTCATCATCACCACCGAGGACATTTCTACCACCTTCGGTGGCCAGGGCGATGACTTCATCCTCGGCGCCAAGACCAACCTGCCACCCACCGGCAACGAGGGCGATGACTGGATCGAGAAGGGTACCCAGGACGGTGCGCCTGGTGACAACTTTGCGCCACTGCTGGGTGACGAAGTGGTCGGCAACGACATCTTCGTCGGTGGCGCTGGCTTTGACGAAATGATCGGCGAGGGCGGTGACGACATCTTTGTCGGCAGCGATGCCCAAGACAAGATGGACGGCATGTCCGGCTTCGACTGGATCACCAACAAGAACGACAAGGTCGGCGTCACCGTTGACCTGAGCCTGGCAGCGCTGGCCCAGCCCCACGGCAATGCGCCAAACCAGAACGCCGGGGTATTCAACCCGGTCGGCGCCTCGCCGGCCAGCATCCTCGACCGCTTTGCCGAGGTCGAAGGGGTGTCCGGTTCGGACTACGCCGATGTGCTCAAGGGCGATGACGTCGATGCCGTGACCATCCTCAACCATGGCGGTGCCACGGGCAGTGCGCTGACCAACGTGGCGCTGATCCGTGGGCTGCAGCAGTTCCTGGCGGATGCCGGGTTGCCGACCACGGGCTTTGCCACCGGCAACATCATGCTTGGCGGCAATGGCAGCGACCTGATCGAGGGCCGTGGCGGCGATGACCTGATCGACGGCGACAAATGGCTGAACGTGCGGATTGCCGTGTATGCCCCGGGCGATGTCGACCACACCGGGCCCGAGATCGCCAGCTTCGACAGCATGGTGGACATGATCCCGTTCATGCTCGACCGCACCTACAACCCTGGCCAGCTGAAAGCCGTGCGGGAAATCCTGCCGGGTACCTCCACTGGCGGGGCGGCCTTCGACACGGCTGTGTATGCGGGGGTGCAGAGCGAGTACGTGGTAACCCAGAACACCAAAGGCACGGCCGATGTCGCGGACGATGTGTGGACGGTGACCGATACTGTGGACGGCCGCGATGGCGTCGATACGCTGTTGCATATCGAACGCCTGCAGTTCTCCGACAGCCAACGCGTGCTGGTGGCAGGGGTGAACGCGCAGCCCACGGGCAGCCCGACCGTCACCGATGGCAACGGCGGTGCGATCACGGTGGGCGATATGCTGACGGTGAGCGTGGCGGGCGTGCTCGATGCCGACAATATCAGTGCGGGCAACCCGACAGGCACGCTTGCCGACCGTTCAGTGTCGTACTACTGGCAATTCGAGGCCGACCCGGGCAGTGGTGTGTTCGAGGACATCATCCTGCTACCGGCCGGTGACCTGGCGTTCCAGAGCGCCGATGGCACCGCGTTCAAGGTGTCGCCAGACCTGGCCGGGCTGAGCCTGCGGGTCAAGGCGATCTACCAGGACGCCCATGGCACAACCGAGGTGTTGTATTCCGCACCCACGGCGGTGGTGCAGCCGGGCGCACCGGTGGTGCCAACGCCGGCCACTCCGGTCGTGGATGCCACGGCAGGGGGCGAGGGGCTGCACATGGTGCGCTCTGACCTCAACTTCATCCTCGACCAGATCAAGATCGCCGAGGCCGATGCCGCCGGGCAGGACATCCTCTCGCTGATCCCCAACATCCGCGCACCCTTGGGCCTGCGTGCGGTCGATGGCTCGAACAACAACCTGATGAACCTCAACGGCAACAACAACACCCAGTTCGGTGCTGCCGACAATGTCTTCCCGCGCCTGACCGACCCGGTGTTCAACCCGGCAGAAGGTGCACCGGCCGGCTTCTTCGGCCCTGGCTCGCCGGCCATTCCGGGCTCGTCGTACCAGCAGACCAGCGGCCCGGTGTTCGACTCGCAGCCGCGCACCATCAGTAACCTGATCGTCGACCAGACCTCCAACAACCCGGCAGCCTATGCCACCGCGTATGACCCAGGTGCCGATGGCGTGCTCAACTTCGGCACGCCCGGTAACGACGACGTGCTCAAGGACGGCGTGCGCATCGTCGCCAGCCCGGGCATGGATGGCCAGTTCGGCACCACGGACGACCACGATGTATACCTGTTCGAAAACACCGCTGCCGATGCCGGCCTGTCTGCGCCGTTCAACGCCTGGATGACGTTCTTCGGGCAGTTCTTCGACCATGGCCTGGACCTGGTCACCAAGGGTGGTTCGGGGACTATCTACATCCCGCTGCAACCCGATGACCCGCTCTACGTGGAGGGTGGTTTCACCAACTTCATGGTGGTGACCCGTGCCACCAACCTGCCAGGGCCGGATGGCATCCTCGGCAACGCCGATGACGTTCACGAACACACCAACACCACCACGCCGTTCGTGGACCAGAACCAGACCTACAGCTCGCACCCGTCGCACCAGGTGTTCCTGCGTGCCTACCTGTTGACCGACGACGGCCCTGTTGCCACTGGCCGGCTGATCACCAACCGTGACCTGGGCGCCGATGGCAAGTTCGGCACTGCCGACGACACCGAGATCGGTGGCATGGCCACCTGGAAAGTACTCAAGGCCCAGGCCCGCGACGTGCTTGGCATCAACCTGACCGATGCCGACGTCGACAACGTGCCGTTGCTGGCAACCGACGCATACGGCAACTTCATCAAGGGGCCGAACGGCTACCCGATGGTGGTGATGAAGGGCCTCGACGGCATTGCCGGCACTGCCGATGACCAACAGGTCGAAGGCAACCCGCTGGCGCCGCTCGACCTGACCAACGCCGTGCGCACGGGGCACCAGTTCCTCGCCGACATTGCTCATAACGCAGTACCCGTGTTCAGTGGCGGCGTGTTGGCGCCGGATGCCGACAACGTTGCCGGCAACGCTGTGCCGGTCAACCCACAGACCGGGGCCAACCTGGCCTACGACAACGAACTGCTGGACGCGCATTACGTCGCCGGCGACGGTCGGGTCAACGAGAACATCGGCCTGACAGCCGTGCATGCGATCTTCCACTCCGAGCACAACCGGCTGGTGGCGCAGACCATGGACACCGTGCTCGACTCGCACGACCTGGCCTTCCTCAACGAATGGCTGCTCAACCCGGTAACCGCATTGCCGGTTACCCCGGCCGAGATCGGCGCATTGGTATGGAACGGCGAGCGGCTGTTCCAGGCGGCCAAGTTCGGTACCGAGATGCAGTACCAGCACCTGGTGTTCGAGGAGTTCGCCCGTACCGTGCAACCACGGGTCGACCTGTTCTTTGCCCCGACCCAGGTGTACGACGTCGACCTCGATGCATCGATCGTGGCCGAGTTCGCCCACACCGTGTACCGCTTCGGCCACTCGATGCTGACCGAGACTGTCGATCGTTACGACATCGACTTCAACGTCATCAAGGACCCGGCCAGCGCCAACCCTGACCAGCAACTGGGCCTGATTGCAGCGTTTCTCAACCCGCTGGCCTATGCGGCCAGTGGTGTTACCCCCGAGGATGCCACCAGCGCCATCGTCCGCGGGGTCACCCGCCAGGGTGGCAACGAAATCGACGAGTTCGTCACCGAGGCGTTGCGCAACAACCTGCTCGGCCTGCCGCTGGACTTGCCGGCGATCAACATTGCCCGTGGCCGCGACGTCGGCATCCCTTCGCTGAACGCCGTGCGCCGCGACATCTACGGGCAAACCGGTGATACCCAGCTCAAGCCGTATACCAGCTGGGTCGACTTGGTGCAGCACCTGAAGCACCCCGAGTCGCTGATCAACTTCATTGCGGCCTATGGCACCCACAGCACCATCACCGGGGCCACCACACTGCTGGAAAAACGCGCTGCGGCCATGGCCCTGGTGTTCGGTGGCGATGGCGCGCCGGCCGACCGCCTGGACTTCCTCAACAGCAGCGGCACCTGGGCCAATGTGACCTTGCCTGGCAAGGATGGCGTGCTGGGCACCGCCGATGACCTGAAGGCGGTAACCATTACCGGTGTCGATGCCATCGACCTGTGGATCGGCGGCCTGGCCGAAGAGAAGACCCCGTTCGGCGGCATGCTCGGCAGTACCTTCAACTTCGTGTTCGAAAACCAGATGGAGAAATTGCAGGACGGCGACCGCTTCTACTACCTGGAGCGCACCTCCGGCCTGTCGATGAACGCCGAGCTGGAAAGCAATTCCTTCGCCAAGCTGATCATGGCCAACAGCTCGGCCACCCACCTGCCGGGGCTGGTGTTCTCCGACCCGGGCTTCTACCTGGAACTGGACCAGAGCAAGCAATACAACGACGGCCTCGGCAATGCCGACCCGCTGGGCGAAAACGGCGAGCAGGTGGTGTTCCGCGACAGCCCGCTGACGGCTGGCCCGGACACCAACTACATCCGCTATGCCGGTGCCGAGCACATCGTGCTGGGCGGCACCGACGGTGACGACATCCTGGTGTCCAGCGAGGGGGACGACACGGTCTGGGGCGATGGCGGCAACGACCGCATCGAGGGGGGTGACGGCAACGACCAGCTGCGCGGTGGTGCCGGCGACGACATCATCAGCGACATGGGCGGTGACGACAACATCCAGGGCGGCGACGGCAACGACGTGCTGCACGGCGGCAATGGCGTCAACCTGATCATCGGCGGTTTCGGCAACGACTTCATCGTCACCGGTGAAGATGCCTCCGAAGCCATAGGCGGCCAGGGCAACGACTTTATCCTGGGCAGCAAGGCCAACGAGCAGGACATGGGTAACGAAGGTGACGACTGGATCGAGAAGGGCACCTCGGACGGTGCGCCTGGCGATAACTTCGACCCGCTCGGCAATGACCCCATCATTGGCCACGACGTGTTCATCGGCGGCAACGAGAACGACAAGTTCAACGGTGAAGGCGGCGACGACATCATGGTCGGCAGCCTGGGCTTTGGCGACCGTTACATCGGTGGCTCGGGCTACGACTGGGCAACCTTCAAGGGCCTGGCCCGGGGGGTGACCATCGACTACACCGACCGCTTCTTCGACGTACCGCCAGTACCGGGCTCGGGGGCTTCGGCGCAGGTGCGCTTCGACATCATGGAAGGCCTGTCGGGCTCGGCCCATGGCGACTTCCTGCGCGGTGACAACGAAGACGCCGCCAGCTTGCCGACCAATGGCGCCACTGGCAGTGTGCTGACCAACATCAACCTGATCAACGGCCTGTCCAGCCTGCTGGCTGCCGGTGCAACGTTCTACGATGGCGGCAATATCATCCTCGGCGGCAGCGGCAGCGATCTGATCGAAGGCCGTGGCGGCGACGACATCCTTGACGGTGACAAGTGGCTGAACGTGCGCATCAGCGTGCGCGCCAACCTCGATGGCACTGGCCCGGAAATCGCCAGTTACGACAGCATGGAGCCGATGGTGCCGCTGATGCTCAACGGCACCTACAACCCAGGCCAGCTGGTGATCGTGCGGGAGATCCTCAACGGCACCGACAACTACGACACGGCGGTGTTCTCGGGGGTAGCCACCGACTACAGCGTGGTGGTCGATGGCAATGCGGTGATCGTCACCGACCTGGTGGCCGGGCGTGATGGCGTCGACCACCTGACCGGTATCGAGCGGCTGCAGTTCTCTGACCGCTCCCAGGCCTCTGGCGTGGGTACCGCCGTCAACGCTGGCCCCACGGGGCATCTGGCGATCCTGGACGCTGCCACCGGGTTGCGTGACGACACGCCGATCAGCGGCCAGCTGCTGCGCGTTACACCGCTGGCGGTACACGATGCGGACAACGTCAGCGCGGCCAACACGACCGGCGCGGTCAACGGCCCTGTGGCCTATTACTGGCAAGTCGAGACGCTGCCGGGTTCGGGTGTCTATGAAGACATCACCTTTGTCGCCGCAGGTGAGGTCCAGCGAGCGACGGGCGCCACCTACCGGGTCACGGACGATGTGGCTGGCCTGAGCATCCGCGTACGTGCGGTGTACCAGGACGCCAAGGGCACGCTGGAAATCGTCGATTCGTCGGCGAACAGCGCACCGAGTGCCGGGCCGACCGTGACCGGGCTGCTGGTGCAGAACCAGACGCTCACTGCCAACCCGGCGACCATCGTCGATGCCGACGGCCTGAGCAACCCGCAGTTCACCTTCCAGTGGCAGTCCAACCGGGGTGTGGGCTGGGTCAACATTGTTGGCGCCATCAGCAGCACCTTTGTCCTCACCCAGGCGCAAGTGGGGCAGAACATGCGCGTGGTGGTCAGCTATGTGGATGACTTTGGTGTGCAGGAAAGCATCGCCTCCGACATCCTCGACCCGGTGGCCAACGTCAACGATGCACCGACCGGTGCACTGCTGATCAGCGACACCACGCCGGATATCGGGCAGACGCTGACGGCACTGACCGGCAGTATTGCCGACATTGACGGGCTGGGGGCGTTCAGCTTCCAGTGGCAGCAAGGTAGCGGTACGACGTTCACCGACATTGCCGGTGCGACCTCTGCGACCTTCACCCCAGGGGCGTCCCAGGCTCACACCCAGCTGCGCGTGTTGGTGCACTACACCGATGGCTTTGGCGCGCTGGAAACGCTGACATCCGCAGCAACGGCCGAGGTGCCGGCGGTGCCAGGTGTGGTGCTGGTGGGTACAACTGCTGCAGACACCCTGACGGGTACCGTGGGCGACGATGTTCTGCTCGGTCTGGCAGGTAACGACACCCTCATTGGACTGGCCGGATTCGACCAGTTGTTTGGCGGTGATGGCGACGACAGCCTTGATGGCGGTGAAGGCAACGACACCCTCGACGGCGGTACCGGTAATGACACGCTCAACGGTGGCTTGGGTACCGACACCTTGATTGGCGGCACCGGCAATGACGTACTCAACGGTGGATTGGGTACAGATGCCATGACCGGTGGCGCGGGCAACGACACCTTCGTCGTCGACAATGCTGGCGACACCGTCAGCGAGGCAACTGGTGGGGGCACGGACCTGGTGCAGACCAACCTCGCCAGCTACACCTTGGGGGCCAATCTGGAGAACCTGACCTTTACCGGCAGTGGCAACTTCGCGGGGGTGGGTAACACTCTGGCCAACACCATCGTCGGCGGTGCTGGCAACGACTTCCTCAATGGTGGTGGGGGTATCGACCAACTGGTGGGTGGCGCTGGTAACGACAGCTATGTAGTCGACAATGCCGCGGATGTGATTGTGGAACAGGCAGGGCAGGGCACCGACCTGGTGCGTACCACGCTGACCAGCTGGACGCTGGGTAGCAACCTGGAAAACCTGACCTACTTCGGCGCCGCCAACTTCGTCGGTACCGGTAACGGCCTGGACAACGTCATCACCGGCGGTTCAGGTAATGACACCCTCACCGGCAATGCTGGCAACGACACACTCAATGGCGGGCTTGGTGCAGACATCATGATCGGCGGTGCGGGTGATGACACCTTTGTTGTCGACAACGCCGCAGACATCGTCAGCGAGGCGTTGGGAGGGGGCAACGATCTGGTGCGCACCAGCCTGTCGAACTACACCCTCGCTGCCACCCTGGAGAACCTGAGCTTTACTGGCACCGGCAACTTCACGGGTGTGGGTAACGGCCTGGTCAACACCATCGTCGGTGGTGCCGGTAACGACTTCCTCAACGGTGGCGGTGGTGCCGACCTCTTGGTGGGTGGTGCCGGCAACGACAGTTACGTGGTCGACAATGCCGCAGACGTGCTCGTGGAACAGGCAGGTAGTGGTACCGACCTGGTGCGCACTACGCTGACCAGTTGGACACTGGGTAGCAACCTGGAGGACTTGAGGTACTTCGGCACCGCTAACTTCATCGGTACGGGCAACAGTCTGAACAACGTCATCAGCGGTAACACAGGCAACGATGTCCTCAACGGTGGGGCTGGCGCGGACACCCTGATTGGCGGTGCGGGCAACGATATCTATGTTGTCGACAACGTGGGCGACATTGTCACTGAAGCGTCCGGCGGCGGCACGGACCTAGTGCAGACCACCCTGGCCACCTACACACTGGGGGCCACTCTCGAGAACCTGACCTTCACCGGTACTGGCAATTTCACCGGGACGGGCAATGCCCTGGCCAATACCATCATCGGCGGTGCTGGCAACGACTTCCTTAACGGTGGTGCAGGTGCCGACCAGATGGTGGGCGGTGCCGGCAATGACAGTTATGTGGTCGACAATACCGGGGACGTGATGGTGGAACTGGCAGGAGGTGGCACGGACCTTGTGCGTACCACGCTGACCAGCTGGACGCTGGGCAACAACCTGGAAAACCTGAGGTACTTCGGCGTCGCCAACTTCACGGGTAACGGCAATGGCTTGGAGAACGTCATCACCGGTAATTCTGGTGATGACACCCTCAACGGTGGCGCAGGCAACGACCAGCTGCTAGGTGGCAGTGGCAACGACACCTTGAACGGTGGCGACGACAACGACAGCCTCGATGGCGGTCTTGGCAATGACATCCTCAACGGTGGTACAGGCAGCGACACGCTGTTCGGTGATGCTGGCAACGACATCCTGTCGGGTGGCAGTGGCAACGACTTCCTCAACGGTGAGGTGGGCGACGACACGGTCAACGGCGGTGCAGGCGATGACACGATGATGGCCACTGATGGCAATGATGTGTTCCAGTTTGCTGCCGGCTTCGGCAATGACCTGATCATCAACTTCGACAGCAACGCGACCGGTGGCCAGGACCTGCTGGATATCACGGCCTTCAACATTACCGCGGCGACCTTCGCCGCCAGCGTCACCATCGCCGATGTTGGCGACGATACGCTGGTCAGCATCGGTGCTACCGACTCCATTCGCCTGGTAGGGGTGGCGGATGCAACCACAGTGACTGCAGCGGACTTCACCCTGGTGGGTTGAGGGCCCGAGGGGCCAGCTGTTGGCTTGAAATGCAGGGGCTGCTGCGCAGCCCATCGCGACACAAGGCCGCTCCTACAGGGGATTGCACATCTCTGTAGGAGCGGCCTTGTGTCGCGATGGGCCGCAAAGCGGCCCCGGCTAAGCACGCCGCAATCATCCTTCGGGAGACCCGTTCCACCACCTCAGGCGAGGCGCCCGTCTCCCCCGCAATGCCCCACCAGCTCCCCCAGCAAGCGCTGCTTGTACCCCTGCAACACCTGGCTGTCCCGCTGTCGTGGGTGTGGCAGATCAATGCGCAAGTCCTCGCGAATCCGCCCCGGGTGCGCGTCCATCACGATCACCCGGTCCCCCAGGTACAGCGCTTCCTCGATGTCATGGGTCACCATGATTACCGTGCAACGCTCCTGCACCCAGATGCGCTGCAGCTCCTGCTGCAACCGTACCCGGGTCAGGGCGTCCAGCGCGCCGAGCGGTTCGTCCAGCAACAGCACCTTGGGCTTGTTCACCAGCGCCCGGGCAATTGCCGCGCGCTGGGCCATGCCGCCGGACAGCTGGTGCGGGTAGGCCTGCTCGTAACCACTCAGGCCTACCAGTTCGATGTGCTCGGCCACCAACCTGTTCTTCTCGGCTGCGGGTAGCGCATGGTTTTTCAAGGCCAAGGCAATGTTCTGCTGCAGGGTCATCCACGGGAACAGACGATGGTCCTGGAACACGATACCGCGCTCCAGGCCCGGCCCGCGCACGGGTTGCCGGTCCAGCAGGATCTGGCCCTGGTAGTCCTGGTCGAGGCCGACAATCAGCCGCAGCAGCGTGGATTTGCCACAGCCGCTGGCGCCGAGGATGCTGACGAATTCGCCCGGGCGGATATCCAGATCGATGCCTTCGAGCACTGGCACCTGCTTGCCCTTGAGCGGGTACGCCTTGTTCAGGCCGCGAATGGTCAGCGCGCCGGTGCTGGCGGTGGTGGGTAAAACGTGGGCGATGGCGTTCATGGTCGGGCCTTTCAATGGTTGGTGCGCCAGCGCAGCAGGCGGCGGGTGAGCAGGGTGCACAGCCAGGACATCAGGTAGCCACTCAGGCCGATGCACAGCACGCAGACCACGATGATCTCCATGCGCGCCGCAGCTTCGGCGTTCATCATCAGGCTGCCAAGGCCAGCCCCGGCAGACAAAAACAGCTCGCTGCCCACCGAGGTTACCCAGGCAAAGGCCAAGGCTTGCAGCACCCCGGCGGTAATGCCGGGCAGTGCGGCGGGCAACAGGATCAGCCAAAGCTGCTGCCAGCGGCCGAGCATCAGCACCCGTGCCGCTTCGCGGTGCTGACCGGCGACCTGGCGCAGGCTCTCGAAGGTGTTGAGCACCATCGGGTACAACGCTGCCAGGCTGACGATCAGCAGCTTGGCGCCTTCGCCGTTCCCCAGCCACAAGGCGATCAGCGGGATCCAGCCCAGCATCGGCACCTGGCGCAAGGCATGGAACAGCGGCGCGATCAGGCGGTTGGCGGGGGAGGACAGGGCCATCAACGCACCCAGCCCGACACCGCCGACAATGCCGATGGCAAGGCCGCTGCAGGTACGTAACAGGCTCGCCCACAGGTTGACCAGCAGTTCGCCGCTGCCCAGCAGTTCGGCCAATGCTGTGCCCACCTGCGCCAGTGGCACGAACGCATAGGCCCCGGCTGCACCTTGGCGCGAGGCGTACTCCCAGGCGCCGAGCAGCAACAGCGGCAGTACCAGGCCACGCAAATCAAGTCGTTTCATCACAGCCTCCTCAGCGGCTCTGCCAGGCGGACAAGTGTCGTTCCACGCGGCGCAGGGTGAAGTCCAGGGTGAAGCCGATCAGCCCGGTCAGCACAACGCCGACCATCACTACATCGATGCGCAGCATTTGCCGGCCCATCTCGATCATCTGCCCCAGACCGCTGTCGGCCGCCAGCAGCTCGCAAGCCACCAGCACTACCCAGGCACGGGTCAGGGCCACACGTATGCCGGTGACGATCGCCGGCACCGCAGCGGGCAGGGCGATCCGCCATACCAGCGTGGGCCAGCGCAGGCGGTATACCGCAGCCACTTCGAAATGGCTGCGAGGGATCGCGCGGATACCTTCGCAGGTGGCCAGTGCCACCGGGAAAAACGCAGTCTTGGCGACGATGATCACCTTGAAGGTTTCATCCACCCCAAACAGCAGCACGAACATCGGGATCAACGCGATGCTGGGCACCTGGCGCAGGGTGTGGAACAGCGGGGCGCAGTAGGCCGCCACGGTCTTCGACAAGGCCAGCGCCGCGCCGAAACCAAGGCCGGCCAGTGCGCCGCCGGTAAAGCCCAAGGCCAGTCGCGACAGGCTGCCGGCCAAGTGCTCTTGCAACTCGCCGGTGGCCAGCAGGTCGGTGAGGCTGTGCCACACCTCCAGCGGCGGGATAAGCAGGTTGGCCGGAAACAGCCCGGCATAAGCCACCACGGCCCAGCAGATAAGCAGGGCCAGGGGGGAGATGAACCAGGAAAGACGAGAAAGCACGCGCATGGCTGGCCTTGGGAAAGCAGAGGGTAAAGGTGTATCGCAAGAGCTGTGCCAGGGGGCGCAAGCCCCGGATTGCGGGGCTGGAGGGTGAGGGTGATGCTTGAGCAGCAGCGAGGTGCTGCCAGAGCAGCAGTCAGTCAGCAGCACCGGTGCTGGCTTCTTCGCGGGCTTGCCCGCTCCCACAGGATGGCACCTGTCTGCGAACCTGTGCAGGACCTGTGGGAGCGGGCAAGCCCGCGAAGAAGGCAACCCGGTTTCAGCTTAGAAGTCGTAACTCACACTGGTGTAGTAGAACGCCCCCTGCGCCCCTTCCGGGCTGGTGATGGAGTATTTGGGCACGCCGTACAACTGTGCGCCCTCGAGCTTGTCCGGGTGGCTGTCGAACAGGTTGATCGCGCCCGCCGACAAGGTCAGGCCCAGGTCGAAGCGGTACGACACGTCCAGGTCGGTCACCCATTGCGGGCTGAAGGTCTGGTCCAGCGTCGGGTTGGCGGCGTTGCGGTTCTTCCATTCCCCATACCGGCGCTGGGCGACGGTGACGCTCCAGCCGTCATACAGCCAGTTGGCACTGAGGGTCAGCTTGTCCTCGGGGGTGCCGTCTTCGATCAGCCCCTGAGTGTTGCGGCCGATGATCTGGCTGCCAGGGATGCCGCCCACATCATCCAGTCCGGTTATACGGGTGTTGTTGCGCGCGTAGCCACCGTTGAAGTCCACGCGCCCCCAGTGGCCTGCATCCAGCTGGTAATGGCCGGCCAATTCGAAGCCATCGGTGCGTGTGTCGGCAATGTTGGTGTAGAACGCCGCGCTCTGGATGTTGGCGTAAGGGGTACCTGCGAAGATCGGACCCACTACCGATGCAGGTAATTGGTCGGACAGGGTGATGCGGTTGTCGATGTCGATACGATAGGCGTCGAGTGTGACCGAGGCGTTGGGCAATGGCCGCCAGACCAGGCCCACGGAGAAGTTGGTCGATTCTTCAGGTTTCAGCGCCTTGCCGCCAAGCAGGGCCGCTTCCGGGCTGTCGGCACGCAGGGTGCGCTGCTGCACCTCGACCCAGTTGCCACTGCCTGGGGGCTGTTCCACCACCTGTACGCTAAACGACGATAACCCGCTCTGCACCAGCGAAGGCGCACGGTAGCCGGTACTGGCGCTGGCGCGCGCGGCAATCTGCGGGGTGAAGTCGTAGCGCAACGACAACTTGCCATTGGTAGTGTCGCCGAAGTCCGAATAGTGCTCGCTGCGCACGGCCACGCCGGCCTGCAACTTTTCGCTCAGCTGGGCTTCGACATCAAAGTAGGCACCGATCACGCGGCGGTCCAGCGACACGGCATCGACCTGGGTGATGCCCGAGTAGTAACCGGGTATGCGCCTGCCGGAGACAGGGTCGATGGTGTTGAACAGCGGCCCGTTTGACCAGCCGGCGGCGTCACCTTCGCTGAGGTCGTAGTTTTCCTGGCGCCAGGCCAGCCCGGCGGAAACGGTCAGCGGCTTGAACAGCCAGTCGTTGGCGAAGTCGCGGGTCCAGTCCAGGGTCAGGTTGGTCTGGTCGGCTTCGCGGCGACCGGTGTAGATGGTCGACGGGCTGGCGGTGCCCCAGCTGGGGTTGATGGCGTCGCGGTCGGTGGAGTCGACGCGGTTATTGCCGTAGTTCAGCGCCAAGTCGAATTTGCCCAGGGCCTGGTCCTCGAAGCGCAGGCCACCGGTGACGGCAAAGTCTTCCAGGCCGTAGCGGGTGACCGGTAGACGGCCGTCCGGGTAGCGCGCCAGGGCTACGCTGCCGTAGTTGTTGCGCAATGTGGTGGGCGGGTCGAAGAAGTTCTCGGCATCCGTATTCTTGTGCGCATAGGTGGCAAAACCGTAGGCACTTAGCCCCTCGCTCAAACCCATCTCGGCGTTGGCGGTGAAGTTGTACTGGTCCGAGACATTGCCCGAACCCCAGCGCCAGTTGCGGTAACGGTTGTTCTGCTCGCGCGCGGTGTCGATGCTGGTGGAGCCGGGGTAGAACAGGCGGTTGTCGTCGCGGGTATCGCTGGCGGGGTCTTGGCTGCCGGCGTCGAAGGCCAGGGTCAGGAAGCCGTCGTTGGGCAGTGCAAAGCCCTTCCAGCCGCTGAGCTTGCGCTGCAGGCCGTCGCCTTTCTTGTAGCCGCCGAAGCGGTAGCCGGCGTTACCGCCTTCGTCGCGCTCCTTGAGCACGATGTTGATCACCCCGGCAATGGCGTCCGAGCCGTACTGGGCGGCCGCACCATCGCGCAGGATTTCTACCCGTTCGATGGTTGACAGCGGGATCAGGCTGAGGTCCACGGCTGCCGCGCCACGGGCGTTGACCAGGCCCTGGCGGGTGACGTTGGCGCTGGTGTGGCGGCGCTTGCCGTTCACCAGCACCAGCACCTGGTCGGAGGCCAGGCCGCGCAGCGAGGCGCCCTGGGCAATCGAACCGGCAAAGGCGCCCTGGGGCGACTGCGGGAAGCTGAACGAAGGCGAAAGCGCAGTGAGTGCCGCGGACAGGTCGCTGGCGCCGGTTTCCTGGAGTTTTTCACCGCTCAGCACATCGACCGGCGCGGCGCTTTGCAGGGCGGTGACGTCGCTGCGGTGGGTGCCGACCACAACCACGGTGTCGAGGCGGTCGGCGGGTTCGGCGGCGAATGCGGGCATGGCCAGGCCGGCGATGGCCAAAGCGATGGCGCTGGCCAAGGGGGTGTGGTGGGGCATGGGGTGTTCCTGCTGAATGATGTATTGGCAGTGCCGGCGATAAGGCCGAAAGGGCAACCTAGAACCGGCTGGTAACGCTGAACCCGACGGTGCGCGGGTCGCCGTAGGTGATCACGTACTGCCCGGCGGTACCGTTGGGCCGGCCGTGCACCTGGTAGCGGCGGTCGGTGAGGTTGTTGACGAAACCGGTCACGCTCAGCTTTTCGTCGTGGCTGAACCAGCTCAGGCGGGCGTTGGCCAACGTGTAGTGGGGCTGGCTGAGGGTTTCGTCGGCGCTGCTCTGGCGGTCGGCCAGGAAGTACTCCTTGTCACGGAAGCTCACGTCGCCCCCTGCCACCAGCTTGCCGCCCACTTCCAGCGCAATGGTGTAGTCGGCACCCAGCGACACCACGTTGCGCGGCGAACGCACGAAGCTGTTGCCGCTGTAATCGCCGGTTACCGCGCCAGTGGTGGGGTTGGTGTTCTTGAAGTCGGTGTATTCGGTGTCAAGGAACGACACCGCCGCGCGCAGGTGCAGGCGCTCGGTCGGCTGGCCTTCGATCTCCAGCTCCGCACCCTTGACCTTGCCCTTGGCGCCGTTGGTCAGTGCGGTGGTGAGCACGCCATTGTTCACCGTCAGCAGGTTCACCTGGATGTCGGAGTAGTCGTAGTAGAAGAGGTTGGCGTTGACGGTAAGGCGGCGGTCGAACCACTCCGACTTCAGCCCCAGCTCATAGGCATCCAGCTCTTCCGGGTCGACCGTGGTCAGCTGCGCCAGGCTGGTCGACAGCCCGGTGTTGAAGCCGCCCGAGCGGAAGCCGTGGGCGTAGCGGAAGAACACCCGCAGGTTGTCGTTGATGCGGTACTCGGGCGTCAGGTCGTAGGTCCAGGCCTCCCAGGTCTTGTCTTCCTGGCGATTGCCGTTGGTGCCCACGCCACCCAGCGGGACCAGCGGACCGTTGGCGGTGGCGCGGGTCAGCTGCACCAGGTCCAGGTCGATGTCCTTTTTCTCCTGGGTCCAGCGCAGGCCACCGGTGACGCTGAAGTCATCGGTGAAGTCATAGGTCAGGTTGCCAAACAGCGCGTAGCTGTCGGTGCGGTGGTCAAAGCCCATGTCGCGGAAAGCCGTGGTGCCCACCTGATTCGAGCCGGTACCGTTTGGCGTCGGCCCGGGGGTGACCACCCGCTGTGCCGAGCTGTCGAGGTCTTCGTGGAAGTAGTGCGCACCCAGCAGCCAGTGCAGCGGGCGGTCTTCCGGCGAGGCCAGGCGAAACTCCTGCGACCATTGGCGGTAGCTGTTGTCGGTGATCGACGCGCCGTTGACCTCGTAGGGGGTGTAGTCGGCGTCGCTGGTGGAGCGGTTGCGGATGTAGTCGTAGGCGCTGATCGAGGTCAGCGTGTAGTCGCCCAGGTAGTAGTTGAACGTCAGCGAGGCGCCGTCGTGGTCCAGGCGGTAGTCTTCGTTGACGTTCAGCGAGATGTCGCGGCCATGCGGGCGTTCGTAGCCGACGTTGTAGTAGCGGCCCACGGGCAGCGAACCATTGCTGCCGTCGCCCTTGAACTGGCGGCTGTGGACCTTGAGCAGGGCGTCCAGGTCGGGGTTGAGCTGGCCCAGGAACTGCAGGCGGATGGCTTTCTTGTTCACATCGCCATAGGTGTTGCCGTCGAAGTCGTTGTTCTGGAAGCCGTCACGTTCCTCGGAATACAGCGCCACTCGCCCGGCCAGTTTTTCGTCCACGAGCGCGCCGCCGATGGCGCCGGTGACGATGCGTTCGTTCTTGCTGCCAAAGCCGACAGTGCCATAACCGTCGGTGTCGAAGGTGGGCTTCTTCGAGATCACGTTCACTGCACCGGCAGTGGTGTTCTTGCCATACAGGGTGCCTTGGGGCCCACGCAGTATTTCGATGCGCTCCAGGTCAAACAGCGGCCCACCGCCTGCGATGGGGGCGTTTAGGTAGACGTCATCGGCGTAGATGCCCACCGGGAAGACCGTTGCCGCGCCTGTGTCGCCGGTGCCCAGGCCGCGGATGTACCAACGCGGGCGGCCGTCGCCGTCGGGGTTCTTGGCCGAGGCGTTGGGCACGAAGGTGGTGATGTCGCCCATCGAGCGCACGCCATCGGCGGTGATGCTGGTGCCTTTGATGGCCGACACGGCCACCGGGACTTCCTGCAAGGTCTGCTCGCGGTGCTGGGCGGTGACCGTGACGGTTTCCAGGGCCGGTTCGGTTTTATTGACTTCGTTGGCGGCGATGGCCTGGCTGCCGGTACCGGCCAGCAGCAGCGCGAGGCTGATCTGGCGGGCGAGTGGATTGAGCTGGTGCATGGTGGATCTCCCCGTATGTAAAGCGTTGTTGGGGAGAGCTAGAGCAGGGACTGTGCCATGTTGTTAAATCATTGAAATATAAGGATTTTATTTGATTTTTGAGAGGGTGTTGCAGATTGGGCAGCAGTGGGGTGCTGGGCGGGTGCTGCTGGGGCAGCAGTGGTGGGGCTGAGATTGTTGGGGCCTCTTTGCGGCCCTTTCGCGGCACAAGGCCGCTCCTACAATTGTTCAGCGTAAGCCAGGCCCTTGTAGGAGCGGCCTTGTGCCGCGAAAGGGCTGCGCAGCAGCCCCAAAAATCTCAAACCGCCAACCGCGAAGTCGACCCGATCACGCTTTCAAGCACACGAAAATCAATCCACTCCCTTACATCGAAGCGCCGCGGTATGAACCCCCACCTGAACAGGAACTCGGTAAAGTCCTGCAGCGCCTCGATCGAGCGGCTGTCCAGGGTGGTGCGCAAGCGCCGGTGCGCGTCGTCGCCATAGGCCGCTGCCACCCAGTACTCGCTGGTGTTCAGTTCGCGCGCCAAAAAGCGCCGGGTGTCTTCCGGGTTGGCCCAGGCCCATTGCTCGGTGCGCAGCACCGTGTCGACCAGCGTACGGCTGGCATCGAAGTGGTTTTCCAGCAAATGCCGGTCCACGGTCAGCGTGCGCGGGGTGCCATTGTTGCTGCGGATCAGCGGGTCGGGGTGGCTGCCGGTATCGACCACCACGCGCAGGCCGAACTCATGGGCCAGGTGCACCGCGTGCGCACCCTTCAGGAAGATGGCGTCGATATCGCCCCGCAGCAGGCCGATCAGCTCATTGTTGCGGCGGCTGAAGCGGCTGGTGTCCAGGCTCACTTCGGCACCGTACAGGTGCTGCTTGGCGTCGTCGCTGTAGGTGCCGCCGTAGGGGTAGTCGACCAGCTCCACATCGGCCACCGCCAGGCCTTCGAGCTTCAGGGCGTTTTCCAGCCCGCGCAGGGCCTGGGCACGGGTGAAGTCGATCTGTACGTTGGCCCACTTGGGTATGCCGAAACGGCGGTTCTTCAGGTCGCGAATGCTGCGTACGCCGCTTTCTTCGGTGGTGAGGATCAACTGCACCTCATCACTCCACGACAGGCCCAGCACGCGGGTCTCGACGCCGCTGGCGTAGGCCCAGATTGCCGGGATGTTACCGCCGTGGCGCACCGAGTTCTGCAGGTGATGGTCGTAGTGGGCTTCGCGCACCTCGCGTTCGCTGGACTCGCGCAGCGACTGGATATTGGTGCCAAACGGCGTAAAGGCCTCGGCCAGCCGCCCCGACTGCACGGCGATGCCGAGGCCGGTGGGCACGGGGCTGTGGGTGTACCAGAGCGTTTCCAGGGGCTTGGTCATGGGGTAACGGGTTTCCTGTCCATGTGGAGGGGGGCCAGCAATTGGTCCAGTGGTTGGCGAGTGATCCAGTCGCGCACCTCGAAGCGCGCTGGGATGAAGCGCCAGCGCTTGAGGAACTCGACAAAGTCCTGCAAGGCATCGATGGCCTGTTCGTCCAGGCGCGTGCTCAGGCGCAGGTGGGCGTCGGTGCCGTAAGCCACTTGCACCCAGTACTCGCTGCTGTTGGTTTCCCGCGCCAGGTAGCGGCGGGTTTCGTCGGCGTGCTGGTGGGCCCAGCGTTCGGCGCGCAGCACCGAGCCGAGCAGGGTGCGCACCACTTGCGGGTGCTGCGCCAGCAGGTGGCTGTCTACCGCCAGGGTGCGTGGCGTGCCGTTGTTGCTGCGGATCAGGGGGTCGGGGTGGCTGCCGGTGTCGATCACCGTGTGCAGGGCAAAGGCGTGGGCCAGTTGCACGGCGCTGGCGCCCTTGAGGAAGATTGCATCGACCTCGCCGCGCAGCAGGCCGGCCAGCTCCAGGTTGCGGCCTTCGCTCTGGGTGCTGGACACCGGCGTGCCGGCCACGTTGCGCACCGGGCGGTCGCTGAAGGTGCCGTCGTAGCGGTAGTTGACCAGGTCCACGTCGCCCACTTGCAACCCTGCCAGCTTGAGGGCGTTTTCCAGCCCGCGCAGGGCTTGCGCGCGGGTGAAGTCGATCTGTGCGGCGGCCCAGTCGGGCAGGCCGAAGCGGCGGCCCTTGAGGTCTTTTACGGTGTGGATGCCGCTGTCTGGGCGGGTCAGGATCAACTGCGCCTCATCGGCCCACGACAGGCCGATGACCCGGGTGTCGCGACCCTGGGCGCGGGCCCAGATGGCCGGGATGCTGCCGCCGTGGCGTACCGAATTGAGCAGGCTGTGGTCGAAGTGCGATTCGCGCACTGCCTGCTGGTCGGCTTCGCGCAGGGACTGCACCTGGGTGCCGAGGCCGGCCAGGTCTTCCTGCAGCCAGCCTTGCTGCACGGCGATGCCCAGGCCGGTGGGCACCGGACAACGGGTGTACCACAGGGTATCGAGGGGTTGGCTCATGTTCAGCTCCGGTCGGCTCAGGCGCTGGCCTGCAAAGGGGGGGTGGTGGCAGCCTGCTGCACCAGCGGCAACACTTCCTGGCCGATGCGCAGGGCCTCTTCCAGGTGCGGGTTGGCGGCGAGGATGAAGGTGCTGAAACCGGCATCGCGGTATTCGGCCAGGCGTTCGGCGATGTTCTGATGGCTACCCACCAGACCCACGGTGGGGCCGGGCTTGGCCTTGGCGAAGCCGGCCCACAGGTTGCGTGCCAGGATCAGTTCGTCGAAGCCCTGCAAGCCTTGGTGGTAGGCTGCCTGGCGTGCACCGCCGACAGAGTCCGAGCCGGTCACGAAGCCCTTGGCGCTGGCGCTGGCCTTGCCTTCCAGGCGCTCGAACTGCTGGCGCAGCTCGCGCCAGGCTTGCTCCTCGGTCTCGCGGGCGAACAGGTCGACACGCAGGCCGAAACGCACCGTGCGGCCCTGTTTGTCGGCCAGTTCGCGCACGCGTTCGATATGCGGCTTGAGCTTGTCGATCGGCTCGGCCCAGTTCAGGTACACATCGGCGTGCCGCGCAGCCACGTCTAGCGCCGCGTCGGAAAAACCGGAAAAGTACACGCCCGGTTTGCGTTCGTGTTGCAGGCCCGGCGGCAGGCTGCCGTTTTCCAGGCGGTAGATATCGCCTTCGTAGGAGAACTTTTCCTGTGTCCATAGGCCCTGGATCACGTCGAGGAATTCGCCGGTGCGCTTGTAGCGCAGGTCATGCTCCAGGAAGTCGCCATTGGACCGTTGGCTGGCCGGGTTGCCGCCGGTGATGATGTTCCAGTCCAGCCGGCCACCGCTGAGGTTCTGCAGGATTGCCGCCTGCTGGGCGGCGTAGGCGGGCAGGGTCCAGGTGGCCTGGAAAGCGATCAGGAAGCGGATGCGCCGGGTTTCGCGGGCCAGCGCGGCGGCCGCGATCCAAGGCTCCGGGCCGGTGGGCAGCAGCGCGCCTTCGAACCCGGCCAGCTCGGCGGCCTTGGCCACCTGGGCGATGTAGTCGATGTAGGTGAAACCATCGGCCTGGCCATCGGGCAGACGGCCGGGGGCGATGTTGCCGGGGCGGTGCGCGGGGTTGCCGCGGTTGTGGCGGTCGGTGGACAGCTGTGGGCCATCGGTGCCCAAGGGCAGGCGCCAGAAGAATTCGGTGGTCATGGGGGCTCCTGAAGGGGGAGGTTGTGCGGATGGGGACGGCGGTGCAACGGCTGTGCCATGCGTGGCGCGTGGCCTGTAGGGCGGGGGTTTGAGGAGTAGACGGGCAGAGGGCTGCTGCTGTGGCAGCAGTGCGGCAGCAATGGATGCTGGGGTAGCAGCATGAACAGGCCCGGCCTCTTCGCGGGTGAACCCGCTCCCACAGGTACCTCACAGGTATTGAATGCTGTGGTGATCCTGTGGGAGCGGGTTTACCCGCGAAGAGGCCGGCAAGTCAGACTTCGATCCCCTCGGTTACAACCTCTCCAGCACTGCGCAGGTACGCGTCGTACAGCGCCGCATAGGCGCCATTACGCCCGATCAGATCGGCATGCGCCCCTTGCTCCACCACCCGCCCATGCTTCACCACGGCAATCCGGTCGGCATCGCGAATGGTCGCCAGACGGTGGGCGATGATGATTGCCGTGCGCCCCTGGCACAGCCTGCGCAGCGCGCGCTGGATACGTCGCTCGGTGTGCACGTCCACTGCCGAGGTGGCTTCGTCCAGCACCAGCACCGCCGGGTCGGCCAGGTAGGCCCGCACCAGGCACACCAACTGGCGCTGGCCATGGCTCAGGTGCGCGCCCAGTGGGCCGACTTCGGTTTCGTAGCGCTGCGGCAGGCGCTCCAGCACCTCGTCGGCACCCAGCTCACGGGCTGCGGCCACCAGTTGTGCATCGTCGGCAGATGGCGCGGCCAGGCGCAGGTTGTCGAGGATGCTGCCGCTGAACAGCACGTTGTCCTGCAGCACCACGCCTACGTTGCGCCGCAAGTCATGCTGGGCCAGCGCACGCAGGTCGATGCCGTCCAGCTTCACGGCGCCGTGCTGCACTTCGTAGAAGCGCGTCAGTAACTGCACCAGGGTGCTCTTGCCGTGCCCGGAAGGGCCGACGATGGCCAGCACTTCACCAGCGCGGATATGCAGGTCGAGCCCGTCGATCACTGGGCGCGAGCTGTTCGGGGTATAGGCAAAGCCGACCGCGTCGAAGTCCACTTGGCCGCGCGCCTTGGTCAGGGCGTGTGGTGCTGGCGGGTCGAGCACTTGTGGGCGGGTGTCGAGCAGCAGGAAAATGCGCTGGGCTGAAGCGCTGCCGGTGGCGTAGCGCTCGAACAGGTCCGACAGCTCTTGCAGTGGCCCAAGGAACAGGAACACGTAGAACAGGCTCTCGGCCACCTGGCCCACGCTGACCTTACCCTCGGCCAGGCCATGAGCACCCACCAGCAACAGTACGGCCATGCCGGCGGTGCTGAGCAATGCGGTAAACGGGGCGAACCAGCCGGCGCGCAGGCTGCCGCGGATCAGCGCCTGGTTGAAGTCTTCCAGCAGGCGTCGGTAACGTGCCTGGTTGGTCTGCTCTTGCCCGCACTGTTGGATCAGCCGCACCCCGCTCACACTTTCCACCAGGTGTGCGGTGAAGCGGCTGCGCTGCTCGGCCACCTTGGCCCAATTGCGCTGCGAAACCCGTTTGAAGCGCCAGGTGGCCACGACCAGCAACGGTACCGTGGCAGCCAGGCTGTAGAAGAAGCTGGGGTCGATGCGCCACAGCATTACCGCTGCCAGGCCGCAGCGCAGCAAGGCGCCGAGCAGCTCGGGCGGGCCCTGCACCAGCAAGGGCTCCAGCGCATCCACGTCCCGGTCGGCACGGGAAATGATGCGCCCGGCGCGGGTCTGGTCGAAGTAGCTCACCGACAGCGCCTGCACATGGGCGAACACTTTCACCCGTAAGGCGTTGAGCACGCCGATCGCTGCGCGCCCGGCAATGAACTGTGACACCCCGGCCAGCAGAAAGCGCCCCAGCCAGCTCGCGGCCAGCCCCAGGCCCAACCACAGTACCAGGCGCTCGTCGAGCAGCCAGTGGTCGGCGCTGGGCACCAGGCCCTTGTCCAGCAGTTCCCGCACGAACCACGGGCGCAGGAACACGGTAAATACCAGCAGCAGCTCGATGCCGATCACGGCAAGGATCTGCCCGCGAATGGGCTGCAACAGCGGCAGCAAGCGGTGGAACATGCCCCGGTCCAGCGCCTGGCGGGCCAGGCGTTGTTCGATGTCGATATCGCTGGCGGGGGTGTGCTGCGCATCAGTCATGGTCGATCCCCAGCAAGTCGCGGTAACGGGCGTTGTTCGTGCACAGCTCGGCATGGCTGCCGTTGGCAGTGATGCGGCCGTTTTCAAGCATCAGCACGCGGTCGGCCAGCAGCAGGGTGGAGAGGCGACTGGTGATCAGCAGCAAGGTCGGGCCTTGGCCGCTGGCGCTGTGCGGGCGGCGGATGTTGTGCAGCACCTGGCGTTCGCCCAGGGCATCCAGGGCGCTGGTGGCGTCGTCGAGGCAGAGGATGTCCGGCGCGCCGAGCAGCGCGCGGGCCAGGCACAGGCGCTGGCGCTGGCCGCCGGACAGGGTCACGCCGCGGTCGCCCAGCGGCGTGTCGAGGCCGTGGGGCAGGCGTTCCAGCACGTCCTCAGCGGCGGCCAAGCGCATACCTTCACGCAACTGGGCGTCGCTGGCTTGCGCTGCCGCCAGGCGCAGGTTGGCCGCCAGGCTGTCGGAGAACAGAAAGCTCTCCTGGGGCAGCACTTGCACGCGGCGGCGCAGGTCGGCCAGGTCGAGGTCACGCACGTCGTGCCAACCTGCAGTATCGCTGCCGACCTGGACGCTACCGTGCTGTACATCGGCCAAACGTGGCAGCAGGCTGGCCAGCAGGCTTTTACCCGTGCCTGTGGCACCGACCAGCGCCACCACCTCACCGGGCAGCAGGGTCAGCGAGCAATCTTGCAGGATAGGCCGGCCAGCTTCTGCTGCACTAACTTGCACCTGGTTCAGCTTCAGCCCCAACGGCCCTTCGGGCAGGGTGGCATGGCCGCCGACGATGGCCGGGCGTTCGTCCAGCAGCTGCCAGATGCGTTCGGCACTGGCGCGGGCATCGGCGAAAGTCTGCATCACCCGGCCAATGCCTTCGATGCGGAACACCAGCGTGGTGGCCACCAGCAGCGAAGTGACCAGCTCACCGATACCCAGCGCGCCGGCCGCCACGCGATGGGCACCGTACACCAGGATCCACACATGCCCCAGCGCCACCACCGCCTGCGGCAGCGGAATTCGCGAGCTGGCGTAGGCAAGGGCAGCGCGGGCATGGCCGGTGAACACCTCGACTTGTCGGGCGAAGCGGGCAATGCGCTGCTGTTCCAGGCCAAATGCCTTGATTACCCGCACACCCCCGATGCCTTCGGCGAGGTCCTGGCTGACCTGGTCATAGGCGGCGCCCACGGCACGGTCGAGGGTGACCAGGCGATCGGTCTGCACCACGAACAGCCATAGCCCGGCGCCGGTCAGCAGCAGTGGTACCAGCCCCAGCAGCGGGTCGTACCAACTCAGCAGGCCCACCGCGACGATCACCACCAGCGGGGTTTCGATGATCTGCCGCCAGAAGGTGATCAGCGCGTCGCGCACTTTGTCGGCATCGCGGGTGGTGCGGGTGACCAGTTCGCCCATGCCGTGGTGCCAGTGATAGCCCAGATGCAAGCGCTGCACCTGGCTGAGGATGCGCTCACGCAGGCGCGTGAGCAGGGCCTGGCTTAGCACCAGCGACAGCACGGCGGCGGCGTATTGCAGCAGGCCGCGGCCCAGGGCGATGGCCAGCAGCAGCCACAACCAGTGCCAGGCCACGCTGGCGTCCAGGCTGCTGTCGGCCAGGCGCAGCACGGCGCGGCCGGCGCTGACATCATCGACCGCATGGCCGATCAGCCACTGTTGCCAGGCCAGGCCGAGGTTGCCGGCAATGTACAAGGCAGCGACCAGAGCAAAGCGCCAAGGCATTTCGCGGTAGATGGCCAATGCCCGAAGAAGCGGGTGGTTCATGTAGATGCTCGATCAGAATGCGACACCGCCCTTGTAGGAGCGGCCTTGTGCCGCGAATGGGGCGCGACGCGCCCCTCGGCCCCAAATGGATTCAACGGCGGGTAGCGCCCTGGCTCTCCTTGGCATTAAGCACCGCCGTGTACTCCCCCGGGTCTGCCCCGTTCAGGTAGTAGTTGCCCACGTTATGCAGCCGCCAGCGGATCGGGTCGTGGGTGGTGTGCACCCGGGCATTGCGCCAGAAGCGGTCGAGGTTCCACTTGCTCAGCGAAGCGCTGGCCCCTAGCAACGAGAACAAGTCACTGGAAATCTTCAGCGATGCAGCATCGGAATGCGCACGGGCGGTAGCTACCGACAAGATCAGCTCATCCTGCAACGCCTTGTTCTCCGGGTCGCGCTCGTGTTCGTCGAACACCCGCGCCGCCTCGCGCAGCACCGACTCTGCACCGCGCAGCGCCACGGCATACTCACCGATCTGGCGAATGACATGCGGCTCGTCACTGGCGCGCTCTACGCCGCTCTCCACCCAGGCCCGGGCATGCTCGCGCAGGTACTCGACAGCCGCCTGCAAGGCGCCAGCGGCGATGCCGGTGTCGATGGCGGCGTGGAGGATCTGCGGGAAGGTCAGGCCGGTGCGTTTCATCGGCCCGCTACGGCGGGTCAGGTAGCGCTCATCGAGCACGATGTTGTCGAAATTTACCGTACCGCTTACCGAGTTCTGCTGGCCGAAGGCTTGCCAGTCATCGATCAGGGTCAGCCCGGGGGTGTCGCGGTGCAGCAGCACGCCGACGCCGCCGTCTTCGCTGGCGGCGGTCAGCGAGATCCACTCGGCCAGGTAGGAGCCTGTGGAGTAGAACTTGCTGCCGTTGAGTACCCACTGGCCATCGGCGCGGCGCTCGACGCGGGTCTTGAGGGCGAACTTGTTCTTGCCGCCGACTTCGGCCAGCGCGTTGCCGAAGCGCTTGCCTGCGAGCACGTCGGCAATCAGCCGGTCGCGTACTTCATCGGGGTAGCCGGTAAAAATGCCGCGCAGCATCACGTTGTGAATTTGCAGCAACTGGCCGACACCGCCGTCGGCAGTGGAGACCAGGCGCACGGTTTCGACCACGGTCTGCACCGAGGCACCGAGGCCGCCGAACTGGGCGGGCACCGCGATGGCGGTCAGGCCGCTGCTGGACAACAGCTCGGCCTGGCGATGGGGGAGCTGGCCGTTGTTGCGCGGGTCGGCGGCCAGTCCGGCGATGTGCGCGGCGACCTGTCGGGCGGTTTCGATGGCGTCGGCTTCGCTGGTCAGCCGACGGGCGGGGGAGGGTTCTATGGCACTCATGGTGGGGTCTCGGATTGTCTGAAGGGCCAGTGCGCCTGTTTCGCGGGCTTGCCCGCTCCCACAGAGGCTGCGGTCCCAACCTCCTGAGCAATATCTTTGCCACCCCTCCTCAGACCGCATCCTGCGCGGCTTCCACAGCATTTTGCTGCCTCAGCAGCAGTCATGTTGCTGATCTGGCAGCACCCCGCCCGCAATCCTGCTCCCAGCCAAGCACCCAACCACCTGGCGAAACAACCAATCCCAGGTAAATCAAGGCCTCCAGCGGTTGGCACGCACACTGCAATGGTGCTTGCACGACGCCCAAGGAGCCACCCCATGACCTTCGCAACCCCCACAGCAAAACGCCTGGCAGACGACCCATCCGCCCTGGAACGCATCTGGTTCACGCGTTGCCCGGTGCCCACCGCCTCAGGCCTGGCCTACAAGCTCGGCTGGCTTGAGCAAGAATTCGCTGCCGATGGCTTGCCAGTCTCGACCCTGCAGGAGGCCCGCCAGTTAGGCCATCACCACTACGATCACCAGTTGCCCGGGCTGTTTCGCGAGGGCGGCAACGTGCCAGCGCTGGCGGCACGTGCGGCCGGTTCGCCCAGCCGGCTGATCGGCCTGACCTGGATCGAGGAATGGCAAACCATCCTGGTCCGCCCGGATTCCGGCATCCGCAGCGCCGCCGACTTGCGCGGCAAGCGCCTGGCGCTGCCGGCCTGGGGCGACAGCCGGCCTGGCAGCATTGCCCGGGCCATGAGCCTTCATGGGTACAAAGGCGCCCTGGCCTCGGCGGGGCTGCACCTAGATGACGTGCAACTGGTGGAAGTGGCCTTGCTCGACCAGGCCAGTGCCGCCACCCCGGCGTTGGGCTTGCAGCGGCTATGGTCGGGGCTGGAATACCTGGCGCGCGGTGAAGTCGATGCCGTGTACGTGAAGGGCGCGGCAGCAGCCGACGCCGCACGCCGGCTGGGCCTGGTGGTCGGCGTCGACCTCGACCTGCTGCCCGATCCGCGCCACCGCATCAACAACGGCACCCCCCGGCCGATCACCGTGCATCAGCGCCTGCTCGACAACCATTTCGACCTGGTGGTGCGCTTCCTTGCCCAGACCTTGCGTGCCGCCGAATGGGCCGCCGGCAACCGCGACGCGCTCAACCGTATTCTCGAAGACGAAACCCGCGCGGGCAGCCAGGGCGTGGCCGAGGCCTACCGCGGTGACTTCCACACCACCTTGGCGCCGGACCTGTCCGCACAGCGCCTGGCCTTCCTCGGCACACAAAAAGACTTCCTGTACCTGCACGGTTTCCTCGAAGCCGATTTCGACATTGCCGACTGGGTCGACCCGCGGCCTCTGCAAGCTGCCCATGAACTGCTGGCCCAACGCCGCGCCTGACCTGACCGGAGATTGAACATGACCGTACTGATCAACGAACGCCCCGTCACTGCCGAACTGCAAGCCTTCATCGACCAGGTAGTGGCCGAAGCCGAAGCGGCCTTCAGCGTCTTTCGCGAAACCAACACCATCACCGCCAATGGCACGGTCGGTTTCATCGAGCGTGTGCCGGGTGAAGAGCTGCTGGTGTCGGTGAACTACGGCGGGCCGTGGAACCACCGCAAGCCGCTGCAGGCCACCGTCACCGACTTTGCCGGCAACGTCATCGTCGGCAAGGGCAAAGGCGGTTTGGGCCGTTACACCAAGCTGTTCCAGACCCACGCCGATGTCACCACCGTGTCGCACGTGCACAGCCCGTACCTGGGTGCCTGGGCGCAAACCCACCGCACCTTGCCGTTCCACTACGTGCCGGTGCAGCGCTACCAACTGGCCCGCGAGCTGCCGGTGTACATCGACCGGCGCCAGGCCGAGGTGGACTTCATCCTCGACAAGATCGCCGAGAACCCGTTCAACCTGGCAATCCTGGAAGCCAACGGCGGCGCCACGGTGTGGGGCAAGCAGGGGCTGCGGGCCACGGCGGAGTTCATCCTGTTGCTGGAGGAGGGGGCGCAGATCCAGTTGCTGGCCGATGCCCTGGGCGGGTCGCGGCCTTACGGGCCGGGGGTGCTGACCCAGCAGTGGAAGATGAGCGGGTTGTACGACCGTGCTACCGAATTGGGCCTGGTGCCTGGCATCGATCGGCGTAATTGACCCCGTTGTCAGCCCGCCCACGCACTCTGTAGGAGCAGCCTTGTGCTGCGAAAGGGCCAGTCCAGGCACTGCATCTGCATCGGTAGTACCGGCCTCTTCGCAGCACAAGGCTGCTCCTACAGGACCGCGTTGGCAGCCTGATCAACCATTCCAAGCAAGGACCCGCCCCATGGCAGTAAAAATACTCTGGTACCTCACCACCCCCGACGGCCCCTACCCCTGGGAGCCCGAAGGCCGCTGGCACACCGATTTCGAACACCTCAAGCAACTGGCCATCGCCGCGGACCGCCTGGGCTACTACGGCTCGCTGCTCGGCTCCAGCCCCAACGAAAGCCTGGCCGTGTCGGCAGCGCTGATCGACGCCACCAAGCGCCTGCGCTTTCTGGTCGCCCAGCACCCAGGCGAGCTGTCGCCAGCGGTGCTGGCCAAATGGGCGCTCACCTTTGACCAGTTCTCCAACGGCCGCCTGCTGTTCAACGTGGTCAACGGCAACGACGCCGGCCTGGCTACCCTGGGCGTACATTACCCGCACGATGAACGCTACGACTTCAGCCTGGAGTACTGGCGCGCTTTTCAAAGCTTCTACGCCGGCGAAACGGCGGGTTACGACGGCCGCTACGTCAAGCTGTCACCCCGTGCACCCGCCGCTGCCCATCACCCGCTGGGCGGTTGGCACCCACCCAAGCAAAAGCCCGGCATCCCGCTATGGGGTGCCGGTACTTCCGCACCGGGCGTAGCCCATTCGGTGCAGTTGCTGGACGTGTACCTGAGCTTCGCCGACACCCCGCAAAAGCTCGGCGACAAGTTCCGCCGGGTGGCGGCCGAGGCGGCGAAGATCGGCCGTGAGCTGACCTACGGCACCCGCCTGCAAGTGATCGTGCGCGAAACCGAGGAAGAGGCCTGGGCCCATGCACAGCGCCTGTTGCAGCGCACCTCGCTGGCCACCGCGCGCGCGGCCATCGAACGCCAGTTGCCTGCCGGGCAAACCTTCGAGAGCTACGTCAGCGACGACCCGCGTATCCAGCGCAATCTCGACAGCCTCCGCGCCGGGCGCCTGCCCACAGCCCGCGAGCTGGAAATCTACCCCAACGTCTGGCTGGGCCCCAGCCTGTTCGGTTTCAACATCCTCGGCCCTGCAGCCGGCACTTACCTGGTCGGCAGCGCCGAACAGGTCGCCGAACGCATTCGTGAATACGAGGCCCAGGGCACGTCGGCATTCATCCTGTCAGGCTTCCCGCTGATCGATGAGGCGCACCGGGTGGCAGACCTGCTGTTCCCGCTACTGGACCTGGACCATGGCTTCGAGGTGCCGCGCCTGGGCGCAGTCAGCAAGCCCGGCGTGGCGCAACCGGCGTAAGGAGAGGGTGATGAGCGAGTTGTTTTCGCGCCGGGTGTTTCTCGGCAACAGCCTGGCCGTTGGCGGCAGCCTGCTGCTCGGCGGCGGGCTGCTCAGTGGCTGCGACAGCGGCGCACCGTCAGCGGCCAGTGCGGCGTTGCCGGGTACGCCGGTGCGCGGTGGGCGCTTGCGGGTGGGCATTATCGATGGCGACCAGGCCGGCAACCTTGATGCGCACAAGCCGGTGGGCGGCGGCATCATCCGTGGCTGGGCGCTTTACGCCAAGTTCTGGGAATGGAACGCCGACGTCAGCACGCGCCTGGCACTGGCCGAGTTCGCCGAGCCGAATGCCGACGCCAGCGCCTGGACCATTCGTCTCAAGCCTGGGCTGGAGTTTCACCACGGCAAAAGCATCACCGCCGACGACATGCTGTTCTCGATTCTGCGCCTGACCGACCCGCAGTTGGCCTCGCCATTCGCCGGGCTGGTCGGCGCTATCGATCGGCAGGCCCTGCGCAAACTGGACGAGCGCACTATTGAAATACGTTTCAAGCACGGGCAAAGCTTCTACCCGCTGGACGAAACGTTGATCAGCTTCGGCGGCATCGTGCCCACCGACTACCACCCGGTGACCAACCCGGTGGGCGCGGGGCCATACCGGCTGAAAAGCTTCATACCTGGGCAGCGCTCGCTCTACACCCGTTTTGAAAACTACTACAAGCCTAACCGCCCCTATGCCGATGATCTGGAAATCATCGAATTCAAGGACCAGGTGTCGCGGGCCGCAGCGCTGCGCGCCGGTCAGATCGACGTGGCCAGTGGTGTGCAGGCAGAGCACAGCGCGTTGCTCAAGGCCGACCCACGGCTGCGCCTGTATGCCTCACCGAGCACCTCGTTCACCGGCTTTAACCTGAACCTGGCCAAGGCGCCGTTCCAGGACGTACGGGTACGCCAGGCATTTCGCCTGCTGGCCGACCGCCAGGAACTGGTGGCACGCGGGCTCAATGGCTTTGGACGGGTGGCCAATGACCTGTATTCGCCCCACGACCCCACCTACAACCACGCCATTGCCCAGCGCCCGTACGACCTGGACCAGGCCCGCTCGCTGCTGCGCCAGGCGGGGCAGGACGATTTGCGTGTGGAACTGACCACCACGCCAGGGCCTGGCGTCAACGCCGCGCTGGTGTTTGCCCAGCAGGCCCTGAAGGCCGGGGTGCAGGTGAAGGTCAATCAAGTGGACGGCTCGGTCTTCAACGGCCCGCAACGCGAGCAATGGCAGCTGTCGCCGGGCTCGACCCCGGCGCGCGGCTTTCTTGCCTCGGCGCTGCACAACGATGCACCGCAGGCCATTTACAACCGCAGCAACTTCCACGACCCGCGCTTCACCGAACTGTTCCAGCAGGCCCTGGCCCAGCCCGACCTGGCACGGCGCACGGCCTTGGTTCACGAAGCCCAGGCCATCCAGCATGAACGTGGCGGGTTGCTTATCTGGGGCTTTTCCGACGTGCTCGATGCGGCGTCGGCCAAGGTTGGCGGGCTTGCCCCGGAACAGACCACTTTCGCCTCCTGGCGCTTTGACGAACTCTGGTTGACCCCCAATGCCTGATCCTCGACACACGCCCCGCACGCCGGCCTGGCTGGCCTGGTTCATCGGCCGCCTCGGTTACGGGCTGCTGACCGCCTGGGTGATCAGCCTGGTGGTGTTCATCGCCACCCAGGCGCTGCCTTCGGACCCGGCACGGGTGATCCTCGGCCCGGATGCGCCGCTGGAAAGCATCCTCACCCTGCAACGGCAACTGGGCCTCGACCAGCCGATCCTGGTGCAGTACCTGCGCTGGCTAGGCGCAGCATTACGCGGGGACCTGGGCATTTCGCTGGACTCACAGGTCCCGGTGGCGCAGCTGCTGTTCGGCCGGTTGGGCCATACCCTGGCCCTGCTGGTCGGGGTGTTGACGCTGGTGGTGCCGGTGGCCCTGCTGCTGGGGGTGAGCCTGGCCCTGCGGCGTGACAGCCGGCTGGACCGCTGGGGCCTGTCGACGCTGATACTGCTCAAGGCCACGCCGGGCTTTCTGCTGGCCATCGGCCTGGTGCTGCTGTTCTCCATGCCGGGCATGGGCTGGCTGCCGGCGGTGTCGATCCTCGACCCACAGTTGCCGCTGTGGCGGCAGTGGCCGTCGCTGGTGCTGCCGGTGCTGGCGCTGAGCCTGACGGCCCTGCCGTACCTGACGCGTATGGTACGGGCTTCGATGATCGAGGCGCTGGAGTCCGAGTATGTGATCGCCGCGCGCCTGCGGGGTGTCCCCGAGCGGCGCATCGTCTGGCGTCACACGTTGCCCAATGCCTTGACCCCGGCGATCCAGGGCGTGGCACTGACCCTGCGCACCCTGGTCGGCGGTGCGCTGCTGGCCGAGGTGATCTTCAGCTACCCGGGTATCGGCACTGCATTGAACGCGGCGATACAGATGCGCGACCTGCCGATGGTCCAGGGCGCGGTGCTGGTCATTACCCTGGCGGTGGTGTTGATCAACCTGCTGGCCGACCTGTTGACGGTATTGCTCACTCCCAAGCTGCGCACGGCGCGCCGGGTGCGGATGATCCGCCGTATCCGGCGCGGCATTCGGCCCTGGTGGCGACGCGTGCGCAGCACCCCTGCCCAGGAGGCGACCCATGATTGAATCCCGTTGGCTGGCCGACCCACAGGTGCGCCGTGGCGCCGTGATCACCTTGCTGGTGGCGCTGCTGGCCGCTTTCGGCCCCTGGCTGGCACCCCATGCTCCCACGGCGATGATCGGGCCGGTGTACGGCCCACCGGCTGACGGGGCACCGTTGGGGCACGACTTTCTGGGCCATGACCTGCTCTCGCGGTTGCTCAGCGGCGGCCTGTCGGTGCTGTGGATGTCGGTGGCAGCAGCCACCCTCGCATTGCTGGTTGGCGGCAGCCTGGGCCTGTTGGCCGGGTTCTCGCGCAGGCGCCTGGACCAGGCGATCAGCTGGGCGGCGGACGTATCGCTGGCGTTTCCGGACCTGATCCTGGTGCTGCTGATCGTGTCCATGCTCGGCCGTGCACCTTGGCTGATCGTGTTGACCGTGGCCATCGCCTTTACCCCGGGGGTGGTCCGTCTGGCCCGTGGCAGTGCCGTGGCGGTGGCCGGGCAGGAGTACGTCGAGGCGGCGCAGATGATGGGTTACCCGCGTTGGCGCATCCTCTTTCATGAAATCCTGCCGAACATCCTCACGCCCCTGCTGGTGCACTTCGGCAACATGCTGACCTGGGCGGTGGGCATGCTGTCCGGCTTGAGTTTTCTGGGCTACGGGGTGGCACCGCCAGCGGCCGACTGGGGCCTGATGATCAACGAAAACCAGGCCGGCCTGCTGGTGCAGCCGTGGGCCGTACTGGCACCTGCATTGCTGATCGGGGTGTTTGCCTATGGCACCAACATCCTGGCCGAAGGGATTGGCCGGGCGAGTGCCCGGATCGGGGAGAAGCAGCCATGAGCGCGCTGTTGGATGTGGCCAGTGAAGTGTTGCAAGTCAGCGACCTGCGGGTAGAGCTGGCCGGGCAGGTCGATGTGCTGGCCGAGGTGTCGTTCAGCGTTGCGGCAGGCGAAATTGTTGGCCTGGTGGGTGAGTCCGGCTCGGGCAAGACCACCCTGGCCACGGCGTTGCTGCGCCATGCCCGGCAGGGCGCGCGAATCGTTGGCGGGCGAGTGGTGGTGGCCGGGCAGTCGCTGCTCGAGCTTGAAGGCGAGGCCTTGCGCCTGGCCCGTGGCGGGCTGGTCGGCTACGTAGCCCAGGACCCGGCCACGGCGCTGAACCCGGCGTTGCGCGTGGGAGCCTTGTTGGGTGAAACCCTGTTGGCGCACCAGCCTGCGCTGTCGCGTGAGGCTGTGCGCCAGCGCATCGGCGAAACCCTGCTGGATGTGGGCCTGCCTGATGACGATAGCTTCCTCCGGCGGTTTGCGCATCAACTGTCTGGCGGGCAGCAACAGCGGGTGATGCTGGCGCTGGCGTTTGTCTTGCGGCCCCGGCTGATCATCCTCGACGAGCCCACCACCGCACTGGACGTTTCCACCCAGGCCCATGTGCTGCAGACCCTCAAGCGCCTGTGCCGTGACCAAGGTGTGGCGGCGCTGTACGTTACCCATGACCTGGCGGTGGTGCGTGACCTGGTCGACCGGGTGATGGTGATGTACGCCGGGCGCCTGGTGGAAGTGGCCGGGCGCGAAGGGTTGTTCCGCGCACCGCTGCATCCCTACACCCGCGCGTTGCTCGCGGCCATTCCCGACATCGGCCGGCGCCAGCCGTTACAGGCAATTGCCGGGCATGCGCCGGCACCAGGGCAGCGCCCGGACGGCTGTGCATTTGCGCCGCGCTGCGGCAGGCGTCGTGCAGAGTGTTCAGTGATCGAGCCGTCTTTGCTGACGCATGACGGCGGGCATCGGGTGGCCTGCCTGGTGCCGCACCGAGAGCCGCTGCCCATGGGTGAGGTGGCTGTCGAGGCTGCTGCTGCGCCGGGCGAAGCGGTGTTACTGGAGGTCCGTGGGCTGGATGTAGCTTACGATCGCCAGGTGTTGTTCGATGTGTCTTTGCGGGTGGGCCAAGGTGAGTGCCTGGCGCTGGTGGGCGAGTCGGGTTCGGGCAAGACCAGCCTGGCCAGGGCCATTGCCGGGCTGGGCGAAAACGTTCAGGGGCAAATGAGCTACGCCGGCGAGCCTTTGGCGTTTGCCGCGCGCGAACGCGATGCCCGGCTGCGTCACCAGATCCAGTATGTGTTCCAGAACCCCTATCGGGCGTTGAACCCAAGGCAGACCATCGGGCAAACGCTCAGCGCGCCGTTGGCGCACTTTTTCGGGGTACGCGGCGGTGAAGCGCGCGAGCGGGTCGAGGCCGTGCTGGAGCGGGTGTCGCTACCGGCGCGTGTGGCCGACTTGTATCCGCATAGCTTGTCCGGTGGCGAGCGCCAGCGCGTGGCGATTGCCCGGGCGTTGATCTGCGAGCCGAAGCTGCTGGTGTGTGACGAGATCACTTCCGCGCTGGATGTGTCGGTGCAGGCATCGATACTGGCCTTGCTGCAGCGCCTGCAGGGGGAGGGGCTGACCTTGTTGTTCGTCACCCATGACCTTGGGGTGGTGCGGGCGATTGCCGACCGCGTGCTGGTGTTGCGCCAAGGGCGGGTGGTGGAGCAGGGTATTGCCGATCAGGTTCTGGGGCGACCGGTTGATGCTTATACCCGCACGCTGGTGGAGCATTCGCCGAGGTTGCGGGTTGGCCTCTAGGTGCTTGCCTTGGGGTATGCAGTGCCTGTGAGACCGAGCGCCGCCCGCGCGGCGCTTCGCAGCACAAGGCTGCTCCTACATTTGTTTCGGGCCAATTTCTCCTGTGAAGGTGGCGCGCGGCCCCTTTGCGTCCACCTCGATATGGTGCCGGACGAACAAGGCGGCCGCGCGCGTTGGTGCAGGCGTCACTGGCCCGAAACAGATGTAGGAGCAGCCTTGTGCTGCGAAGCGCCGCGCGGGCGGCGCTCGATCTCACAGGCGCCAAACAACCCAAGGCATGCACCCGGCAACCCAGATGCACCCCAAAGCCATACCCCCACCTTCACCCCACAAACCGGGCCTGGCGCCGCCGAACTTCCTCGCGCACCGCTGGAATCACCCAGCGCCCGTAATCCACCGTGTCATACAGCGGGTCATAGCCCCGGTTGAGAAACGTGGTCACCCCAAGGTCGACATAATCGAGCAGCGCCTGGGCCACGGTCTCCGGCGTGCCCACCAGCGCGGTGGTATCGCCATAGGCGCCCACCGCAGTCGCCGTCGGCATCCACAACGCCCGGTCATGCCGGTCGGCGCGGGCGGCAGCGGCCAACAGGCGTTCGGAGCCGGTGCCCTTGATGCGCTTCTGCCAAGGGCTGTCCGCTGCAAACTGTGGGTTGGCCTTGATCTGCGCGAGGATCTGTTCGGCACGCTGCCAGGCCTGCTCCTCGGTGGCACCCAGGATCAGCCGTACCGACAGGCTGACCCTCGGCGCCGCTACGCCTGCGGCGTTGGCGGCAGCCTTGAGTTTGCCGATCTGTTCGGCGACGCCGCTCAGCGGCTCACCCCACAGGGCATACAGATCCGCATGCTTGACGGCGATCTGGTAGGCGATGTCGGACGAGCCTCCGAAGGAAATCGGGATATGCGGCTGCTGCAGCGGCTTCACCGGTGAAAAGGCGCCCTTGATATTGAAGTAGCGGCCCTCGAAGTCGAACGGCTCCTCGGCCGTCCAGGTGCGACGGACAATCTCCAGGTATTCGTCGGCACGCCGGTAGCGCTCGGTCTTGTCCAGCAGCGTGTCCCCCTCTTGCGGCTCGGCGGTGATACCGGTGATCGCATGCAGGCGGATGCGCCCGCCGCCGGTGGTGTGGTCGAGGGTGGCGAATGCCCGTGCGGCCACCGTGGGCGCGGTCAGGGCCGGGCGGTGGGCAATCATGAAACCCAGGCGTTCGGTGTGCGCGGCAGCATAGGCGGCTATCTGCAGGCTGTCGGCGCTGCCCGGGCCGCTGGCGATCAGCACCCGGTCGAACCCGGCATGCTCATGGGCGCGGGCGTGGTGACGGATGAACGGCAGGTCGAAGTCCGGTGTGCGTACGCCACGGGTCTCGGACCACTGGCGGGGGAAGATCATGCCGACAAATTCAATGGACATGGCTGAGACCTTTCAGGTTGAGGGTGATCAGAACTGGTAATCGACCTGGGCCAGCAGCGTGCGGCCCGGCATCGGTTGCAGGAAGGTGTTGGTGGAGCCAGCCAGGCCGCTGACGAAATTCAGCTCGTCGGTAACGTTGAGCATGCGCACCGTCACGCCCCACTGCGGCTGGCGGTAGTACACGGCAAGGTCGAGGTTGTATTCGTCCGGCACTTTCACCGTCTTGCTCAGGTTCAGGTACCAACTGCTGGTCCACCAGCCGGAAAGCTCGACGCCAAACCCTGAGTCGAAGCGGTAGTCGACATACCCGCCGGCGTTGTATTCGGGGATCTGCACCGCATCGAACTTGCCGGACGGGCGCTGGTTGAGGCTGTTGTTGTCGCCGAATACGGTGCCGTTGTCGGGGATGAACCCGGCCGAGGCGAACCCTGCCTGGCTGGTGAACTCGTTGTAGGCGCTGATGCGGCTGAGGTTGAGGCCGCCGCGCAGGTGCTGGTCCTGGTAGCGCAGGGTCGCTTCCCAGCCTTTGACGATCAGCCGGGCGATGTTGTTGTTGCTGTCCGGCGACTGGTCGCGGGCCTGCTTGTAGGCAGCCAGGGTGAAAAACAGCTGGTCGGGCACAGCCTCCACCTTCAACCCGACCTCATGCAACACGCTCAGGCTCTCGAAGGCGAGCGGGTTGAGCTGGTTGGCCCCCGTGCCGCTGCCCCAGCCCAGGCCGTTGGTGAAGAAACCGGTATTCACCGCCAGCGAGCGGTCGAAGGTGTAGTACAGCGTGCTGTTTTCCGTAGGTTTGAAATAGGGGCTGACCTGCACCGAGAACAGCCGGTAGTTGTCCGAGTCCTTGCGCGGGTTGCCGCCGGGTAGCACGAAGGGGTTTTCGATGCGCGCGTCGATCCAGCTGCGGCTGGCGCCCACGTTCAGGCCCACGCGCTCGCCCAGGCGCAGGTTGTGCTGGCTGAACAGGGTCTTGGTGGTCCAGGTGCTGTCGGCGGTGTAGGGCGCCACCGATTCGGCATACAGGCCATGCCCCGCCGGGTACATGGCGGGCAGGTTGAGCCAGCCGTAGTAGCTGGAAAGCTGCGGCACACCGGGTTGGCCGATCCAGGCAGCGTTGCCACCGGCGGGGTTGCGGCCGCTCAGGCCGAGCAGGTCGCCGGGGTTCTTCAAGGTAGGGTCGAGGGTCAGGTCATAGGCGTTGATGGTGCTGCCGAAGCTGTTGTTGGCGGCGATCGACTCGTTGCGCTCGCGGCGATAGATCAGCCCGGTGTTGCTGTCGTCGATCAGGGTCAGGTCGCCCAGCTGAAATTGGCCACGGCCGCGGAACTCGAAGCGGTTGTCGAAAATGTCGTCCTTGCCCTGCACCTGGAACGCCCCGACGGCATCGGTGGTGTCGGTGGAGTGCTGGTAGAAGGTGCTGTTGGCCACGGTGATCGACGGGGTCAGGTCGCCTTCGACGCGCAGTTGCGTGGTAAAGCGCCGCGAACGGTTTTCGTCCTGCGCGCGCTGGCCGGTTTGTGACGATAACGAGGTCAGGCCGTTGCCCGCCAGCGACGGGTCATAGACCCAGCCACGCAGGCTGCCGGGGTTGGCCTGGGTGTTGGGCGACGCGCCCTGGAAGCTGCCGTTGACCACCGGGTACTGGCCCTGGGCATTGCGCTGGCGCTGCACCCAGCCGAGCACCTGGGCGTCGGCTGCACCGGACGACAGCACCGGTGACCACAAGGTGTTGCCGTTCTGGATGATTGGGGTGGCGCGGCCGGCGTAGTACTTGCCGTGGTCGACCAGGTCCTGGGTGGCGCGGTTCCAGCCGTGGGTGATGTTGTAGTCGTAGTAGTCATCGTAGGCGGCGTTCCAGTCGACCCGAAGGTTGTCGTTGCGCCAGGCGAGGGCACCGTAGAAGGCGTCGAAGTTGTTCTCGACGTTGTCGTAGAAGTCTTCCTGGCGCTGGCGGGTGATGCTCACCCGGTAAGCCAGGTTGTCCGTCAGCGGGCCGGTGTTGTCGATGCTGAATTTGGTGGCATCGCGTGATTCACCATCGGGGATCCAGCTGCCGATTTCGCCGCTGAGCCTGGTGCGGAAACGGTTGAAATCGGGCTTCTTGCTCAGGTAGTTGACGTAGCCGCCACTGCCGCTGACCGAGCCGTAGGTCACCGACGAAGGCCCGGCGACGATGTCGGCGCCTTCGTAGGCGTTGAAGTTGGCCGGGTGGCGCACCCCGTAGGCGCGCTGGCCATCCTGGAACACCTCGGTATTCTGCCCGCGCATCTGCGGGGCGATGCCGGCGTTCTGGCCACCGCCGCGGGTGATGCCGGGGGCGTACTTGACCAGGTCGTCGGAGCTGCGGATCGGGTCGTTGGCCAGTTGCCCGGCGTTGATCTGGGTGACCGAGCGCGGGGTGTCCAGCACCTTGGCTTCCAGGCCGCCGTAGATCGAGGCTGGCGGGCGGCTGGGCAGGGCGTCGTCATCGGGCTGTTCGGCCTGCACGGTGACGGTTTGCAGCTGGGTGTCTTCGGCGTGGGCCAGCGGCGCGCTGGCGGCCAGAATGGCCAGCGCCAGTGCGCTGGGCTGGAATTTGGGGGGCAGCAAGGTAACGCGTGGCATTGGCTGGGCCTCGTTCAATAGCAGGAATGTGGGAGAAACGAGGGCGCAGCCGCGCCTGCGGTTGGTTTGTTTTGTGTGTTGTTTGTCCCGGCCCTATCGCCGGGACAGGCGGTAGAGGGCCTGCAGGTCAACTTCTGAGCCACAGGCTCTCGAACCGCCATGTACTGAACAGCGACTGCTCCGCCTGTGCACCACCCACACGTGTGCTGACACTGTCGAGCAGGTCGGCAAAGCCCCAGATCAGCATGCCGCCGCGCTCGTACTGAATGCGTTGCGCGCGGTGCACCAGCGCCTTGCGTTGTTCCAGGTCCGGCTGGGCCATGGCAGCGAGGAAGGCCTCACTGAATTCGGGGTCGTGGAAGTGGGTCTTGTTGGCTACTGCGAACGGCGCGTCGGTGTGGATGGCACTGGCCAGGTACGGGGCACCGATGCTGCCGCCGGTGCTCAAGGTCCAGTCGTCGCGCTGCGGGCCCTGGAAGGTGGCCAGGTCGACCTGGCGCACGTTGACGGTTACGCCGATACGTCGGGCCTGCTCGGCCAATACCAAGGCCGACGCCAGCCCCGGCCCTGGTGTGGTCACCAGGTCCACCTGCAACTGTTCATGGCCGGCTTCGCGCAGCAACTGCGCTGCCCGCAGCGGGTCGTAGGGGCGCGGGCCGATGCTGTGGTCGAAGGTGGGGTCGAACGGTGCATACAGGTCGTTGGCTACCCGGCCCTGGCCATTCAGCGCACGGCGCACCAGTTCTTCGCGGTCGGCCAGCAGGCGGAATGCCTCCCGCACGCGCGGGTCGTCGAACGGCGCCTTGGCGGTGTTCATGTCGAACGACAGCCAGTTGCCGCTCACCGACTTCAGCAGGCGCAGCCGTGGGTCGGCCTGCAGCACCTGCAGGTGCTCTGTGGACATGACGTTGGCCATGTCGATCTGCCCGGCACGCAACGCCGCCAGGCGGCCGGTCTGGTCTTTGAAATCGATGACCTCCAGTTCATCGGCATAGGGCTTGCCAGGTTTGTAGTAGTTGTCGAAGCGGGTGAACAGTGAGCGCTGGCCCGGGGTGAAGCTTTTCAGCTTGTACGGCCCGGCACCGACCGGGTTGGTGACCGGGTGGTAATCCACCGGCACGATGCCGCCGAAGTTGACCCAGGTTTCCGGCAGCGGCAGGTAGCTGCGCCCTTCGCGAAAGCCCAGGCGCACGGTGCGGTCGTCCAGCTTGACCAGGTTGTCGCGGTCCACCCAGTGCAGCAGCGCCGCATAGGGCGAGGCCAGCTGCGGGTCGGTGAGGCGGCGGATGGAGAAGATCAAGTCATCGGCGTCGATGGTCTTGCCGTGGTGGAATTCCAGCCCAGGTTTCAGCCGCAAGGTCCAGCTGCTGGCGTCGGCATTGGGCTCGGCGAACTCGGCCAGGGCCAGGCGCGGCTGCATCTGCTCGTCCCATTCCCACAGTTTGCTGTACAGGGCAAAGCCCCGCACGATGCCGCTGCCAATGGGCTTGTGGGCGTCGAGGTTGCCGCTCTGGTTGCCGTCGATGATGCCCAGGCGCAGGCGCCCGCCATGGCGGGGCTGGTCGGCAGCAGCATGGGTCGGGCTGTCGGCCTGGCCGCAGCCAGCCAGCAGCCCGCCCGCCAGCACGCCGGCGTGGCCGAGGAAGCCGCGCCGGCTCAGTGGGTAACCGTCCTTGGCCATGGCGTCAGGCCCCGTTGCTGGCGTGCAGTTGCACGGGTTCGGCTAGCGGGCGGGCAAGGGCTGCGCGCTGCGCACGGAAGTGCGGCAGGATGTGCTCGCCGATGCGGTAGGCCTCTTCCAGGTGCGGGTAGCCGGCGAGGAAGAACAGATCGACACCGATGCCGTGATACTCGCGGATACGCGCCACCACGTTGCTGTAGCTGCCCACCAGTGCGCAGCCCGGCGGGATGCCGATGTAACCGAAACCGGTCCACACATTGGGGTGGATGAAGAAGTCGTCGAAGGCCTGCTGCTCGTCCTGGTCGCTGTAGCCGTGCTCGTAGCTCAGCTTGCGCGCCGTGCGCAGGCCCGCGTGAGCGGCGCGGGCCTTGACCGTGCCTTTGGCCACGCCTTCGTCGAAGAAGCGCTTGGCCTCGGCCAGCGCGGCTGCTTCGGTCTCGCGTGCGATCACGTCGATGGACAGGCCAAAGCGAATGTCGGTACGGCCCCACTTCAGCGCACGGGCGCGGATGTCGGCGATCAGCGCGGCGATCTCGTCCGGGTGCTCGGCGCGCATCAGGTAGAAATCGGCGTGCTTGGCGGCGAACTCGCGCGCTGCCACTGACGAGCCAGCGGTGCAGATCAGCGGCAGCTCGGCCTTTTTCAGCGGGCCGCGCAGGCCTCCGCCTTCAGCGCGGTAGTAGGTGCCTTCGTAGTGGAACTGCTCGTTGTGCCAATAACCGCGCACCACGTCCATGAATTCGGTGGCACGGGCGTAGCGTTGGTCATGCTCTTCAAAGTCGCCGACCTGGCGCTGAAGGGCATCGGAGCCGCCGTTGATGATGTTCCACACCAGGCGGTTGCCGGTGGCGCGCTGGTAGGTCGCGGCCTGTTGCACAGCCACCCACGGGGTGTAGTGATAGGGCTGGAACGCGGTGACGAATTTCAGCGTGCGGGTTTCCCGGGCCAGCAGCGAGCACACCGTCCATGGCTCTTCGCCGGTGGGGGCGTTGACCATCAGCGCGCCGCCAAAGCCGTTTATTTCTGCGGCCCGGGCGATTTGACCGAGGTAGTCGATATAGGTGAAGTGATCACCCACGGCAAACCCCGACACCGCGCCGGTGCTGGCCCCGCCCGCATGCCAGTCGCCGCGGTTGCGTGGGTCGCCGGGGAGGAACTGGGTTTCGCCATGCAAGGGCAGGCGGGTGAAGAATTCGATGCTCATGGGCTGGCCTCCTTACTGGACGCTTGGGCTGCAATTGGGGGTAACCGGCTGGCCGCTGATGACCTGGCGGGCGAAGGGGATCGAGTCCTTCAGCGAGGCATTCACCGTTTCGCTGTGGCCCAGGCCCTTGTACAAGTGGCCCTGCACCACCGAGCCGGCCTTGCAGGCGTCCTGCATCAGCGCCACCTGGGTGGCGGCGGCGGGGGTCTTGTCCTCGGCGCCGGTGCCGATGAAGATCGGCTGGGCCAGTTTCAGGGTCGGGTACGACACCTGCGCCAGCCATGGCTTGAGCTGGTCGCCCTTGTAGTCTTTCTTGGCGTTGGCCGGGGTCAAGCCTGTGCCGACCACGTCGCTGACCAAGGCTGACAGGCAGCTGGTGCGCGCCTGTTCGAACAGCGGCAAGGCTTTGTCGGTGTAGAAGTCGCGCGGGTCGATGCTCGGGTCGTACTGCTGCGCTGCCAGCAGGGTGTAGAAGCCATAGGCCAGGGCCGGGTCGACCTTGTCCTGGTCCTGTTCACCGACATTCTTAGAGCCCACGGTGTAGATCACCCCCGTGCCGATACTGCCCTTGACGCCCAGCTTGGGCGCATAGGTCGCCGCATAGGCACCCGCGGCAAAGGCCCCCGCGCCACCTTGCGACTGGCCTATGATCAGCACTTTGTCTGCCAGCCCCGGCACGCCGGCTACCACAGCCTTGGCAGCATCGAGAATGCCGTAGGCGGCCATGCGATTGTTCAGCAGTGGGTGGCCACCCGGTACACCGAGGCCTTGGTAGTCGGTGGCGACGATGGCGTAGCCCTCATCCAGCCAGCGGTTGAGGTATTGCACGTCGCGGTAGCTGCGGCCAGCCCAGGACGGCGCGCAGATATCTGCCACGCCGACGGTGCCGTGGCCCCAGCTGGCGACCGGCCAGCCGCCTGCCGGTGCTTTACCTTTCGGAATGAACAGCGCCCCGGAAACCACGATCGGGGTCTTGCCGTCGATGCCATCCAGCGAGGTGTAGAGAATGCGTTGCGCGCTGGCCGCATTGGGCAGGCTGAGTGCCTGGTCCAATGGTTCGCTGCGCAGCAGTTTCCCAGGCGTGGCGGGGATGGCCTTGCTCCAGGTGTAGAAGGCCGACACACGGCCATCGCCCTGTTGCGGGTCAGGTTTTGGCGCGTAGGTTTCGGCCGCCATGGCACCGATGGACAGGGCCAGGGCGCTGAGGCCGAAGATGAGCGAAGCAGGCAGTTTCATGGGTAAGGCTCTCAAGGTTGTTGGCTGATCTGGGCGTCGAGGGACGGCCAGTAGTGGGTCAGTTGCAGGTCGATCAGCGCCTGGCGGGTAAAGCCCGTGGCCAGGTCGCTGGTGATGTCGTAGGGCGTGCGGATCAGCCGGTTGGCCAGGGCGTACTGGCCCAGGGCGTCGTAGTGGGCCTTGAGCTGGGCATCGCTTTTCGGCGCCCAGCGTGCCTTCCACGCGACCGGGTCGTCCTGATCGTCCCGGCGCAGCACGCTTTCGCTCACACCGGCACGCGAAGACAACCCGTAGTAGGCGTCGCGGTTCTGCTCCTGGGAGATCCACCAAGCCGCGCGCACCCAGGCGGTGGCCACCAGTTGCGTCAGGTCGGCGTGCTGCTGCACGAAGCGGTCAGTGCCCCACAGGTCCGACACCAGCCGCCAGTCGTTGGCGCCTTGCTTGGTCGACCAGAGGATGCGCGCCACGCCTTTGTCTTCCAGGGCATAGGCTTCGTTGAGCAGCACGGCGGCGTCGACCTTGCCGGCGGACACCGCAGCGGCGCCTACTTGCGGGTTGAGGTTGGCGATCTTGAAATCACTGAGTGCCAGGCCCTGGCTTTGCAGGAAATTGCTGAAGGCGAACTCCCACGGGCGGCCGCGGTGCAAGGCCAGGCGCTTGCCTTTGAGGTCCTGGATGCTGCGCACCGTCGAGTTGCTCGGTACTACCAGGTAGATGTTGTTGCCGCTGCCACCCGGTACCACCAGCTTGCCCGGCACCTGGCCGGCACCAGCGATGACCGAAGGCAGGTCGCCGCGTACGGCAAAGTCCAGGCTGTCGTTGCTGAAGCCTTCGTTGATTTGCGGCCCGGCGCCGGCATGGGGCAGGGCGGTCCATTGCAGTTTCACGCCGCGGGCGGCCAGTTGCTGTTCCAGCCAGCCTTCTTCGATCACCCGCCCGGGGATACCGCCGAACACCGGCGCACCGCCCTGGGTGAAGGCGACGATGGCGATGCGCACCGCCGCCGGTGGCTCGGCTGCCAGCGCAGCCAGGCTGAGGAACAGGCCGCCCAGCAGGGCGAGGGCGTTACGCCAGGGATTGTTCATGTGCAGCTCCAGGCAAAGGTTCTACAGCCCAGGAGCGAAATGCATGCCAGCATGCCTTGAAGTGGCTGAAGCCCCCTATTTACAAGGGCTCCCGCCATGAACACATTGGTGTGCGAGGAAAGTTCTGCTGACCGACGGGCAGGGAGTGCTGACGGGTTGCTGCTGTGGCAGCAATGGGTTGCTGAAAATTTCAATATTCTTAATTCGAATATCTAAATATTAATTAATAATTTTTTGATCTAATTTGTTTCATGCACTATGGGCCGGCGCGTCAACTGCCAGGAATGCCCCAATGTCGCTGATCACCCACCCCAATGCCCGCGAGCTGACCAAGTCGGTACGTGCCACCGTGCTCGTGTTCAAGGACCCGCGCTCCCAAGAGCTGCTCAGCCGCATCGAGCGCCTGGCGCCCAGTGAGGCCAACACCCTGATCATCGGCGAAACCGGCACCGGCAAGGAGCTGGTTGCCCGTCATATCCACCACCTCAGCCGCCGTGGGCGTGAGCCATTCGTGGCGGTGAACTGCGGTGCCTTTGCCGAAACCCTCGTGGAGAGCGAGCTGTTCGGCCACGAGAAAGGCGCGTTTACAGGCGCCACCAGCAACAAGGCCGGCTGGTTCGAAGCGGCCAATGGCGGCACGTTGTTCCTTGATGAAATCGGCGACCTGCCGCTGAACATGCAGGTGAAGTTGCTGCGGGTGCTGCAGGAGCGGGAAGTGGTGCGCCTGGGCTCACGTACGCCGATCCCGATCAACGTGCGGCTGGTGGCGGCGACCAACGTCAACCTGGCCGATGCGGTGGTGGCGGGGCATTTTCGAGAGGACCTGTTCTACCGCCTGCATGTGGCGACGATTCGCTTGCCGCCGCTGCGTGAACGGCCAGGGGATATCCTGCCGCTGGCGGAATTTTTCATCGAGGAGCATTGCCGACGCCTGGGTTACGAGCGTGCTGCGTTGAGCCCGGATGCCGAACGCAAATTGTTGGCGCATAGCTGGCCGGGCAACATCCGCGAACTAGAAAATGCCATTCACCATGCGTTGCTGGTGTGCCGGTATCAGGTGGTGGCGCCGGCGGACCTGCACCTGGTCGATATGCGGCCACAGGTGTCGGCGCCGGTGGCGCATGCGTATCTGCCGGCAGCGAGCGCGGCACCGCCTGACCTGGAAAGCGCGTTGCTGGCGTTGTTCGAGCAGAATGTGCCGAATTTGTATGAGCATATCGAGGAGACGGTGTTCAGGGCGGCGTATCGGTACTGCCACGGTAACCAGTTGCAGACAGGGCGGTTGCTGAACATCAGCCGCAACATCGTGCGGGCGCGGCTGGAGAAGATCGGCGAACTGACAAAAGCGTAATGGGCGCGGCCCACCCCTGTAGGAGCAGCCTTGTGCTGCGAAGAGGCCGGTACGGATCATACTGTTATGTGATCTTTACCGGCCTTTTCGCAGCACAAGGCTGCTCCTACCGGGCCTGTGTTTGCCTTGAAATACAGGTCAGGTGGAACCGCGTAGCCAGCAGCCGAGGTTTATTTGATGAAGCGCACCTGGCTGTTGATCTTCTCGATCACTGCCCCTTTACGCTCGTTGAAGCGGGCCTTGTTCTGCTCGAACAGGTTGTTGCCTTTGGTATCGATGGAGATGATCAGCGGCCCGAACTCGCGAACACGGTTCACCCAAAGGGTCTCCGGCATGCCCAGGTCCTGCCACTCCGCACGCTCGATCTCTTCCACCTGGGTTGCTGCCAGCACTGCGCAACCGCCCGGGAACACCGCATGCACCGCCTTGTTTTCCAGGCAGCCGGTGGTGGTTTCCGGCCCCATGCCACCTTTGCCGACAATCAGCTTCACACCGGTCTGCTCGATGAACTGCTTCTCGAACTTTTCCATGCGCATGCTGGTGGTCGGGCCAATGGAAACCATCTCGAAGCTGCCATCATCCTTCTTCCTGACGATGGGGCCTGCATGGAAAATCGCACCGCCACGCAGGTCAACCGGCAGTTCGCGGCCCAATTCGATGAGGCGCCGGTGTGCCACGTCACGGCAGGTCACCAGTTGGCCGGTGAGGTAGACGACGTCACCGACGTTGAGGTTGGCCAGGTCTTCGTCGCTGATCGGTGTGCTCAGGATCTTTTTCACAGTACTACCCCTTCGTGCGAGAGGATGTCGTAGGTCAGGTCGGCGTTGATGCGGATCTTGCCGCGGCGGTGCGCCCAGCAACCGGTGGACACTGCCACGCCGATGGTGGAGGGGTGGCGGGCCGAGGACTCGATGTTCACGCCCATTACGCTGCTGTTGCCGGTGAGCCCCTGCGGGCCGATGCCGATTTCGTTCAGCCCGTCCTCCAGCAGCTTTTCCATCATTGCTGCGCTTTCGTTGGGGTGGCTGGAGTCCACCTCGCGCAGGATGGCCTTCTTCGACAGGCGTGCTGCTGTCTCTACCGAGGTCGAAACCCCGACCCCCACCAGCAACGGCGGGCAGGCGTTGACCCCGCGAGAGGTGATCACATCGAAAACGAACTCGGTCACCCCTTCATAGCCTTGCCCCGGCATCAGCACCTTGGCCGAACCTGGCAAGGTGCAGCCGCCACCGGCCATGTACACATCGACGATGGCGTAGTCGGCATCGGGGATGATTTCCCAGTCCAGCCACGGGATTTTCGAGCCGGTGTTGGTGCCGGTGTTCTTCTCGATGAAGGTTTCCACCGCGTTGTGGCGCAACGGCCCCTGGATGGTGGCTTCCTTGGTGGCGTTTTCGAGGATGCTTTCCATCTCACCCAGCAGCGGGAAGCGCGCCCCGGCCGAGACGAAGTACTGGATCACGCCGGTATCCTGGCAGCTGGGCCGGTTGAGCTTGTCGGCGTACTCCTGGTTGTCGGCCATCGAGTCGTACACGGCGATGGCCAGCGGGTTGGTTTCGGCGGCGCGTAACTTGGCGGTCTTTTCCTTCACGTCTTTGGGCAGGCGTTTGCCGATATAGGCGGTGAACTTGGCCATCACGTCGGTAAGCGATGACACGGCGGTTTCTTTGTCCATGATTATTTCCTCACTGCATCACAAGGCGGGTTCTTTTTGCTGTTATCGAAAGGTCAGGGTGTGGGCGTGCCGGCCTCCAGTTGTGCAAGGGCAGGGCGGGTATCGGTGGGTTGTGGTTCTGCCGGTAGCTGGCCGTCCAGGGCCTGGGCCATGCGTTGCTTGTCCAGTGCACCGACCCAGTTGGCGATAGCCACGGTGCCGACGGCATTGCCGATGGTGTTGGTGATGGCGCGGGCCTCGGACATGAAGCGGTCCACGCCCAGCAGCAGCACCATGCCGGCCACCGGGATGTTGTCCATGGTCGCCAGGGTTGCGGCCAGGGTGATGAAGCCCGAACCGGTCACCCCTGCGGAGCCCTTGGAGGTGAGCAGCAGCACGCCGAGCACGAGCAGTTGGTCCATCAGGGTCAACGGGGTGTTGGTGGCCTGGGCGATGAAGATGGCGGCCATGGTGTAGTAGATGCACTGGCCATCCGGGTTGAAGGTAAGGCCCGAGGGGATCACCAGGCCCACCACCGGTTTGGACACGCCGACCTTTTCCAGCTTGTTCATCAGTTGTGGCACCACCGATTCGGACGAGCTGGTGCCCAGCACCGTGAACAGCTCTTCCTTCAGGTACTTGAGGAACTTCCACAAGTTGAAGCCGGACAACCTGGCAATGGTGCCCAGCACGATCACCACGAACAGGAAGCAGGTCAGGTACATGGTTGCCATCAGCTTGCCCAACGACACGATGGAGCCCACGCCGTATTTGCCGACGGTGAAGGCCATGGCGCCGCAGGCTGCCAGCGGGGCTACACGCATGATCATGCCGACGATGAAGAACATGCCGTGGGAGAACGCCTCCAGCACATCCACCATGGGCTTGCCACGAGGGCCCAGGTGCGAGAGGGCGATGCCGAACAGGGTGCTGAACAGCAGGATCGGCAGGATCTCGTTCTTGGCGAAGGCGTCGGTCACGCTGCCGGGTATCACATGCAGCATGAAGTCGATGAAGCCGCCGCTGTTCCCGGCTGCGGCAGCGGTGTAGGTCGAGATGCTCTTGGCGTCGAGGGTGGCCGGGTCGACGTTCATGCCTTGGCCGGGCTGTACGATGTTGACTACTACCAACCCCAGTACCAGGGCAAAGGTGGAGAGCACTTCGAAGTAGATCAGCGCACGCACACCCACGCGGCCGAGTTCCTTCATGTTTTCCATCTTGGCGATGCCCAGCACCACCGTGGCGAAGATGATGGGGGCGAAGACCATCTTGATCAGTTTGATGAAGGCGTCGCCGATGGGCTTCAAGTCTGCGCCCACCTGTGGCCAGAACACCCCGATCAGCACCCCGAGGGTTACGCCGATCAATACCTGTACATAAAGCTTGCCGAACAATCGCTTGGCCATTGCCGTCTCCGAATTATTGTTGTGAGTCGGATTTATCTGGCGGCCGGGCTGATCGTGGGGTGCAGGTCACACCTGGCCTTGGCGGCCGAAAAGCCCAGCTTCTTTGTGGTTAATCACGCAGGGCAAAAGGTAATGGTTTTTCAAAAATGCTGTAATACAATGAAATTCAACTCATTGTTTCCCTCAGGTTAATTATGAATCCGGTATCGGAGCTGGCGTTCTTCACCCAGCTGATCAGGGTGGGCAGCCTGGCGGGTACTGCGCGCGAACTGAACCTGACGCCGCCTGCAGTCTCCAAGCGCCTGGCGCAGCTGGAACAGCGCCTGGGTGTGCGTTTGCTTAACCGCACAACACGCAGCATCAGCCTTACCGCCGAGGGCGAGACCTACCTGGTGAATGCCCGGCGGATACTGGGTGAGATCGAGGAAATGGAGCGCCAGGTTTCCAGCAGCCGTGCCGAGCCCAAGGGCCTGCTACGGGTCAATGCACCGCTGGGTTTTGGTCGTACGCATGTGGGGCCGGCAGTGTCGTCGTTTGCCAGGCGCTACCCCGAGGTGGAGGTGCAGTTGCACCTCACCGACCGCCCAATCGCCCTGCCGAACGACGCTATCGATGTGGCCATCCGCTTTGGTGAGTTACCTGATTCGCGTCTGATCGCCCGCAAGATCGCTGCCAACCGCCGCCGGTTGTGCGCGGCGCCCGCTTACCTGGAGGCCCACGGCACCCCAGAAGCGCCAAAAGACCTGGCCAGCCACAACTGCATCGTGTTGCGCCAGAACGATGCCGCGTTCGGCATCTGGCGGCTCAGCCGTGGCAAGCAGAGCGAGTCGGTGAAAGTGCGCGGCAGCCTGAGCACAAACGATGGCGAGGTCGCCCTGAACTGGGCCCTCGATGGGCAGGGCATCCTGATGCGGGCCGAGTGGAACCTGGCTGACCACCTGCGCAGTGGGCGGCTGGTGGAAGTGCTGGGTGATTATCACACCCCGCCTGCGGATATCTATGCGGTGTACCTGGAGCGCCTGAACCTGTCGGCCAAGGTGTCGTGTTTTGTCGAGCACTTGAGAACGTTCTTTTGCCAGGGAGAAACCTTGGCAGCGTGGAACTGAGCCGGGTTACCCATTCGTACCGTCGACTCAGTATTCTTGGGCCTTGCTGAAAAACTTGGTTTCCCATACTGCCAAGAAATGCTCGTACAGCTTGATTAAATCAAATACGATGCTTAAACGACTACACCGCCAAAACGAACAAATTTCCCGTTTCTAATCCTTGCCTCTGGATGCGGCCAGTTCTCTCGAATAGTTTTAGGAGAAAAGTTTGAATTCACAGCTTCACGCGGCAGGACCCCCATTAATTGGCCGGTCCCAGCTTTGTCAATTACGGTGATTTGATGATAGAAAACGGGCGAATTTGGCTTATCTTTAACGTGTTTTATCAAGCCTTGACGTGGTTCTTGGTTAAACGCAATGGCAAAATTTGCCTCTGACGCCTGGTATACAGAGGCTTTCAATGATCTGGAGGTTCCGGCGAGACTGAGTGCATCTTGGCTAGACAATTGCCCGATTATTTTACGCTGAACATGCCATGGCATATGGTCGAGTTTAGGTAGTGGCTTTTGTCCGACATCGCTCTGCATGTGCCCTTTGCCAGTGGAACTGGATCTCGACGATAATCGCAGTTTCGCGGCCGCATTACCTGCCCACTGGGTAAGAGTATTTATAAATTCCGTAAATTTTGAGTGGCCCGTTGGGTCGCTATAGTTAATGGGATCACCTAGGCAATACGCATATAAATTTAACCCCCCATTACCAAACGGACTCCAACTGTCAGGACTGTTGAAACGCATCAATACCGGATTAAACGCTCGGTATCCATTACCCAATACGTAATGCCCGGTTACCGGGTCTGGACATTCTCCATTGAAGCCCAGCATGCTCAGTAAGTCGCCTTCCGCTGTTCGGTGGCCATAAGGTGTGTACACAAGGGTATGAAGCTGCATTGCGTCGAGTACATTTAACCCCGAGCGTTGCTGATCGGTAGCGAGCAAGGTCGATTTAATCCCATCGCCCTGGCTCTGATGCTCGGCCAACAGTTGATCGTCGTGCTGGAAGATCGAACGCGTCAGCAAGCCTTGTACCTCGGTGGCCAGGCGGCTTTTCTGGTAAAAGCGTTGAATGTTCGCCTGCTTCGATGGCCTACACGCTGTCAGACGATCCGGTGCGTCATTACGGTAGAAGGAAAGTACGGTATCCGGGTTCGTCGGCATGGGTTGGGCTCCCTGAAAGCTCCCTGTACTTGACTATTATCCTTGCCCAGTTGTCCCACGCTGTCTACCTAGCAGAACTGCTAGGCATCTGTACGATGCGCTTCATCGAGCGCATGGGGATGATGGGTTGCCCGGCTAGCGCCTCGGCGTCCTAGCCCTTGTCGGTAAGCAACCACTTACAGCGTTTACGCGGGCGACCACGCTGGTCGATGGAAAGCTGACGTCGTCAAGCAGTGGATGGCCGTAGCTGATGTCAGTGGCTTGCGAAATCCGGTCAGACTCGGGTTAAATGAGAGTCATTACTAAAGACGCCCTGATCGGTTCTACCATGTCCTGTGCTGACCCTTCCCTGCAAAAAGCCGTGCACACGCTCTACGAGGACCATCATTCCTGGCTGTGCGGCTGGCTGCGCAGCAAGCTCGGGTGCATGGAGCATGCGGCCGACCTGGCCCAAGACACGTTCATACGGGTGCTGACCCTGCGCAAGGCCGCGGAGCTGCAACAGCCGCGGGCGTACCTGAGCAGTGTCGCCCGTAGCCTGATGATCGACATGTTCCGGCGCCGTGCCGTGGAGCAGGCCTACCTGGAAACCCTGGCGGCACGGCCCGAGCCTGTAGAGGTTTCGCCCGAGGCGCGCCTGCTGATTATCGAGACCCTGCTGGAAATCGATCGGCTACTCGATGGCCTGGGCACGCGCCCCCGCGAGATCTTCCTGATGGCCCAGCTCGATGGCCTGAGCTATGTGGAAATCGCGCGGCGCCTGGATGTTTCGCTCACTACCGTCAAAAAGCATGCAGTGCGGGCGCTGACCCATTGCCTGATGCTGGCCGAGGCGTGAACGATGGCGGGGGCTGAACCGTTGGACCGCAATACCCTGGAGGCTGCCGCACGCTGGTATGTCGAGCTGCGCTGCCAAGCGGATGACAGCACGCGAGCGGCGCATCAGCGCTGGTTGTTGAGTGACCCGCGACACCTGCAGGCCTGGGAGCGCCTGGCACGCTTGCAGGGCAAGCTGGCGCAGGTCACACCCGGTATTGCACGGCCGACGTTAAGCAGTGCCAGGGCCAAGCGGCGTGAGGTGCTCAAGGTGTTGTCGCTGTTGTTGGTCACGGGCGCGACAGGCGGTGTGGTGTTGCGTGATGGCGGCGTTGCGCGGTTGATGGCCGACGTGCGTACAGGCGTTGGCGAGCAGCGTTCGTTGCGGCTGGACGATGGCAGCCAGTTGCAATTGAACACCGACACTGCTGTTGATATTCGCTACGACGGCCAGTGGCGCGCACTTGAGTTGCTGAAAGGGGAGATCCTGGTGCAGACCGCATCGGATGCATTATCCCGCCCGTTCATCGTGCATACCGGCCAGGGGAGTGTCCGCGCACTGGGTACGCGTTTTATCGTGCGCTGCGACGCCGACGTTACGCGGGTGTGCGTGCTGCAGCATGCGGTGCAAGTGCGCAGTGCACAGAGCATGGCGGCTGTGCGGGTAGAGGCCGGGCAACAGTTGCAATTCAGCACCGAAAAGATGGGCAACGTGACACCGCTAGCGGTGATGGCAGACGCCTGGTCCCGCGAGATGTTGATCGTGGATGACTGGCGCCTCGCCGATGTGGTGAGCGAGCTGCAGCGGTATCGGCCCGGGTACCTGGGCTGCGATGAGGCCGTGGGCGGGTTGCGACTGTCCGGGGCCTTTCACTTGGGCGACATCGATATCGTCCTGCAAAACCTGACCACCACGCTGCCTGTGCGCATTCGTCGCTTCAGCCGCTACTGGACGCGCGTCGAGGCTGCCTGAAGCGTGATGCCGGCGATGGGCCGCAACGCGGCCCCAAAATGCTTGATTGAGTGTCATGGCCTGAAGGCTGGCGATTTTTTTTGCCTGGGGGGTTATCGATTGTCGTTCTCGTTCGACTTGTAGGTAGACGCGCACCAAGCGCAATGAAAAAACTGCCGCAGGGCGAAAGGAAACCGCATGCTCGCTGTCAACGATTGCAACCGCATCCTCTTGATCAACTCGACCAAAACCAGACTGGCGCGTGCAGTGCATCGCGCATTGTTCAGTGTGGCGCTGGCCGCGCCATTGGCAACGGTGATGGTCGCCAGCCCTGCGGTTGCGCAAAGCCAGGCTGAAGCTTCGTTTGATATCGCCGCCGGCCCGCTGGCCACGGCGCTTACCCAATTTGCTTCGGCAGCGGGGGTAACGGTGTCCTTTGAACCGTCTTCGGTGCAGGCGCTGAAGTCGCCCGGCCTGCATGGCCGCTACAGCCCCGATGCCGGCCTGCGCCAGTTGCTGGCGGGTAACCGGTTGCAGGTATTGAAGCAGGCCAATGGCAGCTACTCGCTGCTGCCCATGGTCGGTGACGATTCGACCCTGCAGCTTGATACCACCAGCGTGACCGGCGCGGCCGTGGAGTCCGCCTATGGGCCGGTGAATGGCTACGTTGCCAGCCGCAGTGCCACCGGCACCAAGACTGACACGCCCATCCTGGAGATCCCCCAGGCCATCAACGTGGTCACCGCCGACCAAGTGCAAGCCCAGGGCGCGCGCAACCTGACCCAGGCGCTGCGCTACACCCCGGGCCTGGCTACCGGCGGCTTTACCGATCGCAACAGCATTGCCGACGAAATCACCAGCCGCGGGTTTGCCCCGACCCCGCTCTACCTGGATGGCGCGTACCTGCCCTATGCCGGTAGCCTTGGGGGCGCACCTCAGATCGACCCCTACACGCTGGAGCGTATCGAAGTGCTCAAAGGCCCTTCTTCGGTGCTGTACGGGCAAAACCAGCCGGGCGGGCTGATCAACATGGTCTCCAAGCGCCCCACCCGCGAGCAGCGTAGCCAGGTGAAACTTGGCGCTGGCAGCTACAACAGGGTCAACGGTGCCTTCGATACCAGCGGCCCGCTGGACGAGCAGAAGGCGTTTACCTATCGCCTGGTCGGCGTCGCCGACAAAGGCAACGAGATGGTCGCTCACTCGCACAGCGAGCGCTTGTTGCTGGCGCCGAGCCTGACCTGGGCGCCAAACGAAGACACGTCCCTGACGCTGCTCGCACAAATCCAGCGTGATGATGGCCTGCCCGATTATCAGACGTTGCCGATGATCGGCTCGCTCAAGCGTGGCCCGACAGGCCAGCATATCGACCGGGACTTCTTTTCAGGGGACTCGCGGTACAACGATTACAAGCGCAACCAGTATATTTTTGGCTATGACTTCAGCCACCGTTTCAACGAAGACCTGGCCTGGCGCTCAACGGCGCGATACACCGATGTGCGCGACCGCTACAAGGGCTTCTACCTGCGCAGCTTTGTGACGGATGGCGATGTGGTCGACTACACCCGCGCCAACCGGGTCAAGCTTGACTGGCGCCAGCACAACATCGCCTACACCATCGATAACAACCTGGAGTACACCTTTGACACGGGCGCACTGCGGCACACTTTGCTGGCCGGCGCGGACTACCGTCACTTCTCGCGCAAGTACGATGGTTACAACGCCTACAACGTGTTGCCGGTCGACCTGTATGGCAAGAACAACTACCCCACCAGCAACGTAACGCCGGTGCTGGATACCCGTTGGGACAACACCCTGCGCCAGACGGGGCTGTACGTGCAGGACCAGATCAAGCTGGACAACTGGATCCTGACGGTAGGCGGGCGCCAGGACTGGGCGGAAGTCGACAACAAGGACCTGCTGGCGCACAGCATTGCCTCCCAGCGCGACACCAAGTTCACCGGGCGCATCGGCCTGACCTATGTCACCGAGTTCGGCCTGGCGCCGTATGTCAGCTATTCCCAGTCGTTCTTGCCCACCGTGGGCACGGCAGCGCCCGAGCGCGGCGGCAAGGCGTTCGAGCCAAGCGAAGGCGAGCAATACGAGGTGGGGCTGAAGTACCAGCCAGTCGACGGCACCTTGTTCACGGCTTCGGTGTTCCAGGTGAAACAGAAGAACATGCTGACGGGTGATACCGAGTACCCGCAGTACCAGGCGCAAAATGGCGAGGTGCGCTCGCGTGGGGTGGAGCTAGAACTCAAATCCAGCATCGAGAATGTCGATGTACTGGCCGCTGCCACCTACATCGACTCGTTCTATACCAAGAGCACCTATGGCGACCAGGGCAACCGCAACGAGGCGCAGGCCCCGGTGTCTGCCACATTGTGGGTGGATTACCACTTCACCCAGGCCACTCTCAATGGCCTGACGTTTGGCGCCGGCGCACGTTACACCGGCCGCAAACAGGGTAACTCGGCCAATACCTTCGAAGTACCGGCTTATGCCGTGTATGACGCCACCGTCAGCTACGACCTTGCCAAGCTCGACCCAAGCCTGCGCGGCCTGCAGGCCAGCGTGAATGTGCAAAACATCTTCGATCGCGAGTACGTATCCGACTGCAACTATGCGTTTGGCTGCTATTACGGACAGGAGCGGGTTGCGTCGGTAGAGATGACCTACGACTGGTGATCAAGCCCCCGCGCCACGCGGTATACTCCGCGCCATTTTGCCAATGGCGGGAGAACGCTATGCGCCAGGTTTTGCTCATCGTCGATGTCCAGTCCACCTTCAGCCCGCCCGAGTGGCTGGTCGATGGCTTGCGGCGGTTGTCAGCGAACATTCCTACCATTGCCTCGGTCGAGTTGCACGACGAACAGGTCACGCCGTTCGAGCGGCAGCTCGGCTGGCACCCGGCGGCCGAGGACGAAAGCCTGGTCGAGGCCGACCAGGTGTTCATCAAGCATGGCTACGGGCAGAGCGCCGAAGCCATCGCGTACATCAGGCAACTGGGTGTGGAGCGGGTGCTGGTGTGTGGGCTGCAGACCGAAACCTGTGTGCTGGCCGCTGGCTTTGCCCTGTTCGATGCGGGGCTGACGCCCACCCTGGTGACGGACATGACGGTAGGGTCTTCGCTGGACCGGTCGGCCAAGCTGGGTATCGAACTGTGGCAGCATCACTTCCGCCAGGTCACGACCTCGGCTGAAGTGCTGGCCGAACTGGCGGGGCAACGCTAGGCAATATTGTCACTTTGCCATCATGCAGTGCCAATGCGTATCATTGTTGATTGCATTCCGCTGATCGAGAAGGATCTCCATGCTTAAAAAGCCATACCTGGCAGCTGTTCTGCTGCCTGTCACAATGCTCTGGGCGGGCCTTGCCCATGCCTTTACCGATGGTATCGACCGTTCAATCACCCTGGAAAAGGTCGCGCAGACGTTCGTCGTGCAGAAGGACGGCAGCTTCCGTCTTGATGTCGACAGCGTCATGCTGATCAACGAAGAACGCGCCATCAAGACCAATGCCCAGCACCCGGTAAGCTACAACCGTTCGCTGGAGACACTGGAGGTGGTCGAGGCCTACACGCAAAAGCCCGACGGCCGCAAAGTGCAGGTGGATGCCGCGCACATCAAGGAGCAGCAGGAGCAGGCTTCTGCGCAGGCGCCGATGTTCCAGGACTCGGTCAACAAGGTGGTCATCTTCCCCGAGGTTGCGGTGGGGGACCGGCTGGTGCTGCGTTATCAACGTAACCGCGCTACGCCGCTTTTCCCTGGGCAGTTCGAAGACATCACCGTTCCGCAGTTCTACCCGGTCGGGCAGTTTTCGCTGACCTACGACCTGCCCCAGGGCATGCCGCTGCAGGCCGATGCCCGTGGTTTCAAGGCGTCGTCACCCGCCAGCGGGGAAGGGCGCACGGTGTATCGCTGGGACTATGTACCGGCGGCGCGGGCGCGGATCGAGACAGGTGCAGTGTCGTACCTGGACTACGGCCACTACCTGGCGGTTTCGACGTTCTCCGGCTTCAAGGACTTCGCCCAGGCCTACCAGGCCAGGGCCACGGTCGAGGTCACTCCGCAGATCAGTGAACTGGCGAAGCGCCTGACGACCGGCTTGCCCACCGCGCGGGAAAAGGCGCTGACCCTCAGTGACTGGGTACGCGAGAACATCCGCTATGTGGCGGTGTACGTCGGCGCTGGCGGGGTGGTGCCGCATGCCGCGCAAACCGTACTGGACAACCGCTACGGGGACTGCAAGGACCATGTTGCGCTGCTGGAGGCGCTGCTGGGCGCGGCAGGCATCAAGAGCACCCCGGCGCTGGTGAACCAGGGCACTGCCTATGTGTTCCCCAAAGTGCCGACCTTGGGTGTGCTGAACCATGTGATCACCTATGTGCCGGGCCTGGACTTGTACCTGGACTCGACTGACCCATCGGTTGCTGCCGGTTACCTGCCGTTGACCGTGCTGAACAAGCGAGTGCTGCTGACTGCCACTGGTGAGTTTGGCAAAACCCCGGCCATGCAACTGAACCAGGTTTCCAGTGACTTGCTGTTCAAGGTCAAGGCCGATGGTGGTGCCGACTTCACCAATGTTTCGACGGTGAAGGGCTGGGCCAGCGAGATGAGCCGCTTCGGCTTGAAGTTGATGAAACCGGAAGACCGGGAAATGCTGGTCGAAAGGGTGCTGGCCGCCTATGGGCAGCGTGGCAGTGGTTCGATCAAGATCGAGCCGCCCACCGCCAACGGCGACTTTGTCAGCAATGTGGATGGGCACACGGAAAACCTGGTCAACCTGCCGGGGCCGGTGGGTGTGGCGACCCTTACCAGCCTGGCGGGCGGTATCTCGCAGAACGTCTACAGCTTCACCCTGGAGAAGGAACGCAGCCAGAGCTTCGTTTGCATTGGCAACGACACGGTGGAGACCTCGCGCTTCGAGTTCCCCGCCCAGGTCAACGTGCTGGCAATCCCGAAACCTGTGAAGCTGCATGACGGCAATGTCGACTACAGTGCGCGCTATTCCCAAGAGGGCAACGCAGTGTTGGTGGAGCGGCGTTTCAAGTTCAGCCACCCGGATGTAGTCTGCTCGCCGGAGGACTTCACGGCCATGAAACCGGCGCTGGAGGCAATGATCCGCGACCTGCAAAGCCAGATCATCGTGCAGGCAGGGTAGCTCTGACACCGGCCGGTTAAGCAATCAGGGCCGCTTTGCGGCCCATCGCCGGCAGCACAAGGCAGTAGCTCTAGAAGTCCCAGCGCGTCGTCACCATCATGTTGCGTGGCTCGCCGTAGTACGTGGTATCGAAGTTGCCAAGCCCGGTCAGGTAGACCTTGTCGAACACGTTGTTGGCATTGACCGTGAAGCTCAAGTGCTCGCTGTACTGATAGCGGGCCATCAGGTCCACCAGGGTGTGGCCGCCTTGTTTGATGCGGGTATAGTCGTTGGCGATCGGGCTGTAGATGTTGCCGTAGAAGCCGCTCTGCCAGCGCAGCCCACCGCCCACGGTCACCTGGTCGAATGCGCCAGGCAGGCGGTAGGTGTTGAACAGCCGCACTACGTGCTCAGGCTTGGTGGTTGCCAGAGGGAAGCCGAAAATCCGTTGGTCGTCGGCGTCGCGGGTACGGGCGTATGTGTAGCCGGCGGTGACGTTCCAGCCGGGTGCCAGTTCGCCGGCCAGCTCCAGTTCGACGCCCTTGGTGGTGGCGCCGTCGATGGCCTTGTAGATGCCTTCGTTGGTCACCGGGTTGGTGCCGATGTTGGAGGCGACGTTGTCTTGCTCGATGCGGAAGAACGCCAGGGTGCCGTTCAGCCTGCCGTCGAACCAGGCAGCCTTCAGCCCGGCTTCATAGCCGTCACCTTCGACGGGGGCGAGGGTGGCGCCGTTGATGTCCTTGTAAACCTGCGGCTGATAGATCGACGTGTAGCTGGCATACACCGAGTAGGTGTCGTCCAGGTCATAGACCACGCCCGCATAAGGGGTGACCACCCCGTGTTCCTTGTAGCTTGCGTGGGTGTCGCTCAACGAAGACGTTGGGTAATAGTCCTGATCATCGTTGTACTTGAAGGTACTGACCCGGGTGCCGAGGATGAGCGAAAGCTTGTCGGTCGGCCTCAAACGGGTGGCCACGTAGGCGCCGTTCTGGCTTTGCGTGGTGGTGTAGTCGCCGTTTTTCGGGAAGTTCTGTTCCGGCAATTTGCCATTCCAGTCGAAGATGGAGCCGGGCACCATGGCGAACGCGCTGCCGTCGTAGGTATCGCCGGTCTGCTTCGAATGCGAGGTCATGAAGCCTGCCACCAGGTCGTTCTCGCGGCCGAACAGGGTGAACGGGCCGGAAATATTCACGTCGGCGGTGTTTTGCACGCGGTGACCTTCCCAACGCCCCCAGTACAGGAACATGCCCTCGCCGGTTGCCGGGTTTGGGTTGCCGCCGCTGGCAGACGCCAGGCGCGTGTCATGGTCGCTGATCATGTGGTTGAGGCTGAGCTTGACCTTCCAGTTGTTGGCCAGTGCCTGCTCCAGCGAGCTGAAGTAGGTGGTTGACTCGAAGTCGCGACGGCTCCAGTCTGCCGCCGGGTTGTGCGCTCGCGAGAAATCGGTGCGGCTACCGTCGGAAAAGTAAGTCGGGTTACCTGTCCAGGACGAGCCGCGCGGGGTGGTGGCCTGGTTGTCGATGCCGAAGGTGAGCAGGGTGTCTGGCGTCAGGTCGGCTTCAAGAATGCCGTAGTAGACATCCTTTTTCTGCTTGTAGTGGTCCAGGTACGACTTGCGGTCCTGGTAGGCACCCACCAGGCGGCCGCGTACGCTACCGCTGTCGTTGAGCGAACCCGAAATATCACCTTCGGTACGGTAGTTGTCCCAGGACCCTGCGCTGGCGGTGATCGACGCCTTGAAGTCGTGGGTGGGCTTCTTGCGCACCAGGTTGACCGTCGCCGAGGGGTCGCCAGAGCCGGTCATCAGGCCGGTCGCACCCTTGATGACTTCGATGCGGTCGTAGGCGGCCATGTCGACGTGGGTCACGCCCTCATCGTAGACGCCGTCGTAGATGGTGTTGATGCCATCGTACTGGTAGTTGGTAATGGCAAACCCGCGTGCGGAGTACTCCATGCGTTCGCTGTCGTAAGCCTGGACCGAAACCCCGGGGGTGTTGCGCAGCACGTCGCCGATGTCTTGCGAGCCATGGTCGTCGATCACCTGGCGGGTGATCACGCTGACCGACTGCGGCGTTTCGCGCAGGGTCAGCGGCAGCTTGGTTGCGCTGGTAGAACCGCCGGTGGTGTAGGCGCCGGTACCCTCGGTGACGTTACCCAGCCCCAGCGCATCGACACGGCTGGGGGCCAACTCCAGCGCATCGCCCCGTGGGGTGCTTGACAGCAGCGAGTAGCGCCCATCGCTTTCCCGAGTGGCCTGCAACCCGGTGCCACTGAGCAGAATCTGCAAGGCTTGGTCGACGTCATAGCGCCCCTCGAGGGCAGGCGAACGTTTACCGCGCGTCCAGTGGGTGTCGAAAGACAACACGATGCCAGACTCGGCAGCGAACCGGGTCAGCGTTTCGCCAAGATCGCCCTGCGGCAGGTGGTAGTCATGGGCTTGCGCGGCGCTGGCAGCGCCAGGCCCCGCGAGCAGTGCAGTCAGTAGCAGGCAGGTGCGCAGGCCTGGCGCAGTGAAAGGCCTGGTGTTGAAGCGGCAGGTCATCGTCGCGTTTCTCTGATAGGTAAAAGTCGGGATACCTATGAGTCGGATAAGCCCTGGCAAAGTGATCAGGCGCTCAGCATTTTTTTACGCCGCCGTGATGGTGACCCAGAAACGCGTACGCACCTGGACCTGCACCGGCAGTGAGGTGGTCAGCGCGCGCAGGATCTGGTCGGTATCGTCGAGCCGGTAGGTGCCGCTGATGCGCAGGCCTGCCACGGCTGGCGTGCAGCGCAGCCAGCCTGGGCGGTAGCGTGAAAGGTTGCTGATGAACGCGTCGAGGCGCTGGTCATTGGCGATCAGCAGCCCCCGGCCCCACGCATCTGCGGCCAAGGGGACGGTTTCCAGCGCGGCGAAGCCCTGGTCGTTGAACCGACAGCGCTCGCCGCTGTTTACCAGCAGGGTCTGGCCCGAGCTCAGGGTTACACGCGCCTGCCGGGCAAATACCTCCAGGCTGCTGCCGTCATCGAACAAACGCAGGGCGAAGCGGCTTTCGCCTGCCTCGACCGTGCCGTTTCGGGTGCTGACCGTGCAATGCTGGCGCGCTGGTACCGTGACCATGACTTCACCTTGGCTCAGCAGCAAGCGTGCAGGGCCGAGGGTGTCATCCACATCGACTGCAGAGGCGGTATTGAGGATCAGCGCAGTGCCATTGCTCAGCATCAGCGAACGCTGTTCGCCCACGCCGGTGCGCACGTCTGCCAGCAGTGGAGACTGCTTGACCTCCCGGTATCCCCCCAGGCCCAGCGCGCCGCCCCCCAGCAGTATCAAGCCAGCCTTGACCACCCGCCGACGGCTGGCGTTCCGGCCGTGGGCTGCCAGCGCCAGTACGCGCGCTGACGCCGGGTTTTCGCTGGCTGCCATGCGCGTTTGCAGGCGCTCTGCCTGCTGCCAGGCCCAGGCATTGACGGGCGTCGCATTCAGCCACAGCTGCCAGGCCGAGTAATCACTGGCCTGCACCTCACCGCTGTTGAGCTGGCTGAACCAGTGCGCGGCCTGGCGTAACGCGGCCAGTTGCTCGGCATTCAGGTTCATGCTCAGTGGCCATGGCCAAGGCTGTAGATCATGCAGTGCTCGGCGGCCTTGGCAATGTAGCGGCGCACGCTGACTTCGGAAACACCCAACTGGATGGCGATGTGCTTGTAGGGCATGCCGTCGATCTGCGAAAGCAAAAATGCTTCACGTACCTTGGGCCCGAGCGAAGCTAGCATGGCGTCGAGTTCGAACAAGGTTTGCAGCAAGGCCACACGTTGCTCAGGTGAGATATCCAGTACTTCGGGTTGCTCGGCGAGCACCTGAAGCCAGGCCCTTTCCAGGTGCACCCGGCGCAGGTGATCGATCATCAGGCGGCGAGCGATGGTTGCCAGGTAGCCTTTGGGTTCGCGCACGGCGTCCAGCCTTGCGGCGGCGTCGGCTGCAGACATCACACGCACGAACACATCCTGGACGATGTCTGCTGCCAAGTGGCTGCAGTTCACCCGCGGTTTCAGCCAGTTATGCAACCATTTGCTCTGGGCGCGGTATAGCTGGCTGACTTGAGAAGTAAAAGCTATATCCGGGATGCTCATCCATGCCGCCTGAAAATGTTTACAAATGTTAATGGTTCGCATTTTAGGCAGAGTGTTTCAGGGTTTGCAATCACAGCGCCATTGCCGGCAAGTCAGCTCAAGCAGAGGTAGCACGCTCGGCCGCATCGGCTCCACGCGCCTGGTTTTGCTTGTTCCATCGCGTAAACAGCAGACGCAACAGGGTGTTCCAGCAGTAACCCACCAGTACCCCTCCCGCCAGTGCCAGGGCGACCTCGAACAGCGGGTGCCTGAAAACATGGTTCGCCAGCGACTGGAACTGGAAATGCGTCAGGTAGATGAACAAGGTTGACGATGCAATGACCGCACCTCCCCGTGCTACCAGGGCGGGCACTGGCACCGAGCGGAACCAGATAAGGGCCAGCATCGCCGGCAGGGCGATATCGATATAACGCAAGAAAGCCTCCCAGCCAACGCCGGCAACCGCCATCAGGTCCAGCTCGCCGACCACCAGCACGGCCACCGCGCTGGCCACCCACTTGCGCGCGGTGGTATCGGCATGGTGCACGGCCATGCCCAGCACCATGACCGCCAGAAAGTGCTGCGGTACCCGGTTGAGCAGCGCACTGGCGTCGAACACGAAGCGGCTGAGCAGCACATCCAGGGCCACCAGCGCACAGGCCGCAATGATCAGGCAGCGGAACGGGTCGGCGAGGACGGCCTGGCGCACGCGCCTGATGGACAGCACCACACCGATGATCAGGATCATCTGTACCAGCACTTCGATGTACCAGTAATTGAACAGGCTGACCTCGCTGGCCGGGAACCAGTTGGACACCAGCAGCAGCGATTGCCAGTGCAACCGGTCGAACACCAGCTGGATCAGCGCGGTGTACAACAGGGTGGGCACCACGATGGCCGCCAGCGACCTGAGCAGCGTGCGCGCATCGCCACGCTCTTCGATGGCTTTGAGCTGGAACCGCGCCAGGCTGATGCCGGAGACCAGGAACAGCACCGACGTTTCGCCAACGATCAACCAATGGTCGAACTCGCTGAGGTGGCCGACCACGATCAGGACGATGGCCAGCATCCGCACGAACACCGGCATCTCCATCACCCGCCACGCGCTTTTCGGCGGCGCATTGAGCTCGGCCAGCTGGCACACCGGCAGCGTTTCCCAGCGCTGTGGCAGGTGGCCGATCAGCTCCTCCAGCACCCGCGAGGCTTGCACGAACGACAGCGAGTCGCCGCCCAGTTCGACAAAGCTCAACCTGGCGTCCAGGCGCGGCACCTGGAGGATGCGCGCCCAGGCCGTGCTCAGTTTTTCCGCCAAGGGGGACAAGGGAAGGCTGGCGCTGTCGTCGAATGGCGCAGGCAAGGCGCGTTTGTCCACTTTGCCGTTAGGGGTGAGCGGCAGGGCCTCGAGGAACATGAACAGCGCTGGCACCATGTAGTCCGGCAGCTGGCCGGCGAGCGCCTGGCGCAGTTCATCGGCGCTGGTGGGCTTTTGACCAACGCAATAGGCCACCAGCCGGATCGACGCGCTGTCGTGGTTGGCCACGACCACGCATTGGCCGATGTGGGGGTGACGGGTGATGGCGTTCTCGATTTCCGCCAGCTCGATGCGGTGGCCACGGATTTTCACCTGGCTGTCACCGCGCCCCAGGAAACTGGCGCTGCCATCGGCCAGGTAGGTGCCCAGGTCACCGGTGCGGTAACAGCGGTCGCCTGCGTCACCGGTGAACGGGTTGACGATGAACTTGGCCTCGGTCAGCGCCGGGTCGCCCCAGTAACCCTGCGACAGATAGGGGCTGCGGATGAGGATTTCACCGGTTTCGCCCACGCTGACCAGCTGGTTGGCCGCGTTGACCACCAGCAACTGCGCATTGGCGATACCTTTGCCCAAGGGCACCCGTGAACTGTCCCAGTCAGGGGAGAGGGTATGGAAGGCCATGGCTTGTGGCGTTTCCGTGGTGCCATAGAAGTTGACACTGACAGCGCAGGGCGCAATGGCGCGGATCTGCTGGTACAGCGCCGGGCTGAGCACATCGCCGCCCCAGAACAGGTAGCGCAGTTGATCGAGTACCTGGCCATTCATGTGTGCGCCGGTCTCGATCAGCTTGCCCAGCGGCGGGGTGAGGTGGATTACGCTCACGCCGTGCTGTTGAATCCAGCCTGCCAGCTGTGACGGGTCGATCAGGGTCGGCTGGGCGGGGCAGGCGATGGTCGCGCCAATCGAAAGAGGCGTGAACACGTCGCGGTACACCGGGTCGTGGCCCAGACCGGAAAGCAGGGAGAAAGTATCAGCCTGGGTAAAGCCATGCTGGCGCACATGCCAGTCGATGAAGTGCACCAGGGGCGCGTGGTGAGTAACGATACCCTTGGGTTCACCGGTGCTGCCCGAGGTGAAGGTGATGTACGCCGGTTGCTCGGGGTTGACGCTGGGCAGCGCGACCTGTTGCCAGGGAAAGGCTTGCAGTGCCTCGGCGGGGGCTTCCGGCACCGTAACCACAATGGGGCCGGAGGCGTCGAGGGATGCATCACCACAGCGCAGGACGACCGCAGGCGCCAGTGTACTGATGATCTGCCCGATGCGCGCGGGAGGGTATGCAGCGTCGGCCACGGTAAAGGCCAGGCCGGCACGCAGGCAGCCGAGCATGGCGTACACCAGGGCGGCGCTGCGGCTGGCGACGATGACCACACGATCGGCGCCACTGGCAGCGTTTTCTACCAGATACGCGGCAATGCCCTGGCTTATCCGCGCCAGTTGGGCATAGCTGCAGCTGGTGTGCCGGGCAAGGATGGCGGTGGCATCCGGGCAGCGGCCGGCCTGCTCGAGGAAGGCGTGGTGAATCGGCTGGTCAGCACGGTGCTCCAGGCGCAGCGTCGGGTTCGGGCGCAGGTCCGGCATGATGGGTGAGGGCTCCGCATGAACGTTGGGGCTGGCTGGTAGCACAACGCTAGTGCAGGGTGGCCGATGGCGCCAATGTTCAGCGGGATTGGGAGGTGCTTGTCGACAGTCGGGTGCGTTGCGCGCCGCTCTCGTGACACAAGGCGGCTCCCACAAATATGGCGTGGGCCCGAAACCTGTGCGGTCCCTGTGGGAGCTGGCTTGCCGGCGATGAGGCCAGTACAGGTATTGCAAGGCAGCCTGCACCGGCCCGATCCATCAGGCCACATCCACCAGCACGATCTCGCTGTCCTCGATGGCGGTCACCCGCAGCACGTCTTCCTGCTCGATCGCCACACCGTCCCGTGCCTTGGCCCGCAGCCCGTTGACGTCCACCAGCCCCTTGGCCGGCACCAGGTAACCCCTGCGGGCGGCATCGAAGCGGTACTCGGCGGTTTCACCTGCACGCAAGGTGGCGGCCACCAGGCGGGCATCGGTGCGAATCTGCAGGCTGTCTTCATCACCGGCACGGCCGCTGGCCAGGGTCACGAAGCCTTCGCCACGTTCGCCTTTGGGAAACGGCCGGCTGCCCCACTGCGGTGCTTCACCCGTGCGCTCCGGCACGATCCAGATCTGGAAAATCCGCGTATCGACGTCTTCCAGGTTGTACTCGCTGTGCACGATACCGGTACCGGCGCTCATCACTTGCACGTCACCGGCTTCGGTACGGCCTTTGTTACCCAGGCTGTCCTGGTGGCTGATCGCGCCTTCACGCACATAGGTGATGATTTCCATGTCGCGGTGCGGGTGCGGCGGGAAGCCGTTGCCAGCTGCGATCAGGTCGTCGTTCCATACCCGCAGGTTGCCCCAGTGCATGCGCGCCGGGTCGTAGTATTCGGCGAATGAGAAATGGTGGTGGGCATCGAGCCAGCCGTGGTTGGCGTGGCCGAGGCCTTCAAAGGGTCGCAGTTGCAGCATGGTCGTGCTCCTTGAATCAGTGGAATGACGCCATGATGCGCTAAAGAAACATCGAAAATAAGCGTAAATATCGGCTTAAAACAATCATATTGTTCGATATCAATTGCTGGCATGCTTTATTCGCTTCATCGCCTAATCCACTGATCTGCAAGCATTCGCTGGCGATTTTCCGTCGATGCGGCGAACATGCCAGCTGTTTTTGTTTTTCAACGGAGTGACCGTGGCCCACGAGCAACCCCAGGCCCCCGCCGACCTTACCCCTCCCGCGCAATTGCCCTGGTTTCGGCGCCTGGTCGCCCGCCTGCTGGGGCGTGGCCTGACCCGTCTGCAAGCCCAGCACCGTGACTCCTGGTTCCTCGGCCACGCCACCGGCCAGCGAAGTGGCCACGCCGATGGCGTTCGTGAAGGGTTCGACCGCGGGCGGGTGGAGGGTTACGAAGCCGGGCGCCAGGTGCTGGTGATCCGCGATACCCGGCCTGACATCGCTGCCGTGCCCGGTCAGGACGACAACCTGTTCGACGACTGGCGCCTGCCGTTGACAGCCGAGCTGAAAAAGCGCTTCAAAGCCGACGTCGCCCAGCGCCTGCCCGCCGAGGCGCAACCCAGCGCCGCGCAGTGGAAGCTGATCTTCAGTGACACCCCGTCCACCTGTGTGGTGGCCGGCGCCGGGGCAGGCAAGTCCACGTCGCTGGTGTTGCGCATCCTGCTGCTGCGCCATTATCTGGGTTACGAGCTGGACGCGATGACCGTGGTCACGTTCACCCGCGAGTCGCGCAAAGACTTCATCAAGCGCCTGGTGCAGGTATTCGCCCTGTGGCAGATCAGCCTGCAACCGGTGCAGGCTCGCGAGCTGGTGCGTACCTTCCATTCGCGCATCCTGCCGCTGGTACGCAGCCTGCCGGGCTTCGGCCAGGTGCGCGCCTTCGAGACGCTGGGCAACGAGATGCCTGCAGGGCGTGAGGCCGAGGCCGACAGCAACCCGTTCGACCTGCGCCTGAACGATGCCCAGCGCCAGCAACTGAACCAGTGCTATAGCAGCGTGCTGGGTGAGAGCCCGCGTTTTGCCGAGCTGGTCGGCTTGTTGCGCAGCGAAGCCTTGCAACTGAAACCACTGGACCCGAACAACCCTGACGTGCAGAAGCGCGCACAGGTGACCCAGTTGGCCGCCCAGCGCGACGAAGAACTGTGCGACGTAATCGAGGACCTGTGGTTCGCCGCCGGCGCCTGGCCGATCAAGGGCATCGAGCCTTGCCGCGAAACTGTCGACATCCGTGGCAGCCGCTTCCATGTGCATGGCCGCCTGGCTGGCCAGGGGCCGTTGGTGGTGCTGGGCTTCGACCCGGCTGAAAGCGCGCAGTACCAGCGCCCCGGCGCCAAGTTGGCGGTGCGTGCCGAGTGGGCGGTCAAGCGAACCCTGTTGCAGGCCTTCTGCGACCGGCCGCTGATCTGGCTCGACAACTATGCCATGGCCCGGCGCCTGGCGGCCTCGTTGGCTGGCGATGCCGTCGCCGGCCCGGGGTTCGAGTACAAGGTCAAGGGCGAACTGGCACCGGCGCCGTTGCTGGACGCCTTTGTCGGCGCGGCCAACTTCATCGAGAACCTTGGCCTGGACGTGAACAACGCGGTGGCGGCGATGAGCTTCCCGTCCGGCGACAGCGATGCCTTGTTTTTCGAGGCCCTGGCCCTGTACTGGAAGGCCCTGGAAGCACACTTGCTGGACCAGTCGCCGCCGGTGATGAGCTACAACCGCATGTTCGCCCTGTTCAGCGAGAACAACCCGGAAAACCTGCAACTGCTGCCCGACCCGTTGTTGCGGCCTCTGGCGCACCTGATGATCGACGAGTTCCAGGACGTGTCGCCGCAGATCGTCAGCTGGCTGCGCGCCAGCCTTGCTGAAATCCGCCGACGTGGCCCGACCATGCACACCGGGCGCCATGCCCAGCATTCGTCGCTGCTGTGCGTGGGTGACGACTGGCAGTCGATCTATGGCTGGCGGGGCAGTTCGCCCAAGTACTTCATGGAATTCACCAAAGCCTTCCCGTCGCCGGCCAACACGCGGGTGATGCTGGTCGACAACTACCGTTGCCAGCAGCAGGTGATCGACGCGGCCGAGCACCTGGTCAAAGGCACCCCGGCGATTGCCGGCAAGAAAGCCCGCGCCAGTGGCCCGGCAGCCGAATTGCCGGGCTCTGCGGTCAAGGTGTTCGACCGTGACGAGGCCGCCTTGGGTGAAACGCTGATCGAGCACTACCAACGGGGTGAGACGGTCATGATGCTGTACCGCAAGGGCAGCGACAGGGCCTTGATGAACGACCACCTGCAAAGCGTGCTGCATGCCGAGGCGGCGTTGCCGGCCGAGCAGCGCCGGCTGCGTCAGTTGACCTACCACAGTGCCAAAGGCTTGCAGGCCGATGCGGTGTTCATGCTGGGCGACTGCCAGTACCTGACCAGCTCGCCCTACAAGAACCAGGTGTACCGTCAGGCCGGTCTGGGCAAGGCCGGGGATGCCCAACCGTTCGATACGGCGCAGAAGGAAGAAGTGCAGCGCCTGGCCTACGTGGCGGTGACCCGTGCAGTACAGCACTGCTATTGGCACGTGGAGGCCGCCAATGGTGACGCCGCAGCGGCCCCACGGGCGTCCAGCCAGGTGGACGGCAAGCAGGCCTTCTTCGAAGACCTGCGCGGGCAGTGAATGGGGTCAGCGGCCGATTGTTTGCGTCTGGCGGGTGAGGCTGGTCAGCAGACCGGTTTCAACCTGCTGCTGCTCGGCAGTCAGCGCGTCCACGCCTTGGCGATACTGCTGCTCGTTGACCACCACGCGACGTAACCTGCCGTCAGCATCCACCGGGCTTTCAGGCATGACCCTGGCCAAGGCTCGTCGCACCGAGCTGTCCAGGGATGTCACCGGTTCGGCGGTTTCATCCAGGCAGTAATAGAGGTAGTCAAGGCCTGGCCGCCAAAAGTCGGTGATCAGGCTGAACTGGGCCGCATGCTCTCGTTTCAAGTACTCGATCCAGCCCGGCTGCTGGGTCAACCACTGCTCCCGAGCTATGGCATCCCTGTCCAGGGAAAGGACCGCAGTTTTCACCCTTTCGATGATTGTGTCGTTGATTCTGGCCGTATTGCGGTACAGCATGCCTCGGCTCGGCTCAGGGTAGTCCAGCGCGTTGGCCAACGACTGGCGCAAGGCCAAACGTACCTCCACATCGTCCACCAGCCCCGTTTGAAGTTCGCTGTCCGGGAAGGCTGAGGGGTCGTCGAGCTCATCGTAGGGGGGGAGGTTTTCATCGAAGGCCCCGTCGAGCAGCGCCTGTTTGCGCAAGGACCTTCTCCAGCTGATGCGATCAGCCAGTTGATTGACCTGACTGCGTCGATACAGCTTGCCATACAGGCTCAGTAGATCAGCCGGCCGACTGCCGGCGACGGCTGCAGATTCGTGGGCCAACACTTCTATCTCCAAGGCACTGAAAGCGTCGGCACCCGCGTCGCCACAGGTTGGTGGGAAGTCGCCGGCCACGGTGGCGAGGCGCTCACGCAGCACGGTGTCGTGGGCAGCGTCATCCAGCAGCTTCCAGACGCGCGCCCTCAGGGCCTCGCCATCACGCTGCGCTTCTGCCGACTGGGCAAGACGTTCGAGTACGCCCAGCAGCGCTGCGTTTTCACCTTGGTCGAACAGGTCGCTCCACAGCTGCTCCTCGGCATTGCTCGCCTCGCCACGGAAAACGCCTTGCCACAGTGGCACGTCTTCTGCGTGTTCGAAGACGTTGACGCCGCTGCTGCCCAAGCGTGCACGTGTCTGGGCTTCCAGGGTGTTGTAGTTGAACAGCCAGCGGCGCTCCGGCAAGTGTGCGGCGACATCGCGGGCAAACGGGGTACGCAGCACACCAGGCAAGTCGGGCAGGGTACGAATGCGGTTGGACGACAGGTTCAGATAGCGCAGTTGGTACTGGGGCTGGCTCATCAGGACGGTCAGGCTGTCGGGCCACTGCTGCAGTTCGCAACGCTCAAGCTCCAGGTGGACAAGACGGGCCATGAAGCGTAGGTCGGGTGCCAGGTGCAGTGGGTTGCCTGATAAGTGCAGTAGTACGGGGTGGATCATGTCCTGAAACTGGGCGGCAAGGCTTTCGTCGAGGGTGATTTGATTGTGGGCCAGGCCGAGGGCATCCAGGGGCAAGCGCGTCAGAAAGCCCAAACTGGTGGTGTCGAGTTGCAGCCGGTTGCGGCTGAGCCACAGGAGTCGCAAGCCGGGCATTGCTCCGATGGCCTGTTGGGCGGTGGGTGAAAGGGTGGTCAGGCCATTGTCTTTCAGGCCCAGCTCGCGTAGTCGCGGTGCCGACCTGAGCGCCTCGAACAATGTTTCGGCATCGATGTCCGGGTTGCCGACGATGTCCAGGGTTTCCAGATGAGGGAAGTTCGTCAGGAAGCTGCCCTCCAGGCGCCGCATCTGCAGCCCCTCGAGCCTGAGATTGCGAATATGCGGCATGCGTGCAGTGAAAGCGGGTAGCGCTTCGAGCTGCATACGGTCCAGTACCAGTGTTTCTGCTTGCGCGCCGCCTTCACGGCGGGAAGCACTCATCAGCCGCTCGGTGCATTGCTGGCGATCAAAGCGCTCTTCAAGGGTGCGGGCGGTGCTTACCCAGCGGTTGAGATCTCGGTTGAGGGTACGCTGCTCGACCTCCAGCTGGTTGATCGCACTACCCAGGTCGCCTCCTCGAGCCAGTTCGGCTTGTAGCCCACTGATTTGCTCGGTGCTGAGTTCGGGGTAGAGCGTCCGGAGTCGACGTGCAGCCGGCAAGGCTCGTCCTTGCAGGCCTCGGCCGCTCAGGGGATAGCCCAGCTGGCCGTTGGCCAACCGCAAAGGGGAGCGGAACCTGGGGTTGATGGGTTGCTGGCCGAGCAGTGAGGCGCAGTGCTGGCGATCGCCGAGGGCGAGTTCCAGCAACTGGGCAGGGTCAGCCTGCGGGTGTTCGGCTTGCAGCGCCTGTTGCAGGCGCAGGCTGTCGTCGTTGGCCAGGCTGGGCCTGAAAATACCGAGGATGGCGCGGTCAAGCCGCACTCGAGCTTGCAGAAGGCGCGCTTCCTCGGCAATGCGAAGCGGCACCCGCCCGTTTGTCAGGCGTTGCCGTTCGGCGTTGCTGATGTTGGCAAGCAATGCTTCAAGCGCGCTGTCCGGCAGCCCGGGAAACTGCCGGGCGAGGGTTTGTGCGGTTGCTGGGCGTGTGGGACGGTGTCTTTGTTGCAGGCTCTCGAACAGCGCCTCGCGATGCTGTTCCAGGTGTTGCGCAAGCTTGTTGTTCAGCGCGTGTGATCGGTGCTCGGCTGGTGTGTCACCGAGCAAATGCCCGATGGCTTGTTCATCCATCTGATCCAGCACGGTCTGGCTCAATTGGCCATTGTCCAGGTCGGTACGGGTAATTTCGATTTCCACTTGGCCCAGCGTGTGTGGGGGGCCGTAGCGCACAGATTCGCCCCACGGTTCTGGCCCTTGGTAAACCTTGAGCACGTTCCCCTCGGGCCACCCCGGCAGGCGCAGCAACTCAGGCAAGGCGAAGTTCTTGTACGCAGCCAGCGGCAACCCATGGCGTACGCAGTTGATGATCTGTTGTGTCTGATTGTCCAGTTGCAACCGCTGCAGCGTGTCGATCAACAAAGCGGGTGGACGCAGGCCCGCTGCCTGGGCACGGCGCAGCACGTCTGGATCGGTACCGGTAGTGCGCATGGCATGGTCCAGTTCGCTGTCGTCCAGGCCTGCGCTATGGCTGCCGAGGCGGCGCGCAAGCTGTTCGCGGTCCCATTCCAGAGGCTGTTCATGGGCCAGTTGCCAGCGGCCGTTACCATGATGCAGCAAGCGTGGGGCATAGGCCTGCGCGTCATCGGGGTGGCGCACGCGCCATTGCTGATCAGCGCCCTGAAACACCTCGTACAGGGTCCCATCCAGCTTCAGGTAGGTCTTCCCATCGACGTGTACATGGCCGAGCAAATCGGGTGGAGCCCCCTCAGGAATAGCCGCCGTGCTCGCATAGGGTTTCATGTCGGGGTGCCAGAGCACCTCCTTGTCTTCATGCCATACACTTTTCAGTGCATCGACAAAGCCGGACGCCTGGACGATCCTGGTGCCCACTGCAAAGCCGGCGATCACGCCCGCGTTGATGGCCAGCGATTCCAACTGCGCCAGTGCCTGCCGGGTATCACCTGCCTCCCAGGCCTCGAACCCGGTGAAAACAGAGCTCATCAGGTCGTAAGCAAAAACGCCTAGCATGACCGTGTTCAAACCCGGCACGAAGAACGCGGCGACATTCAGCACGTTCATCCCCAGGTCGAACCAGTATTTCAGACGCTCGTTGCGGGCGTTGGCGTCGACTTCGGCGGTAGGCACAGCGATGGTTTTTGCGTCGGCCTTCATGCGCGCAAGGTGTGCGTTGTACAAGGACGTCCAAGGGTCGGTCCTGATGGGCGAGAGCGTAAAAGGGATCACTGGCATGATGCGGTGTTTGCGTGTGCCCGCTTCATCCTCTTCGAACAGCGCGATTTCCAGTTTTACGGCGAGTTCTTTTTGCCTGTCCTTGTAGGCGAAATGCACCAAGGCGCGGCGAAATTCGCTTTGCAATAGCCGGCTGCGCAGGTGCTTGCCCGCCTCCTGACGAGAAGCGAACTCCCTTACCGGGTGCTCGTTGTCGCCAGGGACATACACAATGCAGGGGTTCTTGCGATAAGGGTTGTCTGGCCCGATGAACAGTATTTCGTGGACGGGTATATCGAACAGGTTGAAGTGCCAACAATGCAACGCCTCGTTTTCATAGGTGGGGTGAGGGTTGCCGTCGCACAGTTGCCCAAGTGCATCGAGCCCTGCCTGGCTCAGCAGGCCTTTGAGTTTGGCGATCAATGCCTGGACCCTCAAGGCCTTACGGTTCGCTGCAATCGACAGGCGCTGGATTTCAGCGCGATTGGCGCCTTCATGGGTTGCAAGCAAATGGTCTTGATAGCGTTTGCCAAGGTCCAGCGCCCGACAATGCCTGACGAAGTCCGCCATCGTCAGGCCTGCCAGGGGCGTGTCGCTGCCAGCGGCGTTGGTGAGCCTGCTGTAGGGGCCGACTTCGTCCAGCCCCTCGAAGTTGTGCAGGGCAGCCTCCAGCAAGCTGCGTGTTTGCGGCTGGCCTACGGGGCGGGTGGCCAGCACGTCCGCTTCCACGTCCGGTACCAAAGGCGTTTCCACATCGGGAACGCCGACCCAGATGTTGGCCTCTGACTCAAAGGGCTGGAACACATACTGCGCCCTGTCTACAGGAACATTCAGCTTCAACCGCTCGGTCAACAGAGGGCCGCAGAACGCGATGATGTCCTTGAACTCGCCTAGCGCCTTTTTGACTTGCGCCAGCCGTTTGTTACGGGTTTGCAACGCGTTGTGCAACTGCTCACGCATTGGCCCATCGGCAGTGGCATACCACGAGTAAGGGGCGCCATCTTCATCGAGGTACTCCTTGTACAGGCTCTGCACCACTTTGCGTGTATGCGTGGGTTGGAGCGCCTTGCTCCATTTCGGTAACGATCGGGTTATCTGGCTTTGATGTAACGGTGTCGGGGTTGTCATGGTCACCATCTCTTTTGTGGAAGGAGATAGTCCACGCTGATCAAGGCGTCGGGGTGCGGTAGATAGTTGTTGGCCGCGGTCGGTCCTGCGTATGCGCGGGTCGGTGGGGGGCTGGCAGCGAGGGAGCATCTGCGAGAGGGTGAGGCAGGTCATGTTGCAGGCTTCAGCCAAGGAGAATTGCAATGCGTTCGCTGTGCAGTCCGAAAGATCACCTGCTCGACCTCGATGGTATTGAAATAGCGGTCCGCACCTGGGGCGCCGAAGACGGTATTCCCGTACTGGCCTTGCATGGCTGGCTGGATAACGCTGCCTCGTTCGAACGCCTGGCACCGATGCTGGACGGTTGCTTTGTGGTGGCCCCCGATCTGGTCGGCCATGGCCGTTCGGACCATCGCCGCCGCGACAGTGGCTATTACCTGTGGGAGCATGCCGAAGACATGCTGGCGGTGACCGACAGCCTGGGCCTGGCGCAGTTCCATGTGCTGGCCCATGGCATGGGCACCGGTGTGGCGTCGCTACTGGCGGCCATGACCAGTGGCATTGCCAGCATGACCTTCCTCGACGGCATGGGGGCACCGTTCACGGTGGCCGAGGATGACCGCGTGCAGCACCTGGCGCGGGCTTACCGGCTCAAGCGTATGGTCCAGCGCAGCCAGCTGCCGGGCTTTGCCGAGCCGGACGTTGGCCGCTTCGACGACCTTGACACCGCCCTGGCGCAACGGCGCGAGCGCCTTGACACCGAACTGTCGGAAGGTGCCGCACGGCTGCTGGCGTTGCGCGACCTGCTGCAACTGGGCGATGGCTATTGCTGGCGCCACGACCCGCGGCTGGTGTTGCCCGAACCCATGCCGCTGACCGAGCGCGACGCATGCGACCTGCTCAACCAGATCCGCTGCCCGCTGTACCTGCTGTTCGGCCGTCAAGGGGCATTCACCGGCGAGGCTTTTACCCGGCGTCAGGCAGCCTTGCCCAGCCATGCCAAGGTTTCCTGGCACCCCGGCGGGCACCACTTCCACCTGGATGCCCCGGACCGGGCGCTGGTCGACCAGCTGCTGCGGATCCTGGCGCACCATGAAGGGGGCGTGCTGCAACGCTTGGTAAACGAGTAGCTGGTTCTGTTCACTCCGGGCGAAGCTGGGCTATGGTGGCGAAACTATTCGCACTCACGGCACAAGGAGCCCGGTATGCGACCGTTCGCTATCAAGCACATAGATCATCTTGTTCTGCGGGTCAGCGACCTGCCGCGCAGTGTTGCCTTCTACACCGAGCTGCTCGGTTGCCATGTCAGCCGCGTGCGCGAAGACCTGGGCATGGTGCACCTGGCCACGGGCACGGCGATGATCGACCTGGTGACCCTGGACGGCCCGCTGGGGCGGCCAGGCGGGGCGGCGCCGGGGGTGGAAGGGCGCAACCTGCACCATTTCTGTCTGCGTATCGAGCCGTTCGACGAGGCCGCCTTGATCGCCTACCTGGAAGCCGCCGGGGTAAAAGTGGAGCCGGCAGAAAAGCGTTATGGCGCTGAAGGCGAGGGACTGTCGCTTTACTGCTACGACCCGGATGGCAACCAGGTCGAGTTGAAGGGGCCGGTAGCGGAGGCGGTATGAGCGACCTGCACATGCGCGAGCACTGGGTCGACACCGCGCAAGGCAAGTTGTTCGCCCAGGATTGGACGCCGTTGCAGGCACAGGGGGCGCCCATTGTCCTGCTGCATGATTCGCTGGGGGTGTGTGGCGTTGTGGCGCGACTTCCCAGCGCAGTTGGCGCAAGCCACCGGGCACCGGGTAATCGCCTACGACCGCTTGGGCTTTGGCCGTTCGGACGCGCATCCGGGCAGTTTGCGGTGATGCCTTTGCGGACATAGTCGGTCTTGACGGCTGGCGCTCCCACAAAAGTCCGTGATGTGCCGCTACAGCTTCTGCATGCGCACCCTCTACGCCCCACTGTTCTTCATTGGTTTCATTGCCGCAGCACTGTCATTGGCAGCCCACCCGGTGATGCCGTATCGTTCATGCCGCCCTCTTGTGTATGGCCAGGCGGGTGGATATCCCGGCAATCCCGATTATGCTTCATTTACCTTGCTGCGATCCGAGGCGGCCCGCCTCGTCGTGCTTCGCGCAACCAAAGCAAGCCCCAGGGCCTGGGTGCGACGGTGAAGTGGTTGTGAGGTACTCCGGCCTGTATGACGACATGACGGAGGCAACCCATGGCGGTTCTCGACAGCGCATCCACGGGCAGTAGCGCGCCCCAACGCGGTATCACCAAGGAGGAGCGCAAGGTCATCTTCGCCTCATCCCTGGGCACGGTGTTCGAATGGTACGACTTCTACCTGTACGGCTCCCTCGCCGCGATCATCGCCAAGCACTTCTTTGCCGGTGTCAATGAAACCACCTCGTTCATCTTCGCCTTGCTGGCCTTTGCTGCCGGTTTTGCCGTACGGCCGTTCGGGGCAATCGTGTTCGGCCGCCTGGGTGACATGATCGGGCGCAAGCATACGTTCCTTATCACTATTGTGATCATGGGCCTGTCTACCGCACTGGTGGGCCTGCTCCCGAGCTACAGCGCGATCGGCGTGGCCGCGCCGGTCATCCTGATCACCTTGCGGTTGCTGCAGGGCCTGGCCCTGGGGGGGGAGTACGGCGGCGCGGCCACCTATGTGGCCGAGCATGCGCCCAAGGGCCGTCGCGGCTTTTTCACCGCCTGGATCCAGACCACCGCCACGTTGGGGCTGTTCCTGTCGCTGCTGGTGATCATGAGCTGCCGCACGGTCATGGGTACTGAGGTGTTCGAGGCCTGGGGCTGGCGCGTGCCGTTCCTGCTGTCGATCCTGCTGCTGGCGATTTCGGTGTACATCCGCATGCAGCTCAACGAGTCGCCGGTGTTCCTGAAGATGAAGGCCGAGGGCAAGGCATCCAAGGCACCGCTGACCGAGTCGTTCGCCCGCTGGGAAAACCTCAAGGTGGTGATCATGTCGCTGCTGGGCGGCACCGCCGGGCAGGCCGTGGTCTGGTACACCGGGCAGTTCTATGCACTGTTCTTCCTGTTGCAGATGCTCAAGATCGAGCCGCAGACGGCCAACCTGCTGATTGCCGGCTCGTTGCTGATCGGCACGCCGTTCTTCATCATCTTCGGTAGCCTGTCCGACCGCATTGGCCGCAAGAAGATCATCATGGCCGGCTGCATCATCGCTGCGCTGACCTATTTCCCGATCTTCAAGGCGCTGACCGAGTACGGCAACCCGGACGTGTTCGTCGCCCAGGAGCAGAACCCGGTCGTGGTAGTGGCTGACCCTGGCCAGTGCGCGTTCCAGTTCGACCCGGTGGGCAAGGCCAAATTCACCAGCTCCTGCGACATCGCCAAGAGCCTGCTTGCCAAGCGCGCCATTCCCTACACCAACCAGGCGGCCGAACCTGGCAGCGTGGCGCAGATTCGCATTGGTGAGCGGGTGCTGCCGAGCTTTGAAGGCAGCAGCATGGCCGCAGCGGACTTCAAGATGCAGAGTGAGGCGTTTACCGCCACCTTGAGTGGTGCGTTGAAAGAAGCCGGCTACCCGGAAAAGGCCGACCCGGCGAAGATTCACTACCCGATGGTGCTGTTGCTGCTGACCATTTTGGTGATCTACGTGACCATGGTCTACGGCCCGATTGCTGCCTGGCTGGTCGAACTATTCCCGGCGCGTATCCGCTACACCTCGATGTCGCTGCCTTACCACATCGGTAATGGCTGGTTCGGCGGCTTCCTGCCGACGGTGGCGTTTGCCATGGTGGCGGCGACCGGGGATATCTATTACGGCTTGTGGTACCCGATTGTGATCGCGGTAATGACGGCGGTGCTGGGGATCCTGTTCCTGCCCGAGACCAAGGACCGGGATATCAACTGATGGGGCAGCTGTGCTGGCCTCTTCGCGGGCTCGCCCGCTCCCACAGATACAACACAGATTTCACGGCTTGTGTTGTACCTGTGGGAGCGGGCGAGCCCGCGAAGAGGCCGGTACAGCCCATTAATCAATCGAAGTAGCCGCGCAGGCCAAAGGCATACCCGGTATCCACCTGCGCGGCCTCACCCCGGCTCCAGCTCTTCTTCAGCACGAACTCGAACGCTGGCTCGTACAACCCGTCGCGCACCAGCGCCCCCGCCAGTACCTCCACGTCATACCAGCCATTGTCCAGCTCGATGATCGGCCGCCCCGGCACCTGGTAGCGGGCAATCAGGTCACCCAGGGTCTTGGGCGTGAAGTGCTGCAGGATGCGCCAGGTGTACAGCATCAGCGCACCGTGCTCGACCCGCAAAACATAACCATTACGCCGGTGCTTCAGGCGGCTGCCAGCTTCGCGCAGGGCCGGGGTATGGCCATCGAGGGTGAACAGAATGCGGTAGGGCAGGTTGTCGACCCCGGCCAGCGGCAGCACGACGCCTTCGCGTACCGCCTTGTCGCCGCTGTCACCATGGGTGAAGGCGTAGGCGAGGTCGTCCGGTAGCTCATGCTCCTGCTTGAAACGTTCGAGCAACTGGATATCGCCAAGCAGAAAGTAATCGACCAGGTCGTTGAGTACTTCGCTGAATTCGTGGCGCATCTGTTTTCCTTATTGGTGCGCGTGGGGCTGTCTGTGTTTCTGGGCGATCTGGATCAGGTTGCCACAGGTGTCATCGAACACGGCCACGGTGACGGGGCCAATGTCGGTGGGCGGCTGGGTGAACTGCACGCCCGCCGCGCAAAGGCGGGTGTATTCGGCCTGTATATCGCGCACGCCAAACGAGGTGGCGGGGATGCCATCCTGCTTGAGCGCGGCTTTGTACACCTTGGACGCTGGGTGCGCGTCGGGTTCCAGCAACAGCTCGACGCCGTTGGGATCGTTGGGGGAGGTCAGCGTCAGCCAGCGGTGCCGGCCCATGGGGATGTCGTGCCTGGGCTCGAAACCGAGTACGTAGTGGTAGAAGGCCAGGGCCTTGGCCTGGTCGTCGACGAGAATGCTGGTGACCACGATCTTCATAGGCGTACACCGTAATGCTGAGGCCGTTGGGTATCAGTAAAGACGTTCGGGAGTATTTGGCCAGCAGCTGTTGCCGGGCTCGGGCCATCGCTCTACAAAAAAACTGCTCAAGCCATAGGTAAATCCTTCATCACCCGGCCCCCGTCCGCCAGCGAGCGGGGTTAAAGTGTCAGGCATGATCCCTGCGCGCCCAGACCGGCGTCAAAGAGGTGCCCGTGGCTGCCTATACCCTGCGACAACTCAAGTACTTCGTCACCACCGTGGAGGCCGGTAGCGTTGCCGAGGCTTCTCGCCAGCTGTACATCGCCCAGCCGTCCATTTCCACGGCCATCAAGAGCCTGGAAGAAAGTTTCGGCGTGCAGCTGTTCATTCGCCACCATGCTCAGGGTGTGTCGCTGACGCCCAGCGGCAAGCGTTTCTACGCCAAGACCCGATCGCTGCTGCAGATGGCCCACGAGTTCGAGCAGAACGCCCTGGCTGACAACGACACCGTCGCCGGGCAGATCGACATCGGCTGTTTCGAAACCGTGGCACCGTTGTATCTGCCGCGCCTGATCGCCGCCTTCCGCCAGCGTTACCCAGGCGTGGATATCCGCCTGCGCGACGGCGAGCAGCAGGAGCTGATCCAGGGCTTGACGGCCGGAACGTTCGACCTGGCGTTTCTCTACGATCATGATCTGGACGGCACCATCGAAGCTGAGCCGCTGATGCCGCCGCAAAAACCTTACGTGCTGCTGCCAGAAAACCACCGCTTTGCCGGCCAGGCCCAGGTATCGCTGCGTGACCTGTGCCCGGAGCCGATGATCCTGCTGGACGTGGCTCCCAGCCGCACCTACTTCGTCAGCCTGTTCAACGAGATGGGTTTGACGCCGAACATCGTCTTCAGCTCGCCGTCGATCGAGATGGTGCGGGGCATGGTCGGGCAGGGTTTCGGTTTTTCGCTGCTGGTGACCCGACCGCATTCGGAATACACCTACGACGGCCAGCGCCTGGCCCTGCTGGATATCGCCGAGCCGGTGGCGCTGTCGGGGCTGGCGGCGGCGTGGTTGAAGCGGGTGCAACTGACCAAGCCTGCACAGTTGTTTGTGGAGTTTTGCCGGGAAGAACTGGCGAAATTCTGAAAGCGGCACGCCATGCTGTACATCTAGGGGCATGGCGTGCCCGCTGATCAAGGATTGATCTGATAGCCGCGCCCTTGCAGGCAACCGCTGTAGGCACTGGCATGGGCCTGGGTTTTGGCCTCGCCTTCGCTGCGCCGATCCTGGCGCCGGTCCTGACGCTGGCGCATGCCGCCTACCGCTGCACCGGCGGCGGCCGTTTCGCTGGCACGGTTCTGCCGGTATTGCTGTTTGGCATCGTCACTGGTCCGGTCATACAGCTCCTCGTGCTGGTTGCCGCGCACTTGCGCGCCCACGGCACCGGCGGCGGCGCCTGCTGCTGCCCCACGCACCCGGCCACCGACATGGGCTTCGCTGGACGTCGCGGTGCTGTTCGCGGCGTTGGTAGCGACGGTATTGCAATCGTTGATGTCCAGTTGCATCTGCTGGCTGCTCTGGCCCTTGAGCGGCACTACCGACTGCGCCTGGGCTGCGGATGCGGCACACAGCAGCACCAGCAGGTAACTCCACGTGAACGTACGCATGGCACACCTCCACCGGGCAGAAAGCCCGTTTCACAGGATAGTCCGTCATCGGTTAGGGATGGCGTATTTGTCTGCATGGTCTACACCGGATAACAGAGTTCGCCATTGCATGTGACCCTCACGTCGGGCTAACCGTGGACACGCCATGACCCAGCCCCAGGATCTGATCATCTGTGAGTACTGCGACACGGTGTACCAGCGTGCGCCTTTGCTCAAGCACCAGCGCGCCCTTTGCCAGCGCTGTGGCGGGGTGCTGTACCGGCATACGTCTTTGACCATCGAGCAGCGGCTGGCCTTGAGTGTAACCGGCGGCATCCTGCTGGTGTTCGCCAATGCCTACCCGGTGATGACCATCGGTATGCAGGGCCTCACCCATTCGGCAACGTTATGGGATGCGGTGCAGATCCTCAGCCACGGCAGCATCACTTTCATCGCCCTGGTCATGGCGCTGTCGATCATCTTTGCGCCGGTGCTGCAGATTGCCCTGTTGTGCTGGGTGTTGAGTTTTGCCCTGGCCGGCCAGCGTGCCCCCGGTTTTGCCCTGTGCATGCGCGGCCTGGAAAGCCTGCGGCCGTGGAGCATGCTGGAGGTGTGCCTGCTGGGGGCGATGGTGGCGGTGATCAAGCTGGCCGGGCTGCTCGATGTTATCCCCGGTATCGGCCTGCTGGCCCTGGCCGCGCTGAGCATGCTGATTATCCATATCGCCGGTAAGGATATTCGCGACCTGTGGGTGCAGGTATGAATTACCCGGCCAACGCCGACCAGCTGGGGCTGTGCCTGTGCCATGGCTGCGGTCAGGCCTGTGACCTGAGCAGCAGTGCACACATCTGCACACGCTGCGGCGCCGCCATTCACCGGCGCAAGGCCAACGCCATCGCTCGGGGTTGGGCGTTTCTGCTGGCGGCGCTGGTGTTCTACATTCCTGCCAACCTGCTGCCGGTGATGCACACCGAAATGCTTGGCAGTGGCAGCGAAAGCACCATTGGCGGTGGTGTGCTGGAGTTCTGGGAGGCCGGCGCCTGGGACATCGCGCTGATCATCTTCATTGCCAGCGTGGGGGTGCCAGCGATCAAGTTCTTCTCGCTCGGCCTGCTGCTGTTCACCGTCCAGCACCGTTCCACCTGGGCCTGCCGGCAGCGCTCGCAGCTGTACCGCCTTGTCGAGCTGATCGGGTATTGGTCGATGCTCGATGTCATGGTGGTGGCGCTGGTGGCGGCGCTGGTGCAACTGCGCGGGCTGGGCACCATCGAGCCGCGGGTGGGCATCCTGTTCTTCGGCCTGGTGGTGGTGCTGACCATGCTTTCTGCGATGAGCTTCGATCCACGCCTGATCTGGGATAGCCATGCCAACGAGGGGAGGCCGCACTGATGGGGCAGCAGACTGACGAGCGCGAAGGCGCGGGGCAGGTTGAGGTACGCACCCGGCGCTGGAGTGTGTCGCTGGTGTGGATCGTGCCGATCCTGGCAATCCTGATTGGCGCTTCGCTGGTGGTGCGCAACTGGATGCAGCAGGGCCCGGTCATTGCCATTTCCTTCCACTCCGGGGAAGGGCTGGTGGCGGGTAAGACCCAGGTCAAGTACCGCAGCGTGGTGATTGGCGAAGTCACTACGGTGGACCTGGCTGATGACAAGAAAAGTGTGGTCGCCAAGGTGCAGTTGACCGATGATGCCCGCGCGTTTGCCGCTCAGGGCGCGCGCTTCTGGGTAGTGCGCCCGCGCATCGGCATGGGCGGGATTTCTGGGGTGGATACGTTGCTGTCAGGCAGTTTCATCGGGGCCGATTCCGGCGAATCGAAAGTACCGGAAAAGACCTTTGTCGGCCTGGAACTGCCGCCACCTATTACCTTCGACGAAAAGGGCAAGCGCTTCTTCCTCACCGCCAGTGACCTGGGTTCGCTGGATGTCGGCTCGTCGATCTACTACCGCAAGATCCCGGTCGGTGAGGTGGTGTCCTTTGCCCTGCAAGACGATGGCAAGGGGGTGGAGATTGGCGTGTTCGTGCAGGCCCCCTACGACAGTTTCGTCACCGCTGATAGCCGCTTCTGGAATGCCAGTGGCGTCGACATGCAGATTGGCGCCAACGGCCTGAAGGTCGATACCGAATCGCTGTCATCGATCCTGGTGGGCGGGTTGGCCTTTGGTTCGCCCGATTTTGCCCCGCAGGCCGAGCCTGCTGCCGATCAGGCCCGCTTCCAGCTGTTTGCCGACCGAGACTCCGCCTTGGCCCCGCCCAATGGCCAGGCGCAATACCTGCAGCTGCGCTTCGACCAGGCCATGCGCGGCCTGTCGGTGGGTGCGCCGGTGGAGTTCAAGGGCGTGGAGTTTGGCCGGGTCACCTCGATCAAGCTTGACTACGATGCCGAGCGGCAGTCCTTCCCGGTGGTGGTCGATGCGGTGGTCTACCCGCAGCGGCTGGGGCCGGTGCACCGCAAGATGCTGGCGGTGTTCAAGCACACCGAGGGCGATGTGGATGGGGCGCGGCGGCTGATCGGCACCTTTGTCGAGCATGGGCTGCGGGCCCAGGCGCGTAGCGGCAACCTGATCACCGGGCAGATGTTCATATCCCTGGACTTTTACCCGGATACCCCCAAGGTGGCCTTCGACATGGCCGCCAACCCCATCACCATCCCCACATTGCCGGGCAGCCTGGAGCAGTTGCAGGAGCAGCTGCAACGGGTGGTCGAGCGCATTGCCAAGTTGCCTCTGGAAAGCATCGCCAGCAACCTGGACGGTAGCCTGCGTGAGCTGCGCGCCAGCCTGAAACAGTTCAATGGCCAGACGCTGCCGGATGTGAAAGTGGCGCTGGATGAAATGCACAAGACCCTGCGCACGGCCAATGCGGCCATTTCCGAGGACTCCCCGCAGCGCGAGCGGATGGGCGAAACACTGGACGAACTGGAGCGCATGTCGCGGTCGCTGCGCGACCTTGCCGACTACCTGGGCCGGCACCCCGAGTCGCTGATTCGCGGGCGGCCGAAAGCGGCCGGGGCCGCAGAGCTTGAACCCTGAGGAGACAGCCGATGCAACGACTGCGCAATGTGTGTGTGGCCAGCCTGCTGGTGTGGCTCGGGGGCTGCAGCAGTACGCCGAACAACTACCACACGCTGGTGCCGAACGAGCCGATGCGTGACAGCGGGCAGCACATCCGGGTGACCCGGGTGGTCGTGCCGCCCCAGGTGGACCGCCCGCAACTGGTGGTGCGGCAAGGGCAGAGTGGCCTGGCCATTCTGGAGACGGAATGGTGGGGTGCCAACCTGGTGGATGAGTTTCGCAGCGCCTTGCAGGACCAGCTGGGTGGGCCGGCGGGTGACGCCAAGGCGGCAGTGCGGGTGGATGTACAGCGCTTCGATACGGTGCCGGGGCGCTATGCCTCGCTGGAAGCCGTGTGGCGCCTGAAGCTGGTGGGGCAGGCTGAGCTGACCTGCCGCACCTCGGTGCAGACTGCGACTGACAACAGCATTACCAGCTTGGTAAATGCGCACCAGGCCAACCTGCGCAAACTGGCCGAGGCAGTGCGGGGCAGTGCCGCTCGGGGTCGCTGCTCGCCACCTGCCTGAAGGCCTGTCGGCCTATGTTCACGCCTGCGTGGCCTTGCGCAGCGGCACCTCGCGCAGCAGCCAGGACAGTGCGAAAGCCACGCTGGTGATCACCCCGGCCAGCAGGAACACACCATGCATTGCCCCGGAAAACGCCTGCAGGTAACTGTGCTGCAGGGCAGTGGGCAGGGCATGCACGGCGGCCGGCGAAAGGCTCGCGGCACCCCCGGCACTGGCGGCGAAGTCACTGTCCAGGCCGCCCAGCAAGCTCTGCGAGAACAAAGCGCCGAACAGCGACACCCCGATGGCGCCGCCAATCGAGCGGAACAACGTGGCCCCGGAAGTCGCCACGCCCATGTGGCGTAACTCGACGCTGTTCTGCACAGCCAGGATCAGCACCTGCATGACCATCCCCAGGCCGGCACCCAGCAAGCCCATGTACAGGTTCATCAGCGCCATGGGGGTGTCCAGCTCCAGCCGGCTGAGCAAGCCCAGGGCAATGACTTGCAGCAGGGTGCCGAGGATCGGGAACACTCGGTAACGCCCCCAGCGGCTGATCAGTCGCCCGGTAATCGCCGACACTACCAGCAGGCCACCCATCAGCGGCAGCATCTGCAGCCCGGCGCTGGTGGGCGTGGCGTTCTTCACTACCTGCATGTACAACGGCAGGAAGGTGACGGCGCCGAACAGCGACACCCCGACGATGAAACCGATCAGCCCGGCAAGCACGAAGGTCCGGTGACGGAACAGGTGCAGCGGCATGATTGGCTCGACGGCGCGGCGTTGTTCCAGGACGAAGCCGACCAGGCCGATCAAGGCGAACAGCGAAAGGCACAACATGTCCAGCGACTGCCACGCCAGCAGGCTGCCGCCGAGGCTGGTGATGAGCACCAAGGCAGCCAATGCCACGGTAAGGAAAAACGCGCCGATGTAGTCCACCGTATGCCGTACCAAAGCCACGTGCGGGCGGAACACGCTGCCGATCACCAGCAGCGCCAGCAGGCCCAGGGGCAGGTTGATGTAGAAGATCCAGTGCCACGACAGCTGCTCGACCAGAAAAGCGCCGATCAGCGGCCCTACCACGGTGGCCAGGCCGAACACGCCACCGAACAGGCCCTGGTAGCGGCCACGTTCGGCAGGCGGGATGACATCACCGATGGCGGCCATCGCTACCACCATCAAGCCGCCGCCACCCAGCCCTTGCAGGGTGCGGAAGGCGATCAGCTGGGCCATGTCCTGTGCTGCGCCACACAAGGCCGAGCCCAGCAGGAACAGGACGATGGCCACCTGCAGCACACGCTTGCGGCCGAACTGGTCACCGAACTTGCCATACAGCGGTACCACTACCGTGGAGGCCAGCAGGTAGGCGGTGACCACCCACGACAGCCAGCGCAGCCCACCGAGGTCGCTGACGATGGTTGGCAGTGCGGTCGAGACGATGGTCTGGTCGAGGGCGGCCAGGAACATCACCAGCATCAGCGCTGCCAGCAGCAGTGGAATGGAGGTTTGCGCGTCCGTTGCGGCGGGGGAGGTATCAGTGGATACAGGTTGCACGGTGCTTACCTCAGCTGGGGGTGGCGTTGGCCTGGGCATGCTGCTGGCCAGCGTCTTGCAGGCCTGCAAGGGCAAAGCGGTAAAGCTGCGCTGCAACGGCCTCGCTGGGCATCTGCAGAATCTCGTGCAGCGCCCCGGAGCCGCCGCGCGGGCCGATCAGCAGCATTGCCCACGGCGCCGTGACGCACAGGATGCAGCGGGTCAGGGCCGGTTCGTCGACGGGGATGGTGCTGACCTCGCTGAACAACCCCTTGAGCAGTGACAGGCGCAGTGGCGCGGCGGCCTGCAGATGCGCCTGGCCGTGAGGGCTGGGGGCGAGGATTTCTGCGGCCAGTACCCGCAAATGCCAGTTGTCCCGAGCCTGGGTGGCCTTTTGCACCACCAGTTCCACCAGCACGCGCAGCTTTTCGTTCGGTGTCTGGCTGCCTTGGGTGATGCGTTGCAGGTCGCTGAGGTCGAGGAAGCGTTGGCTAATTTAAAATCAATTTAAATTTAATTTATGCGGCCTACGGCCTATCGCGATTCTGGTAGGAGCAGCCTTGTGCTGCGAAGCGGCCGGTACAGGCCACACATCCGTATGCCTCCAATACCGGCCTGTTCGCAGCACAAGGCTGCTCCTACACGTGGCGATCTACTGGCGATTACTGGCTGTTTCCTGCACCCGCTCGGGCTTGTCCAACGGCAGGTGGTCGAACTCGCGCAAGCCATCCTTGCGGTACGGGTCGCCAATCCAGCGCGGTGCCACCACGAATTGCGGGCTCACCAGGCTCTTGGCCGGCTCGAAGCGGTCATAGCTCAGCCCGGCCAGGTCGGACAGGGTATGGATCAGGTGCGAGCTGCTGTAAGGGCGGTTGGCCATGGCCTGCAAATCACGTGGGTGCTCGGCCTGCCAGCTGGGCGAGGTCCACAGCAGGAACGGGATGGTGTACATCGGCCGGGTCGGCGCGCCTTCGTTGCGCCCCAGGCGGTCGTGGTTGCCGGAGCTGTACACGTCTTCGCCATGGTCGGACAGGTACAGCAGGAAGCCATTGGGGCTGCCGGCCGAGTAACGCTTGATCAGGCTCGATACCACGTAGTCGTTGTAGCGCACCGCGTTGTCGTAGAAGTTGTAGGTTTCTACCTGGTCTGGCGTCAGCTCTTTCGGTACGCCCTGGCTGTCGGTGAAGTGCGCGTAGTCGTTCGGGTAGCGAAAGCGATAGTCCATGTGCGTGCCCAGCAGGTGCACGATGATGAACTTGTTCGGCGCAGGGTCTTGCAGGGCCTTCTCGAACGGCGCCAGCACCACGTCATCGTACTGGCTGGCGTTCTGGTTGCGCTGGTTGTTCAGGTATACCGGCGCGTCGGTCTGCTGCGAGAACGTGGTCAGCATGGTGTTGCGCTTGGTCATGGTCTGCTGGTTGGTGATCCAGAAGGTCTTGTAGCCTGCCTGTTTCATCAGGTTGATCAGTGACGGGTCGGTTAGGAAACGGTCCGGGTTCTGCTCGTTGCCAAAGGTGAGGATCTGCTGCATCACTTCGATGGTGTACGGGCGCGGCGATACCACGTCGCGGAACACCGTCAGCCCCTTGTCGCTGGCGGCCAGCGCGTCGAGGTTGGGCGTGGTGTCGCGGTTGTAGCCATACAGGTGCATGTGCTCGCGGGTCGTGGACTCGCCCAGCACCAGCACCAGCGTGCGTGGCGCCGTACCGCTGCTGTCACTCAGGTTTTGCAGGGGCGGCAACGCGGCGTTCTGCGCCAGTAACTTCTGCATGTTGTCCAGTTGCTGAAGGTACTGACGGTAGCCGACCAGCAGTTGCCAGGGCACTGCGGGCTCCATGCGCTGCTGCACTTTTTCGGCGGCATCGGCGAAGTTGCGCTCCTGCGTCACCATCTGTTTGTAGAACGGGTACACCAGGTTGGCGACCAGCAACAGGGCCACCACCGGCAGGCGGCTGCGCAGGGGCAGGCTTACCGGGCGCAGGCGCTTCCACAGCAGCAGCGCCACCAGCGTGTACAGCAGCAGCGCCAAGCCCAGCCACACGCTGAAGTACTGGCTGAAGTACTCACCGGCTTCAGCGGTGTTGGACTCGAACATCACGAAGATGACGCTTTGCGAGAACTCCTGGCGATAAATGCCGAAGTAGCTCAAGCCCACCAGCGATGCAGCCCAAAGCACCAAGCCGATGACGGCCGCCGTGGCGCGGGTGAAGCGGGGCAGCAGCAGCACCGGGGCCAGCCACAGGCTACTGAGGAAGAACGCATCGCGAAAACCGGCAAAGCCGGTAGTGCCGCTGAACAACAGCAACGCCTGGGTGACGCCGGAGAAGTACCAGAAGAACAGCAGCAGCCAGCCCAGGCCGGCCCAGTCCACGCGCGTGTGCGCGGCGGGGGATGTAGTGTGTGACACGTATGCCTCGTCGTACCTTGGAGGCCAGCGGATGTGCCCGTGACCTGAAAGGGCGTGACGCTAATCTGCGGCGTGTGAAAATAACGTCAAGGTGGCGAGGAATAGGGGCCGGCGGGTACCCCAGCGCCATGTTTACTGGCGCAATGCGCAGGCCGCACAGGTATGATGTGGTCAGCAAAACCGCACTGACAGGCCCCGTGGACTATGAACCGTCGTAAGAAGATCAAGCAGCTATTGGACGCGCATGCCAAAAAAGCCAATGCCAAACTGGCGCCGCGCAAGCCCAAGTACATCTGCAAGGCAGACCGCTTGAAGATGGAAGCAGAGGCGGCGGGGGATACCCCTGATGCAGCGCTAAGCTGACGCTGTACCTGTGGGTGCTGGCTTGCCGGCGATGAGGCCAGATCAAGCAGCACCAGACCGCTGTCCCACAGAGCGTGCGACCCGCATCAGGCGTGATGGTCAACGGCGGTAATATCGGTAGTCGTCATGGTGGCGCTGGTGCATGGCCCGCTCATGGCGGCGCTCCCAATCGCGGCGCCGTTCCCAGTCACGCCGCCGCTCCCAGTCCCGCCGGGCTTGCTCGCGCCGCCACTGCTCACGGCGCCAGTCGCTTCTATGGTCATGCCAGCGGTCGTCGTCGTGCGCCAGCAGCGTGGCGGGCTGTGTATCTGCCACGCTGGCCACCCTCGACCACGGGCTGCCGGCAGGCTGCAACGGTGACTGAACGGCCGGCGCCGGCGCCACCGGTGCTTTCATTTGAGTTGCCGATGCCGTGCCCACCGCCGCGAACGAGAACAGGCCGAGCAGCACCAACCTTGCGACATGTATTTTCATGAGCGAAGCCAACCTCTGATAACAATTGAGCCATCTGGCCAGCAGGTGTGGGGCGAACCTTGTCTCGCGTGCCGCGACCTTTCTGTGCCTCCCAGATAGACCGGTAAACGGGAAAAAGTTCGCTGCAGCAACAAGTTGTAGAACTTTTGACGCCTGATTACCCCTGTGCATACCCAATCTCATCGGCCTGCGAACACTTCTCGCAGGTGTGCCCGATAACTGTCGAACGCAGCAATCGCCCCCGTCACAACTTCTGCTTCTTCCTCCTCGTCCAGCACCAGGCCATCAAGCCTGGCCACGAACTCGCGCCAGTGCAGTGCACGACCATCGGGGTGCGGCGCCAGGTGGCGGGCACCCTCATTGCCATTCAGGCCCAGGCGCTGGGTCTGCTTGAACAGGAACGCTGCACCCAGGTTGGAGCCTTCACTGCAATACAGCCACCCCAGGGCCTGGGCCGGGCTGGCACTGACCGGTTGGGGAGGCGTTGGCAGCGGCAGGCCCAGATCGAGCAGGTCCTCCTCGACTGCAGCAAAACGCGACAGCTCAACCAGCCCCGGCAGCCACCGGTTCAGCTGCTCGTCCTGATACAGCGCCAGCAGGCTGCCGTGAAAGCGGTGCTGTACCTGCAGGAAGTGGCCATAACGCTCACGGCTCTCGAAAGGTCGCGCCGCCATCACCAGTTCGTCGACGTTGTCATGGTCGCTGCTGCTGGCCGCTTTCAGGCGTTTGCAGCGTCCTGGCGCTGTGAGAGGGAGTAGGGCAGCGGTCATAGGCGTTTCCGTGAGCGAGTAGGCAATGCGCCCATGATGCGTGCCATCCCAGGTAGGCGGCAAGCACAACGCTACTGGTTTACCATGCCTGACGCTTTCACGTTTCCAAGGAGTCAGCCATGAATACCCCGCAGTTCCGCACCCCCACTGTTGCAGACGCCGAGCGCTGCTACGCCATTGAAATCGGCGCCTATGAAGGGGATGAAGCGGCCACGCTGGAGAAGATCCGCACCCGCATCGCGCAGTATCCGCAAGGCTTCCTGATCCTGGAAAACGCAGGTGAGATCGTTGGCTTCATCAATAGCGGTTGCGCCAACGAAGTAGTCATGTCTGATGAAGACTTCAAGGAACTGATCGGCCATGACCCGGCAGCACCGAACGTGGTGATCATGTCGGTGGTGGTGGACCCGGTGCACCAGGGCAAAGGTTACGCCAAGCGCTTGATGGACGAATTCATCGCCCGCATGAAGGCCTCGGGCAAGCAGACCATTCACCTGATGTGCAAGCAGCAGCATGTGGCGCTGTACCAGAAGATGGGGTATCAGTACGTGAAACCGTCGCCGTCGGATCATGGCGGCATGGCTTGGCATGAGATGGTCATGGCGCTGTAACCACACGAATATGTCAGGCCGGTCGACCGAACAGGCCGTGGATCACTTCCCTGAGCCAGCGGTTGCCGCTGTCCTGGTGGTAGCGCGCATGCCAGTGCTGTTTTACAGTGAAACCCTCTACCGCAAATGGGCAATCGTGTACCTGCAGGTCATGCATGTCGGCAAGGGTGTGGCCGATATGCCTTGGCAGAGTGGCGACCAGGTCCGTGCTGCCGACGATCATCCCCAGCCCCAGAAACCCTGGTAGCTCCAGCACGATCCGGCGTTCGATACCGGCCCGGGCCAGGCCGGCCTCCAGCAACTTCTGGCCGGTCCCCGCGCTGATCTGTACATGGCCCTCGGCGTGGTAACGGGCCACGTCCATGCCGTGTGCCAGGCGCGGGTGCTGGCGGTTGCTCAGGCACACCCAGTCCTGCTCGAACAATACCTGCTGGTACATCCCGCCACCCAGCCAGGGCACAAAGCCAATGGCCAGGTCGGCCTCGCCCGACTCCAGGGCACTTTCGCTATTGCCGTCGATGCGCGCTGCCTCCAGGCGAATGCCTGGGGCATGGTTGCGCAGGTGGTTGAGAATACTGGGTAGCAAGGTGATATGGCTGGCATCGCTGACACACAGGCGAAAGCGCCTCTGCGCAGTGGCAGGGGTGAACTGTGGTTCCCAAGCCGTCAGCCGACGCAGTGATTCAAGCACCTCGCGACAAGGCCCGATCAACTGGTCGGCGCGCGGAGTTGGGGCCATACCACCTGGGGTGCGTACGAATAACGGGTCGTTCAGTTGCTGACGCAGGCGGGCTAGCCAGATGCTGACGGTTGGCTGGCTCTGGCCTAACTGTTCTGCTGCGCGGGTGACGCTGCGGCAGTGATAAAGCAGGTCGAACAGTTGCAGCAGCTTAGGTTCAGGCAGTACGTCGGCGGCACTCATTATTGTAAATCTCAATGGGCGTATTAAGGTCATTGTATAGCCCCAATGAGCTGCCCTGCATAAGGTAATCGCAAACCACTGGAGGTCTGCGATTTGAAAATCTGCATTCTGGGTGCCGGCGCCCTGGGCTGCGCGATTGGCGCGGCATTGAGCGAGGCAGGGCACCAAACCTGGCTGCTCAACCGTAGCCGCGAGCACGTCGAAGCCATCAACCTGCACGGTTTACAGGTGCAGGACGAACACGGCGAGCGGCAAGTGCGTGTCAATGCCACCACCGATGCCAACCACGTGGGCGTGACTGACCTGGTCGTGGTGCTGGTGAAGTCGTTCCACACCGCCGAAGCGATTGCCGGTGCCACGGCGCTGCTCGGCCCGCAAACGCTGGTGCTGTCGCTGCAGAACGGCCTGGGGCACGAGGACATTCTGGCCGAGGTGGTCGGGCCGCAGCGAGTACTGGCTGGCAAGACCTATGTGGGCGGTGTGCTGCTGGCACCGGGGTCGATCCGTGCTGGCGTGGCGGGCAAACACACATACATCGGCGAGCTGGACGGGCAACTGACACCCCGCGTGCAGGCCATCGCCGAAGCCTTCAACGCTGCCGGGCTGGCCACCACGGTCAGCGACAACATCCTCGGCACCATGTGGGACAAGCTGCTGGTCAATGTCGCTACCGGCGCGCTCAGCGGTATCACCATGCTCAGTTATGGCCAGCTCTACAACGAGCCTTTGCTGGAGCAAACGGCCAAGGCCGCCGTGGCCGAGGCCATCGCCGTGGCCCGCAGCGCCGGTATCCGTTTGAGCCTGAACAGTCCCGATGCCGCCTGGCATCTGGCTGCCGAAGGTCTGCCATCGAGTTTCCGTACCTCGATGCTGCAAAGCCTGGAAAAAGGCTCGGTCACCGAAATCGACTTCATCAACGGCTCCGTCGTGCGCTGGGGCCAGCGTCATGGCGTCGCTACACCCGTCAACGCCACCTTGGTGGCCTGTATCAAGGGCATCGAGCGCGCGATGGCCGATCACCAGAAAAGGGACAACGCATGAGCCAGCCAAAAGCCTACCTCGAACACGTCGCCTTCTGGGTGCGTGACATCCAGTGGCACATCCGCTTTTTCAGTGAAGTGTGTGGCATGACCCTGCGCGAAGTGCAGGGCAGCATCGAGCAGCCCGTTCAGTACTGGACGATGGGAGGCCTGCAATTCATCCATCAGCCCGATTTCGACGGCCCGGAAGGGCGCATGGCGCACCTGGGCATCATGTGCGAAGACCTGGAGGCGGCGCTGGCTGCGGCGCAGCGCTTCGGTGTCAGCGAAATGCCCCAGGGCCGCAACTGGTTGCGCCTGCCTGATGGTCTGGCAGTGGAATTCATCCAGGCGCTGCCCAGGGCCTGTGTCGCGCAGGCATTGGCGATTGACCCACGCGCGGAGGTACAGGCATGAGCGTGATTGAAAAGTACTGGGACGATGCCCGCGAAGGCGATGAGTGCATCAGCCCGACCTACACCGTGACCCGCGAGCGTATCCTGGCCTACGCCGACCTGACCGGTGACCACACCCCGGTGCATGTGGACGAGGCCTACGCCAATGCCAGCCACTTCGGCTGCCTGGTCGCCCATGGCCTGTTCGGCCTTTCGATTGCAGATGGCTTGAAGACCCAGTGCGCCTACCGCTTCCTGCCGGGCATGTCGCTGGGTTGGACCTGGGACTTCGTGTTACCCATCAAGGTCAACGATGTGCTGCACGTGCGCATGCGCGTGGGTGCGATGCGCCCGAGCAACAGCCGCCCAGGCTGGGGCATCGTGGTGCTGCCATCGGAACTGATCAACCAGCATGGGCAGGTCGTGCAGCGTGGCGAGCACCGGTTGATGGTGCCGCGGAGGGTGCAGGCATGAGCCAGGCATTGCCATTGGCGGGTATCCGCGTCATCGATTACAGCCACTTCCTTGCCGGCCCTTATGTCGGGCGTTGCCTGGCGGCGCTGGGCGCCGAAGTGATCAAGGTCGAACGACCGGGTAGCGGCGATGCCGGCCGCCAGCACGCGTTTACCCTGGACGATCAGCAGAGTGGCTACTTCCTGCAATTGAACATGGGCAAGCAGGGCGTCAGCGTGAACATGAAGGACCCGCGCGGCAAAGCCTTCATGCAGCGCCTTGCCGACTCGGCCGATGTGTTCATCGAGAACTACCGGCCGGGCGCGCTGGACAAGCTTGGGTTGGGCCATGCCGAGCTGTCGGCGCGTAATCCGCGCCTGGTGTATTGCTCGATTTCCGCCTACGGCCACACCGGCCCGGATGCCCATCGCGCCGGCTTCGGGCTTATTGCCGAAGCCAAGAGCGGGATCATGCAGATGGTCGGCGTGCCGGGTGAAGCGCCGCCACTGCTGCGCATTTCGCTGGGCGACATGTACACCGGCATCCACGCTGTCGCGGCTATCAACGCGGCGTTGCTGGGGCGGGTGAGCAGTGGTCGCGGCCAGCACATCGACATGGCCCTGTACGACACGCTGGTGTCGATGCATGAATACGCCGTGCAGTGTTTCACGCTGTCCGACGGCACTGTGCTGCCCGAGCAGACCGGCCATGACATGCCCACGTCCACCTTGTATGGCGTATTCCGCGCCGCGGATGGCGACCTGGTGATTGCTGCCCAGGTCGATGATGCCTGGCAGCGTTTTGCAGCCATGCTCGAAGCCAACGGCGGCCCTGCAGGTTTTGGCAACGACAGCCGTTACCACAGCCTCAACGGCCGCAATGCCCACCGCGAGGCGATTCTGGCAGTGGTCCGTGATTGGGTGGGCGCGCGTTCGGTGGCTGACATCCTCGCCCTGCTCGACGCCATCGATATCCCCAGTGCCAAGGTCCAGCGCATCGACGAGGTGCTGGCCGACCCGCAAATCCAGGCGCGCAATATGGTCATCGAGCAGCAGCACCCGCGCTATGGCACCTTGCGCCTGCCCAACCTGCCGTTTCGCTTTTCCGACTGTGACACCACGATCCACCAAGTGGCCCCGGACCTCGGCCAGCACAATGCCGAAGTGGCCGCGGCGCTTGGCTTCAGCCCTGAAGAAATCACCGCCATGCAGGCAGACGGTGTGCTGTTTACCCACGGAGATGCACGATGAGCGACTGTTACGCAGTGATCGGCCGGCCGATCAACCATACCAAGTCACCGCTGATTCATGGCCTGTTCGCCCAGGCTAGCGGCCAGCACCTGGAATATGGAGCCATCGAGGGCTCGTTGGAAGGCTTCGAGGCCCAGGTGCTGCAGTTTCGCGGTGATGGCGGGCTGGGCATGAACATCACTGCGCCGTTCAAGCTGCGCGCCTTCGAGTTGGCTGACCGGCGCAGTGAGCGTGCGCAATTGGCCCGTGCTGCCAACGCACTCAAGTTCGAAGATGGCTGCATCGTGGCCGAAAACTTCGATGGTATCGGGTTGCTGCGCGACATCGAAGACAACCACGGTGAACCGCTGCGCAACCGCCGCGTGTTGCTGCTCGGTGCCGGTGGTGCAGTACGTGGGTCACTTTTGCCCTTTCTGCAGGCGGGGCCCAGCGAGCTGGTGATTGCCAACCGCGACATGAGCAAAGCCCTTGCTTTGCGAAACGAACTGGATCACCCGAGGTTGCGTATCAGCCGATACGAAGCGCTGCAAGGGCAAACCTTCGACATCGTGGTCAACGCCACTTCCGCCAGCCTGGTCGGGGAACTGCCGCCGTTACCTGGCGCGGTACTGGGCGAGACGCGGCTGGCCTATGAGCTTGCGTATGGCAAAGGCCTCACGCCGTTCCTGCACCTGGCGCGGGAGGCCGGTGTGGCACGGGTTGCTGATGGCGTGGGCATGCTGGTCGAACAGGCCGCAGAGGCGTTTGCCTGGTGGCGAGGGATACGGCCCGAAACCCGTGCTGTGATCGATCGCCTGACGATCCCGCTGGAGTGAGCCATGGCCGCCAATGTCCTGATGCTGCACGGCATCAACCACAACATGTTCGGCAAGCGCGACCCGCGCCAATACGGCTCCGCGACCCTGGCCGACATTGATCAGGCCTTGCAGGCGCTGGGAGAAGAGCTGGGGGCGAGGGTCGAGAGCTTCCAGACCAACTTCGAAGGTGCCCTGTGCGAACGTATCCACCAGGCCGTTGAGGGCCGGGTGGATGCGGTGCTGATCAATGCCGGGGCATGGACCCATTACAGCTATGGTATTCGTGACGCATTGGCCATTCTCGAAGCGCCGGTGGTTGAAGTACATATGTCCAACATCCATGCTAGGGAGCCGTTCCGACATCATTCGGTATTTGCCGAAGTGGTGCGCGGGCAGATCTGCGGGTTTGGCGTCGAGACCTACCTGCTGGCATTGCGTGCGGCCATGAAGATGATCTGAACGTTCGCGTTGCATGGCACCGGCTGTGCCGGTGTTCGCGGGTTAACCCGCTCCCGCAGGATGAGCGGTTTGCTCAGGTCCCGGTAGCGTCCCGACGCGACAGAGCCCCATGACCCACCAGAAGGATTTGTAACCTTGGCCAGCCTGGCAACAACCAACACCCCCCGCCAAGCCACGTGCATCGCCTTGCTGGTCGCTATCACCTTCTTCATGGAAAACCTCGACGCCACCGTGATTGCCACGGCCTTGCCGCAAATGGCCAGTGACTTCGGTGAAAGCGCTGTCAGCCTGAACATCGGCATCAGTGCCTACTTGTTGGCAGTTGCGGTGTTCATTCCGCTCAGTGGCTGGGTGGCCGACCGCTTCGGACCGCGACAGGTATTTGCCGGGGCCATCGGCCTGTTCACCGTGGCGTCGTTGCTGTGCGGCATGGCCCCGACCCTGGAAACCTTCGTCGCCGCCCGGGTGCTTCAGGGCATTGGCGGTGCCCTGATGGTACCTGTGGGCCGGCTGGTGGTGCTGCGCACGACCGAGAAGAAGGACCTGGTGAAAATGCTCGCAGTGATCACCTGGCCCGGCCTGGTGGCGCCCGTATTGGGCCCGCCACTCGGCGGCCTGATCGTCACGCATTGGTCGTGGCCCTGGATCTTCTACCTGAACATCCCCCTCGGGTTGCTGGCCATTGCGGCTGCCTGGGTACTGATTCCGAATGCGCGGTCAGATGAAAAACGCCGTTTCGACACGCTGGGGTTCGTTTTCCTGGCATCGTCTTGTGCAGCGTGGCTAGTCGGCCTGGAAATGCTTGGCTCGCTGGCGGGTGGCAGCTTGGGCGCCGGGCTGGGACTGGTGTCGCTGGGCGGCTTGCTGACCTGGTTGGCAATTCGCCATTGCCGGCGTCATGCTTCGCCGCTATTGCCACTGGATACCCTGTCTATTCCCACGTTCAGGGTCAGCATCGTGGGGGGGACCTTGTTCCGCCTGTCGATCAGCGCCTTGCCGTTCCTGATCCCGTTGCTGCTGCAGATTGGTTTCGGCTTGTCGCCAGTGGATGCCGGGCTGCTGGTACTGGCGATCTTCGCCGGCAACCTGGCGATGAAGCCGTTTACCACCGGGTTGCTGCGCCGCTATGGTTTCAGCCGCGTGTTGCTGGTCAACGGGCTGATTGGGGTTGGTTGCATTCTGGCCTGCCTGGGCTTGCAGCAAGGCATGCCGTGGTACTGGATGGCCGTGGTGTTGTTCGTGGGCGGGCTTTCGCGCTCGATGCAGTTCACCACGTACAACGCTGTCGGTTTTGCCGAAGTGCCCAAGCAGCAGATGGGCGAGGCTTCGACGCTGTTCAGCATGTGCTTCCAGCTGGCGATGGCGTTGGGTGTGGCGGTGGTGGCACTGCTGTTGCGCGTGGCGATGATGGTGCGGGGCGGCGAAGGCGAGATGACAGTCAGCGACTTCCACTGGGCGTTGATTGGCGTTGCGTTGATTGCCTGCGTGGCGTTGGCGGATGCCATTCGCTTGCCGAGCAATGCCGGGGAGCAGGTCCTGCGCACCTGAAACCTGGGGCTGCTTCGCACCCCATCGCCGGCAAGCCAGCTCCCACATAGCCCGCGCTAAATCTGGCCGGTGACATGGGCGGTACAGGCAATGCAACTCTGCAAGGTATCGCGTGGCTTGACAACGCCATCAAGCGCCAGCGCCTGCGCCGCAAGCTGTGGCATGGGCTCGATGCGCACGCCGAGGTGCTCGGTGGCCAGCGATTCGTCTTCCGGACGAGGTGAAGCGGGAGAGGTCATGGTGAGTAGCTCGCTTTGTTATTTATGCGTCTAACAGCACGGTCTCAGTCGCATTCGTTGAGTTTTGAATGGGAGGTGTGGGCTACTGCAACCGGCCTTGGCCGCAGCAGCCCGGGTACATCAGTTGCCGCTGACCAGCTGGTGTGCCAACTGGTTGTGGCGCTCCAGCACGCGTGGCAGGTCGACGGTGGCCAACTGGCCGTCCTTCACCACGACGCGGCCGTTGATCACGCTGGTGTGCACCTGGGTCGGGGTGCAGAACACCAGTGCCGCCAGCGGGTCGTGGTGGCCACCGGCATAGGCGACGTGGCCGAGGTCGAAGGCGACGAAGTCGGCGACCATGCCCGGGGCAAGGGCGCCGATGTCATTGCGGTTGAGCACCTTGGCGCCGCCGAGGGTGGCGATTTCCAGTGCTTCGCGGGCGGTCATGGCGTCGGGGCCGAAGCCTACCCGCTGCAGCAGCAGGGCCTGGCGCACTTCACCGATCATGCTGGCGCCGTCGTTTGAGGCAGAGCCGTCGACCCCAAGGCCCACCGGTACGCCGTGGTCGCGCATCTTGCGTATCGGGGCAATGCCCGAGGCCAGGCGCATGTTCGAGCATGGGCAGTGGGCGACGCCGGTGCCGGTGCGGGCGAACAGCTCGATGCCGTGCTGGTCGAGCTGCACGCAGTGGGCATGCCATACGTCGTGGCCGACCCAGCCGAGGTCCTCGGCGTACTCGGCAGGGGTCATGCCAAACTTCTCGCGGCTGTAGGCGATGTCGTTGACGTTCTCGGCCAGGTGGGTGTGCAGCGACACCCCGTACTGGCGAGCCAGCACGGCGGCTTCACGCATCAGGTCGCGGCTGACCGAGAAGGGCGAGCACGGCGCTACCACGATGCGGCGCATCGAGCCGTGGCTGGCATCGTGGTAGTCCTCGATCAGGCGCTGGGATTCCTTGAGGATGTCAGCTTCCTTTTCCACCACTGAATCAGGCGGCAGGCCGCCCTGGCTCTGGCCGACGCTCATGCTGCCGCGCGCGGCGTGGAAGCGCATGCCGATCTCGGCGGCGGCGTGGATGCTGTCGTCGAGCTTGCAGCCGTTGGGGTAGATGTACAGGTGGTCGCTGGAGGTGGTGCAGCCCGACAGGATCAGTTCGGCCATGGCGGTCTGGGTCGACACCGCGATCATTTCGGGGGTGAGGCGTGCCCAGATCGGGTACAGGTTGGTCAGCCAGTTGAACAGCTCGCCGTCCTGGGCTGCCGGCACCACGCGGGTGAGGCTCTGGTACATGTGGTGGTGGGTGTTGACCAGGCCTGGGATGACCACTTTGCCGGCCATGTCGAGGATGACGTCGGCCTGTTGTGGCAGGGTATCGGTGGGGCCGACTTGTTTGATCAGGTTGTCTTCGATGTACAAGCCGCCGTTCTTGATCTCGCGGCGTTCGCCGTCCATGGTGACCAGAAGCGCAGCGTTCTTGACGAGGAGGGTTTTCTTACCGGTTGCAGATAACATGGCTTAAGCCCGTTGCAATACGCCTTGGCGATTACCGAGGTCGTAGGCGAGGGATAATGTAATCAGGAACCCAGTAAGTTGTATACACTCAAGTGATATTGATGATTTTGATTCATTCAATTCGTGAAAAATAACCAAAAATAGGAATTTAATTTATCAATAGACTAGCAGGATCTTTTCTGGAGCCTGTTTCGATGTCTGCTTTTGAACCCCGCCTTGGGGCTACTCCCACTGGCCGTATTGCTGCAATCAGCGTCGCGGTCCTTGCCTTTTCGGCCTTCTTGATCGTGACCACCGAGTTCCTGATTGTCGGCTTGTTGCCCGCGCTCAGCCAGGACCTTGGGGTTTCCATCTCGATGGCGGGGCAGTTGGTCACGCTGTTTGCCTTTACTGTGATGCTTGCCGGCCCGTTCTTGACAGCGGCATTGGCGCACCTGGACCGCAAGCGTTTATTCATCACCATTCTGCTGGTATTTGCCGCAGCCAATGCATTGGCTGCGGCCTCGACCAGTTTCTGGGTGCTGGCCATTGCCCGGGTCGTCCCGGCACTGGCGTTGCCGGTGTTCTGGGGCACGGCCAGTGAAACGGCCGGCCAGTTGGCCGGGCCTGATAAAGCAGGGCAAGCCATTTCCAAGGTGTACCTGGGCATCTCGGCGGCGATGTTGCTGGGTATTCCGCTGGGCACCGTGGCGTCCAATGCCGTGGGTTGGCGTGGCGCATTCTGGATGCTGGCCGCGCTGTCATTGCTGATGGCGCTGGCCATGTGGGTGTGGATGCCGCACGTTGCCCGCGCGGCAAAAGTCGACTTCATGCAGCAGGCACGCATTTTCAAGGAGCGCTATTTCCTTGCCAATGTCCTGCTGTCGGTGGTGGTGTTCACCGCGATGTTCACAGGCTACAGCTACCTGGCCGAGCTGCTGCAGCGGGTCGCGGGTGTACCACCCGCGCATACCGGTTGGTGGCTGATGGGCTTTGGCGCAGTGGGCCTGCTCGGCAACTGGATCGGTGGACGGGTCGTGGACCGTTCACCGCTCAGGGCGACGGCGCTGTTTCTGCTGTTGCTGGCCATCGGCATGGCGGCGATCGTGCCGCTGGCCCATGCAGGCCTGGTGTTCTGCCTGGCACTGGGGGTGTGGGGTGTGGCCAACACCGCGCTATACCCCATCAGCCAGGTACGGGTGATGGGGTCTGTGACACATGCCCAGGCTTTGGCCGGTAGCACCAATGTGTCGGCGGCCAATGCGGGCATTGGCCTGGGCGCCGTCCTCGGTGGCTTGACCATCCCTGGCCTGGGTATCGAATACCTGGGCTACGTAGCCGCAGGCGTGGCCGTGGTGGCGCTGGGGCTTGTGCCGCTGGTCGGCGGCCTTGCGCGTCAGCGCGCGTCGCTGGCCCGGGTACCATGAGGCGCCAGCCGAGGCAGCAGGTAGTCGAGCAGGGCGCGGACCTTGGGTAGCCCCTCGCGGCTTTTGAGCCACACCAGATTCATTGGCAGGCCGTCGGTGGCCAGCGCGGGCAACACTTCGACCAGCCGCCCTTGATCGAGGTGTTGCTGGGTCAGCCAGGTTGGTAGCTGGCCGATACCATGACCGGCCAGCACTGCTGCAACTTCCCCTTCACCGTCCCCCACCGCGATGCGGGGTTGTACGCTGCGTCGTTCCATTTCGCCAGGTTGGCGGCCCTTGAACAGCCAGGGGCTGACCATGCCATCGGTATGGCCATAGCCGACGCAGTGGTGGTATTCCAGGTCGCGTTCGTCTTGTGGCACGCCGTGCTTTTCCAGGTAGGCGGGTGCGGCACAGAACATCAGGCGCTGGGCACCGAAGTACTGGTGGCCAAGTGCGGCCGGCCAAGCATCCGGGCCACCGATTCGCACCACGATGTCGATACCTTCGTGCACCGGGTCGACAAAACGGTCAGAGAAAGACACGTGCGGTTGCAGCAATGGGTGCAGGCGGATGAAGTCCAGAATCAAGGGCAGCACATGCAGGCGGCCGTAGGAGGCTGGCAGTTCTATCCGGATTTTGCCATGGGGTTCGTTGTCGCTGGCGACCAGTGCGTGCTCGACCTCTTCCAGGTCGGCCAGGACCGAGGTGCAGGTACGGTAGAAGATGACGCCAGCCTCGCTGAGCGACAAGGTGCGTGTGGTGCGGTTGAACAGCCGTGTGCCCAGGCGGGCCTCCAGCCGGGCCACGCTCTTGCTGATGGCCGAGCTGGTGAGGTTGAGCCGCTCTGCGGCTGCCGTGAAGCTGCCCAGATCAGCGACGGCAACGAATACGTCGATGCCTTTAAGGCGTTCGGAGGAGTACATGGCTGGCCTTGTTGATGAATTGAGTTCCATTGTCAGTGGAGCGTAGTGAATGCTGACAATGAAATTTCATCAATGGCCTGCGCCTGTAACGGCCTCTTCGCGCAGGCCGGCTCCCCCATTGGCCGTGTGAGCTTTCGAGGGTATGCGGCAGCCTGCACGCCTGGCACGGCTAAGTTGCACCGTGCCTGCTCAGCAGGCTCCCTATCACACCGCGTCGCGGCTGCTTACGCCATCGAGCAACCGCGCAATCCTCAGCGGGTTACCGTTTTTCAACGCATCCGGCAGCAGTGCATCGGGGTAGTTCTGGAAGCAAACCGGGCGCAGGAAGCGGTCGATGGCCAAGGTACCGACCGAGGTGCCGCGTGCGTCGGAGGTGGCCGGGTAAGGTCCGCCATGCACCATTGCATCGGAAACCTCTACACCGGTCGGGTAGCCGTTGAGCAGCAGGCGCCCGGCCTTGCGCTCCAGCAACGGCACCAGCGAGGCAAAGGCCTCCAGGTCATCAGGCTCGGCAATCAGGGTGGCGGTCAGCTGGCCCTGCAGGTGGCGCAGCGCTTCGGCCAGTTGCTCGGCATCGGCCACCTCCACCACTACGGTGGTCGGGCCGAACACTTCCTCCTGCAACAGCGGGTCGCCGTTCAGTAACAGGCTTACGTCTGCCTTGAACAGCTGCGGCTGGGCCTGGTTGCCGGTTTGTGGCTGCCCGGCCAGGTGCTGGATACCCGGGTGTGCCAGCAGGTGCTGGACACCGTTCTGGTAGCTGCGCAGGGTGCCGGCGTTGAGCATGGTCTGGGGGCCCTGGTCGGCCATGCGGGCTACCAACGTTTGCAGGAAAAGCGCGAATTGCGGCGACTGGATGCCTACCACCAGGCCCGGATTGGTGCAGAACTGCCCGCAACCCATCACCACCGAGGCGGCCAGTTCGCTGGCTACCTGCTCGCCACGGGCTTGCAGCGCCTGAGGCAGGACGATCACCGGGTTGATGCTGCTCATTTCGGCAAACACCGGGATCGGCTGCGGGCGTGCCGCCGCCATGTCGCACAGGGCGCGGCCACCGCGCAGCGAGCCGGTGAAACCGACCGCCTGGATGGCCGGGTGCTTGACCAGCGCTTCGCCCACGCCGGCACCGTAGATCAGGTTGAAAACACCTGCCGGCATACCGCTGATGGCCACCGCGCGGTCAATGGCGCCAGCCACATGGGCGGCAGTAAGCATGTGCCCGCTGTGGGCCTTGAACACCACCGGGCAGCCAGCGGCCAGCGCCGAGGCGGTGTCACCGCCAGCGGTGGAGAAGGCCAGCGGGAAGTTACTGGCACCGAACACGGCCACCGGGCCCACGCCGATGCGGTACTGGCGCAGGTCCGGGCGCGGCAGCGGGGTACGCTGGGGCTGGGCACGGTCGATGCGTGCGGCGTAGAAATCGCCTCGGCGTACCACCTCGGCAAACAGGCGCAGCTGGTTGCTGGTACGGCTGCGTTCGCCACGGATGCGGGCTTCGGGCAGCGCGGTTTCGCGCATCACATGCTGGATGAAGTCGTCACCCAGTGCGTCCAGCTCGTTGGCAATGGCGTCGAGGAAAGCGGCACGCTGGGCCGGGCTGGTGGTGCGGTAGGCGGGGTAGGCGGCGTCGGCGGCCTGCACTGCAGCCTCTACTTCGTCGCCGGTCGCCTGGTGGAAGGCGTAAGGCAGCGGCTCGCCGGTGTGGGCGTCGACGCTGTTCAGCAGCACGTCACCGTTGCCGCTGAGTTGGCCGGCGATATGGTTCAGGCGATGTTCGATGGACATTTCGTTTCCCGTTGGCAATGACAGTCGTTGCACCGGGACTGTAGGGGGCGAACGGGGGGCTGAATAATGATTAATGCGGATCGGGTGATAACGACCAGTTATCACCCAGCGTGTAGCGTCACTCCGCCATCTGCAATTCCGGCAGCTTCACCCGGAACGCTCGGGTCAGCCCCATCAGCACCACCAGGCCCATGCCCATCCAGCACAGGCCGATGGTGAACGACATGCTGGTCAGGCTGCTCCACAGCCACAGCGTGCTGAGAAAGCCCAGGCCGGGGATGGCGCCGTACAGCAGGTAGTTGCGGCCACCGCGCAGTTTCTGGTCGACAAGGTAGTGCTTGACCACCGCCAGGTTCACCGCCGAAAAGGCGAACAGCGCGCCGAAGCTGATCATGTTGGCCACGGTGTCGAGGGTGATCACCAGGGCGATCAGCGACAGCAGGCTGACCACCAGGATGGCAGTGGCTGGCACGCGTTTTTTCGTCACCAGTTGGCCGAACGCCCGCGGCAACGCGCCGTCGCGGCCCATGGCGAACAGCACGCGCGACACGCTGGCCTGGGACACCATGGCCGAGGCGAAGCAGCCGGCCACATAGGTGGCAGTGAAGGCTGCTACCAGCAGTTCGCCGCCGACACGGCGCATCACATCCACCGAGGCCGAATCCGGGTCGGCGAAGCTGCCCCAGTCGGGGAACACCATTTGCGCGCAGTACGACACCACCAAGAACAGCAAGCCACCGATCAGTGAAACCGCCAGGATCGCCACCGGAATGCGGTAGGTCGGGTTGGTCGTTTCTTCGGCCATGGTCGAGACGGCATCAAACCCCAGGAAGGACAGGCACAGCACGGCAGCGCCTGTCATGATCAGCGGCACGCTGAAACCTTCGTGGTGGAAGGGGGCCAGCAGCGACACTGGCTCCGCCTGCCCGCTGAGCTTGAGCACGGACAGGGCGACAAAGACGACGATGAACACCAGCTGCACCACCACCAGGATCCAGTTGACCCGGGTGATGGACTCGATGCCGATCAGGTTGAGGAAGGTGACCAGGGCAATGGAGCCTGCCACCCACACCCAGGCGTGGATGGCCGGGAAGTATTCCGACATGTAGATGCCGATCAGCAGGTAGCTGAGCAGCGGCAGGAAGATGTAGTCGAGCAGCAGTGTCCAGCCGGTAATAAAGCCGATGTGGCTGCCGAAGGCCTTGCGCGTATAGGTGTAGACCGAGCCGGAGTAGGGGTGGGCCTGGACCATGCGGCCGTAGCTGTAGGCAGTCAGCAGCATGGCGGCGAGGGTGAGCAGGTAGGCGGTGGGCAGGTGCCCTTTGGTCATCTGGGTGACCAGCCCGTAGGTGGTGAATACGGCCAGGGGCACCATGTAGGCCAGGCCGAACAGGACCAGGGCAGTCAGCCCCATGGACTTGCGGAAGCGGCCGGTGTTGGCGCAGGGATGCGCGGCGGTGTCATGTGAGGGGCTATGGGCTGTACTTGTTGTTGTATGCATTGCTAACTCCTGGAAGGGGATGCAAGACACCGCAGTACGCGAGCAGGCTCGTTACCGGTGGGTGAAGTGCAAGGAGGTCGAGCGGAAGGCTCGCAGCGCTGGGGCGGGTTGATGCTCCCACACCCTGCAGGTACCCGGAATCACCCTTTGGGGTGAGCGGGTACAGCCTCGCCCGGCTCACCCCAAAGGGTGATTTCGGCGCCTGCAGTGGCGTGGGAGTATCTGGTCAACAACGCACCGCACTGGCGGCGGTGCCACTGAATAGAAACGGCAGGCCCACAGTGACTAATCAATTGCTTTCAGAACAGTGGTTCGAGCACCTGGCCAAGGTCACCGAGGCAATCGGCCGACCGGGCTTTGCCGCCAACCTGTTTGCCGCACTTGGCGTTATCCGGCCGATCCAGGCGACCACGGTGTACCTGTACCCGCACGACGGCATGCCTTGTGCGCTGTTCGAGCAGGACGACAAGGCGCCCTGGCAGCCTGAGGGCAATGTCAGCCGCTACTTGTCCGGCTTCTACCTGCTCGACCCGTTCTACGGTGCCTGCGTGGAGCAGGTAGCGTCGGGGTGCTATGGGTTGTTCGAAGTGGCACCCGACCATTTCGAGGTCAGCGAGTACTACCAGTCGTTCTACCGGCACTCGCACCTGGAGGATGAGCTCAACTACATCCTGCAGGTTGCGCCTGGGCAGAGCCTGGCGGTGTCGCTGGCGTTCACCGAGAAGCTGGATGCACACAGCCGCGAGCTGTACGGGCGCATCACGCCCTGGGTGCTGGCGGTGCTGAGCAAGCACTTCGCCGGGCTGGACAGCCGCGCCGGGCGCTTCGAGAACATCCTCGAACAACGCATCCACGCGGCGCTGAACAACTTTGGCAGCTCGCTGCTGACCGAGCGTGAGTGCCGTATCGCCCAGTTGATCCTGCGTGGCCACTCGACCAAGTCGCTGGCCGAGCGCCTGGGCGTGTCGGAAGACACCATCAAGTCGCACCGCAAGAACGTCTACGCCAAGCTCGACATCGGCACCCAGTCCGAGCTGTTTTCCCTGTTCATCGACGCGCTGGCCAATGCCCAGGGCGTGCTGGGCAAGGACCCGCTGGAAAGCTACATGGGCAAGCTGCGCTGAGCGACAGCCACCCTGCAACCCCACCGCAAAGGAAAACCAACAATGAATGCGCCTTTCGCCCCGCAACGCCAGACCCGCGACTACCAGGCAGCCGATGCCGCGCACCATATCCATGCCTTCCTCGACCAGAAGGCGCTGAATGCCGAAGGCCCGCGGGTGATCGTCGGTGGCGAACGCCTGCACCTGTGGGACAGCGAGGGCAAGCGCTACCTGGATGGCATGTCTGGCCTGTGGTGCACCCAGCTCGGCTACGGGCGCCGCGACCTGACTGTCGCTGCCGCCACGCAGATGGACCAGCTGGCCTACTACAACATGTTTTTCCACACCACCCACCCGGCGGTGATCGAACTGTCCGAGCTGCTGTTCAGCCTGCTGCCCGGCCACTACAGCCATGCGATCTACACCAACTCCGGCTCTGAAGCCAACGAAGTGTTGATCCGTACCGTACGCCGCTACTGGCAAGTGGTCGGCCAGCCGAACAAGAAGGTCATGATTGGCCGCTGGAACGGTTACCACGGCTCGACCCTGGCGGCCACGGCGCTGGGCGGCATGAAGTTCATGCATGAAATGGGCGGGCTGATCCCGGATGTTGCGCACATCGATGAGCCGTACTGGTACGCCGAGGGGGGCGAGCTGACCCCGGCCGAGTTCGGCCGCCGCTGCGCCTTGCAGCTGGAGGAAAAGATCCTGGAACTGGGCGCCGAGAATGTTGCCGGCTTTATCGCCGAGCCGTTCCAGGGCGCAGGCGGCATGATTTTCCCGCCGGAAAGCTACTGGCCGGAAATCCAGCGCATCTGCCGCCAGTATGACGTGCTGTTGTGCGCCGATGAGGTGATTGGTGGCTTTGGCCGCACCGGCGAGTGGTTTGCCCATGAATACTTCGGTTTCGAGCCCGACACCCTGTCGATCGCCAAGGGCCTGACCAGCGGCTATGTGCCCATGGGTGGCTTGGTGCTGAGCAAGCGTATTGCCGAGGCGCTGGTGGAACGTGGCGGGGTGTTTGCCCACGGCCTGACCTATTCCGGCCACCCGGTGGCGGCGGCGGTGGCGATTGCCAACCTGAAGGCGCTGCGCGACGAAGGCATCGTCACCCAGGTGAAGGATGACACCGGGCCGTACCTGCAGCGCATCCTGCGCGAGGTATTCGCCGACCACCCGTTGATCGGCCAGGTGCAGGGCGCCGGGTTGGTGGCAGCGTTGCAGTTCGCCGAGCACAAGCCGACGCGCAAACGCTTCGCCAACGAGAACGACCTGGCCTGGCAATGCCGCACCTTTGGTTTCGAGGAAGGGGTGATCATTCGCTCGACCCTGGGCCGGATGATCATGGCACCGGCCTTGATCGCCAACCACAGCGAGCTGGATGAGCTGGTGGAGAAAACCCGCATTGCCGTGGACCGCACCGCTCGGTTGGTTGGCAAGCTCTAAGCCGTTGCCAAGGGCAACCGGTTTCCCCTGTGGGAGCGGGCATGCCCGCGAACACCGGCGAAGCCGGTGCCATCCTCCGTGTCGCTTGATTCGCGGGCACGCCCGCTCCCGCAGAGGAGGCGAGGCGCGCTTGCGGACTGTGTGGTACCTGTTACTTCCGCAAAAATGATCGCCACCGCGGTCGCCTGGAGTACAAATGTACACCCTCGAATTCTGGCAACAACGCGCCTCGGACCTGTACCTGCCATCCCAGGCGCTGATCAACGGCAAACCCGTCAACGCACAGGATGGCGCCACGTTCGCCGCCATCAACCCCGCAACCAACACCGTACTGGCCCAGGTCGCCGCCTGCGGCCAGGCCGAGGTCGACCTTGCCGTGGCCAGCGCACGTCGGGCCTTCGAACAAGGCCCCTGGCCGCGCATGGCCCCAGGCGAGCGCAAGAAGGTGCTGCTGCGCCTGGCCGAGCTGATCATGGCCTATCGCGAAGAACTGGCGTTGCTTGACTCGCTGAACATGGGCAAGCCGGTGATGGACGCCTACAACATCGACGTGCCGGGCTCGGCCCATGTGTTCGCCTGGTACGGCGAGGCGCTGGACAAGCTGTATGACCAGGTGGCGCCCACTGCTGCCAATGCGCTGGCCACCATCACCCGCGAAGCCCTCGGCGTGGTCGCTGCCGTGGTGCCATGGAACTTCCCGCTCGACATGGCCGCCTGGAAGCTCGCCCCGGCGCTGGCTGCCGGTAACAGCGTGGTGCTCAAACCTGCCGAACAATCACCGTTCTCGGCCCTGCGCCTGGCCCAGCTGGCGCTGGAAGCCGGTGTGCCGGAAGGCGTGCTGAACGTGGTGCCTGGCTTGGGCGAGCAGGCTGGGCAGGCGCTGGGCCTGCACCCGGATGTGGACTGCCTGGTGTTCACCGGCTCCACCCAGGTGGGCAAGTACTTCATGCAGTACTCGGCGCAGTCCAACCTCAAGCAGGTGTGGCTGGAGTGCGGCGGCAAGAGCCCCAACCTGGTGTTCGAAAACTGCCAGGACCTGGACCTGGCGGCGGAAAAGGCCGCATTCGGTATTTTCTTCAACCAGGGCGAAGTGTGTTCGGCCAACTCGCGGCTGTACGTGCAGCGCTCCATCCATGACGAATTTGTCGAGCGCCTGCAAGCCAAAGCCCGCCAGTGGTTGCCGGGCAACCCGCTGGACCCGGCGAGCCGTGCTGGTGCCATTGTCGATGCCGAACAAACCGGCCGCATCGAAGCCGCCATTGTGCGCGCCGGGCAAGAGGGCGCACGGTTGGTGTGTGGCGGTCGGCGCCTGACCATCGAAGGGTCGGACAACTACATCGAGCCGACCATTTTTGCCGGTGTCCATGGCCGCATGAGCCTGGCGCGGGAGGAAGTGTTCGGGCCGGTGCTGGCAGTCAGCGCCTTCGACACGGAAGAAGAAGCGGTGCGCCTGGCCAACGACAGTATCTATGGCCTGGCGGCTTCGATGTGGAGCGATGACTTCAACCAGGTGCACCGGGTAGCGCGGGCGTTGAAAGCCGGTACCGTGTCGGTGAACACGGTCGACGCGCTGGATGTGACGGTGCCCTTCGGCGGTGGCAAGCAGTCGGGGTTCGGGCGCGACCTGTCGTTGCATTCGTTCGACAAGTATTCGCAGCTCAAGACCACCTGGTACCAGCTGCGCGCCTGAGGTTCGCAGAGCACCTGGTCGGTTGCAGAAGCGGCTTGTGTCGCGAAAGGGCCGCAGAGCGATCAGAGAGGGAAGTGGAGTTGCCTGAGGGCATGCAGGCGCTGATTGTCGGGGCGTTGGTCATGCTGGAACAGCGGGTTTGAAGCTTATGTGACGGCTGTGCGGCTTTTACTGGCCCAGGTTAATTTTTTGTCATCCCGGCAGAAAGCCCACGCGCGCTCTACACTGCTGCCAAGATGGACCAGGGCTACTTGCCACCATTCGGCCCGTCACGCTGCCTGCGAATGGCCCTGGCCAGCATGATCGTTCTGGCTGCTCCTTCAAACTGCCACACATGGAGTACCTGGAATGGGCTGCGTGTCGAATGGCCGTGTTGCCGGTAAAGCCGGGCGTGGCATCTCGCTGCAATGGCTGGTAGCGCTGGCCGTGGTGCTGGGCATGCTGTTGCTCGGCGCCGCCTTGGCCTGGCAGGGTTATCGCGGCATTCGCCAGACCCTGGTAGCCGCTGCCGGCGATGCCGCCCAGCAAGTTGGCAAGACCATCGACGAACGCGCCCGGCGCCTGATCGACCCGGCACAAAGCAGTATCCGCCTGCTGGCCCACAACCCCGCTGCACATACCCAGGCACAGCGCTTCGAACGGCTGCCACAGCTGGTCGAGACGCTGGATGCCAACCGCATGCTCAGTGCTGCCTACATCGGTTACACCAATGGTGATTTCCTGCTGGTGCGCCGGCTGCGGGACCCACAGCTGCTGCAGCGCTTTGCCGCGCCGGCGGGCACGGCGTTTCTGGTGCAGAGTGTCAGCCGGGGTGAAGGCGGGGTGGTACAGGGCGAGTGGCGCTACTACGACATGGCGTTGAACCTGTTGCAGGCTCAGGCCAAACCCGAATACCGCTACGACCCACGCACGCGGCCGTGGTTCGCCGAAGCCAGCGCACAGCCCGGTACCGCGCTAACCCCGCCCTATGTGTTCTTCACCACCCGCGAGATCGGCCTGACCATGGCGCAGCGCAGCGTTGATGGTGGTGCAGTGATCGGCATGGATGTTTCGGTCAACGACCTGGCCAGCGAAACCCAGGGGCTGCGCATCACCCCCAGCACCGAGATTGCCGTGGTCGACGACCAGGGCAGCGTGGTGGCCTACCCGAACCTGCAGCGGGTAATCGTGCATGAAGGGCAGGGCCTGCGCCTGTCGCGTGTCGGCGAACTGGGCGTTGCAAGCCTGCAACACCTTTACGCTGACCAGCAGCAAGGCACCCGGGCACAGCCCTATCAGGTGCAGGGCCAGACCTGGTATGGCATGCGCATCCCGCTGACCAACCTGGCCGGGCAGGACCTGCAGGTGCTGATTGCCGTGCCGGCCCATGAGTTATTGGCCGGTGCGCGCAAGGTGCTGTTCGAACAGTTGCTCTGGACCGCTGCGCTGATGGCCGTGCTGCTGGTGCTCGGCGGGGTACTTGGGCGGCGCATCGGTCGCCCGTTGAAGGTGCTGGCCGAGCAGGTGCAAGGCTTGGCCGGCTTCGACTTCAGCCGCGAAGTGGGGGTGAAGTCGCGGGTGACCGAAGTACGCGAACTGAGCCATGTACTGAGCCGCATGTCTGGCACCATCCGCAGCTTTCAGGCCATTACCCTCGCGCTCAGTCGCGAGCGCGACCTCGAGCATATGCTCGATGGCGTACTCACCCACCTGGTGCAGGCTGCCGGGGCCGATGCTGGTGTGGTGTACCTGTTTGACGCCGAGCACGCGCTGCTACGCCTGGCCGCCTCCTGCCGCGGTGAGCAATACCCGGCCGAGCTGGCCGTGGATGAAGCTGCCCGGCCCACGCTGCCTGCTGCCGTGAACCAAGCCCTCGGCCTGCACGAGCGCAGCCTGGCTGTGGTGCTGAAAGACCGTAGCCAGGCGCTGTTGGGCATCCTGGTGCTGCAACTGGACGACGACCAGCTGGGCCAGCCGTTCCGGCAGTTTGTCGAGGAGCTGTCGGGTGTGGTGGCTGTGGCCATCGAGACGCGCCAGCTGGTCGAAGCCCAGCAACGCCTGATGGATGCCATGATCAAGCTGCTGGCCGACGCCATCGACGCCAAAAGCCCTTATACCGGCGGCCATTGCGAGCGGGTGCCGCACCTGGCGCAGATGCTGCTGGACCAGGTAGTAGCCGCCGACACCGGCCCCTATGCCAGCTTCAACATGACCGAAGCCGAGCGCTATGAATTTCGCGTGGCGGCCTGGCTGCACGATTGTGGCAAGGTCACCAGCCCCGAGTATGTGGTGGACAAGGCGACAAAGCTGGAAACCCTGCACAACCGCATTCACGAGGTGCGCATGCGCTTTGAAGTGCTGTGGCGCGATGCCGAGCTCGCGTACTGGCAGGGCCTGGCCAGCGGTGCCGATCAGCGGGCGCTGCAAGCCAGCCTGGTACAAAGCCAGGATCGGCTGCAGAATGACTTCGCCTTCGTCGCCCAGGCCAACATCGGCGGCGAGTTCATGCAGGACGCCGACATCGAGCGTTTGCAGCAGATTGGCCAGCGCCGCTGGCAGCGCCACTTCGACAACCGCCTGGGCATTTCCCGCGACGAGGCGGAGCGTTTTGCAGGTTTACCGCAACCTGCACTGCCGGTAGACGAACCCCTGCTGGCCGACCGGCCGGAGCACCGCGTGCCCTGGGGTGAACGCAAACCACCGGTGGCCAAGGGCGACCCGCGCAACCACTGGGGGTTCGACATGCGCCTGCCAGCCCATGCCAGCGACCATGGCGAGCTGTACAACCTGTCGATTCGACGCGGCACGCTGAATGACGAGGAACGCTTCAAGATCAATGAGCACATCGTGCAGACCATCATCATGCTCAGCGCGCTGCCGTTTCCACGCCAGCTGAAAAGGGTACCGGCCATTGCCGGCAACCACCATGAGAAGATGGATGGCAGCGGTTACCCGCGCCGGCTGGGGGAGCACGACCTGGGCATTGCCGAACGGGTGATGGCGATTGCCGACATCTTCGAAGCGCTGACCGCAGCCGACCGGCCGTACAAGCCACCGAAGACGCTGTCCGAATCAGTAAAAATCCTGGTGTTCATGGCCCGCGACAGGCACATCGACGGGCAACTGCTGCACCTGTTCTTGAGCAGCGGGGTGTACCGCCAGTATGCCGAGCGTTTCCTGCGCGCCGAGCAGATCGACGAGGTAGATGTGCCTTACTGGCTGGCGCAGATATCCGCTTCGAGCGCAGCAATGCCTGCCACCTGATGCAAGCATCGGCGACAAAACATCAGATAAGGCTGACTGGTGTCCGCCGCAGCAGTTTCAGCGCCTGTAAGATCGAGCGCCGCCCGCGCGGCGCTCGATCTTACAAACGCTGCAAACCTTTCGGCGTACCTCACTCGTACCCTTGCACCCCGGCAATGTGCCGCCCGGCCACATAACCAAAAGTCAGCGCCGGGCCCAGGTTGATGCCACCCGACGGGTACCAGCCACCAAACACGCTGGCCATGTCGGTACCTGCAGCATACAGCCCCGGGATCGGCTGCCCGGTCTCGTCCAGCACGCGGGCACTGCCATCGGTGCGCAGCCCGGCAAAGGTGCCAAAGCAGCCAGGCTTCACCTTCACCGCATAGAACGGCCCATGCTCGATGGGTGCTACACAAGGGTTGGGCCCTTTGTGCTGCGGGTCGCCCTGTTTGCGGTTGAACGGTGTGGAACCACGGCCGAATGCCGGGTCCTGGCCGTTGCGGGCGTGGCTGTTGAAGTCATCGACCGTGGCGCGTAACCCGGACGGGTCGATGCCACACGCCTGGGCGAGTTGTTCGAGCGTGGCGCCGCGCTTGAGGTAGCCGCTGCGCACATGCGGCCCTACCGGCAGCGGTGCCGGGCGGGCGTAACCCAGGCCATAGCGGCGCAAGAAGCGATGGTCGCAAACCAGCCACGAGCACACCTCCACGTCCGACGGCACCGCCGCGACCATGGCTGACACATAGTCGTAATAGCCATGCGCTTCGTTGACAAAGCGCTTGCCGTTGGCCAGCACGCCAATGATGCCGGGCTTGCCGCGCTCGATGATGTGCGGGAAGTGGCCGACGCTGCCGTCGCGGTGCGGCACCTGCGAAACCGGTGCCCACGCCACTGGCGATTTGAGGTCGGTGGCAACCACGCCACCGGCCGACTCGCCCAGGCGCAGCCCGTCACCGGAACAACCCTGCGGCGGCAGGGCCAGGTTGTCGTGGCCGCTGGCATCACGCGGGAAAAGCTGCCGGCGCCGGGCGCTGTCGTTGGGGAAACCACCTGCCGCGAGTACCACGGCCTTGGCCCGGATCTGCCGGTCGCCCTGCGGTGTGCCCACCAGCACCCCGCGTACCTGGCCCTCTTCGACCAGCAGGCGTTTGGCCGGCGCCGACTCCTGCAGGTGCACGCCCAGGTCTTGTGCCGACTTGGCCAGGCGCGCCACCAATGCCACGCCGTTGACCAGGTGCATCGCCCGGCCATACCGGGCCAGGTGATACAGGTGGCGGCCAAAGCGCTTGCACACGTGCAGCAAGGCCTTGGGCGAGCGGGTCATGTTGAGGAAGGCGGCCAGGTCTGCGCCGGCCATGATCGGCATGCCCATGAATGAGGTTTCGCGCAGGGTCTTGCGCAGGCGCGGCAGCAAGGCGCCCACCTGGCGGGCGTCGTACGGCGCGGCAATTACCTGGTGCCCGCCCTGGGCCGCACCGGGTGTGTCGCCATGCATGTCCGGGATGCCGTTGCCGTCGGCAAACTGCAGCGCTGTGTGTTTTTCGAAGAACGCCACCATGTGCGGGCAGGCTTCGAGGAACGCATCCACACGCTCGGCGTTGTAATTCGCCCCCAGTTCATTTCGCAGGTAGGTGCGTGGCTGCTCGATGTCTTCCACAATGCCAGCCCGCTGGGCCAGCGGGTTGCGTGGCACCCATGCCCAGCCGCCCGACCACGCGGTGGCGCCGCCAAACACGGGTTCCTTCTCAAGCACGATCACCTTCTGCCCGTGCCAGGCAGCTGTCACGGCCGCAGCCAGCCCGGCGGCGCCGGAGCCTATGACCAGTACATCGTATTCGGTATCGAGAGCAGCAGAAGGCATTGCGGCGTTCCTGTTTTGTTATTAGAACAAGGTTCCATATTTTTATCCGCAGCTGCTCGGCCCGCAATGGCCTGGCAGCCTGGAAGGGCAACTAATGGGCGATAACCGGACATTTCACGGGAGGCTGGCTGCGCGCTCTACCGCTCATATGGAATCATCTTCTAGAATCCGCAAAAAAATCAGGGAACTGTGTCATGGCTGGTAGTCAGATCGAACGCGCCTTCAGTCTTGTAGAGAGCCTTACCGGCGAACCTCAGGGGCTGCCCTTGCAAACCCTGGCCGAGCGCCTGGACATCCCCAAAAGCGCGGCCCACCGCATGCTCACCGAGCTGGTGCGGCTAGGCTACGTGCGGCAGAACCGCGATAACAGCCGCTACCAGCTATCGGCCAAGCTGGTGGCGCTGGGCTTTCGTTACCTGTCCAGCAACGGTGCCGACATCATCCAGCCGATTCTCGACCGCCTGGCCCAGGACAGCGGCGAACTGGTGCGCCTTGGCGTGATCGACGGTACCCGCCAGACCTGGATCGCCAAGTCCCAAGGCGCCCGCTCCGGGCTGCGCTACGACCCGGACATGGGCCGCGATGCGCCACTGTTCTACACCGCCTCTGGGCATGCCTGGCTGGCCAGCCTGGACGATGAACAGGCGCTGCAGATGGTGTTGCGCCAAGGCATTGCCGACCCTGCGCAGTTCGGCCCGAACGCGCCACGTTCCACCGAGGAGCTGCTTGCCTACCTGCACCGTGCCCGCGAACAGGGTTATGCCTGGGTCCAGGAAACCTCGGCCATCGGTACCTCGGCCCTGGCGGCGGTGGTGCGTCGCCCGCAAACGGACGAGGTGATTGGCGTATTGAGCATCGCCGGGCCTAGCGCACGGATGGCGCAAAGCCGCCTGGCAGAGCTGGCGCCGCTGTTGATGGCGGCGGCGCAAGAGCTGTCTGCAGCCAGCCGGGCAAGCGAATTGTTTGCCTGAAGGCACATTACTGGTCGATTACCGCACAGTCTGTTCTACCGGTTCTTCTGAAAAGCTGAACTTGGTTCTAAATTGTCGAGTGTTGATTCTGGAATTCGGTTTCAGAATCTGCCCAACAACAACGACAAGAGGACAGGCTGTTGAATGCACCCTTTCGTATTGCCTTGATTGGCGCCGGCATCATGGGCCGCCAGCACTATCAGCACCTGCGTATCGTGCCGCAAGCCCAATTGTGCGCGGTGGCCGACCCGGGCCCGCAGGCCGAGGCCTTTGCCGCCGAGTGCGGCGTGCCCTGTTTTGCCGACCACCGGCAGATGCTGGAGCGTGTGCGTCCCGAGGCGGTGATCGTTGCCAACCCGAACAACCTGCATGTGGCTACCGCGCTGGATTGCATTGAGGCCGGCGTGCCAGTGCTGGTCGAGAAGCCGGTGGGCGTGCACCTGGATGAAGTCCGTGCATTGGTAGAAGCCTCGCGCAGCCGGGGTGTGCCAGTGCTGGTCGGCCATCACCGTCGGCACAATCCACTGATCGCCAAGGCGCACCAGGTGATTGCCGACGGCAAGCTCGGCCGGCTGATCAATGTCACCGCATTGTGGCAACTGCAAAAGCCAGACAGCTACTTCGACACCCCATGGCGTCGCGAGCCGGGGGCCGGCTTCTTGCTGACCAACCTGATCCACGACCTCGACCTGCTGCGCCATCTGTGCGGCGAGGTGGTGCAGGTGCAGGCGTTCACCCGTAACGATGTACGCGGTTTTGCCAACGAAGACAGCGCGGCGGTGCTGCTGCAGTTTGCCAACGGCGCATTGGGCAGCCTGACCGGCTCGGACGCGGTGGCTGCGCCGTGGAGCTGGGAGCTGGACTCCGGCGAAAGCCCTATCTACCCGCGCCAGGATGGCCAGCCTTGCTACCTGCTGGCTGGCACCCAAGGGGCGCTGAGTATTCCCCAGCTCAAGCGCTGGCACTACGCCGAGGCGGGGTCTGGCTGGCACACGCCGCTGCTGCAGAGCGAAGAAACCATTCCTGACGGCGAGGCGTTGACCCTGCAGTTGCAGCATTTCGTACGGGTTGCCCGCGGTGAGCAGGCGCCGCTGATCGACGCTGCCGACGGTGGCCGCACGCTGGCGCTGATCGAAGCCATCCGCCAGGCGGCGCAAAGCGGCCGGGCCTGTGCCCCCGAGCAGATTGCCTAAGCAGACCCTGACTTGATTTTGGTGACGAACAATGACTGATCGAATTTTCTCCCTCGCCGCCCTGACGGTGCTCGAACTGTCCCCGCCGGACATGGTTGAGGCAGCTGCCCGCGCCGGTTACAGCCACGTTGGCCTGCGCCTGGTGCCGGCCACCGAGCAGGAGCAGCACTTCCCGCTTGTGGCCGACGCCGACCTGCGCCGGCAAACCCAGGCGCGCCTGCGCGACACCGGTATCAAGGTGCTCGACCTGGAAATACTGCGCCTGAAGCCCGAAACCTGCGTGGCCGATTTCGAACCGATTCTGGCGGTAGGCGCTGAGCTGGGTGGCACAGAGCTGCTGGTAGCCGGCAACGACCCGGATGAAGCCCGTCTCACCGAGCGCTTTGCCGCGTTGTGTGACCTGGCAGCGAGGTATGGCATTTACCCGCATCTGGAGTTCATGCCCTGGACCGATGTGCGTGACCTGAGCCAGGCCATGCGGGTGGTGGCCAACGCCGACCGCAGCAATGGCTGCGTGCTGGTGGATGCCTTCCACTTCAATCGCTCCCGGTCTTCGCTGGGCGACCTGGCACAACTGGCGCCGCAGCGCATGCGCTACGCCCAGCTGTGCGACGTCGCCGGCCCGGTACCCGCCGACATGGACGAGATTCTGCGCCAGGCGCGAAACGAGCGGCGCTTCCCTGGTGACGGCGATGCCGACCTGGTCAGCCTGCTGCGCGGCCTGCCGCCCACGGTGCCGCTGAGCCTGGAAATCCCCACACGGCAGCTGCTGGAGCAAGGAATCAGCGGCGAACAGCGCGCGCGCATGGCGCTGGAGAAGGCCATGGCGGTGCTGGCCACCGTCTGATTTCGGAACCATCACACAGTCTCCCGCTTAACCCCTGTAGGAGCAGCCTTGTGCTGCGAAGAGGCCGGTAAGGCTAAAGATTATCTTCGGCTGCAATGGCCTCTTCGCAGCGCAAGGCTGCTCCTACAGGGCTTGTGTTTCCCCTTGCAATCAACGCTGCCCCGACAGAAAACGCGCTTTCACGGTCTGATCAGCAGACCAAAAAAAGGGCCCGCAAGGGCCCCGTAGAGGTAAGTGGCTAGCGCCCTCAGGCGCTCTCCTGTGCTGGCCACCGTCTGATTTCGGAACCATCACGCAATCTCCCGCTCAACCCCTGTAGGAGCAGCCTTGTGCTGCGAAGAGGCCGGTAAGGCTAAAGATCATCGTCGGCTGCAATGGCCTCTTCGCAGCGCAAGGCTGCTCCTACAGGACTTGTGTTTCCCCTTGCAATCAACGCTGCCCCACAGAAAACGCGCTTTCACGGTCTGATCAGCAGACCAAAAAAAGGGCCCGCAAGGGCCCCGTAGAGGTAAGTGGCTAGCGCCCTCAGGCGCTCTCCTGTGCTGGCCACCGTCTGATTTCGGAACCATCACGCAATCTCCCGCTCAACCCCTGTAGGAGCAGCCTTGTGCTGCGAAGAGGCCGATAAGGCTAAAGATCATCTTCGGCTGCAATGGCCTCTTCGCAGCGCAAGGCTGCTCCTACAGGACTTGTGTTTCCCCTTGCAATCAACGCTGCCCCACAGAAAACGCGCTTTCACGGTCTGATCAGCAGACCAGAAAAAGGGCCCGCAAGGGCCCCGTAGAGGTAAGTGGCTAGCGCCCTCAGGCGCTCTCCTGTGCTGGCCACCGTCTGATTTCGGAACCATCACGCAATCTCCCGCTTAACCCCTGTAGGAGCAGCCTTGTGCTGCGAAGAGGCCG